>Ga0308309_10000961_pt1 | contig 17278 bp, 16 predicted proteins | sample HubBroMetageWFT5_FD_192491 | JGI IMG/M metagenome (GOLD analysis project Ga0308309, IMG submission 192491) | Warmed and freeze-thawed soil microbial communities from the Hubbard Brook experimental Forest, New Hampshire - Hubbard Brook CCASE Soil... | ecosystem: Environmental > Terrestrial >...
GAGAAGGTGCGCTATGTCGGTGAGCCTGTTGTAGTCGTTCTGGCCAAGAACCGCTACCTTGCGGAGGACGCGCGCGATCGGATCGAGATCGCCTACGAAGCGCTCGCAATCGTGATCGATCCCGAAATAGCGGTCAGAGCGGATGCGCCGCTGCTGCACGTGGAGGCGGGAACAAACGTATTAGCGATGCGCGAGTTCGCGCGCGGCGATATTGGAGCGGAAATGACGGCGGCTCCGATGCGGGTCGGCGGGCGTTTCCGGTTCCACCGTAAGACGCCGATCGCCATCGAGAATCGGGCCTGTCTCGCCGAATACGATCGTGGGCGTCGTTCGCTGACTCTGACCCTGTCGACGCAGATCCCGGGCATCATTCGCGACCTTCTCGCCGATCTCCTCGACATGCCGGGACACAGCGTGCGCGTCGTCGCAGCGGATGTGGGCGGCGGCTTCGGCGGCAAGGCATCCCTGTACCAGGAGGAGATCGTCGTTTCGGTTCTCGCGCGTCACCTGGGCCGCGCGGTGCGCTGGACAGGCGACCGGCTGGAGGATCTTACCTCGACGAGTCACGGCTTCGACGAAATCGTCGACGCAGAACTCGGGCTCGACAGAGACGGCCGCATCCTCGCGCTTGCAGCTGAGGTCATTGGCGATGTCGGGGCATATTCGATCTATCCGTGGACAGCCGCCCTCGAGCCGGTCCAGGTCGTCAGCTTCATGCCGGGCCCTTACCGCGTACCGACCTATCGCGGGCATGTACGCGCGGTCACAACGTGCAAAGTGCCGACCGGGCCTTATCGCGGCGTAGGGCGTCCGATTTCCACCTTCGTGATGGAGCGCCTTATCGACATGGCGGCGCGGCGTCTGTCTATCGATCCCGTGGAGCTTCGCCTGCGCAACCTGATCCGAGCGGACGAATTCCCCTATAAAGTGGCATCCGGGATCGTTTGGGACCGTTCCGGCTTCATGGAAAGCCTGACGAGCGCGTCCGCGGCGATCTGCTACGCACGGCTCCGGGAGGAGCAGACGAAAGCCCGTGCCGAGGGACGGCTGGTCGGCATCGGCATTGCCACCTACGCGGAACTGACGGGGATCGGGTCGCGCATCTCGGCGGCGCCGGGCATGCCGATCAACACCGGCACGGAATCAGCCACCATCCGCCTCGACTCCACCGGGGCGGTGACCGGCAGCTTCGGGATTGCCTCACATGGCCAAGGGCTCGAGACCACGCTCGCGCAGGTGATTGCCGACGAACTCGGGGTCCGGATCGAAGATATCAGGATCCTGCATGGGGACAGCGCCGTCGTTGCGCACGGCACCGGGACCTATGCAAGCCGCAGCGCAGTCTTGGCTGGCGGAGCGGCCACGCTGGCGGCGCGGCTGCTCAAGGAAAAAGTGATTCGAGCGGCCTCGCACCTGCTCGAAGCGTCGGTCGAGGACATCGAAGCTGTGGACGGACGGGTATTCGTTGCCGGCACCGACCGCTCCCTGACGTTCCGCGAGATCGCGAAGGCCGTCTATTCCGAAATGGGTCGCTTGCCGAGGAACGCGCGAGAGGAATTGGAGGTCACCAAGGTTTACGACCCGTATTTCGGCACAACCACCTCGGCAACGCATATCGTGGCGCTGGAGATTGATCCGGAGACCTACAAAGTGGAGCTCGACCGCTACGTTGTCGCCGAAGATTGCGGCCACATGATCAATCCGATGATCGTCGACGGCCAGGTTCACGGCGCGGTCGCCCAAGGCATCGGGGCGGCCCTCTACGAAGAGGTAATCTACGACGCCGCCGGTCAGCTCCTGACGGCCAGCCTCGCCGATTACGCCATCCCGACCGCGAGCGAGATGCCATCGATAGCGACCGTCCATCTCGAGGCGGAGTCCCCGTCCACTACGGGCGGCTTCCGCGGCATGGGCGAAGGAGGAACGATCGGCGCCCCGGCGGCCATTGCCAACGCGCTTGCCGATGCGCTCGCTCCGCTCGGAGCCGAGATTTTCGAGCTGCCGATGACTCCGGAGCGCCTGTTTCGCCTAATTGAGAAGGCGCGAGCGCAAGGAGAGTCCCAATAGATCTGAAACTCTAAGGGCCAGAGTTGCGCTGGTCATTGGCGGAGCGAATGAAGTCGGGGCCGCGAGATGGCGGCGACACCTGCGACCGAGGGCGCGCGCGGGCAGCAGGGGAAGACTTCAGCGGTCCACCTCCAAACCGAGTAGGGTCCAATGGCGCGGGAGTGCCGCCGGACACGGGGCACTTCGCTCGCTGGAAGACCAGATCGAGCGCTGGTAATTAGGATCGGCTACGGTAAGCCGGAAGGCGAGTGGCGCGCAGCCCGCCATGGGCTTCGAACCGCGCTGCCATGACAGGATCTTCTCCTCGGAAAGCCCGTAACGACGGCAAGCCTGGTCGATAGTGATGGCTCCGCACCGCAGAGCGGACGGCAGCTTTGCGGCGGACCACCCATCGTTTGGTATTTGGCGGCAGCAGCGCCCGGGATCTCAAAGATGTAGACCGCCTTAATCGTTGGCCTGCGCTACGCGCATTTCCGCACTCTACCTGTCCGCTCTCGCCTCGCACATCGCCTCGAGCACGGCCGCGATCACCACATGCGACCGATCATTCCGAATAGAGTGGCGACTGCCTTGCACGATCGCCAGCCGGCCCTTCGGCGAGAGCGGAGCCGTTTGCGCTTGGACGTCTTGCCAAAGCGCTTCGGGCTGAGGCGTAACGCCGTGGTCGGTCGCGGCCAGCTCGATTAGGGGTGCCGGCCGATGAGTTTGCAGTCCACCTGGATCGCCGCGCTGCCCTCGCCACTGCCCGCGCGAACACGCCGACAACCCGCTCCGCGAAGGCGATGTCCGCCCGGCTCGGGGTAAAGAGGCGGTTGACGACCGGGATCTGGTTATCTGCCGCCTTGGCCGGGGTAAGCTAACCGGGGACCTCTTTTTCTTTTATAGGCGGAAAGAATTCGGGTCGGCCAGAGGCGACTGCTTTTGACCGAGAGAATGTGGTTCGACCAAAGCACGCTTTGTGTTCGCGCAAGCCGCGCCGCTGGTAAGATTTCCCGCGGGGTCCGGTCCGGTGCGCATCGAAAAACGCGTCTATCAATGGGAACGAGCCGATGCTCGCGAAGATGGCGGTCAAGCGGGAGGCCGGATAACCGCCACTTGCGCTCGTCGCGGCGATGCCGGCGACGAACTCGACCTCGCCGACCGGGCGCATCTCGATCGGCCCGTTGGGGCGATACATCGAGCGGCACTCCTCGAAGATGGTGGCGACGATGTTGTGGCCGGTGTTGAGGTCGGCGAGCAGTTCCGGCAGCAAATAGGTCCAACGAGGATAAGCTTGTCGGCAAAGTCTGCGAGAGAGTTAGGGGGGCTTGATACCGACTGCACAATGGTGGGGCGTAGCGATAAAGAACGTTCCGTCAGCTTCGGCCTGGGCGACAGCGGCCTCCCATTCGGCGCTTTCCGCTTCTGTCAGACTTGCGAGAATTCTCTGCTTCATAACAGCGATCCGAGAGGCCTGGGACGCGTCGACTGAAGCCAATTGCGAGACGCAGGTTAACCCAACGAGCCCCGCTCGACGGAAGCGCTGATATAGGCTCGCGTCCGCGCAACCGGCCGGGGCAGCGTCTCCCCTGCCAGGTATGTCCACCTTGGCGCGGACGGCCGGGCTCAGCGCTGCATTTGTCCGTGGCGGTATGTCGAGCGAACGCACGATGGCGGCGATGCGTCCCCCCGGCCGTGTTACCCGGACCAGCTCGGATAGCATCCGATCGGCATCGCCCTCCTCCATTACCGTGAAGGAGAGCGCGACATCGACGCTGCTGTCGGCGAGCGGGATCGCCTCGGCGTGCCCTTCCTCAAAGCTAATCTGATCGGCGAGACCGGCCTGCTTTGCCAACGCCTCTGCTTCGCGGAGCAGATAGGGGCTGATGTCGACATCGATGATGCGATTGGCGCCCGCGGTCTGGCGGGCGATCTCGCGGAGAACGACCCCCGACCCGCCTCCGACTTCCAGCACCACCTCGTTCGGCCGGATGTCCACCAGGTCCAGGAGGTTTTTCACCATCGCCAGGTAATTCGAGCGGCCGCGCTCTTCGAGGATGCCGACGACGCCGAGGAGCGGCCCGCCGAGGCCGATCGTGCAATACCGCGCGCTCAACGTTGCGACCAGCGGATCCCATTGCGACGGCGCCAACGAGAGCGGCATCAAGACGAGCGGCGGGCCGGCGCCACGAATTCTGTAGGTGATCCCGGCCGCCTCGCCCTCCGGTTCGGACAATCTGACCGCCGGGAGCGGATGGCGATCGAGAAAGTCGAGCATTGCTGCACCGATTTCCGCGCCCCGATCGGCGATCACGTTCGACCAAGGTAGCCATTCATAGCCGCGTAGAATATGTGCCGAGGCGTTCGAAAGATTGTTCGCGAATTTTACCGCCCCGTGCGTAAGCGCGCCTTGGTCCCCCGCGACAACCAAAATCCGCGAGGCCAAGCCGGCAAGCGGAGCTGTGTCCAGGACAGGGGGAGAGATCAGTGTCAGGGACGCGACCCGCTCCGGGTGGAGGGTCGCCAAGCTATGCCAATCTTTAAGCGGAGGGGGACCGCCGGCGGCGATGTGAGTTCGCTCGATGCCGAGATGGCGAAACAAATCGAGCAAACAGGCCTCGATAGGGCGGGCAGCTGTTGTTTTCATATTCCCCTCCGCTGTTCTACGGTCGTAGCAGCGTGCGGACGCAGAAAATCTTAGTGACTCTGGCTCGTCTCGGTCGGTGGACCCTCTCGGCTCGAAAAAGTATCGAGTTGCTTAAGAATGGTCGGCCGACCAGACTTGCCTGCTACCGTGCGTGGCGGTCTTATTTGTGATCTTCCAGACCCCATTGATCCTGACCAGATTGTGGAAGTCGATGTACGACTTGGACTTGTCAGAGGGAGCTTCTAGGCTGAGCTGGACCGCAGCAGCATCGCCAACCTGAGTCACCGAGATCAATCGACCCACGACGCCCCAACTGGGCGGCGCAGCCCATCTCTCAAAGGATTCGGAGAGCAGATTCTTATGAAGGACGCCGTCGGCGTCGCTGTAGAAAATCCAGACGTCTTCCTGAAAAGCCTCCTCAAACTTGCGGATGTCATTGTCATTGAATCCATCGATGTAAAGCTGAATGACTCGAACAATCTCGTCGTAGTCATCTGTTCTTGCAGTCATGGTCGACCTCCCGTTGTGTAAAACGACATCCGCCAGATTTTTCCCGGCGGTTTGGAGGGTAGAATCGCGCCCGTAAACGGCTTTAGGCAACGGCAAATCGCACCCAGCACTGGCAAAACGCTGAAACGTCCCCGCTTTACCCACACCGGGGCATACCTCTCCGCTCGGCCCTCGAGCTGAAGTGAGCTGGTAGCGGGGTCAGTGAATACACTTTGCATTGGGGAAATCCTGACCTATAGTTAATTAACGCTCAGCGGTGGTCAGGCGCGGTTGAACATCTCGGTTCGGGGGGGTCCAATGATACGCTCATTCGCCGCGTCCGTGCTCGCTTTACTGGTGATTGGCGGTGTCGCCGTGCCGGTTTACGCCGGCCCCATCTCCGGGTCGCTCTCGGGTGACACCACCCTGATACCCACCGGTACATCGGGCGTTTTCACCCAGAACTACATCGGCGGCGGAAACGACACGACGTTCGGTTCCTTCACCCTGCAATCCACCTCCACCGTCGATTTCAGCCATCCGCCGAACATCGTTATTTCGGACGGGATGTTCACTGAGACCTTCTCCGAAGGGACGCTGTTCGGCACCAGCTCCGGCGACGGGACCGCCAGCGGGTTGGGAACCGCGCAGCTTATGCTCGACTTGGTGATCACCGGTGGAACCGGCCTTTTCGCCGGCGACACGGGGGAAGCTGCAAGTCTGCAGATGATTGTGAGCACCAGCCCAACAACAGGGGCGGGCTCCGGAACCTATGTCGGAACGCTTTCAGCCCCGGAACCAAGTTCGCTTGCGCTTCTCGCTCCGGCGGCACTTTTTGTGTTCTACAGGCGGCGACGCCAGGCGATGGCCGGTTTACCCGAGCAGCGCGACCACTAAAGCTGGTCGAGAATTCAGACCGCCCCAGTTCGACCGCTCCGGCAGCTCTCGGCGAGATCCGCGAAGGCTGGGAAGGTAGCCGCCCCTCCCCACCTCGGGGCAGCACCAGAACCGGGAGGAGCGTTACCCAAGCCGCCGGCCAAGGTCCGCATTCACGGCGGGGTAGGTAGCGCCCTCTCTACCCGTGCCAGACAGCGAATGCGGAGGAGCGGGAGATTGCAGCAGCGGGAAGACCGCGGCGGGTGCGCCCCCCCCTCCACGGCCACGACAGTATGCCAGGACGGCAGCCGGGCGCTCCCGAGCACGCCCGGCGCTGACCCGTCGATCTGCGGGCAAAAGGTCGCGCCGCGCGTCGAGGAAGCGCCGGCCGCGAAAGGCGTCGATAGACGGCTCGGTTTGCCGCACCGGCAGCCTTCGGCGTAACCCAGCCGTCTTCCGACCTACGTCGGCAGCAACACGATACGATAATTACCAGCATCATGCCGAGCCGGATTTCCGGCTTGTCGTCAAGCCCTCTCGACTTCAACCCGTAATGGATGCTCCTCGATCTTAGCCATTAGCAAGACTTCGGATTGCTTTTCTTCGGCTACCTCAAAGGTATAGGTACCGGCGATGCCCTTACCTTTCGTATGGACCGCCAAGGTCAAGGCCAGAGCATCGAGGGTCGAAATATGAAATACGGTCTTCAGGACGAATTCGACAAAATCCATGGGCGTGTAATCGTCGTTATAGAGGACGATGTTCCACATACTCGGACGCTTTGTTTTTACCTCATCCTTTTCGAGGAGATCGAGTCCCGGTTTCCGGATGGGTCCAACTCGGTTTGGATTCTGTTGTTGTGAGAGGAGCCTGCTGAGTGTTTTCACCATCTCGATATCGATCCATCCATTATTCCGCAATACAAACTGCCGCCTCGGCTGCTCCCTTCGCCCATGCCAGCATCCTGAACCGAATGGCTCCCTGGCGAAGTCCATGACACTCATATGGGTCCGTCCTCGCCTAGATTGGAGCATTATCAGTTCAGTGGTCCCGTCGTGTCTGTAAGTTGCTCGATCGCGACTGTGACCCGACGCCAGATAGCTGCCCCAGCGTGATCGCCTTCCGCTGCTGGCTCCGTGCGATCACTATTGCCTGATGTGTTCGCAGCCGCCCCAGAATGTAAAGGATGGCTGGATAACCGACGAGATTGCGTCCTGTATCGATCTGATCGACCCGACTTCCCAATCAGTCGGCTTACGGGTGGCGAACCACTTCTCGAACGGGATCGATCATTGGGGAGGCCTTACTGCGCGATGTAGCCGCCGTCGATCACCAGCTCGGTCCCGGTGACGAACGATGCCTCGTCAGAGGCGAGGAACAGCACGCCATAAGCAACTTCGATCGGCTCGCCGAGGCGGCGGAGTGGAGTCAGCGCAATCTTGTCGGCACGCTCATTGGCATTGGTCGCATTCAGCATTGGCGGCATATAGCCGGGATGCACCGAATTGACGCGAATGCCCAGGGGGCCATAGCGTACCGCCGCCGATTTCGTATAGATCCGCACTGCGCCTTTCGAGGCGCTATAGGCGGGATGGCCGCTGGCGCCGCCGACAAAGCCCATGATCGAGCTGATGTTGACGATCGAACCGCCGCCGGTCTTCGCCATCTGCTCGGCGGCGAGCTTGGTGCCGAGGAAGACGCTGGTCTGGTTGACCGCGATGATCCGGTGCCAGCCCTCCTGCCCATCGGGATCGCCGACCGAGCTGCCGGAAATCCCGGCGTTATTCACCAGGATGTCGAGCCGGCCATAGTGCGCCACGGTCTTCTCGATTAACGCGACCCATGCGGGCTCGCTGGTGACGTCGATTGTAGCCGCGATGGCTTCGCCGCGAGCTGCGCGAATGTCGGCTGCTACGGCCCCGGCCTGCTCGCCTACGCCAATCCCCGAAGATGTGTGAGCTGCCTCACATCACCGGTGATTTATTTACGGGGGCGGCGATCCCCGCATCGTCCTCATGCTTCTTCGATCGGGTCGACGCTGACTTGGTCGCTGATCAGCTCCGGCGCATGTATCCGCGCCTCGCTCAAGATATTGAGGTTACCGCTGTTCAGCCCAGAGGTCTCACCTGCAGCTCCGACGCCGTAGCCGTGTTGCTATGATCTGATCGCCGGCTGCCCGACGGTCGTCCGCGCCGATATTGTTTGCGGCCGCCCCGGTAGGCTGCGCGACGCAGCTCGCGGATGCTCGCGTTTCGGAACGACCGCTTTTCTCCGAGCGGGACCGCTGGTTCGAATCCGCTTTCCTCCTGCGACCAGGGATTTCACACTCTCGGTCCCCCTTCGCGACAGCGTGATTGATGCCTAGCGATGATGCGGAGCGTCTCGACGGCGGGAGCGTCGTCGATGCGGTGCGTTGCGCGGTCGAGATCCAGCGCCCCTGAAGCACAGGTCCAGCTGGCCGGCGAGGTGACGGCACGCTATCCGCATGCCCATGGCGCTCCCCTCCACGCCGGCAGTCCACAGGACATCGGGATCGCCGACCTGGGTCGACCCGACTATGGCGACCCCGTCGCCATTCATCCGGGCGAGGTGCCGGTTTTCTGGGCGTGCGGGGTGACGCCACAAGCGGTCGCACTCGAGGCACGCCCCGAACTTATGATCACCCACGAGCCAGGAATCATGTTCCTGACCGATCTGCCTCGCGGAGGGAGGGACGGCCGGTCGTGAAATGGATCAGAGGCGGGTCCGGCTCAGGCTCCTCGAGCTGAAAGTGCTCGCGACCGAGAGCGTCCGTTGAACGGCTTGGTTTCATCACTTCAGGAGTTGGCCAAGCGCGACGGCATCACCCGGCGCTATATCCGGCGTCTCGTTTGTCTCGCCTTCTTAAGCCCGCAGCTCGTCGAGGTAATCTTGCAGGGCCCGCAACCCATCAAGCTCACGACGACGCGTCTGACCGAGCTCGATCTGCCGCTGGACTGGACCGAGCAGCACAGGCTGCTGCACACGGATCGGCGTCTTCTCCAAGGGCCGGCGATCTGCGCCTGACGATCCCTCGTGCTTTGCTCGCTCTTGCCGAGTTGGGAGAGTATTTGAAATCGGGTTTAGCAACGATGGGCCGAAATTCATGAAGACCTCACGAGAGCGATGTGCTTCCGTCTTGACGGGCAAGCTCAGCGCGGCCGCCGTGCGAGTCTGTGCGATAGCTGCGGTTTTGGGGGTCGCCGTCACCGCCAGGACGGCAAATACCGCCGGCGCGCTCGATCATGCGCCGTATGGGACCACTCGAGACGGGCAGGCAGTCGAAATCTATACGATGACGAACGAACAGGGGCTGCGCGTGCGCTTCCTCAGCTATGGCGGCGTCATCACCGAGATCGATGTGCCCGACCGCCGGCTCGACAACATCGCGCTCGGTCTCAGAACTTTGCGAGAATACGAGACGTTGCCTGGCCATTTCGGAGCGATCACCGGGCGATACGCCAACCGTATCGGCGGCGCGCAGTTCACCTTAAATGGCCAGACCTATCACCTCATTGCCAATAACGGCCCCAACACACTGCATGGCGGCCCCGATGCGCTCGATCATCGGGTCTGGACTGTGTCGCCACTGACCGTACCCGATGGGGTCGCTGCAACGCTCAGATACGTCAGCCCGAACGGCGATCAGAACTTCCCCGGCACCCTCATCACAGAGGTGACCTACACGCTAACGAAGGATGACGTACTGCAGATCGTTTACGTCGCAACCACCGACAAGGATACGGTCATCAACCTGACCAACCATTCCTACTTCAACCTGGGCGGCAACGGCTCCGGTTCCGTCAAGGACCAGCTGCTCTTGGTGAATGCAGACCGCTACACCCCCACCGGTTCCGATCAGATTCCTACGGGCGAGATGGCACAAGTCGGGGGCACACCGCTCGACTTCCGGCAGATGATGCCGATCGGTGCCCGGCTGCACAGCGCGTTCCAGCAGATGGTCTATGCGCGGGGCTACGATCACAATTTCGTACTGAACGAGCCGTCCGGCGGCGGCATGGCCTTCGCCGCACGCGCCTACGACGCGCGCAGCGGCCGGATGATTGATTGCTTCACGACCGAGCCAGGGGTGCAGATCTACACCAGCAACGGCATGAACGGATCGCTAGTGGGGTCGTCAGGCTCCACCTACCGCCAGACCGAAGGGTTCACGCTGGAGACGCAGCATTTCCCGGACAGCCCCAACAAGCCGAACTTTCCGAGCACGGAGCTGAAGGCGGGGCAGGAATTGCGTTCGACCACGCTATTCCGCTTCGCAACGGACGCGTCCCTTCCTCCCCTACCGCGATAAGAGTGCGTCAACAGCGGTTTGGGCTCCTTGTTCGGATGTGCGGCAAACACTCACGCAACTGTACGGCAGCCGCGCAGTTGACAATGATGCTTTAGGTCCTGGCTGCGGATGGATGAGACAATAAACATGCACGTCGGGCGACCCGTTGAGCGCATCGAGGATGCTGCGCTCCTGACGGGGCGTGCGCGTTTTGCCGATGACATTGGGGCGCCCAGGGGAGCGTTGCATGCCGCGATCTTGCGCTCTCTGCATGCCCATGCGGAGATCCTCTGTCCATAGATTCTGGCCGCGCACTGGGGATGCCGGGCGGGAGCTGATCGAGCTATCCCCGGGGAACAGCGGCCGCCCGCGGGGCGATATCGCGTCAACCTGACGCAGTGGCTTCAACACGGTCAAGCGGGGATGGGCTAAGTACGGGCTAAGTAAGGCAGTAGTACATTGGGTTCCAGGCGACCGCGGCGGGAGGCAACTCTCGCCGTTTTCGCGAGCAGCCTGGGGCTGGCCCTGAGCAGAGGAGAAGATGCAAGATCTGGATTTGCCGCCGAGTGACACAGTTCGCTGGTCCCCGCGTCGCAAAGCCTCGGTGGTCAGAGGCGTGCGTAGCGGCGCGATCAGTCTCGAAGAAGCATGCCAACGCTACCGGCTTTCAGCCGAAGAGTTCCTGGCTTGGCAGGAGGCAATCGAAGCCCACGGGATCGGAGCGTTGCGCGTCACCCGGTCCCAGTATTACCGGGATGCTGCCGAGCGTCCAGAGCCAGCCCAATGAGCGGGCCACGGACGCGGCCGTGCATGACGTGAGCGTGTGAGACGCGCGCCGCAGCGTGCTCGGTCGGGCGGTTCTGACTTTCTTAACCCACCTTCTGCGAGAATTTTGTGGAAAGTCTGCAAAGTGCAATGGCGCCGCGCGTTCGTTCTGGCACCGCCTCGTTTCGCTTGGAGAGAGTAAGCACATGACCTACACGGCCGATATAGCCCGAACTAACCCAACGGCATTCCTGTTCGTAGTAGACCAATCAGCTTCGATGGACGAACGATTGGAGTCCGGGCAGACCAAAGCAGAGTTTGTCGCAGACGTTCTAAACAAGACACTATATCAACTTGTGATCCGCTGCACTCGATCCGAAGGTGTCCGCAATTACTTCGATGTTGGCGTAATTGGTTATGGCGGTAAGGGGGTATATTCAGCTTTTGGGCGGCGTTGGCTTCAGAGTTTGTTCACCCACTGGCGGCGATCGAGCAAAGCCCGCTGCGCGTCGAGACGCGCGCACCCCATCTAGTGGCAATAGCGATGGATAAGGGCTACCCGGCCACGGCAGAGTCACGATTTTTTGGGTATAAGGCGGGCTATGAGGGAATCGTCGATTTCTTCGACATCGGTACGCGGGCGAGTAATCTTCGCTGATTAATGGCTTAGCCAGGTGGGGCCAGATTATGCGCCTCAGCTTCGCTGCCTCGGTCGCGAAATACTAACAGGACAGCCGTTTGAATGAAGACGCCTTCGGCGAGAGGACGAGCCACGGAGTGTATGCCGTAAGCGATGGGGCCTCAGAGTCCTTTGATTCCCGGCGCTGGTCGAAGCTCCTCGTTCAGCTATTTTTTAGAAACCTTCACGTCGATGAAAGATGGCTTCGCCACGCTGTTACCGTGTATGCCGGAAAATTTGATCGGGGGACGATGTCGTGGAGCGCACAAGCCGCTTTTGACCGCGGCAGCTTTGCAACGCTGACGGGCATTGTCATTCCGCCGACACGATCACAACTACAGGTGCTTGGGGTCGGCGACTCAGTGGCCGTTCTTGCCGACGGAAATCAAATCGTCAGTTCTCATCCCTATCAACGGGCGGAGCGATTTGCCGCGCGACCGCTGCTGTTCTCGACAGTGTGGGAACAAAATCGCACGTTGCTGGGGCCTGTGTTGGTGAGCTTTGTTACGCGGTGGTCCCTGCGCCATCTTCGCGAGGCGTCTATTCTCCTCATGACCGATGCGCTCGGCGCGTGGCTTCTCTGCGATGCCCGCGCTCGCTTGCCCAAATTACTGGACTTGAACACGTCTCGCCAATTGAAGCTCTAGTGGGGCGTGAGCGCATCACCGGTCAGATGCGTCGCGATACAACACTGGCCGTGATCCGCTGAGGGACACGTCGTGACCTCCGCCTACCCTTCCATGGATCAATACAATGATGCCGTGCAGCACGCCGGTACGGCCTTTGTTGATCCAGTCCTTAAAAGCGGAAAGGTTTCCACAAACGGGCTTGGCCTACCAATCGCTCTCGGCGGTAGTTTCGCGCTTACATATAGGGTCACGACCTCTGGCAGGAAATTTGCCGTCCGCTGCTTTCATAAGGCGGCCAAGGATCTGGAGGTCCGGTATCCCAGGATCAGCCAAACGCTCAACGCCACTGACAACCAATACTTCGTAGGATTTGAGTACCAAACCCAAGGAGTTTTGGTAAATGGACTTAAATATCCTATCGTTAAGATGGATTGGGTAGAAGGCGATACTCTCGGTCTGTATCTTGATAAAAATCGGCCATTGGAAGGGACGAATTACAGAGATCAACATTTTGGTCAGACGGCCTAAAGAAAATGCCGACGCAGTTCAACACAAATTTAATTGGAGAATGGGTCAGTGTTACAGGGGTTAGTTGATCCCCATATACAAGCGTTCGTCACAAATATACACACCTCAGCATGCTAACCGAAGCGAATCAGATGCGGATAATTGGTTCTGAGGAAACAAAACGCCGGCTTGGGGTCAAAGTGGCAGTCACCCACAGCAGCAAACAGGGAAATAAAGCCATCCTGGATGCTATCGACAATCGAACGGTCACGGAACGGGTTATTCCTGGCACCGTTAGCAGGCATCCCGGAACAGTCCAATCCGCAGACTCGCGAGCCTCACCGAAGAGTGGTGGCGTCATTGATCGCGTCTCCGCGGGTGCGGCGAGGAAACATCCCGCTAGTGTTGGATTCCGCGACGCGGCCCTCGCGGGTAGCGCCGCATCCGGGCAATCGGATACTGCGGCTGGCAATGCTGCCCTGTTGGCGAAAATTCGACAGCAAGCGAGCGCCCCAAACGTAGCTCAACCCACTGCGCCCGGGACTTCTAAATCCCCGTGGGCTCGGATGATGCAATGGTTGTTTGGGTAAAGCCCTGGGGTGGGCAACGGGCGATGTCGCGCACGGGCTCGCCGTCATGGGTCGCGCCGGCAAATCGCTTCCCGCTGTTGGTGCTCGGTTTAATTTGAGTTTCCGGCCTAGCTTGGACGCCGCGCGCCTTGGCGCATTCGCGGTCTTCACCTGTTCAGAGGGGTGGAATCTCTGCGCTCGTCCGGGTGCGTCATGAAAGCGATACTTACCGCTCGCAGCACGCCCGCAATGCGCCAAGTCGTGCAGTGCCCTTACACTGCGCTCTCCCAGTGCACCGCTCCCGCTCGCAGTGCGTTCGCAATGCACTAGCAATGGTTAGGCGCGTTTCAAATCACATAGTCGCAGGGAGGAGCAACCACCGCGGGTGCGTCACGAAACGGCACACCACACCCATTTCCCCGCCTCCCGCCGAGATCCTTGACGTGCTGGTCCAGAGTCGCCGCGACAGCCGGGCGGCGTTGCAGCTGATGCGCAAGCTTCTCAGAAAGCAAGGGTTTGCGCCGAAATTGCTGGTAACTGACAAGCTGCGCTCCTACGGCTCGGCGTTCCGAACCTGCCCCCATGAACAGGGGCTCCGGAGTAGAAGTCGATCGACGAAGGCTAGCGCGAGACGCCGGCCGAGGCCCAGGTGATTCTTGTGTGGCACGGCAATGTAGCGGTCGGCCGCGGATGTCGCGCCTCATGGGGGGTGGACGCAGGAGAGGAAGTAAGGTTCGCACTAGACTCGCCCCTGGAGGAAAGCGGAATCGAACTCCCGGTCCCACCGTCGGGGCAAGGATTTCAATTCCTGCTCTCAACTTTGACGCAGCCATCACTGCCGACCGGTCGTTCAGCCCCAGGTCCGGGAGACTGACGGCCCGAAGCCGGCTTTGCTCCGCCACCCTGCTTAAATCCAGGCGCGCCATTTGAACCAAACCAACGGCAAAGTCGATGGGATGCCGACCATTGAGACGATCGTCAACACCTTGATGATGTTGTTCTGCTCGACATTGATGAGACCGAGGGTGGCGTCGAGCAGCAGCCGGACCTTGTTGACGATGTGCGCGTCGTATCGCTAAGCGACAATACGTCCTGCCGCACCGTGTCGAGCCGCGGCTTGATTTCGAGCGGAAGTCAATCGCAGCGAGGCTGGAGACATAGGGCACGATCCGGCCGATCCCCAGCAGCCTGTCGCGGATCTTCGACGCAGATCGCCGCTGTGGCCGACGCGGCGCAGGATGATCCTGAGGTGAAGCTGTGTTAACCGGTTCACACATCACTAAAGATCCGTCGTGGTATTCTCGATTAGATTGACGAGATGCGTGAGAGCTCGGCCCATCAAGCATAGGGTGGTGAACATGAAACGTCTGATGCGGGTGACAGCCGCGGTATTGTGCTTCTCACTGACCGGCTACTGGGGTCCTGCAAACTCGCAGCAGCCCAATGCCCCGGAGGTGCTCAGGCCTGCAATTTGCGACCAGTTTACCGTAGATGGGCGAGCCTCTACTCCCTGACGAGCGGTAACTCTTCCGCCTTTGCAGACTTGCACAACCCATACCAGCAATGGTTTCCCAGTTCCAGATCCCAACTGCACACCGGGAGCGATCAATCCTACGCTGACAATTGAGGTGCTTAGAGACCGCCGTTTCACCACCAGGTGCACCCGCGATTCCGCCACGCAGGAAGAGAAACGTGCCCTGGCAACTGTTCGGGTATGGAAGAGACGGATGGAGCACCAAGCTCATTCTCGGTCTGACAGCCAAAGCGGCTTCGGCCTTCCAGCCGTAGCGGGCACTGGGTCGTGACTCAGCCCCCGTCAGCTCTCACAATGCTGCTTTCGCGACATACAAGGCGGCGCTACCTCACGGTCGGTTTGTTGCTCGCGGCCGCAATTCGAACGGTGCGGGCGCAAGAACGGGCCAAGCAGCACCGGATGGCGATCATTGCTGCAGGTCCCGTCGCTCGCATCCACGACCCGGGAATTCGCTTCTTTCAGCAGTTTTTCGAGGAGCTGCTTCGGTTGGGCGATGTCGAAGGACAAAATCTCACAGTCGACGGATATTCCGGCGGCGGGCGGCCGGAGGGCTATGCCGATCTCGCTCGCGAGGTCGTCAGCCGGAACCCGGACGTGATCGTTGCCGGCACCGACGCAGTCGCGCGGGCGGTCCGCGCGGCGACCAACACAACACCGATCGTTTGGATCGGCGGCGATCCGATGCAGGCCGGCTTCGCTGCGAGCCTGGCGCGCCCGGAGGGCAACATCACCGGCGTCACCGTCTACGCGGGCTACGAGATCTGCGGAAAGCGCCTGCAGATCCGCAAGGAGGCCGTCCCGGCGGCATCCAAGGCAGCCTACCTTACCACGCGCGTTTCGCAGGCTGCCGAAGGACAACAGCTTCGCGAAGCGGGCCGGCGATTGCAAATTTCGGTGATCGAGTTGTCGCTCGAGGAATCGACTCCGGCCGCAATACAGCGTGCATTCGCCGAAATCGCGCAGCAGCAATCGGACGCGATCATCGTGAATTCCAACGGGATCCTTCTCCCCTATCGTCAGTTGATCATTGAAATGGTCGAGAAAAGCCGCCTGCCGGCGATGTATCCCTGGCGCGACTACGTGGAGGCGGGCGGGCTGATGGCCTATGAGCCCGACCCGGGCGAGCTCGGGCGGCGCATGGCCGACAATGTGCACCAGATCCTCAACGGGGCCAAACCGGGTGACATCCCGATCTACCAACCGACCAAATTCGAATTCGTCGTCAATCTGAAGGCCGCCAAGGAGCTTGGCCTTACGATTCCGCGCACACTGCTCGCCCGCGCCGACGAGGTGATTGAGTAAGGGACCGCGGGCGTATGTTCTCGTGCTTGGCAACTTGCAAGTCGCTGCTGAGCTATCAGCCTCGATCGGAGCCCGAATGGTGAGCTGTATCAAAGGGGTACGCACCATACTCAGCCAGAAATTCCACCCTGCCGTGAATAAGACGGGCTAGCATGCATTGGGCTCATTCGCGGACCTAATCGGGACCGACCTTCCCGGTGGATCATACCGTGATGATTGAGGCGGGCCACCGTGTTGTTGTCGAATCTGCGTGATCAGCGTGACCTCGGCGAATGACGGATATCGGCTTTCCTTTCAGTTCAACTTCGGTCCCACGAATGGCCGGAATCGGCGCTCAGCCGCCTGTTCGCCTTGTATCCGCAAGCCCTTCGCAACCCGCTAGTGTAGCTGGGACTACCCCGCTGCTGCGCTGGGACCGCCTGGTGGCGGCGGTGAACGGTCTCGCGCCACAGGATGTAAAGGCTGGAGGCGATAACGATCGCGGAACCGACGGCCAGGCCGGGAGTCGGCACGTCCCCCCACACCGCGAAGCCGAGGATCATTGCCCATACCAGCGAAAGGTAGTTGAACGGCACCACTGCCGAGGGCGGTGCCAATGACAGCGAGCGCGTCCACCAGAACTGGGCGATTCCGTTGCCGACCCCGGCAAGCGCGACCATCAGCGCGTCGCCCCAGTGCGGGGCGCGAAACCCGAGCGTCAGCAGGCCGGCGGTGCACAACGTCATGATGCTCATCTGGTAGATGGTCAGCGTCTCGGTCGATTCGGTCATGCTCATGCGGCGGATCGCGATCGCGACGGTCGAGATTAAGACCGCATTGCCGAGCGCGAACAGCGCGCCGTAAGTCAGCGTGCCGGCGCCGGGATGGGTGATGATCAGCACACCGACAAACCCGACGATCAGCGCCGACCAGCGGTGGATGCCGAC
>Ga0308309_10000962_pt1 | contig 17272 bp, 13 predicted proteins | sample HubBroMetageWFT5_FD_192491 | JGI IMG/M metagenome (GOLD analysis project Ga0308309, IMG submission 192491) | Warmed and freeze-thawed soil microbial communities from the Hubbard Brook experimental Forest, New Hampshire - Hubbard Brook CCASE Soil... | ecosystem: Environmental > Terrestrial >...
GACTCCGCCACTGCCCACACGAATCGTTTTGGTCGCAGCCGCCACATGCCCAATCAGCACTGGCGTGGCTGAGCAAGCCAGTCCAGGAATAGAGTGATGTTCTGCCAGCCAGTAGCGCCTGTATCCCAGCCGCTCTACGTGCTGCGCCAGGTTCACCGATCGGGAAATTGCACTGCCGGCTGCCTCCCCGGCTCGCATGCCTACAAGATCCAGGACTGAAACCGCTAACACATTACTCATGGCTCCTTAGATGAATCAGCCGGGAAAGCGATGCGTGCTTCATCGCATCCGCATCAAAATGCGATCCTCATATTTGAGGTCTAGAACGCGCCGCAATCACGATGGCAAAACCACAGAGAGCGTTAACTGTCTTTGGCGGGATTAATTTTGATCTTGACAGACATTAGAGTACGATCGTACTCTTAAGTCATGCGATACTCACCCGAACACAAAGCGCAGAACCACGAAAGGATTCTTTCCGTGGCCGCTCGCTCTTTCCGCGAGCGCGGCGGGGACAGCAGCGGCATCGGAACAGTGATGAAGAAAGTCGGCCTGAAAAAAGGGGGCTTCTACCGGCATTTCAAGAGTAAGGACGACCTGTTCGTCGAAGCCGTGGCACGTGCACTCGACGAGACGGGAAGAGACATGGTGGAGGTTGCAAAGTCAGCGCCCGAAGGCCACGCGCTGCGGGCGATCATCGAGCGCTATCTAAGCGCGGGCCACGCGAATTCGCCGGGAACCGGCTGCGTGCGCGCCGCCCTCGGACCGGAACTCGCGCGGAAACCGGTAGCGGTACGCAGAAGGATTGAGTCGTTGTTGGAAGCGTACCGTGAGCGGTTCCTGCCGTTCATGCCCGGTCAGACGCGAGTAGAAAAACAGGCGAAAATCAGGTTGTTGTTCCCGAGCATGGCAGGAGTGTTGATGATGGCCCGCGTCAGTTCGGACCCTCAAAGGCGCGAGCAGATTTTGATGGACGCGAGAAACTTTTTCATCAAGAGCTTCGCTGAACAATAATTTTTTTCATCCATAAGAGTACGACAGTACTCTTATAAGAAGAAACGGCACCAAACTAAATCGAGAGGAAAAACCGATGAAATTCATGATCGCTTTGCTTATGGCAGTGCTTCCAGCCCTGGCCTTCGCGCAATCGCAACCCGCGGCTGGCCAAAGCTTGCCCAGCGGTGCCATACCTAAAATCACCGCAGTGCTTGTCATTCAGACTCCCAGGCAGGGCGTAACCGTTCAACAAGTCATGGCTGTGATTCCGGACGAGATTCAGGCGACTGTAAAGCTCTATCTCGACGGTAAAATTCGCGAGTGGTATTCGCGCGGCGATGGCAAAGGCGTCATCTTCCTGGTGGATGCGAAGACCGAGGACGAGGCGCGGGCCCTGATGGAAACGCTTCCGCTCGCGAAAGCACATTTGATGGATCACGAGTACATTCCCGTCGGGCCGCTGACCCCGCTAAGAGCGCTGAACCCAGCTGCATTCCAGTGACTCCCCGAAATGGCGCCGCTGCAGCAGGAACCACCTTTAGAAGGAGACTACCATGATCAAACCCAGAATCATCGTGACTGGCGCGACCGGGAGGACGGGCAGCGTCGTCGCCAGCGAACTGCTGAAAGCCGGATATGCCGTCCGCGCGATGGTGCGCCGGGAAGATGACCGGAGTGCGCTGCTGAAGGCGCAAGGGGCCGAGATCGCAGTCGCGGACATGAGCGACATCGAGCGCATTCTTGACGCGCTGAGGGACGTTCAGGGCGCTTATTATTGTCCGCCTCTCGATCCTTACATGATTCAGGGGGCGGTGGCGTTCGCGGTCGCGGCCAAGGAAGCCCGGCTCGAGCGCATCGTAAGCCTGACTCAATGGCTAGCAAGCCCGTCGCATCCCTCGCTCATGACCCGCCAGCACTGGCTGGCCGATCGGTTGTTTTCGATGCTCCCCGGAGTCGCACATACGATCGTCAACCCAGGGTTTTTCGCTGACTCCTACCTGGTGACGATAGGGTTGGCGGCGCATCTCGGTCTTTTCCCGTGGATGTACGGCAAAAGCCGCAACGCGCCACCCTCTAACGAGGACATCGCGCGAGTCGCGGTCGCGGCCCTGATGAATCCGGCGCGGCACGCCGGGAAGAGCTACCGCCCCACCGGACCGGAGCTCCTCGGCGCGGAGGACATGGCGAAAGCGCTCGGCCGAGCCGTCGGGCGATCGGTCAGGGTCGTGCCGACGCCGACCTGGTTGTTCATGAAGGCTGCCCGGATGGCCGGCATGTCCATCGATGTCATGAGCAACGTGCGTTATTACATCGATGATCACAAACGCGGCGCCTTTGAGCCGGGCGCACCAACCACTGACGTGCTCGATGTGACCGGCCGCCCCGCCGAAGACTTCGAGACGATCGCTCGTCGATATGCAGCTTTGCCCCAGAACCGGCGGACCTTCGGAAACTGGGTTCGCGAGTTGGCGCAGTTTATGACGGCCCCGCTCAGTCCGGGCTTCAATTTGGATCGCTACGACCGCGAATTACGCCGGCCGTTTCCGTCGGATCCGCAGTTCGCGCCCGACTCCAAGACTTGGCAGCGCGAGCACGGCATCGGCGACCATGCCAAGTCTGCAGCGCCCATTCACAAAAAGGCTACGTCTGCCACCACCCGCCCTCAATGGTTGGAATCCCACTAGGAGAAATTTATGCAAACGCAACTTTCTTTTTTCGGCAGCATCGCATTCAGCCTCATCGCGTGGGGAATCGTCACCGCCCGATACATCTGGCCGGAACTCCGCCTTCGGCAACGGGACGAAGCTTTGCGGCCTCTGCTCATCCTCCACAGCTTCCGCTTCATCGGGTTAGCATTTCTAGTGCCAGGGGTCGTGTCTGCTGACCTGCCGTCTGCCTTCGCGCATTCAGCGGCGTATGGGGACATCATTGCGGCGATACTCGCCTTGCTTGCGCTAATATCGCTGCCCAGTGCATCCGGCGTTGTCATTGCATGGCTCTTCAGTCTCTGGGGTACCGCCGATCTCTTCAATGCTTTCTATCAGGCAAATCACGCCGGGCTCATGGCGGGACAGTTGGGTGCCACATATTTCATTCCGACCTTCATCGTGCCCCTACTGCTGATTACGCACGGACTCGGTTTCCGGATTCTTCTGCAACATCAGAATCTATCCGCGGTCCAGCAAAGCCGATACTCAGCATAAAGGCTCCTCGGCAATGGTGAGGAGTAGTGCTCGGGCGCACAGGCGTCCGATAGCGCCATATTGCTTTTCGGTTATCGAGTCTTACTCCTAGGCGTCTAACAAACGTGCGGCTGTGCGACCCGACCGCAGCGTAGAGGCCGGGAGCTTCATTAGCGTGGACGTCTAAGCGGGGGAGATCATGCCTGAAAACAACGGCCTTCCTGAAATATTGGCTCACCTGAGGACTGGGGATGGACTTATTGTTCAGCTACGCAACGATCCCGTAGGGGTGCTGGAAGTCCCGGAAATGGAGAATGTGATTATTGCCATTCATCTGGGTGCACCGACCAGGCTCGTCTGCCGTCGAGGAGGTAGGCGGTTCGTTGGAACGGCCGTGCATGGAGGCATTGACATCATCCCTGATCAAACGCCTAGCCGCTGGGAGATCTTCGACAACAAAGACACCGCTTTATTACTGAGCCTTCCGAAGCATTTGCTGCGCGGGGTCGCAAAGGATTGCGGAGGAGACGACATCCGGATGGAGATCTACAACCGCTTCCAAATCCGAGATGTCCAACTGGAAAACCTGGGTTGGGCAATCAAGAACGAATTGGAGCTGGGATGTCCCTCCGGCCGCTTATACCTGGATGGGCTTAGTCTCGCGGTTGCGTCGCGAGTGGTCACCCAGCACAGTTCACTCGCGAACCGAAAAATGGCAGTGCGTGAAGGTTTAAGCGATGGCAGATTGAGGCAAGTTCTCTCTTTCATCGAGGAGCACTTAGCCGATGATCTTTCCCTGGAACGCATCGCGGACGTCGCCGGGATCAGCGCGACACATCTCAAAGTCGTGTTCCGCGGTTCAATGGGTCTGCCGGTGCATCGGTATGTTATTCGTCGCCGGGTCGAACGCGCCAAGACCCTTCTGATGGAAACGGATTCCTCGGTGGCTGAAATCGCCCTCGCAGCTGGGTTCTCACACCAAAGCCACATGGCGCGCCACATGCGACGGATTCTGGGAGTTGCTCCGCGAGCCATAAGCAGATGAGTTGTGTGTGCACTTGTCACGCTCGAGTTTTCTTCATCCGATTGTGCTCAAACCGTCTGAATGTGAGCGCCAGGAAACGAGCCGGGAATGATACTGCACACATGACACGACGAAAATTCCTTTCAGTGGGCTCCGGAGCGCTAGCCTCAGTGGCCATATCCCAGGTCGCTTTCGCGAACAAAAAAGAAGAGCAAATTGATGCATCTTGGTATCAGCGATCCCGTCGCTTCGCGTCTCTGCCGATGGGTCGAGTGGCCTATGTGGAGCACGGTCGCGGTAAGGCCGCACTATTTCTCCATGGGTTCCCGTTGAATGGTTATCAGTGGCGGGGCGCATTACGAGAATTGCACCGATATCGGCGCTGCATCGCGCCTGACCTCATGGGCATGGGATACAGCGAGATCCAGGACGGTCAAAGCATTTCGCCTGACGCTCAAGTTTCGATGTTGTCCGACTTGCTGAATTCGTTGCATGTCGACGCAGTGGATTTGCTTGCAAATGACAGCGGCGGACTCATTGCGCAGCTCTTTGTCGCCCGCTATCCCAAACGCGTCCGCACCCTGCTGCTTACGAACTGCGATGTCGACGAAAACAACCCTCCCCCCAAGTTCCTGCCCGCGGTTGAATTGGCCAAGAAAGGACTGTTTGCGGATCGCTTCGTGCTTTCGCAGTTAAATGACAAACCGCTTGCCAGATCGCCCAAAGGCCTGGGGGGACTCTCATATACGTATCCCGACCGCCTTTCGGACGAAACCATCGAAATCTACTTCCGTCCACTCGTCGAGTCGCCTCTTCGAAAATCCCAGCTTGATCGGTGTGTCATCGGGCTGGGAACGAATGTGCTGATTCCTATTCGGCAAGACCTGCGCCGATGGCACGGACCGACAAGAATGGTCTGGGGCTTGAAGGACACATTCTTCCCCGTTGAATGGGCCGATTGGCTTCATCGGACCTTGCCTGGGTCCCGCGGAGTGCGGCGGCTCGAGGATGCGAATCTCTTCTTTCCCGAGGAAATGCCGGACGTGATCGCCGAGGAGGCGCGCAAACTATGGGACGTAAATTGACTTGCATGGCCAAAGACATAGCAAACGGCGTTGCCCGCCGTAACCGCGAACAGTTATTCTTCGGCGGCTGGCTGACGACTTTTCAGCTCACCCTTTCATTCGAAGCCTCAAATCCATGTCGTATTGCCGCTTCAAGTACATCAATGTTTATATCTTTTAGAGTTTTGAACTTAATGCAATATCCGCTCACGCTCGCCTTGCCTAGTGTTTTCCCATATGTTTTGGCTAAGTATGTCTTATCTTTGAGACCGAGGATGTAGACAGAGATTCCGGTTGTGTTTGCGCTCATGCCAATTTGAAAAAACTCTCTCGTTTTTCCATTAGCATATTTTATCGTGTGCGATCCATAACCTATCGTTGGGTTGCTGATAGTCTGATTTTTACTGTCTTTACCATCGTAGAACCATAATTTACATCCTGGTAACACTTGAAGTGTGAGCAGGTGCAACTCTTGCATGTTGCTACGTTTTGGTTCAGGTTGGCTGGTAATATACTTTTTGATTTGTTCTTGTACGTTCATAAAAACCGGGATCTCCCATTTGACGGGTTGTTCGGGGTGTAAAACTAAAGTTGTGGACCATTTCCATGCATGATTGTATTCCCGACTCTCGGATACCCGCCCGGCCCGTTGCACAAAAGCCCTGTAAACCCTACCAATAGATCCCTGGGCAGAAAGCTCATGTGCAATCCGACTTTTTCGATAAGCACGCTTGAGGGAAGTCGCTGGCGCTGCCATTTGAGAGAGTTGATCGAGCACGCGATGTCCATCGTACAACTATCGTACAATTTTGCCTTTTGAAAAGCCGCCAACTGCTCCGAAAAACATCGAACTCACTTCGCGAAGAGATCGAAAACCGCCAGTCCGCTATTTTCACAATCTACGACAATCGAGAATAGAGGCCGTGGCTATTCGCTGTGCCCGAAACGGAAAACTGGACTAAGTCGATAGCTTCAGAGTTGCCCGTTACTCGGGCGGATCAAGAGAGACTTTCAAACGTCGCAAGAGTCTTGTCTAACCCAACCTTCTTGGTTTCTACCTAGCCATCTGGCGGATGCGCATTCCGCTCCTATCCTCGATCCTGTCCTCAGACTTCAGAAAAAGGGGTGTTACTAAACATGAGCGATTCAATACTAGAAACAATTTCAAGCGAATTTGCGTCTGCGGCGGAGAAGGTGGGCGGTAGCGTGGTTGCCGTCCATGCTCGACGCTGGATGCCGACCAGTGGCATCGAATGGAAGAAGGGCGTGGTTGTGACGGTTCATCACGGCGTGCAGCGCGACGAAGACATCAAAGTTCTGCTCGGGAGTGGTCGCGCAGTTTCCGCGAAACTGGCAGGACGGGATCCCAGCACGGATATAGCTGTCTTAAGGATCGAGGAAGGATCTTCGAGTGCGCCCCAACTCGGCGACTCGACAAGCCTGAAGCTCGGCCATCTTGTTCTCGCGCTCGGCCGCACGCGGCGCGGGGATCTGGTGGCGAGCAGCGGGATCATTGGCGGCATCAGTGGCGAGTGGAGAAACCGCCGTGGGGGACAACTCGATCAGCACATCCGGCTGGACCTCGCTCTGTATCCGGGATTTTCCGGCGGACCGCTGCTGAATGCCAGAGGCGAGGTTGTTGGCATTAATACGCGGGGCCTAGCTCGTGGACGAGCCGTCACGGTGCCGGTGGCAACCGTCAATCGCGTGGTCGAAGAACTCCTGAAAAAAGGGCATATCGCTCGACCCTATTTGGGCATTGCAATCCAACCGGTCGAAGTTCCGGAAAATATGCGCTCGAAACTGCCTGCTGACACCCGAGTCGGGCTGCTGGTCATGCACGTGGACAATGGCGCGCCCGCAGAAAAAGCCGGAGTGTTGCTGGGAGATGTTCTTTTCGAACTGGGCGGAAAGACAATCGAACACGTGGATGCGATACAAGACTCGCTTGCCATAGCAAAAATTGGTGATGTTCTGCAGATCAGGGTGATTCGAGCGGGCGAGATCAAGCCGGTGTCAATCACTTTGGGCGAGAGGGCGCGATAACGAATGGCGAACGGAAACGGCGGAGGCGCGATTCGAATCGCAGTGGTGGCGACCTCCGCCGTTCGCCGGGCTAAGCTCGAAAGCATCGTCCGCAGCCACGCTGATTTCCATCTGGCGGGAAGTTTTGGCGCGGTGGCGAGCCTGGTGCCGTTTGCCCGTAACACCGAACTGGATGTAATTGTCATCGACTCCGATTCGATCCGCGATTTGTTACTTGATCCGATATCGGAAGCCGCGATTGTTCTACTCACGGAGGTCTCCGACGCGCGGTCGATCTCGCGCTTATTGCGGAGCGGCGTGCGCGCAGTTCTTTCCAGAGAGAGCGACCGGGACGACGTTCTCTCAGCCATCTATGCCGCCTATGATGGACTAGTGTTGCTGAGCACAGCGACCGCAGAGAGCTTGGCCGCCGTCTATGGCGATCAGCCGTTGGAGGTTGAAGATGAAATGTCCGAAGAGATCACCTCCCGCGAAACTGATGTGCTCAGAATGTTAGCGGAGGGACTCGTGAACAAAGAAATCGCGGCGCGTCTCAGTATCTCCGAGCATACGGTCAAGTTCCACGTTAGTTCGATTCTCGACAAACTGGGTGCTTCCACTCGCACAGAAGCGGTGACCCTGGGAATCCGGCGCGGCCTAATTCCGATCTGAACTCTTTGGTCTTCATCCCATCAATAAATTCTGTGTCGCACGTTATCCAGATCGGGCACTGCGTTTCTGTCCTTCGCGCAGTGCGTCCGCTATTGCGTTCGTGCCAGTCCTTATAAAACTCTTGCCGTCCTTCTGCGGAATCCCTCATCCAGATCCGACATCTCTTGAGACAGGTTGAGCAAGGGGCAGCCCCGTCATTGATCGCAATACCCGCAAAATCGAGAAATGGAAGCTTGAGGAAGCGGTCCATTGCTGGGCTACGCTGGCGAATTCGCCTTATCTTCGTCTATCGGATTTGATTCGGGCGGTTACCGATTGCCGGATCGGTGGCTTCTCCTGAGCCATTGTCGAGTCGACCAACTGGAGAACAGACGCAAAAGGGAGGATACACCGCATTCACCGTTGCCTTCGAACTCGCTGGACAGAACTCCGCAGCACGATGTCGCAGGGTTGATTGATTTTATCGGGACCAACCCAAACGCCGGAATCAATCCTTATGGACAGACTGAATGAGAATGAAGACTTGCAATCAGCGTAATCTCCGTAGCAACCCATCCAACATCGGAGTAACATTCGGAGAATGGCTCACGAGATTGAAGGCGATATCATAGCCAAAGTTGACTAATCGGCCCCTGGGGAAACTGGGTTGGCTGCCGCAAACAAAAACCGTACGCAACGTTCGATCGATGGACTGTCTCACGTCGATTGCATCGACCTCGTAGTCCGCAATGGCACGCCGGTCGCAGGGGTCGAGGAAATAGCGACCTCCTGGCGGCGTTGTTTAACCGCACATCGCCTCGACCCGGAGATTCAGGCGGCACCGCACATCATCACAGAGAAGGAAATAAAAGACTCCCGCGAGTCCTTGCGCAATCTCATTCTGCACGCCCAGGAGGAACTCGATCGTCTATACGCCATCGTCGGACCACAGCAGTATGTGGTTCTATTGTGCGACAGGGACGGAGTTGCCATTCACCACCGCGGGGATGAGTCACTGGCGGATGCTTATAAAGATTGCGGGATCTGGCTGGGCGGAGTCTGGTCGGAGCAAATTGAAGGTACCAACGGAATTGGGACCTGCGTCACTGATCAACGAGCCACGACGGTACTTCGAGGCCAGCATTTTCGCACGCGCCATTCCAACTTGAGCTGCGCTGGCTCCCCGATTTTCGACCCCCTTGGTCGATTGGCCGCGGTGCTCGATACGTCGTCGATGAACCCGCAAACCACAGAGCAGTCCCTCTCTTTGGCCATGGCTGCAACAAAGGTATCGGCCCGCGGTATCGAGGAGCGTATATTCCGCGAGTATTTCCGACATGCGTGGAGCATTGCAGCCGCTCCCAGCGGGGGGAGTGATGTAGCGGTTCTGCTCGCGGTGGACAACGATCAACGGATTCTGGGTGCAGACCAGATCGCTCGCCGGCTCTTCAATCTCAATGACGAAGTGCTGAACCGGGGTGTGGCTCTAGCGACGATCTTCGAGTATGATTCCTCGATCTTTCGTTGTAAGCGAATGCAAGATGTGGCGTCTCGTCTGCTTCGGACAGGAACTGATGAGCCATGGAATGCCTTGATTACTCCCCCAGCTTGCGGGATGAGTGGCTGGTGTTCTCCCACTGACGCCCTACTTCACTCACGAGCGCGCTTCGGCATGCTCGCACACTTGCCACTCTCAGTGGATCCGCCCACGAATCGCGGGGGCTTGGCACCAGCACGCGCCACTCGTATATGCGAATACATAGATTCGCATCTGCAGGAGAATATTGCTCTGGAAGTGCTCGCCGACATTGCACAGTTGTCGGTTCATCACTTCGCCCGGGCGTTTCGGCAATCGCTCGGGACACCACCGCACAACTATATAGTGCAACGACGGGTCGAGCATGCACAGCAGTTGCTACGAAATACTGATCTTCCACTTTCGGAGATTGCGATTGTGGCAGGTTTTACCGACCAAAGTCACCTTTCCCGACACTTCCGGACTATTACCGGCGTTTCTCCCAGCCTGGCTCGCCATCGATTCAGGACTGGGCCCGATATCCCTCCCCTCCGCCCAGCGCACGTTGGGAGCTAACAATCAGCAAGAACGTACCGAGCACGACCCCTTCATCCAAGACACATAGTCCCATCTTTGCGATCATCGCCTCAGTGCAGGGGAAACAAAGGAGGGAACTGTGGACATTCCTAATGAACGAAGCGGTTCCGCGGTTCAGCGCGCGTCCGATCTTCAGGAAAATCCTCTCGTGGACCGAGAGGCTGCAGGACTCCTGGCGCTATGCGAAGCGAATGGAGCCAAACTCGGAAACTGCTCAGCGTCGGTGAACGGATCACGAGACAAGGGGCAGACACGAATCCTTCGGAGCCAACGTGCTAACCAGCTTAAGTTGATTGCCATCATTGACGATGACGAGGCCATGCAAGATTCACTGCGCGATCTAATGGAAGCGGCTGGGCTGGTCGCACGGTGCTTTGGATCCGCGGAAGAATTCCTCGAATCCGGTTTACACCGTCAAGCTGCCTGCCTGATAACTGACATCCTTATGCCGAAAATATCGGGTCTGCAGTTGCAGGCCCGGCTTAAAAATGAGGAATGTGATATCCCGCTCATCTTCATTACTGCTTACGGAGATGCCGCGATGCGGATTCAAGCGATGGAAGATGGCGCGGTCGAGTTCTTTGCTAAACCGTTCGATCATTACCTCTTGCTCAAAACGGTCCGAGCTGCACTTGATATGTAAGCAAACAGGTTGTGGCATCGTATGCGGTGCCTGGAAAGGAGTATCTTATGGCGGCATATGCAACAGTTACATACCCTGCGGAGGATCAGGCCGAACGTAGATTTGAGCGGATCATCGGCAACAGTGCCGCCCTCGAATCAGTTCTCAACCAAGTGGGGCAGGTTGCCCCGACAGACTCGACGGTCCTCATCGAGGGGGAAACCGGTACAGGAAAAGAGCTCATCGCACACGCCATTCACAACGCCAGCCAGCGTTGCGGACGACCTTTTATAAGACTCAACTGCGCGGCTATTCCGCTGGACCTTCTGGAAAGCGAGTTGTTCGGTCACGAGAAGGGCGCCTTTACTGGTGCGATTGCACAGAAGATGGGGCGCTTCGAAATGGCCGATAAGGGTACGCTCTTCTTGGACGAAGTAGGCGACATCCCTCCTGCCCTCCAGCCGAAGTTGCTGCGTGTATTGCAAGAGCAAGAGTTCGAGCGCTTAGGGAGCGGTCGCACGCACAAAGTGGACGTTCGCCTGGTGGCCGCAACCAATCGTGATCTGGTGAAGATGGTAGCTCACGGTCAATTTCGGAGTGACCTGTACTATCGCCTGAACGTCTTCCCTGTCTTGCTGCCCTCGCTCAGACAGCGCCGGGCGGACATTCCTGTTCTTGTCACGCATTTCGTGAAGCTGTTTAGCGGCCGCATGGGAAAGCAAGTCAACAACATTCCCCCAGAAACCATGGCTGCCTTTGAATGGTATTCCTGGCCTGGCAACATTCGAGAGTTGCAGAATTTGGTGGAGCGCGCTGTTATCCTTTCTCGAGACGGTGTGCTGCCAAACCCGCTTCACAAAAAGCAACCAGAGCTCCTTATCCCAAGTCCGCGTCGCCCCCGAACTTTCCCCTCATCGGTGACCTTGGAAGACTCGGATCGCTCCTTGATTTTGGAAACACTTCAGCAGGCCGGCTGGATCGTCGGCGGCGTGAACGGTGCTGCGGCGAAACTGGGACTGAAACGAACCACACTGCTTGCCAAAATGAGAAAGTTGGGTATCTCGCGACCCATCTTTCAGGAAGGAACCTGCGTTCCGGGAGTCGCGCAAGGAGATACCCGGATTTGAGGGTGGAACTGGGAGCCGCACATGGAATAAAGTGAGAGGCGAGCAAGCGAACGGCTCGAGCGGGAAACGGTAATCGACCCGATTTCCGGTGCTGTTCTTCTGTGTGCTGCCGGACGAGTCCCCTTGAATTTGGCGGCGGCTCATGGCTGACATCACAAAAATCGACACGTTCATTCAGGGTTCTCCGCACTCCGCAAGGTTGGCGGCGACTCGGGGTCGTTGCGTGTATGCCAACCCCGCCGTGGAACGCCTCACCGGATCCAATTCAGATCAGACCGACCGACACGACATCTGGCCGAGGTCAGGTTTGCTAAGATTCTGCGCTGTGGTTGCCGATTCCAAGCTGGCCCGAGCCATGTGCGCCTTGAGAGCCCGTGACTTCCATGTGCTGCGATCGTTTCTGGTTTGCATTTTATCGCTGTGGCTCATCATAGGCACGGCTTACGCACTGGATCCGAGCAAACGCCTTACCCAATACGCGCATACTGCATGGCAAATACAAGACGGATTCTTTCCGAACACTCCGTTTTGGATTTCACAAACAAAGGACGGGTATCTCTGGGTGGGCAGTGGCAGTGGCGCGTTTCGTTTTGACGGCGTACGTTTTACTCCCTGGCCGGCTCCGATCGCTTCTACCCCACTTCTCCACCCTGTCAGTGTGCGAGCCGGAGAATTTTGGATTGCCACTCGAAACGAGCTCGCTCACGTTAGGGACAATGTCGTAATTTCGCATTACGATGTTCCGGTAGTTAAGATCCTCAAGGATTCTGACGGATCTGTGTGGACTCTTTCCAGCCAGCATCCAGACCGAGTTCTATGTCAGGCAACGGACACGAAAATCCGCTGCTTCGGGAAGGCAGAGGGGATAACGATTCACATGCCGTTTTCATTCCTCCCTGATGGGAAAGGAGGATTTTGGATCGGAGGTGACACGTCGTTGCTCCATTGGAAAATGGGTGCAGCCCCTGAGATCTACGGCTTTCAGCAGCTTCAATCAAACGTGGGGCAAATCGGCATCCGCGATCTTCTTGAGGAGTCCGACGGTTCCCTATTGGTCGGAATTCTGGCGGCGGGGCCGGGACTTGGGCTTGAAAGGTTCCGCAACGGGGTTCTGACCCCGGTAGTTCTGCCAAACTTCGACGGAAGTAAGTTCGTTATCCACGGAATCATCGAAGACTCCGATAAGAACCTCTGGATTGCAACGTATGGGAATGGCATCTACCGCATTCACGGCCAAACGGTCGACCATTTTGGACGAGCGGACGGTTTATCGAGCGACACCGTCTTTGATCTGTACGAAGGCGCCGACGGAATAGTCTGGGCAGCCACGTCCGATGGGATTGACAATTTTCGGAATCTTCCGGTCACCACCTTTTCGACCTCCACGGGGCTTGGACCAACCGGTACTGCTTCGGTCATGGCCACTAAAGACGGGACGGTCTGGGTGGCAAATCTCGGCGCTCTCGATTTTGTTCGAAATGGGGCCGTTTCCTCGGTTCGCGTGCCTGGACAGCAAGTTAGTTCATTGCTCGAAGACCATCAGGGCAACATTTGGGTTGGCGTCGACGACGGGCTCTTCATCTACAAAGATGGCCGCTTCCGGCGTATCCCGGAAGCGAATCATCACCCATTGGGTTTGGTAGTCGGTATCACAGAGGATGTCGACGGCGATATTTGGGTTGAGTGCAAAGGCGATCAAAGAAGGCTCATCCGCATCCGCGGTTTCAGGGTGCGCGACGAGTTCTCCGACCCTCAAGTTCCGAAGGCTAAGGCCATTGCGGCAGACCCAAAGGGCGGAATTTGGCTGGGCACACTCACAGGTGACTTAACGCTCTTCCGGGACGGTATTGCGCGTACATTTCCCTTGAAGCTGAAGGGCAAATCTTGGGCCTACCAGATTGCTGTTGATCCCGATGGGTCAGTGATCACCGCATCTGACGACGGAATTGTGATGCTCCGGGCCGGGAAAGTTCAGCGCTTGGGCAAAGAAAACGGACTTCCTTGCGACGGGGTCACTGGCTTCGCGCTGGACGACAACAGAAACCTATGGCTCAATACACCCTGTGGATTTATGGAGATTGCAGCCTCGGATGTCCAACGCTGGCGGATTCATCCAGACACCGTCGTGCAGGCACGAGTATTCGATACGCTGGACGGAGCCCGACCAGGTAGGGTGTCTTTCAATCCGGCTGCGAAATCTCCCGACGGGCGCTTGTGGTTTGTAAACGGCGTGGTTCTTCAGATGATCGACCCGTCGCATCTCTCTATCGACGAGACTGTTTCGCCGGTCTACCTCGAGAGCGTTGTTGCGGACCGGAAGCAATACAAAGCACAAGAAGGTCTTCAACTTCCGCCTTTGACTCGTGATCTCCAAATCGGCTACACATCGCCGAGTTTTCTCATTCCTCAAAAGGTGAAGTTTCGCTACAGACTTGACGGGCATGATCGCGATTGGCAGGACGCGGGCACTCGTCGCGAAGCTTTTTATACGCAGCTGGGTCCTGGGAAATATCGCTTTCGTGTAATCGCGTGCAATAACAACGGAGTGTGGAACGAGCAGGCCGCGACACTGGACTTTGCGATTGCTCCGGCCTTCTACCAGACCGTATGGTTTCGCTCTTTAGGCGTTTTTCTCTTCTTGGCAATTCTTACTGGCCTCTATCGCCTTCGACTCGGCCACTTGGAGCGTCAGCGGGATGCTCTTCGCAAGAGTGAAAAAGAGCTTCGCGACGTGATCGATACGATACCGGCGTTAGTGTGGAGTGCTCTGCCCGATGGCTCCAATGCTTACGTTAACAAGCGATTTGTGGAGTACTCGGGGTCATCGGCGGAGCAGACGGCCGGATCAGGGTGGCAAGCGCTAATTCACGCTGATGATCTTGAGCGACACACACGCAAATGGAGGGAAGCTGTTGCTACCGGCAAGCCTCACGAAAATGAGGTGCGTTCCCGCCGCTCGGATGGGCAATATCGCTGGCAGTTGGACCGGGGAGTGCCGCTCCGAGATGAAGATGGAAACATCGTCAAATGGTATGGGGTCACGACCGACATTGAAGATCGGAAACGCGCCGAGGAAGCCCTGCGGTCGGTGTCTAGCGACTTGCAAAACAGCAAAATCAGGCTTGAAGAAGCGCAGCGGATTGCACATGTCGGCCACTGGGAGTGGGACCTGACATCGAATCGCGTGATCTGGTCAGACGAAACCTACCGAATCTATGGATTGCGGCCACAGGAGTGTCCCATAGACATAGCTCTTATACGAAAAATGATCCATCCCGAAGATCTGGAATTTGTGTTCAGACTGGCCGAGGAGGCCGTTCGCGGAGGATTGCGCACGGACGTAGAACACCGAATCATCCGTCCCAGTGGCGAAGTTCGCACCGTGCATAGTCAAGGCGATATGAAGAAAGACGAACTGGGGAAGCCCTATCAAATGTTCGGTACGGTCCAGGACATTACCGACCGTAAGCGCGCTGACGAAGAGTTACAGCGAAACCAGCTTTATATCAGTGAAGGGCAGCGCCTTGCCAATATGGGATGCTGGGCATTTAATCCCTCTGGTTTTTTTGAGTACTGGTCTCAGGAGCTGTTCAAGATTTATGGCCTGGATCCTCACAAGGGAGCCCCCACGCTTGAACAGTATCTGGCCACCGTGCACCCGCAAGACCGAGACTTTATGGCAGACACCATAAAAAGAATGCATGCGGAACGCTCTGGCTGCGATGTGAGAAAGCGAATTGTTCGCCCCGACGGCGAGCTACGCTACATTCGCTGCGTTGGAATTCCTGTCATTGAAGGCGAAGTACTTAAGGGGTTTCTCGGCACCGCGATCGATGTCACCGAGCAAGAGCTTCTGACCCAGGAGTTGGAGCGGCGACAGGCGCACTTGAGCGAGGCGCAAAAGCTGACCCATACGGGTAGCTGGGCGTGGCACTTACCGGATCGGAAGACGGTGCACCTCTCCGCGGAGTGGTACCGGATTTACGGCTTCGATCCAGCTGAGGGACCGCCGACTTGGGAAGAATATGTCGAACGCGTCCATCCGGAGGATCGCCTTAAATGGACGGGTATTATCGAACGGGCAATTGTGGAAAAAGGCGATTACGGGCAGGAGTTCCGTATCCTTTTACCGAATGGAAAGGTGAAGTGGATCAGCACTGTTGGCCATCCCGTCCTTTCCGGCACCGGAGATTTGGAGCAATACGTGGGTAGTTCGACGGACATCACGGAGCGCAAATCTGCCGAGCAGGCGCTGCAGCGAAGCGAAGCATATCTTGCGGAAGCGCAGAGGCTCAGCCAGACAGGCAGCTGGGCTTGGAACCCGGCGAACGACAATACATACTATTCGGAGGAGTGCTATCGCGTGCTGGGTTTCGCCCCGGGTGATGGAACCCCACCGAAGTTAGAGAAAATCATTCAGCGGATTCATCCGGACGATCAAGCTCAATGCAGGGAGCGAGTCGAGAAAGCCATCCGCGACAAGGTAGATTTCGAACTGGATTACCGTATCGTTCATCCAGACAAAAGTCTCAGGGACGTTCATTGCGTATGCCATACGGTCCTCGACCGATCTGGCGATATCGTTGAGCTCGTGGGTACCGTGATCGACATCACAGAGCGCAAATCTGCCGAACAAGAGCGTGAAAAGCTACGACAACTTGAGGCGGATCTGGCACATATCGATCGTGTGAGTACATTGGGCGAAATGGCGGCATCACTGGCTCACGAGATCAAGCAGCCTATCGCTGCCGCCATCACCAGCGCCAACAGTTGCATTGAATGGCTGGCACACGAACCGCCCAATCTAGAGCGGGCCCGTGCCGCAGCTGCCCGAATCGATAAGTATGGGAATCGTGCGGCTGAGATCATCGACCGTATCCGTTCGTTCTACAAGAAATCTCCTCCACAACGTGAGTTGGTCGAAGTGAATGGAGTTATCCAGGAAATGTTAACGCTGCTGAAAGGTGAGGCAACGCGATTTTCCATTGAGATGCGCACGGACCTTTGCGCCGAACTCCCCAAAATTATGGTAGACCGTGTGCAGCTGCAACAAGTGTTCATGAACCTCATGCTCAACGCGATCGAAGCCATGGCGGACTCAGGCGGAGAACTTATGGTGAGGTCGCAGCTCCAGGATTCTCAGCTGCTATTCTCGGTCAGTGACACCGGCGCGGGACTGCCAACGGACACTGGCGATCAGATCTTTTCTGCTTTCTTCACCACCAAGACCCAAGGCAGCGGAATGGGTTTAGCCATCAGCCGTTCCATTGTGGAGTCGCACGGAGGCCGGTTGTGGGCGACCGCCAACGATGGACGAGGAGCAACATTTCACTTCACCTTGCCGATCCGAGTGACGCAGTCATCACCTTTGGTTGCATAGTTGACGGTACACTTCGCCACACAGATGGAGACTAGAAGCGTTTTCGGTAAGGGATAGAAGCAGTTCGAGGTCGGGGACGGTTGGGGC
>Ga0308309_10000963_pt1 | contig 17271 bp, 13 predicted proteins | sample HubBroMetageWFT5_FD_192491 | JGI IMG/M metagenome (GOLD analysis project Ga0308309, IMG submission 192491) | Warmed and freeze-thawed soil microbial communities from the Hubbard Brook experimental Forest, New Hampshire - Hubbard Brook CCASE Soil... | ecosystem: Environmental > Terrestrial >...
TTATAAACGCGCCAGGCGGCCCAGGCGTGGACGGGAGGATTTACGTCGCCGAAAGCCCATTCGTAGGCGGGAAGTTGCCCATTCGGGTGCATGTACCATTCGCGAAGAAGGAGGATCAGCTGCTCCTTCGCGTAATCGGGATCGACGAGCGCGAGAGCAATGCAGTGAAAGCCCAGGTCCCACGCTGCGTACCAGGGATACTCCCATTTGTCGGGCATGGAAATGATGTCGTCGTTGTAGAGATGTGTCCATTCATGGTTGCGGCCTTTCAAACGTTCAGGCGGAGGGGGAGGCCCGGCGGGATCGCCGTCCAGCCAGGAGCGGACGTCATAGTGATAGAACTGCTTGGACCACAGCAGGCCGCCGAAAGCCTGGCGCATGACGTTTTTCGCGTCGTCAGAAACTTCCGAGGTGACGCGCGAGGCATAGAATTCGTCGGCCTCCTTCTGGCGGAGTGCAAAAACGTTGTCGAAACCGGCGCCGAAATCATTCGCAGGGGGAACGCCTTCGGCACGGTCGGCATGTCCGGGCGAGGTGATCGTGCCGACGACACCCAGAGATCGCTCCATGGAAGCCAGCGGCTCCATGTCGGTCAGACGGAGTTTGAATGTTTGACTCTGGCCGGGACCGAGCTCGAAAGGATAATACGCGGCCATTTTTGTTCCGGCTTGCTGGGGATTTACGGCGGATTTATTTCTGCGGATCACATATTCGTGGAACGAATCTTTGACGTAGGGCGTGCGGTTCTTGCCATTGAAGAGCCCGGCGAAGTTGGTCTCATTTTCCGTGAAGAGAAGTTCAGGCTGACCGGGGCAAAGTAGCCAGCGCTTGCCGTACTGCCAGTGTTGAAGCTCGGCGCACACGCTTCCGGGAACGCTCGCGGCTTTTTGTGCACTGGGTCTGCGCAAATCTTTGCCCCAAGACCACGTGTTGCGGAACCATAAAGACGGGAGAAGATGTAGCGTGGCTGCTTCGGGACCGTGATTTACGGCCGTGATTTTGATGAGTATGTCTTCGACATCGGCTTTGGCGTATTCGATAAAGACATCGAAGTAACGGTCCTCCGCAAAAACGCCAGTATCGAGAAGTTCGAATTCGGGTTCCTCTCGGCCGCGCCGGCGATTTTCCTCGATGAGGCGGGTATAGGGAAACTCCGCCTGAGGATATTTGTAAAGCATGCGCATGTAACTGTGGGTAGGAGTCGAGTCTTGGTAAAAGTAATACTCCTTCACATCCTCGCCGTGATTGCCCTGGTTTCCCGTGAGCCCAAAGAGTCTTTCCTTAAGGATGGGGTCGCGGCCATTCCATAGCGCAAGGCCGAAGCAGATCACCTGGTGACGGTCGGAGATGCCGCCGATACCATCTTCGCCCCAGCGGTAGGCGCGGGAGCGCGCATGATCGTGGGGGAAGTATTCCCAAGCCGTGCCTCCCGGGCTGTAGTCTTCGCGCACCGTGCCCCACTGGCGCTCGGAGAGATACGGCCCCCAGCGCTTCCAGTGTTTCTTGCGGTTGCGGGCTTCCTCGAGCCGCTGGTCTTCCTTGGATTGAAGTCTGGCCATTGTGTGGAGTCCCTCGATAGGCGCTCAAATTATGGTTTATGGTCGCATCTTTTGTGAATTGCAGAGGCGACCGGTGCGGCATGCGTGCCTGTTCGGGCACGGCTCAAAGAATGGGGCGAATCCCCCAAGGGTGAGATGCTCCAGGCTTCCTATGGTCGCATGCAATTTTCTCACACTGGCTGGCGCCGGTGTGACGCACTAGCTTGTGGCGAGCACGCACAGGAGCGCGACACAGCAGCTTAGAAACCAAACCGAGTTCGAGTTTTTGTTGTACTCTGGAAGTCTCCCAAAGCATCCATAGGACGAGACTTCCAGCGAGAGTTCCAGGAGATAGAGTCCATGTTCGAGTGCCAATCGCTATTTCAGTGGAACCCGCGCCGGCACGTGGCCTGGGTTCTGCTTGTGACAGCCGCTTTGTTCAGCCTTTCCGTTTCACCAAGCTACACAGGAGCGCAGGGGCGTTCGACGGAAGAACTCCGCAAGATGGATCAATCTATGGGTGAACTGATCCGGAACGTGTCTCCGAGCGTGGTGCAGATTCTGGTGTCTGGGTATGGTCAAGTCGAGGAGAGCGAGCACGGGAACACTGGAGTAGTCGTTGGCCGGCAACGGGCGATTGGTTCGGGATTTATCATCGATCAAAGCGGGTACATCATTACGAACGCGCATGTGGTTAAGGGAGCGCAAAGGGTGCAAGTGGTGCTGTCGAGCGCCAATTCGGACGATTCCACGGACGCGGTTCTATCTGCAAAAACGAGTCTGGTTCCGGCGCGAATTATCGGCGTCACCAGCGAAATCGATCTTGCGCTGCTCAAAGTGGACTTCGCAGGTCTTCGAGCCTTAAAGCTCGCAAGCTACCGGAACCTTCGCCAAGGGGAATCCGTGTTTGCTTTCGGAAGCCCGGAAGGACTCCGCAACACGGTGACACACGGAATCATTTCCGCAGTCGCGCGGCAGACTGATCCCGACTCGACAATGGTTTACATCCAGACGGATGCCCCTATCAATCCAGGCAATTCGGGCGGGCCGCTGGTGAATGTAGACGGCGAGGTCGTCGGCGTGAATACCTTCATACTGTCGCAGTCTGGGGGAAACGAAGGGTTAGGGTTTGCGATTCCCTGCAGCGTTGTAAACATTGCATACCAACAATTGCGCAAATTTGGCCACCTCCACCGGCCGGAGATTGGGATCAGCGTGCAGACGATTACGCAGCCGCTGGCGGACGGGTTGAAACTTCCACGCAACTTCGGCGTGGTGATCTCGGACGTTCTGCCGGGCGGGCCTTCGGAAGCTGCCGGGGTACGGATCGGAGACGTCCTGTTGGCCATAGACGGCAAACCGGCGAGCAGCGTGCCGTATGTGGCGTTCCACATAATGTCTCGCGAGAGCGGGGACAAGGTGCACTTGGATGTCCTGCGAGGGAATCTGCGGATGGGTTTCGATGTGGCCCTCATGGAGCCGCCCAAGGACATGGATCAGGTCACTGGGTTGGCGGATCCCGAGAAAAGTCTGGTTCCGACGCTTGGAATTCTGGTTGTGGAAATCGACAAGAGAATTGCTGCAATGGTGCCGGAACTTCGCGATCCTTTCGGCATCATCGTGGCCGCACGAGCGGCGGGGGCTGCGACAGAAGTGCCGCTGACGACCGGCGACGTGATCCGGACTCTGAACGGCGAGCCGATGACCACTTTGGAGCGTTTGCGCAATGCCTTGAAAGCTTTGCCACCAGGCGCTGCGGTTGTACTGCAAATTCAACGCGATCAGAAGCTGATGTACGTGGCGTTCACACTGGACTGAATGTGGCGTGGCGGGGAAGCGGTTCCAGAGATCAGGCGAAGCTGAGCTGGCGGCGCACTTCGGAAACGATCTCTTCTGGAGAATGCGCGGCATCTACGGCGACGGCATCTGACGGCTCTTCGAGCGTCGCAAACTGACTGGCAAGCAGGTCTTGCTTGGCGAAATGTCCCTTTCGCGCGAGCACTCTCCGCGAGAACAACTCGTAACTACCCTTCAAATAAACGAACTTCACGTCAGGACTGGCGCGCAATTCGTCGCGATAGCTCTGTCTGAGCGCCGAGCAGGCTAGTACGACATTGCGTTTTTCGGCATTCCACTCGACGATTTTGTCGTGCAGAGCCTTTAGCCAAGGCTCGCGATCCGCATCGGTCAGCGGGATGCCGTGCTTCATTTTCTCGACATTCGCGGGCGGATGAAAATCGTCGGCGTCCACGAACTCCCATCCAAGGCGCTTCGCGAGAAGCGTACCAACGGTGGTTTTGCCGGAGCCGGTCGTCCCCATAACAACCACGATCATGGCAGCCTCATGCGCGGGAATCTGCCGTCATTGGCGGAAAAAAGTTTGGCTGGGAGACCTGGACTCGAACCAGGATAGCCAGATTCAGAGTCTGGAGTCCTACCAATTGGACGATCTCCCAGCCGATGGGAGGAAAAAAACGAATCGCAGCTGGCTCCCGTCGATCGGGGCAGCCACGATTCTTCTTATCTAATTTAATCGGGATTCGCTGGGGCGTCAACCGCGAGGGGAGGTCGCCGGCGCAGAATCCCCTGCTCCCGAAATTGTTACGGGGACCATCAGGCCCTTCTGCATGGTGTATTGTTGACCGCCCCAAGTGATGCGGTTGGAAGCAAAACTCGCGAGCCAGACAGCCGAATAGAGCGCGTCACGAAGCGGGACGAGCCAGAGTTTGCGGCGGAGCACGTCGTCGCCGACTCCCCAGACCCCGACGGTCCAAGCCATGACCTGCCGCAACAGCAAATAGGCGAGCAGGTAACCGATGGCGATCCCCTTCGTGGGGGCCACCAGCGCTGCCAGCAGAGCCCAGGGTAGCCCAAGGGTGAAGATCAACCCGAAATAAGAGAGCGGGCGGCATAGACGCACAGTCCTCGCCCAGCGCAGCTGGTGGTCCCAAAAGCTTTTGCCGCTTTGCGCGGGGTACATCGTCCAAACGGGTTCACGGGACAGAAGGACCCTTCCGCCTGCTTCGGCTATGCGCAGACCCAGTTCGTAATCGTCCGCGAGCATTCCTGTGATGGCCTCAAAACCGCCGATTTTGGCAAGCCAGCGCTTGGTGGTGACGATCGAAGCGCCCAGTGCGAAATTTATGCCCTCCGTCCACTCGGCCATTAACACACCGGCGAAGAAATCGCTCGATGCGCCGATAGCTTCTAGTTCTGCGCCAAGATTGCGTTCAGCAATGCCGCGGTAGAAAGAGGTGACGGCGCCGGTACTCTCTTCGACGAATGGCGCAACGACTTCGCGCAAGTAGTTCGGGCCGACGCGCACATCGCCGTCGGTGAGCACCAGAATTTCGTGCTGTGCCTCGCGGGAGAGACGCGCGAGCTTGTTGACTTTGCGATTGGCGCCAAGGTTTTCCGCACCGACGAGCAAACGGATTTGGCGTCCAGGGAATTCGGCGATCAGGCGGTGGATCAGCGGAACAGCCGCGTCCGCCGCGTCATTCACAGCAAAGAGAATTTCGTAGTCGGGATAGTCCTGCCAGCAAAAGCTCGAGTAATTCTCGTAGGTGGCAAAATCCACGCCGCGGACAGGCTTCAGCAGGCTCACGGGCGGAGTGTAGTTTCGCAGCATGCGCTTGCGCTCGCGCCGAAAGAACCGCCAACCGGCAAAGGTCGCCGCGATGTAATACGCGAGTGGCGCCGCCGCCAAGAGAAGCACCGCATCGCGCCATCCTGAATGAAAAATCGTCACGCTGAGATTCTCTTCCCGCCTGCTCAGAGTTCCTTGATTGATCGATTGGATGCTACTCGACTAGCTTGCCACAAAGAGGAAGCGCGCGGTATTTCCCTGCAAGGAATTGGCGCAGGATGCGCACCGTCGCTGAGAGGTCCTAAATCTCCTTTGACACCCCGCTCAACTTAGTTGGGAATCCAGATACAAAACGAGATCGGACTGCCGGCAACCCATGGTTTTCCAGTGCACCGATGCCGCCACTTACTTCGGGGATTAGCAAGCGCTTCCTGACGCGATAGACAGAGCCGCGCCACACGATTCTGTTGGAGAAGAATCCTCTAACCCAGACCACAAAACTAATTGCGTCGCGCAATGGAACCAGATACAGCTTTCTTCCTATCTTTGAGTCACCGAGACCCCAGACGGCCGTGGTCCAGACCGCTCCAAGACGCAAAGCCAGGTAAGCAACGGCGTACGCAACGGCAATGCTGCCCCATCCTGCAGCGACTGCCACTGACCCGGCAAGGAACGTCCAGGGCAACCCATGCGTAAGTAGCATGCCCACATATCCTACCGGACGGACGTTTCGGAGGCCGATGGACCATCGCAGTTCATGCTTCAGAAATTCCCTAAAGCTTTCGTCGGGAAGAACCATGCTTACGGGCTTTCGCATTAGCTCTACCCGGTAGCCTAACTTTGAAATGCGGTTGCCTAACTCGAAGTCATCCGAGTGATGGTTCACCATCGATTCGAATCCGCCGATTTCGGAAAGAACCTTCTTCGTGGTCGCCATTGTCCAGCCAAACGCAAATCGCATCTTGCCTTCGAGCTTGCGGGCCACCAAAGCTCCCGGCGCCGAGTCCGTGTACATCCCCAGGTCGCCCAATGCGGAAGTGAGGCCCCTTCCGGAGATGCCGCGGTAAAGTGTGGTAACCACACCCATTTGTGGATCGGAAAAAGGCGCAACCACATTGCGGAGGTAGTCAGGTTCCACGCGCACGTCACTATCGCTCACGACGATAAGCTCATGCTTGGCTTCCTGAACCAATTGGCAAAGATTATTGACTTTGTTGTTTGCACCCAGGTTCGCGACGGTGGTAACGAGCCTAATGGAACATGTCGGGAAAGATTTCTGGAGTTTCTTGATAACAGAGATCACTGGATCATCCCGGTCGGCAACGGCAAACACAATTTCGTATTCCGGGTAGTCCAAACGGCAAAAACTGGCGAAATTCTCGTACGCCTCCCGGTCCACGTTACGTACTGGTTTGATGATGCTTACCGGAGGCGTGAAGGTACGATTAACCGGCGGCAGTCTGCGAAGCCCACGGAAATAGTCGAGGACGCAATAAAGCGACAAAAGATAGTAGGCCAATGGAGCGACAGCCAAAATGAGAATAGACAAACGAATAATTGACGACACGGACCGCCTCGTCGAACGATCTTTTAGACTTCAGTGGTCAAGTCCCGGGACTCCGTCACGAATCGCAGGAATTATCTAAACCGTGAGAGGTGCGCTCGTATTCGAGTACCACGACATAGGACCAGCCTCCACGGTTAGTGCACGGTGCCTTGATTATACTGATGCGGGCTCAAAACGGAAGGATGTTTCGCGCAGAAGGGATAATCTGACAACACATAAGGCGGTCACCGATGGTGAGGGGGTCAGCGTTTTCCCAGCCACACGAGCGTGACGCCGATACATACGAGGAGCACCCCGGTCCAACGGCGGGGAGTTACGCGTTCCCCGAGAAAAAATTTTCCGCCGAGCGCTCCAGCTGCGTAGTTCAGCGCCGTCACAGGCACGACAAAGCTCACGTTTTCAATCGATAGCACAGCCAAAAGCGAGAAGAAAGCGAGCGCCATCATGGAAACGCCTATCCACATCCAGGGCACTTTCATCGCACGGAAGATAACCCGGACAAGCGCGAGTGGACGAAAATCCGTCACCTCTCCAACGTGTTTCATGGCCCGCGTGACGCAAATCTCTCCGCCCGTTCCGCTGGCAACGACGAGAAATAAAAGTATAGCTTCTCGCATGTTCAGCCTACGTCGGTGGTCCGAGGGGGAGTATTCCCTACCACAAATACGCCGAGACAGATGACACCGATCCCTGCCCAATGTAGAGGTGAAATCCGCTCGCCCAGGTAGAAGTAGCCCAATAGAGCGACGACGAGAAGCGCAACCGAGGAGGCCGGCTGCACATAACTGAAATCAGCCCAGGAAAGAATGAGCATGTAGGCAACGAAAAATGTGAGCAGAGAAGCGACGCCGAGCCAAATGTAGCCCGACGTCAAAACGAGCGAAATGATGTGAGGCAGTCTGGAAGGCGCCCATGAAACAGCCGATCCGACATTTTTCATGCCTTTGCCAAGCAGTATGTTTCCGAGAGGAGCAAAAACGACCATGATCAGAAGCATGCAATATGTCTTGAAATGCAGGCCGGGCGAAGAAGTCATGCAGGGGACGCGCCAGACGCGACAGCGAACGGCCGATGGCATTTGATGGGCTGCCAGGAAACACGGCTGGGCGTCTCAAGCCATCGCGCGCATGGGAAAGAAACCGTCAAATGAGAAGTCCGATCTTATTCACAACCTGCTCCATCATTATTACATGACTTTTGGAAGCGGCCCAACGCCGACTCTTTGTATTCCAAATCCTGTGGGCGCGGTCAAGTCTCGGCGCAGCACCCCGGAGATGGCCAATGAACTACACGAACAGCTTTTGAGAAAGTGAAAATCGGTGCAATTTGCTATTCTTTTGGGGTTCGCAGTACGCCCCGCAAATATTCTGAAAGGACCGGCTGCTGAAAAAGGATGATTGCCGCCCTGAACCGGCTGTCTGGCTCTCCGCTCCCCGGACCTCGAATCGAGATCGCAAACGCCGGCCAACGTGTCTTCCTACGGGGGGGGCGCTATGACGGGGAGTAGCTTCGTCTACCTTTTCCTGGGCATCGCGGCCATTCCTTTCATCTACTATTTCCTTGCGCTTTACAGTTCGTGGCAGTTTTTCAAGGGCGCCAAAAAACCGAGGCAGCGAGGGGATTACACACCTCCGGTGAGCAATCTAAAGCCGATTCGCGGGCTGGATGCCGAGGCCTACGAAAACTTCGCCAGCTACTGCAATCAGGATTATCCCGACTACGAGCTGCTTTTTGGCATTGGCGACGGCGACGAGGCTGTTTTGGAAGTCATTGAAAAGCTGAAGCGAGATTTTCCGCAAAAGTGCATTCGAGTTGTTCACGTCTCCGGCCACACCGCAGCCAACGACAAAGTCGTGAAGCTGGCACGTCTGGTGAGCGAAGCGGAAAACGAAGTGCTGGTCATCAACGACAGCGACGTTCGAGTACGCCCGGACTACCTGCGCTCCGTTGTCGCACCTCTAGGTGATCCCAAAGTGGGCGCCGTCACATGCCTGTATGTGTCCACGCACGAACACACGTTTCTCCAGAAGCTCCAATCCATCGGCATGTTTTGCGATTTTTACCCCGGGATAATGGTCGCCTGGCAGCTGGATGGAGTAAAGTTCGCCTTCGGACAGACGATCGTGACGACGCGAAAGCATCTCGCCGGATTCGGCGGCTACTCCGCGATTGAGAACCGCCCCGCGGACGATTTGCTTGTCGGGCGATTAGTTGCAGGACAGGGTTTTGAAGTAGAGCTGTTGCCGTACACGGTCGAGACGGTTGCCGATTTTAAATCTTTCAACGAATTTTTCTTCAAGCGGCTGCGCTGGATGACGGTGATGCGCCATATGCGGCCCTGGGGACACATCGGCCTGATTTTTACGCAAGGGTTAGCGTGGTCGGTGGCCGCCGTGGCGATCCATCCATCCCCTCGAGTGGTCTTTTTTTATCTTGGAGGGTACGCATGTGTGCGCGCCGCAATAACCTGGCTGATCGGAGTCTGGGGCATGAAGCAAAAGGGCGTATGGAAAAAGATGGCGCTCGTGCCGGTATGGGATGCGTGGGCCCTGCTGATCTGGCTTCTCAGCTTCGGTCGCAGGAGCATCCGCTGGCGGGACATTGACTATCGTATCCGGGAAGGAATCCTCGTTCCGGTGGCTCCGCCTGTTCCGCAAAAGTGAGCGCTCTGGAGAAGACCTGCTTCTGCTTTACTTTCCAACCCTTGGATGAAAAGACTGCGGGAAGACGTTGTGGCTGACCAACCTGCCTACACAATACTCGGACGGGGACGCTGGGCCGCGCGGATGCAGAGCATCCTCGTCGGGGAGAACCGCCGTGTCGCCAGCATTCCAGAGACAAGGCGGCAAGACGGCGAAAGCGACGAGGCCTACCGGTCGCGTCTCGCCGAAGCAATCAGCGCAAGCAACGCGCAGATCGCGTGGCTCTGCGTGCTGCCCGGACCGCATGTTCCGTTCATGATCGACGCCGCGCTGGACGCAGGCGTCCACGTCATAGCGGAAAAACCTTGGCAAGGCTCGCGACGCGTGACCGCGTCACTTGTCGCTAGGGCCAAATCCCTGCGCCGTCTCATTGCCGTCCATTTCGAGTACTGTTTTCTCGAGGAGGTGGAGAGATGGCGGCGGGATTTCCACCCGGGATCCGGGCTTCGCTTCGGCGGCCACTTTTTCTTGAACAGACGCGATCATATGGGAATTCCCGCGATGGACAATCTGGGCATCCACCTGCTCGCCATACGCGCTTACGGAGTACCGCAGTCCTCGGTGCAAGAAATTCGGTGCGGCTACGAACAGCCGGACGAACGATCTGTATGGCTCGAGAGGCGGAACACCCGCGTGGCACTCATCAATCTTCTGGCCAACAAGGAGCGCATTATTCAGCGCTTCATCGCCAACGTGGAAGCCTCGCTCGAGGAAGCGGACTTCCCTCTTGATTTGGAATTTGCGTTGGGCGTCTCACACGACGCCGAAGCTCTCCGCTAAGAGCGTGGCTCATTGCATGACGGAAATGTTAGCGATGGGAATGCTTCTTGGCTTTTTCCACCGGCTCGTCAGCATGTTGGAGCCGGGACGCGTCCAAATAATTCCGCGCAGTCTTGCTCATCTGCAAGCGGCGGTCATTGCGAGGTTCGCGCCAGTTGACTTGCGGCAGCATCAACGACGCGTCCGCCCGGTCGCGATACTTGATGGCGATGTTCATCAACGAGTCCAGCAAAGAATCGGAAAGCAAATGCGGCTTCAGGCCCAGGTCAATCAGCTTCGAGTGTTTCGCGTTGTAATAGTGTTCCTCGGCTTCGACGCGTGGATCTTGCAAGTGGTCCACCTCGACGTTTAACCCGAGCTTCTTGCCCGCGGTCACTGTCATCGTCGCGAGATCACGCACCGAGAACTGCTCGGTGAACTGGTTATAAACACGGCATTCTCCGCGAGCGGCTGGGTTCTCGCAGGCAATCTCAATGCAACGCACCGTGTCGCGAATATCCAAGAAACCCCGTGTCTGTCCGCCCTTTCCGTAAACGGTCAGCGGCTGCCCAATAGCCGCTTGAATGCAGAAGCGATTCAGCACCGTGCCAAACACATCGTCGTAGTCAAAACGGTTGATGAGCGCTTCATCCATCGCCGTTTCGTCCGTCATCGTCCCGTAGACCACGCCCTGGTTGAGGTCCGTGGCGCGCAGGCCCCAAATCTTGCAGCTGAACATGATGTTGTGACTGTCGTGCACCTTCGAGAGGTGATAAAACGACCCGGGCTGTTTCGGAAAGGGCAGGACGTCTTTCCGTCCGTTGTGCTCGATGGTGATGTAGCCCTCTTCAATATCGATGTTCGGCGTGCCGTATTCGCCCATGGTTCCGAGCTTGACCAAGTGGCAATCCGGACGGTGCTCGCGCAGCGCAAAAAGTAAATTCAGTGTCCCCACCACGTTGTTGACCTGCGTGAACACAGCGTGGCTCCGGTCGATCATAGAGTAAGGAGCAGAGCGCTGCTCGGCGAAGTGGACAACCGCGTCAGGCTCGAACGCGCGCAGGGTCGAGGCTAGGAATTCGTAGTCGCAAACGTCGCCGTAAAACGATTCGATGGTCTTGCCGCTCACCGTCTGCCACACGCGGAGGCGGTCGGAGAGCGGGCGAATGGGAGTCAGGGTTTGCGCATTGAGTTCGTGGTCCCACAGCCGGCGGACAAAATTGTCGACGATGGCGACGGTATGCCCTTGCTTCGACAAATACAAAGCCGTTGCCCATCCACAATAGCCATCTCCTCCAAGCACAGCTATCTTCATCGATCCTCCTTATTGGATCTCCCCTGGGTCAATGGTCGCGTGGCGCGGCGCGTTTTTCCTGCGCAAGCCTGGCTGGATAGATAGGCTACCTGAGAGCGCCCGACCGCATTCTCCGTCGTCTGTATCTAAATACAGTATACGTGATAGAGCCGGAATACGTCCCCTTCACGTTCGAAAATCCATCATGAATTCCCGCCCTAGTTAGATGCAGCAAACTGCCCTTTTCTTACAATGAAATTAGGGCGGAAGCGCGCCGCGAAACGTCAAATTGGCCAAAACCCCAGCTCCACGCAGGAAGCGCTTGAGCATAGTCCCGGCCGGGCTATTTGCCCTCCTTGCAGGGACAAGACGGAAGCGGCCAGCGGGTGATTGGTCAGGATGCTTTTTCCGCCACTCGTAGCCAGCACAACGAGCCGATCGCGCCCCACAAGACTCTCCAAATGGGGCATGTCCGAATCCATCGCGAACACGTAGAAGCGTTCCGGTTGCAGCCATCTCTCCGTAAATTGTGCGTCGTTGATGAAAACGTTCGGGGCGCCCGGCGCGTAGGAGCCATATTCCAGGTTGTTGAATCTTCCATTCAAAATCAACGCGGTCCGGTTTGTATAAAAAAAGATGGAAGAAAAGGGATAGTACGCGCGGCCGGAGATCAGCTCTCCGTCCGGAGCCCGCAATAGGGCTTCCGCAAGCGGCCGCGAAGAGAGGTAAGGATCGAAAACAACCATCGCCATGCGAGCCGCATGGAAGAAGAGAACCATCATCAGAGCCGCTGAGAGAAAAGCGCGCATTCCGGTGGATCGGAATGTTCCAATAGCTCCGATGAGGAACGCCACACCCGCGAACAAAAGAGGAGCACGCAGGTAAGCAAACGATTGAATCGTGAGGTCCTCCATGTGCCCGAGAGAAAGTTTGTAGGCTCCCGGATGCGAGCTGAGCGCCGCCGAGATATCTCCCGAAGCGGGCACATGGCGCACCAGAAAAAACAAGGTCAGCGTGACGATGGCAGCCGCTGCCGCAACTCCGCAAAGAACATACGTCCCCCGGCGTATCCAACTGCCCTCTGCGGCCATTGCGGAACCGAGCAGCAATGCCAGCGCGGGATAGCAAGGCATCGAGTAATACTCCTGAGTCGTTGAAAACGTGAAAAAGATCAGGAGAAATCCCGTCCAGCAAAGCGCGAGGAGACGCATTTTACCCGCGCGGTCGAGCGGCTTGAAAGAGAGCTTGGCGATCGCCGGGAAGTACACGCTCCAGGGAAAAAGCCACAAGAGATGGAAGAGCCAGAAATAGAGACGTGGAACCGTGTCGTAATCGCGCGGATAACGGAGGTTCAAAAAGCGGAGAAGCTGTTCATTTATGAAGAAAAACCAAAGAAATCCGTGGTATTGCCCCGGGCCGCTATGCAGGCCGAAATAGAAATAGGGTGGGTTGCGAAGGGTAGCAAGGACGTGCCAGGGCGCCGCGATCAAGAGAGCAATCAGCGCGCCGCTGAACGGATGCAGCCGCTTCCACGTTCTAGCTGAAAACAATTGGCGCGTCAGCAAAAGATAGATGACGCCTGCGGCGAGGGGAAAAACCACGCCGATGAGACTCTTGATCAAGAGTCCGGTTCCCAGGCTCGCGGCGAAAACGCCGGCCCAAAGCCGCGGATGCTTCTCTTCCTCGTCGAGAGCGCGAAGCAGCGCCCACATGGCGAGAGTCACGGTAAGAACCAGCATCACGTCCGGAATCAGGATGCGCGTAAAGAGAAACAATCCGATGCATGTCGCCATGCACAATCCGGCGTAAAATCCCCCGCGTTTTCCGAACGCCCAGACGCCCATCGCCGCCGTCAGCCACGCGAGCGCCATGGCACACGCCGCAAACGGAATGCGCGCCGCCCAATCATGCACGCCGAAGATTTTGTAGGAAATCATCATCGGCCAGTAATACAGCGGCGGCTTCTCAAGATAAGCGACGCCATCCAGCCGCGGAGTCACCCAATCGCCGGTGACCAGCATCGTCCTCGCAGCTTGCGCCAGCACCGCATCCGAATCGTCCATCAGCGACGGCGGAGAAACGATGCAGCCAAGATAGATGGCTCCCGCAAAGAGCAGTACAGCTAAGTAGAGATACCTGTTTTTTCCTGTATCCAAGAAGCCGGCGCCGGCGACGGCGCCGCCCGAATTCGCCATTTTTTCATCCATAGGAAAAGCAGCAGCAGACCCCACAAGTGGTATCCGACGTTTACACGACGCTCCAGGTGCAGGCGAACCAACTCCTGGATCCTGCCCGGCCGGAAAAGTGATTTGTGCTCGGCGAGCCCTTCTTGCATGGTATCGAGCAAAAGCTCGCGCAGCGGCCCGCGAAGCCATTCGTGCGCAGGAATGTCGAAGCCAACCTTCTTGCGTCGCAGGATCATCTCGGGAAGCTTGTTCTTCATCAATTGCTTGAGAACGATTTTCTGACGCGAGCCTTGCATCTTGAGCGAAGGCGGCAGAGTGGCGGCAAACTCCACGATGCGATGATCCAGAAACGGCGGCCGCACCTCCAGCGAGTGCGCCATGCTCATTCGGTCGACTTTGTTCAAAATATCGTCCGGTAGAAAATATTTTTGGTCAAACCAAAGGTAGGGAGACACTCCATCCTTAGAGGCTGGCGAATCACGCAATTCACCAAGAGCGTTATCAAGAGAGTTTGGCAATGAAATCGCCGAAAGAGACCGCGCCTCGGCACCCGAAAAAGTTCCGTTCCAATAGACGTGCGCTCGTTCCGGCGGCATAAGGCTTCCCGCCAGGAAGCGCTTCGCCATATATTCACGGCTGATCTTGTCGTCCGAGACTGGCCATAGCCGAGCAAGCCCAAGCCCGGCGCGCAGCGACCACTTCGGCAACCACCGCATCGGCCGCGCCAGCTGATTCGCGCGATACGTCAGGTATCCGCCAAACAGTTCGTCCGCGCCCTCCCCGCTCAGCGCGACGGTCACTTCCGTCCTGCTCATCTTCGACAGAAACCAAACCGGCAAAGCCCCCGCATCCGAACTCGGCTCGTCGGAGTAGTAAGCAAACTCCTCAATCGCGCCGCTCAGATCGGCGCCGGGGTTCAGATCGAATTCCTGATGGTCTGTGCCGTACTGTTTCGCGGCACTCCGTATGTACGCCGTTTCGTCAAAGCTTCTTCCGAGAAAAGAAACGGAGAGCGTCTTTATGGGCCGAGGCGACGCCATCGCCGCATAGTGCAAAACCGTCGAAGAATCGATGCCACCGCTCAGCCACAGCCCAAGAGGCACGTCCGAAAGCAAATGCTCGCGCACCGATTGCTGCAAAAGCGAGTCCAACTCCTCGCAAGCGGAATCGAGCGAGCGCTCGCGGATCGGCCCCGCAGGCAAAGTCCAATAAGTCTCGGCTCGCGTTTTTCCATCCAGCCATTCGAGCCACTGCCCCGGCGCCAGCTTCTCGATCCCTTCCACCAAAGTCCACGGACAAGGAACGTAATTCAGCGAAAGGTAGCAATCGAGCCCCGCGAGGCTCAAGCGGCGGTCAAACTCCGGATGAATAAAAATAGTCTTGAGTTCCGAACCGAAGAAAAGATCTTCCCCGTGCCGCGCGATGTATAGCGGCTTGATCCCCATGCGGTCACGTGCCAGAACGAGCCGCCGCGACGATTTGGTCCAAAGTGCGATCGCAAACATTCCCCGCAAACGCGCAAAACAGTCCGTGTCCCACTGCACAAATGCGTGCAGGACAGTCTCCGTGTCGGAATGCGAGTAAAACCGGTGGCCCAGCTTTTCCAGTTCCCCGCGCAACTCGAGATGGTTGTAAATCTCCCCGTTGAAGACAATCGCCGTGTCGCCATCGTCCGTAACGATCGGCTGGTCTCCGCCCTGCAGGTCAATAATTTTCAGGCGCGTCGCGCCCATCGAAAGCACACTCGAGCGAAACACGCCGCTCTGATCGGGCCCACGATGGGCCAGGGTAGCCGTGGCGCGTTCGATGCGACCAGCTTCAGGCGCCCAATTTTTATGTGTAAAGCCGGCTATGCCGCACAAATTCGCGCACCCCTCGCCCGACGGCAAAATCCGCCGGCGCTTCAGCCACTACTTCCCCGACGGCTCGCCTCGCCTAACAGCGCAATGGCAGGATACATCGCCTATCCCAATGCAACCAGCGCTACCCCGAGGCACACCAGCGCTACGCCCGTCCAGCGCGCCACGCTTACCTCTTCACCCAAAATATATTTCGCGCCAAATGTTCCGACCACGTAACTTAAAGCCGACGCCGGAATCACGAAGCTGATTGGCTCCCATGAGAGCAGCACAAGTAGCGCATAAAACGACAGCGCCATCAGGGGCACGCCCGCCCAGAACCATCCATTGCACAAAGCCTTGCCGAGAAATCGCAGCAACTCTTTGGGCCGCAGCCGCTCCGGTTCGCCCGTGGCCTTCATGCCGCGCGTGATGGCGATCTCTCCGCCAGTGCTCCCAAATATCAGGAAGGAAAGAAACAGACTGACGTGCATCATGCCAAGGCCTCTCGCGCCACAGACGTCGTACGCGGCTTCGTTTGCCCAACGAGCAGCACTCCCACGCAAATCAGAACCACGCCGACCCAACGGCGCGCCGAAACCGCTTCATGCAAAAACACTACCGCGAAAAAAGTAAGCAAGGCGTACCCGAACGCCCCCGCAGGCATCACGTAGCTGTAGTCCGCCCAACTCAGAACGGTCATATAGCTGAGCATGAACCCGCAAAGAAAAAATATACCGACCCACAACGTCCCGCTGGTCACAGTCATGCGAAACGCGTGCACAAGCCCCGCCGCAGACAGCTTCACGGCCCCAATCTGCAGCATGGCGCGTTTCAACAACAGGTCTCCGGCGTTCGCGCAAACCACCATCGCGCACACCATGACCAGCGTCTTTACCCGCAGCCGTCCTTCAGTTGCCATTTTGTCTAAAGGTTTAATCGTTCCCGGACGCCGACGGCGTCTCCGGCACGGAAATCATAGGCTTCGGAGCGTCGCCGCCCTGCCGCACCCACTTCCAACGTTCGGCGCGCAGCTTCAGGAAGCTCGTAGCTTCCTCATAGAGGCGCTTGCGCTCGTGCCCGTCCCATAGGGCTTCCTTCACGATCCGCCACACCACGCGCGGCCGGAAGTAGTACTCATCGTAGAAACGGTTCACGCCGCCCATCATCTCGGCCTTCGAGAGATGCGGGTACTCTATGTGCGGCAACTGGTGTCCGCCGGAATCCGCCAAGGCTTCCACCTTCAGGAAACCCTCCTTGGCCATCGAATCATGCAGCTCGGTCCCAGGCATGGCATGCGCCAGCGAAACCTGAATCGTCTCGCAATCCAGTTCCTTTGCAAAATCAATCGTCTTGTTGATGGTTTCCTTGGTCTCGCCCGGCAGTCCGATAATAAAATCGCCGTGGACTTTGATTCCCACCTTTTTGCAATTCTTCATGAACTCGCGCGCCATCTCCACGGTCGCGCCTTTTTTGATGTTTTTCAGAATCTGCGGATCGCCGGATTCGAATCCCACGATGAACAGCCGCGCTCCGCCCTCCGCCATCGCCTTCAACTCTTCATACTTGCTGTGGCATCGCGCCGTGCAAGACCACCGGAATTTTAGCGGCTTGAATTTTTGGCTCAGCTCGATGGCTCGGTCTTTTCGGATATTGAAAGTGTCGTCGTCGAAGAAAATCTCTTTCATCTGCGGAAAATATTCGAGAGTGTTTTTCACTTCCTGGACGACATTGTCCACGGACCTCGTCCTCCACGCGTGTCCCGAAACCGTCTGCGGCCACATGCAGAACGTGCATA
>Ga0308309_10000964_pt1 | contig 17256 bp, 14 predicted proteins | sample HubBroMetageWFT5_FD_192491 | JGI IMG/M metagenome (GOLD analysis project Ga0308309, IMG submission 192491) | Warmed and freeze-thawed soil microbial communities from the Hubbard Brook experimental Forest, New Hampshire - Hubbard Brook CCASE Soil... | ecosystem: Environmental > Terrestrial >...
TTGCCGATCGCCGACGACGACACGCCGAGTTGCCGTCCCGCAACCGTGAAACTTCGCGTTTCTGCCGCCTGAACGAAGGCATTCAGCGATCCGAGACTGTCCATCTGCAAATCTCCATTGCGGACAATCAAGTCCGATATGTTTGGAACTATGGCCCGTTTTTCAAACCTTCGGGAGAGTTCATCTAGGGTCCAACGCGGCTAGCGTCGTGCCCGCCGGCCCCAGGAAGAACGGCATCACGGCGATGACGTGCAATGGACGGATTGGCGTGTCGAAGGAGCGACGAGATGAGCACCCCTGTTGTGTTGATTACTGGCGCCTTGACCGGCATCGGCCGCGCGGCGGCATTGGCCTTCGCAAAGGGAGGCAGCCGGGTCGTCATCTCCGGTCGCCACGAGGAAGCCGGACAAGCCCTGGCTACGGAGTTGCGCGCGCTCGGCGCGGAGGTCGAGTTTGTCCCTGCCGACGTACGCCACGAAGACGCTGTGCGGGAGTTGGTCGATCAAACGGTCGCTCGCTTCGGTCGGCTCGATGCAGCCGTCAATACCGCCGGCACTGAAGGCCACCCCGGCCCCGTCATCGAGCAGTCAGCCGACAGCTACGCAGCCACCTTCGATACCAATGTGCTCGGCACGCTCCTCAGCATGAAGCACGAACTGCGGGTCATGCTGGCCCAAGGCAGCGGCAGCATCATCAATATCTCATCGACCTACGGTCACCTTGGGGCGCGCGGCGCGTCGGTCTATTCGGCAAGCAAGCACGCCGTCGAGGGACTCACCAAGTCCGCGGCACTGGAGGCGGCGGCATCGGGGGTGCGGATCAATGCCGTCGCGCCGGGCCCGATCGAGACCGCGATGCTCAACCGCTTTACTGGCAGCCCCGAACGAAAGGCCGGCCTCGTGGCGGGTGTTCCGCTCCAACGTGCGGGCGAGCCCGAAGAGATCGCGAACGCGATCGTCTTCCTCGCTTCGGGCAAGTCGTCCTTCACGACCGGTCAGGTGCTCTTCGTCGACGGTGGCAAGTCGGCGACGTAGCCCGGCGAAACTCGACAGCCAAAGGTGACCACTTTGGAACAGAATGTCCAAGTCCAGGCGAAGCCGATCAAAATCCCCGGCCCGGATCATCCGATCTCGATCGCACGCGACACAGAGCGAGTAGTCGTCTCGGTCGCGGGCCGCGTTATTGCCGACACGCGCGAAGCGCTGACGCTCTGCGAGGCCCATTATCCGGCGGTCCATTACATCCCGCGCAAGGATGTCGATATGACGCTGCTGGCGCGGACAGATCGCACGACCTACTGCCCCTACAAGGGGGACGCCGCCTACTTCAGCATCCCAGCGGGCGGAGAGCGCTCGATCGACGCAGTCTGGACCTACGAGACCCCTACGCGGCGGTCGCGGGCATCAAGGACCACCTCGCGTTCTACCCAGATCGGGTCGATACGATCGAAGTCCAATTCTGAGCGGTTCTTTCACGGAAAGACCGCATTCAACGATCCCAGACTGTCCATCCGCGACTCTCCATTGCGGACAGTCGAGTCCGATATGTTTGGAACTATGGCCCATTTTTCGAGCTTCTCGGAGAGTTCATTTGTCGAGCAACCAGGAAGGAAGATTCAGATGAATGCAACGCAGCTCGCAGAGACGGCGAACGGGAAAGCGGTCGAGGAGTTGGACGTGCTGGTGGTCGGCGCCGGGTTCGCCGGCCTCTATCAGCTCGATCGCCTACGCAGGCTCGGTTACAACGTAGAGGTATTCGAGGCCGGGTCCGACATCGGCGGGGTCTGGTACTGGAACTGCTATCCGGGCGCCCGAGTCGATACGTACGGGCCGCTGTATCAGTTCTCCAGCGCGGAGCTCTGGCGCGATTGGAACTACAGCGAGCTCTATCCCTCGTGGGAGGAGCTTCGCGCCTATTTCCGCCACGTCGACAAGAAGCTCGATCTGAGCCGTGACATCCGGTTCAACACCCGCGTCACGGGTGCACAGTTCGACACCGATCGCGACCAGTGGATCGTGCAGGCCAGCGACGGCAGCGTGACACGGGCGAGGTTCTTCGTGCTCTGCACGGGGCTCGCCGCGAAACCCTATATTCCGCGGATCGAGGGGCTGACGGACTTCCGCGGCATCTGCCACCATACCGGCCAGTGGCCGCAGGAAGGCGTGGACTTCAAGGGCAAGCGCGTCGGCGTCATCGGCACCGGGGCGAGCGGGGTGCAGGTAATCCAGGAGGTCTACCGGGACGTCGCTGAGCTCACGGTGTTCCAGCGCACGCCGAACCTGGCGCTGCCAATGCGGCAGCGGAAGCTCGACGACGAGACCAAGCGGCGGATGAAGGAGACTTTTCCCGAGCGCTTCCGCAAGCGCGCCGAGACTTTCGCCGGGTTCGACTATGATGTCATTCCGAAGAACGCGATGGATGTTTCCGACCAGGAACGGCAGGCGACGTACGAGGATCTGTGGAACCGGGGCGGCTTCCTCTCTTGGATCGGCACCTACCAAGACGTAATGAGCAACGAGGAGGCCAACGATACCGCCTATGCATTCTGGCGCGACAAGGTGCGCCCACGGATCAAGGATCCCGCCGTTGCGGAGAAGCTTGCACCGATGAAGCCATTGCATCCGTTTGGTGTTAAGCGGCCGTCCCTGGAGCAGCACTACTACGAGGCGTACAATCGGCCGAACGTCCATATTGTCGACTTGCTCCAATCCCCAATCGAACGAGTGACGCCGACGGGTGTCAAGACGACGGACGGAGAAGTCGAGCTCGACATTCTCGTGCTGGCGACGGGGTTCGATTTCCTCACGGGCGGCCTGACCAGCATCGACATTCGCGGCACGAACGGCGAGACGCTGCGTGAGAAATGGTCCAGCGGCTCGCGCGCGCATCTGGGCATGGCGAGCGCGCACTTCCCGAATCTGCTCTATATCTACGGCCCGCAAAGCCCGTCGGCGTTCTGCAACGGGCCGACCTGCGCCGAGCTGCAGGGCGACTTCGTCGTCGCGTGCATCGAGCACGTGCGGCGTAACAACCTCCGCCGGATCGAGGCGACGCAGGAAGCCGAGGAAGCCTGGCGCGACCATGTCGCCGAACTGGTCGGTGCGACTTTGTTCCCGCGCGCGCAGTCCTGGTACATGGGTGCCAACATCCCAGGCAAGAAGCGCGAGATGCTGGTCTACCCCGGCGGGCTGCCGATGTACTTGCAGAAGTGCAAGGAATCCGCCGACGCCGGTTACGCCGGTTTCGTCCTGAGCTGAGCCTGAAATTTCCGTCGGAACAAATTCGTCAATACCGGTAATGCTCGGGCTTGAAGGGTCCGCCGGCGGCAGGCCGAGATAGCGGGCCTGGGCAGGGTTGAGGGTGGTGACCATTGGCTGGCCCGCGCAGCGTCTGCTCGATGCACCACTCGTACTCCTCCTCGGTCTCGCCCTTCCAGGCGAAGACCGGGATGCCGCGGGCGGCGATCGCGGCGGCCGCATGGTCCTGGTTGGGGGCAGTTCGTGATCAAGGCCTGTTGGTCCAACCCACCGCAACGCCGTTCATCGCCAAGCTCTCAGCGAGCCGTCCGGCGTCGAGCCGCTGTAGCGCCTAGTCGTGTCCCGTCCGAAGGGGGGTCATGGAGCATCTGCTCGAGTTTTTGAACGACGCAGCTTGGTAGAGCTTCCGATCATCTCCCTTAGGTGACCAAGAGACGACGCTGATTGTTCTCTGGAAGTGCGGCACCAGCTGTCCCATGGCGGCTCTCGCTCAAAACGGCCGGCGAGAAAGTCGACGAACGCGCGCACCTTGGCCGATAGATGGCGGTTGTGCGGATAGAGGGCGCGCAGCGTCAGTGGCGGCGCCGTGTATTCGTCCAGCACCGTCACCAGCCGCCCCGACTGTAGTGCATCGCCGACGAGATAGGTCGGCAGACATACCAGGCCGTGTCCGGCGAGTGCGGCGACTTTGAGCACCGCCCCGCTGTTGGTGCGCAGGTTTCCAATCGGCGAGATGTTCAGCGCGGTGCCGTCCGCCGCCGTCAGACGCCACACGCGGTAGTAGGGTACTCCAGTCACAGCCACCGTGAGGCAATTGTGGGTTGTGAGATCGTCCGGTGTCCGTGGCGTGCCGTGCTTCTCGAAATAGCTCGGCGCGCCGCAGACGACCATGCGGCACGGGGCGAGTTGGCGCGCGATAAGACTCGAGTCCGGAAGCTCTCCGACCCACACGGCGACATCGACACCTTCGTCGATCAGGTCGGCGATGCGGATGCTCAGCATCAGTTCGACAGAGATTCCCGGAAAGCGCGCGGTGAAATCGGCAATGGCAGGGGCTAGCTGCAGTATGCCGAAGCTCGGCGTGGCATTGATGCGCAACTCGCCGCGCGGGGCCGCCTGCATGTCGCTTACGGCTTGCTCGGTTTCCTCCAGATCGGCCAGCAGCCGCGCGCAGCGCTCGTAATAAGCGCTGCCAGTCTCGGTGAGGCTGACCTTGCGCGTCGTGCGGTTCAGCAACCGCGCTCCCAGCCGCTCCTCAAGTTTCTTCACATGCTGGCTGACCATGCTGGCGGAAATGCCGAGCCGCACCGCTGCGCCGGTGAAGCTGGCGCTCTCCACCACCTTGGCGAAGACCCGCATGTTGTCGAAGCGATCCACAGGGCTCTCCGATTATTAAGCACGCCAGAATAGTCTATTCGGTCGGCGCGATATTATCAAAGGCCCGTGCAGAGTCTACTCTACTGAGGCGGAGGAAACGCTAGAAGGTGTCATATGCTCACTCTCTGCAAATCCACGGTTCTGGCTGCAGCGTTTTTGGCCGGAGTCGCCATCGCGGCAAATGCGGATCCCGCTAATACCAGTGCGGCGGGGACGGTCGCCAACGGCGTGAGCGGCTCCCAATCGCAAGGCCGCGGTCTCGCGGCTCTCCCACTCTCCACTGCAACGCTGCCGTCGCACTACACGACTTTTGCCACCGGCAAGAATCAGACCGAGGAATACAGCAATGAAGTGGAAGACACCCGTCATCATCGAGATCGCGGTGGGGCTGGAGATCAACGCGTACGCTTGCGCTGAGATCAAGTAATCTCTTCGCTTTCTGAGCCCGGCGGAGCCGGCGAGGCAACCCATGTTGATACAGTTGTGCTCGGTCTGCAGCCGGTGGGTGTTTCCCGCCGCAGTGGAACTGCAACGCATCTGAGTGCCCGGGCGCGCAGGGAGGTGCCGCGATTTCGCGGTCGCAGGCTTCGCTTGCGTGACGGCCAATGTGTGTGATTGGCTCGTTCGCAACGCCTCGCCCGACCTGCGCCCGCAGATCAAAGCCACCCTTGCGCTGCACCCAGTAGCAGGGCTGCGCTCGTCACCGATATCCGTGGTTGTGACAGGAGCGATATCGACGCCGTCGCTGGCTTGCTCCATCCGTCAAACACACTGTCCATCTCTCGGAAGGATACATGATGTACCGCGTCAGTCGACATTTCGCCTCCGCTGTAGTCATCGGGCTCTGCATCATCCCTGCCATAGCGGTCGCGGAGAGCGGTGATTCTCGCTCGGAATGGCCGATGTTCGGCCAGAATGAGCAGAACACCGCGAGCAACGACGAGGAAAGAAAAATTTCGACGTCGAATGTCTCCAGGCTCGCCCCGAAGTGGGTGGCCACCACCGGCGGTGACGTGTCGGCCCGCGCCGCCGTCGTCGGTGGGGCCGTCTACTTCCCGGACTTTGGGGGCAATTTGTTTGCGCTCGACGCCGATACGGGCGCCGTCATTTGGCAGCACCAGCTATCAGACTACGGCTTGCCCGCCGGCACCGTCTCGCGCACGAGCCCCGCGGTTCAAGACCACACCGTCTACATCGGCACGCAAGCGGGCGCCTTTCTCCTCGCGATCAATGCGAACACCGGTGATCTCCGTTGGAAGACGCAGCTCGACATCCAATCGGGGGCGGTCTTGACAGCCTCGCCTGCGGTTCTGGGGGACGTCATACACATCGGTGTGAGCGGAGTGGGGCAAGAAGTCGCGGTAGGGAATGATAATGTTACATGCTGCTCATTTCGCGCTAGCGAGGTCGCGGTCAACGCGCGAATCGGCGCCATCCTATGGAGGACGTTCATGGCTCCATTGGGATACACCGGGACGGCTATCTGGGGGAGCAACGCGGTCGTCGACGCCCGGCGGAAGTCCGTGTTCATCGGCACCGGCAACAATTACAGCACCCCGACGGCTCCCGCCTATGTCAACTGTATTTTGGCAGGCGGGACACCCAAAGTCTGCCTTTCGCCGGACGACCATGTGGAGTCGATCGTCGCGCTGGATACCGACAGCGGGAGGATCAAATGGTCGCAGCGGCTGACGGACGGCGACGATTGGAATGCCGCCTGTACCAGATCTCCGGTGGGGAAGAATTGCCCAATCCCGACCGGGGTGGATTTCGACTTCGGCTCCGCACCGAACGAGTTGTCCGTCCCGTTGGCGAAGGCGCATGGACACCAGGAAGGAGACCGCGAAGAACACCGGGATATCATCGGTGCCGGACAGAAGAGCGGCGTCTATTCGGCCTTCGATCCCGACACGGGTGATTTCCTCTGGGGCACGCAGGTCGGGCCCGGGGGTCCCGGGGGAGGTATCCAGTGGGGCTCGGCCACCGACGGCGAGCGGATCTACGTCGCCATCGCAAATTCCAATCACCAGCAATCCGCAGCCGGCACGGCGGGTTCGTGGAGCGCTCTCGATCCGACCACTGGAGAGATCCTGTGGCAGATACCCGATCCTAACGGCGCGCAGGATATTGGCCCGATGACGGTCGCAAACGGTGTCGTGTACGCGCCCTCTACGGGCGCAGCAACCGCCAGCACCGCCAATATGTTCGCCTTGGATGCAGCGACCGGCAAGGTGCTGTGGAGCTTCCCATCAGGTGGGTCGGTCAACGCTGGCACAGTCGTCGTCAACGGGACAGTGTACTGGGGCTCAGGCTACGGCCGCGTAGGGTTCGTCGGCGGCCAGAACAAGTTCTATGCTTTCTCCCTCGGCGGCTAATAGGGCCAGAGAGCTCAGCTGAGAATTCGCCCCTTACTGGCTCTGGTGCAATGGTGCGGTCCGAGCGGATACGCTCGCATGCTGAGCGGTCGGCAATCGGCAAGCTGAAGAAGGAAAGCGTCATGCAGCGACAGGAACGTGAACGGAGCACGCGCTACCGGTTCGCTCGGATATGGCACTTACGATGCCAGAAGTCTTGGATTTGGTGGAAAATTCCGACCAGCAGACGCGACGACGAGAATTCGATCATTACGCCTGTCGGATACGCCGACTTAGCCTGCTCGCAAAGCAAGTCACCTAGCCGGTTCACTCTCAAATGGAAATTATCGAGCTGGTCACCTGGCCAAATCGCATCACCGGCCAGCTCTGCGGATGGGCGGGCAAACACACTGTCCATCTCTTGGAAGGAGAAGCATGATGTACCGCGTCAGTCGACACTTCGCCTACGCTGCAGTCATCGGTCTCGGCATCATCCCTGCCACGGCCGCTCGGGCCGAGGATGAAGATCACAATGACTTTGTTCAAACCAATCTGGTTTCGGACATCCCGGGGCTGGCGACGATCACCGATCGCGAGCTCCTCAACCCCTGGGGCATTTCGCACAGCCCCACAAGCCCATTCTGGGTCTCGAACCAGGCGGCGAATACCTCCACACTTTACTCCGTTACCGACGAGACGAACGTCAGCAAGGTGAACCTCACTGTCGCGATCCCGAAAACGGCCCAGGGACCCCAAGGACCAACTGGCCAGGTCAGCAATACCAACACTTCGTCGTTCCTAGTGAACAATGGCGGAGACGGCGGTTCCGCGCACTTCATCTTCGCCAATTTGAACGGAACCATTTCGGCCTGGGACACGGGGCCGACAGCCTTTATCCAAGCAACGACCCCCGGGGCCGTCTACACCGGGTTGGCGATCAACGGTCCGCAAACGCGCCTTTACGCCGCCAATGGCGCGGGAAGCGGCAGCGTCGACGTCTTCGACAGCTCATTCGCCCCGCTGAGCCTCGCGGCCGGCGCATTCGTCGACCCCTCGCTGCCGACTGGGCTCGTCCCGTTCAACGTGCGGGACATCGGCGGCGACGTTTACGTGATCTATGCACCCGCGGGACGCGCCAACCAGATCAACGCCCCGTTGGGCGCAGGGGCCGTGGCGATCTTCGATGAAGACGGCAACTTCATCAAGGAACTGGTCTCCGGCAGTCGCCTCGCCGCGCCCTGGGGGATTACGTTGGCACCGCCCAGTTTCGGCCGGTTTGGCAGTCATTTGCTGGTCGGCAACTTCAGCTTTCGTCAGAGCGAGATCAACGCCTTCAACCCGATCAGCGGGAAATTTCACGGGACGCTTCCGATCCGCACCGGCGGCATGCGCCCCGGCGGTCTTTGGACGATCGAGTTCGGGATCGGCGACAACAACGGCAGTCCCGATACCCTCTACTTCGCTGACGGGATCAACGGCGAGACGGACGGGCTGTTCGGCGCCATATCCCGCCGCTAGGGTCTGCCGCGGGAACACCGGTTGACGCCGCTTGCTCCCGGTGGCTGAAGGGGTCGCTAACTACTTTCCGACGCAAAAATGGCGGCCCTAACCCCTTGATCGAAAGAATCATCGAGGCGCCGGGTTGGGCCAATTCACATGGCGCATCCCCCGACGGGATCGGCGAACCGCCCGCAGCCGCCCGATGCTGACCGAGCACTTGTTCCCCAGCGGCCCTGTCCTCTGCTCGCGCGTCCGTCGCGTGCGATTCGAAGGGCGAGGTCATGAAGCGTCCGCTCGAATTTTTGAACGACGAGGCTTGGTGGGGCTTCCGGTCATCTTCCTTCGGTGAGAAGCGGGCGACGCGGATTGCTCGCGGGAGGGTCGGCACCAGCTGTCCCATGGCGGTTCTCGTCCAAATCGTGAGGCGAGAAAGTCGACGAACGCGCGCACCTTGGCCGATAGATGGCGGTTGTGCGGATAGAGGGCGCGCAGCGCTAGCGGCGGCGCCGTGTAATCGTCCAGTACCGTCACCAGCCGCCCCGACTGCAGCGCATCGCCGACGAAATAGGTCGGCAGACACACCAGGCCGTGTCCGGCGAGCGCGGCGACTTTGAGCACCGCTCCGCTGTTGGTGCGCAGGTTACCAATCGGCGAGATGCTCAGCGCGGTGCCGTCTGTCGACGTCAGACGCCACACGCGGTAGTAGGGTACTCCAGTCACAGCCACGGTGAGGCAATTGTGGTTTGTGAGATCGTCGGGTGTCCGTGGCGTGCCGTGCTTCTCGAAATAGCTCGGCGCGCCGCAGACGACCATGCGGCAGGGCGCGAGTTGGCGCGCGATAAGACTCGAGTCCGGAAGCTCTCCGACCCACACGGCGACATCGAAACCTTCATCGATCAGATCGGCGATGCGGATGCTCAGCATCAGTTCGACAGAGATTCCCGGAAAGCGTGCGGTGAAATCGGCAATCGCCGGCGCTAGCTGTACAATGCCGAACGTCGGCGCAGCATTGACGCGCAACTCCCCGCGCGGGGCCGCGTGCATGTCGCTTACGGCTTGCTCGGTTTCCTCGAGATCGGCCAGCAGTCGCGAGCAGCGCTCGTAATAAGCGCTGCCAGTCTCGGTGAGGCTGACCTTGCGCGTCGTGCGGTTCAGCAACCGCGCCCCCAGCCGTTCCTCGAGTTCCTTCACATGCTGGCTGACCATGCTGGCAGAAATGCCGAGCCGCGCTGCGGCACCGGCGAAGCTGCTGCTTTCCACCACCTTGGCGAAGACCCGCATGTTGTCAAAGCGGTCCATAGGGTCCTCCGATTATGAAGCAATCCAGAATAGTCTATTCGGTGCGGGCGATATTATCAAAGGCCCGTGCAGAGTCTACTCTACTGAGGCGGAGGAAACGCTAGAAGGTGTCATATGCTCAGATTTTGCAAAGCTACGGTCCTGAGTGCGGCGTTTTTGGCCGGAGTCGTCATTGCGGCAAATGCGGATCCCGCCAGTACCAATGCGGCGGGGGCGGTTGCCAACGGCGCGAGCCGTTCCCAATCGCAAGGCCGCGGCCTCGCGGCTCTCCCGCCCTCCATTGCGACGCCGCCTCCAAACAGCGTAGCACTGCCGGAGAACCAGCGTTACCAAGTGCCATCGGATTTTGAGGCGACCGTCAATCTGCATCCCTACACCAGCGGTCTCGGTCCATGCCCACATGAACCGTGCCACTCAGCTCGCCAAGAAGCCCCCTCGCACTACAACCATTAGCGGACGCTCGTCTTGACGAGAGGCCGTCCATGATCGATCGGACTCCCGGACCGGCGTTGGACGGCGATACCGCGCCCCGGAGGTGAAAAGCCCTGAAAACTGTTGCCCAGTTCATCGCCGGGATTGCCGATACCGCTGTCGCGTACCTCCAGGCGCACCTGCGAGCCGCGGCGGCGGCAGGCGACGAACCCGCGAGCGCCGCGAGGCGTGTAGCAGATGGCCCGCTATCAGCCGGCTCGACGTTGCCCCGTCCAGGGGCTGGGCCATCGCCGAGGCCGCCCCAGCGGTCGCCGAGCGGCCGCGAAGTCGCCGCCGCTTGGCTCCTTTGTGTCCTCATCGCCGTGCTTGCGCTCGGGGCGACGAGCGGACTCCACAACAGCGAACCGCCCGCTGCTACCGTGGCCAAAAAGACCGCGATCCGATGGCACATGCCGGCTGTTTGCGCGCCACCCCTTCCGTGTGCGGAGGGCGGTACTGCGATTCTTGAGCCTTGGTAAACAATATCTTCGGTTTCGGTTGGGCGCATCCGATGCTTCGCGCCCACTGAGCTTCACACGCTGAAGCCTCGGCGCCCAGCGGCGGGGTTGCTCCTGTCGCTCGCCGGCCAACGCAAAGCAAGGGAACCTGATATGGGAATTGTCCGCTTCTCGCTGCGGTGGCCGTACACGTTCTACGTCCTCGCCTTGCTGATCCTGTTTCTCGGCGTTGCCGCGATCCGGTCGATGCCCGCGGATATCTTTCCCGAGATCAACATCCCGGTCGTCACCGTCATCTGGCAAGAGACCGGGCTCAGCACACCCGAGATGGAGCAGCGCGTCACCACCTACAGCGAGTACACGATCAGTTCCAACGTCAACGGCATCAAGGATATCGAGGCCCAGACCTTGAATGGGATCTCGGTCCAGAAGATCTTTTTTCAGCCCGATGTGAACCTCGACCTGGCGATCGCGCAAATCGTCTCCGCGACGAACTCGGTCCGGGTGGTGCTGCCGGCGGGCATCCAGCCGCCGATCATCGTTCAATACAACGCTTCCAGCGTTCCGGTTCTGCAGATCAGCCTGAGCTCGGACACCCTGGGCGAGCAGCAACTCTACGATTATGGCCTCTACAACCTGCGTCAGCGGCTGGCGCCGATCCACGGCGTGACCTTTCCGACACCGGCCGGGGGCAAATATCGCCAGATCATGGTCGATATCGACCCGGTGAAATTGCAGGCCAAGGGCCTGACCCCGATGGACGTGGTCAACGCCGTCAACGCCCAGAACCTGACCTTGCCGTCCGGCACGGCAAAGATCGGCGACACGCAATACACGGTGCGCACCAATGCGATGCCGGCGACGATCGCCGACCTCAACGATATCCCGATCAAGTACGTCAACGGCGCGATGGTCTTCGTCAAGGATGTCGGCTACGTCCGCGACGGCTTTGCCGTGCAGCAGAACATCGTCCGCCAAAACGGGCTGCGCTCTGTCCTGCTGAGCGTGATCAAGAACGGCAACGCCTCGACGCTCGACGTCGTCAGCGCAGTCAAGAAAGCACTGCAGATTGCCCGTCAAGCGGCGCCGCCCGGTCTCCACATTAGCGAGCTTTTCGATCAGTCGGTATTCGTCAGCAACGCCGTCACCGCGGTAGTGCGCGAAGGCGCGATCGCCGCCGGGCTGACGGCACTGATGATCCTCGTGTTTCTCGGGTCCTGGCGCTCGACCCTGGTGGTCATGATCTCGATCCCGCTCGCAGTGCTGTCGTCACTGATCGTCCTCTACTTCCTCGGGGACACGATCAATACGATGACCTTGGGAGGGTTGGCGCTCGCGGTCGGCATCCTCGTCGACGATTCGACGGTGACCATCGAAAACACCCACCGGCTGCTGAGCGAGGAAGGAATGCCGCTGCCGGAGGCGACGCTTCACGGCGCGGCCGGGATTGCCGTCCCGACCTTGGTTTCAACCTTGGCGATCAGCTGCGTCTTCACCTCGGTGATCTTCCTGGAGGGGCCGGCGAAATATCTGTTCACCCCGCTCGGCCTCGCCGTCGTCTTTGCGATGCTCGCCTCTTACGGCCTGTCGCGGACATTGACGCCGATCACGATCGGCCTGCTGCTGAAAGGCGAGGCGCACAGCGGCAACCAGGGCTGGTTCAGCCGCTTGAACGGGAGGATCGAACAGGGCTTCGAGCGCATGCGCAGCAGCTACGCCGAGCTGCTCGCCATCTTGCTGACCCGCCGGTGGATCGTACCGATCGCCGCCGCCGCGCTGCTCGCCCTCGGAGCCGTGATGTTCCTCATTGTCGGCCGCGATTTCTTCCCGGCGATCGATGGCGGGCAGATCCAGCTGCATGTCCGCGTCCCGGCCGGCACCCGGATCGAAAAGACCGAGCAGATGTTTCAACGGATCGAGGACAAGATCCGCGATATCATTCCGGCAAGCGAACGCGCGCTGATTGTCGACAACATCGGCCTGCCGGCGCGCCTCTATAACTGGCCTTTTCCGACGGCTCGACGATCGGCGTGAATGACGGCGTCATTCTGATATCGCTCAATGACGGGCATCGGCCGACGGCCGATTATGTGCGCAAGATGCGCCGTGTGTTGCCGGCCGCCTTTCCAGAAGATATTTTTTACTTTCAGCCCGCCGACATCGTAACCCAGATCCTGAATTTCGGGCTGACCGCGCAGATCGACGTGCGCACGGTCGGATACGACCGGGCGAAGAATTTGCAGATCGCCCGGGAGCTTCGCCGGCGGATCGCCGCGATCCCCGGCGTTGCCGACGCCCATATCCAGCAGGAAGTCAATGGGCCGGAGATTTTTGCCGCAATCGACCGGTCCCGTGCCGCGGAACTGGGCCTCAACGTCAATCAAATCGCGTCCAACCTCAATATCAGCCTCGCCTCGTCCGAGCAGGTCACGCCGAATTTCTGGACCGATCCGAAATCGGGGATTCCCTATTACCTCGCGATCCAGACCCCCGAGCGTCGCCTCGCCTCACTGAACGCGCTGACCAACACCCCAGTCAGCGAATCTTTGACGCCACAAGGCCAGCCGGTCCCGGGACTGCTCGCCAACGTCGCGACACTGTCGCGCTCGGTGGTGCCGACCAACGCGAACCAGGCGAATGTGCAGCCGGTCTATGAGGTCTACGCCAATGTCCAGGATCGCGACCTCGGCACTATTGCGGACGCGATCGATCCGGTGGTCGCCCAGCTGCGCAGCCAGCTCTCGCCGGGCAACGCCATCCAAGTCACGGGCCAGATCGACAGCATGAACGGCGCGTTTCACGACATGGGCGTCGGATTACTGTTCGCTGCGGTGTTCGTCTATCTGTTGATGGTCGTCAACTACCAGAATTTCGGCGATCCGTTCGTCGTCATTCTGGCGTTGCCGGCAACCTTTTGCGGCATCGTGACGATGCTTTACATCACCGACACGACGTTGAGCGTTCCCTCGTTGATGGGCGCCATCATGGCGGTCGGCGTCGCCTCGGCCAATTCGATCCTGCTCGTGACCTTTGCCCGCGAGCGGCAGCTCGAGGGGGTCTCGGCCTTTGACGCAGCAATCGTCGCCGGTCGCACCCGCATCCGGCCGGTGCTGATGACTGCGGCGGCGATGATCGCCGGCATGGTGCCGATGGCGATCGGCGGTCCAGGCGAGGAGCAAAATGCCGCACTGGCGCGCGCTGTGATCGGTGGCCTGTTGTTTGCGACGCCGACCACGCTCCTCGTCGTTCCCTATCTCTTCGCGATGCTGCGCAAGCGCAACGACGGCAAGCCGGCCCAGGGCGTCTTCGCGGAGGATCTGTAATGCCTGACGATCCCCGCGCGCTCGACCATCAGCCCGCAGATTTGACCCCGCCCTTGCGCAGCGATGTGGCGACACCTCCGGCCGAGCACCGCAGCGGCGTGGGACGCCGCCTGCTCGGCTTCGGCGCACTGCTGCTGCTCGCCGCCGGAGTGGCGATCGGCGTGCAGCAGCATTATCGCCAGCATCTCGAAGTCGCCGCCGCCGCTGAGGAGCAGCGTGACTTCGTCCCGCGGGTTCGCGTCGCTGCAGTCCAGGCCAGTCCCGATATTCACAAGGTGGTTTTGCCGGCCACGACGACCGCTTTTGAAGCGGCCAACATCTTTGCCCGCGCAAGCGGGTACGTCGTGCAGCGCAATGTCGATATCGGCTCTCGCGTCAAGGCGGGCGACCTGCTTGCGGTGATCAGCGCCCCCGAGCTCGACCACCAAATCGCCCAGGCGCAGGCGACGTTGGCGCAGAACGAGGCAACCCTGCGCCAGACTGAGGCCAATCGCGAGCTCGCTGCGCACAATTGGGGGCGCGACGCCGTCCTGGTCAGGCAAGGCTGGGCCACGCAGCAGCAGGGCGACACCGACCGACTGAACCTCGCGGCGCAGACGCAGGCAGCCGACGCAAATGCCGCCACGATCAAGGCGCAGCAAGCCCAGATCGAGGTGCTCCAGCAGCAAAAGGCCTATCAGCGGGTCGTCGCCCCGTTCGACGGCGTCATCACCCAGCGCAACATCGATGTCGGCAGCCTGGTCCAGGCCGATGCGGCGAGCGGCACCTTTATGTTCGCGATAGCGCACGGCGACATCATGCGCATCCAGCTCTTTGTGCCGCAGGAGGCGGCCGTTGGGGTCAAGCCCGGGGTCACGGCTATCGTGCGGGTTGCGGAAATCCCTGGGCACCCATTTCCCGGCCAGGTTACACGCATCGCCGACGCCCTGGACCCGGGGACGCGAACCCTGCTGACCGAGATCGACGTCCCCAACGCCGATGGTGAATTGAGCCCGGGAATGTATTCCACAGTCGAACTTCAAATCCCGCGCAAGGCACCGTCCTTGACCGTGCCGGACGCGGCGGTCGTGTTCGATGCCCAGGGCGTCTATGTGTTCCTAGTAGAAAACGGCGTGGCGCGTCAGCACCAGATTACCGAAATCCGCGACCTTGGAACCGAGATGGAGGTCAGCGAAGGCGTCAAAGCAGGCGATCTCGCCGTGGTGAACCCGCCCGTCGATCTCGAAGATGGCAAGAAAGTCAAAATTCGCACCGGCGACGCGGCACGCTGAGCTAGGCGAGATATTCCGGCGCAGTGGCGGAAGTAGAAGATCCTCGACGTGATGGCTCCGGTCGTGAAAGCACACAGGTGCAGTCCTGGACGTATTTCGCTCGCATGGCGCTTGGCGAAGCCCGTGGTAACCTCAGTCGTCATTGGCGCGAAACGCCTCGACCAGCTTCAGGACAATCTCGCGGCGATCGAACTTACACTCACCCAAGACGAGCTTATGCCGTTGGATGACGTCAGCGCTCTTCCCCAATCTGCTCTATACCTACGGCCCGTAAAGCCCGTCGGCGTTCTGCAACGGACCGACCTGCGCCGAGCTGCAGGGCGAGTTCGTCGTCGCGTGCATCGAACACATGCGGCGCAACAATTTCCGCCGGAATCGAGGGCGACGCCGGAAGCCGAGGAAGCCTGGCGCGAGCATGTCGCCGAGCTGGTCGGTGCGACTTTGTTCCCGCGCGCGCAGTCCTGGTACATGGGCGCCAACATCCCAGGCAAGAAGCGCGAGATGCTGGTCTACCCCGGCGGGCTGCCGATGTACTTGCAGAAGTGCAAGGAATCCGCCGACGCCGGTTACGCCGGTTACGTCCTGAGCTGAGACTATGAGCACCCCCGTTGTGTTGATCACCGGCGCGCTAACTGGAAGCGGGCGAGCGGCGGCGTTTGCTTTTGCGCAGCAAGGCAACCGTATCGTCGTCTCCGGTCGCCATGACGGTGCAGGTGAGACCCTCGTTCGCGAGCTGCGCGCGCTTGGCACGGAAGCCGAATTCATCCGTGCCGACATACGCCACGAGGACGATGTGCGCGACCTAGTCGATCGAACCGTTGGGCGCTTCGGGCGCCTGGACGCGGCTGTCAACATCGCCGGCAGCGAAGGCCAGCCAGGCCCGGTGACGCAGCAGACCGCAGACAGCTACGCCGCGACCTTCGACACTAATGTCCTCGGCACGCTTCTTAGCATGATGCATGAACTGCGGGTGATGCAGGCTCAGCATAGCGGCAGCATTGTCAATATATCCTCTACCGATGGCCACGACGGTGCCGGCGGAGCGTCGATCTATGCCGCCAGCAAGCACGCAGTCGAGGGGCTCACCAAATCGGCGGCGCTCGAGGTCGCGGGCTTGGGCGTTCGCGTCAATGCGGTAGCACCGGGGCCAATCGAGACCGCGATGCTCAATCGCTTTACCGGCGGCGCCGAAAGAAAGGCCGGTCTTGTCTCGAGCGTGCCGCTCGGCCGCGTGGGAAAGCCCGATGAAATCGCCAACGCCCTCGTTTTCCTTGCCTCCGACAAGGCGGCCTTTATTACCGGCCACGTACTTTCCGTCGATGGCGGGAAGTCGGCAGGGTAGCTTGCAGACCCGACAGTAAGACACAGCGAGGTTAAGCCATGGAACAGAACATCGTAACCGCATCGAAGCCGATCAAAATTCCCGGCCCGGATCATCCGATCACGATTGAGCGCAATCCCGCTCGGATCGTGGTCTCGGTCGCGGGGGCGGATCGTCGCCGACGCACGAGAAGCTTTGACGCTCCGCGAAGCGGCCTATCCCGCCGTCCAGTACATCCCGCGCAGGGACGTCGACATGGGGCTCCTCGACCGCACCGATCGCGCCACCTACTGCCCTTACAAGGGGGATTGCAGCTACTTCAGCATTCCGCTCGGCGGCGAGCGTTCGATCAATGCTGTGTGGAGTTTTGAGGCCCCATACGCTGCCGTCATGCCGATCAAGGATTATCTCGCCTTCTACGCCGAGCGTGTCGACGCTATCGAAGAACGACCAGAGGCCTGATCACCCTCCCTTTGCCAAACCTCGTGGCGGTGAAGGTCCGAAAGCGGCACACCTCGGGTAATTAGCGACGGGAAACGAACGATAGCCTTCCGCCCGAGAGGGGACTACCGCGACCAGGGGAGAAGAACGACTGCTTTGGTGGCGAGGTGACCTCGCACTGCTA
>Ga0308309_10000966_pt1 | contig 17243 bp, 7 predicted proteins | sample HubBroMetageWFT5_FD_192491 | JGI IMG/M metagenome (GOLD analysis project Ga0308309, IMG submission 192491) | Warmed and freeze-thawed soil microbial communities from the Hubbard Brook experimental Forest, New Hampshire - Hubbard Brook CCASE Soil... | ecosystem: Environmental > Terrestrial > Soil...
GAACCTGGCGCAGCACGTAGAGCGGCTGGGATACAGGCGCTACTGGCTGGCAGAACATCACTCTATTCCTGGACTGGCTTGCTCAGCCACGCCAGTGCTGATTGGGCATGTGGCGGCTGCGACCAAGACGATTCGTGTGGGCAGTGGCGGAGTCATGCTGCCAAACCACGCACCGCTCGTGGTGGCGGAACAATTCGGGACGCTGGAAGCTCTGTACCCAGGCCGGATTGACTTAGGGCTGGGACGGGCTCCGGGCGGCGACTTTCAAACGATGCGGGCGTTGCGAAGAGATTTAAGGCAGGGTGGCGAAGATTTTCCGGCACTCCTTGCTGAATTGCAAACCTACCTGGGTCCGGAACGGCCGGGGCAAGCAGTGAGAGCGTTTCCCGGGCAAGGCAGCAATGTGCCAATAACCTTGCTGGGGTCGAGCGGTTTCAGCGCACAACTGGCAGGGATGCAGGGCTTGCCATTTGCATTTGCGGCCCACTTTGCTCCTGAGCACTTATACGCGGCGGCTCAGCTATACCGCGACGAGTTCCGGCCAAGCAAAGAACTGCGGAAGCCGTACTTCATGGTGGGGGTGCAGGTGATTGCGGCGGAGACGGATGCGGCGGCCAGGCGGTTGTTCACGACGCCCCAGCAACGCTTTCTCCGACTGATTCGAAACCAGCCGGTCGAGCTGTTGCCGCCAGTCGATTCTATGGAGCCGCTATGGCGGGACGACGAGCGAGCAGCCGTGGAGAGCAGACTGGACGCGGCGATTGTAGGATCGGATGCGACCGTGATGGCCGGGCTGAAAAAGCTGGTCGGGGATACGGGAGCCGACGAACTGATCGTCGTGACTGACACCTACGAGCATGCCGACAGGATTGAGTCGTATCGGCGAGTGGCCGGCGTTGCCAGCACAATCGAGGTGACGTCAAGCGTAACGGTGGAAGCCTAAAGCAGAGCCACAACCGCACTTCGGCTTCCCAAGCCATACGACCGAGCGCGAATTCAGAGTTGTGGAACAGCGTGCTGCTCCTCGAAACAAGACTTCAGATTCTTGAGGTCCACGGGCACGCGAGCCTGTGCTCCTTCTGGACCCGCCCTAAGATATTGAACAGGCCACGATATTGTCTGTCCTAGCTCCCGCGCCGCCCGTAGCGGCCAATACGGATCCCGCAGCATCTCGCGAGCGATAATGACTGCATCCGCCTGGCCGGTCGCGAGGATATGCTCCGCTTGAACTGCAGAAGTGATCATCCCGAGCGCGCCGGTCATGACTCCGCTTTCGCGCCTGATCCGTTCTGCAAAAGCGGTTTGATAACCTGGGCCCACGGGAATCTTGGCTTGCGCTACATTGCCGCCGGAAGAGCAATCGATCAGGTCTACTCCGAGGTCCTTCACTTGCCGGGCCAGTTCAATGGACTGCTGCAGATCCCAGCCACCGTCGACCCAGTCGGTGGCCGAAATCCGCACGAAGAGCGGCGCTCGCTCCGGCCACGAGCGTCGAACCGCAGCGACAATTTCCCGCAAGATTCGAGTGCGGTTCTCAAAGGAGCCTCCGTAAGCATTCGTTCGCTGATTACTGAGAGGAGACAGAAACTCATGAATCAGATAACCGTGAGCGGCATGAATCTCAACCACCCGGAAGCCGGCTTCGCAGGCACGACGTGCCGCCTCCCCGAAAGCTGCGACGATCGCCTGAATTTCTTGTTTGGATGCGGCCTGGGGCAAGGGATAGTGATCGGCAAATGCGACGGCGCTCGGAGCAACGACATTGTTCCATCCCCCCTCGGTTTCAGGAACCTTGCCCTGACCGTCCCATGGCCGGTAGGTACTGGCCTTGCGTCCGGCGTGCGCGAGTTGCATCCCCGCGACGCTGCCCTGCTCGTGAATGAAACGTACGATCCTCGCCAGTGGCTCGATGTGATCGTCACTCCAGATCCCAAGGTCCTGCGGACTGATGCGGCCTTCAGGGAGGACAGCCGTCGCCTCGGTAAGCACCAGTCCAGCGCCGCCTACCGCGCGGCTGCCCAGGTGCACGAGGTGCCAGTCGTTCGCACGTCCGTCAGTGCTGGAGTACTGGCACATCGGAGAAACGAACGCTCGATTCGCAAACTTAAGATCGCGAATCACGAGCGCATCAAACAAGTGAGCCATACCTTCTTCCCCTCCTTACGGCAAATCAAGCAGATGTGGATGAGCGCCAGCGCGCTCAGCCTCTAGTGACTCTATCCGGACTAGATTGCCGCCGGCCGAGATGGTTTCAGATATTGTGGAACGCACAGTTGGGCGTGGATGTGAGCGAAGAAACGACGAATCTAATTGGCGACGGGTATGGGTGCCCGAGTAAGAGTCATTATGATTATTATTGAATCAAGGCAGGTCTTGTTAGAGGTTTTGTAACGGATACGGTCGTTTCACTGGCATCCAGTAACAACTACCGGCTTTCATAGGGGAAGCGCGGCAACAGCGAGCGAACCAAATGAAGGCCATTGACTCTCCCCCAGAGCCAACGACCTTCATTGGATACGGCAGAATTCGTAAGGGTTGAACTTTAAAGCCATTGTAAAGTTGTGTCAGTTCGATAGCGAACACTTGGGGGCTGTCGTTTTAGGACGTTGCTGACACGCTTTGCTCACAGGTGCAAACAAGTTCTCCATCTCGGCGTTGAGCGCCTTCGCCCGCGTCATTCGCTCACCCATCACAGAGTTATTCTCAGCACGCGCTTGTTTTCGAAAGCTCCGAAGGACCTGAGCTCGCTTTCGCTTCCGTACAGTGGACGTAGCTGATCGGCGAGCCTGCCGGTGTTTTATGATCAGTTATGGATGAGACGCCGTTGTGGGCGACGATAGATCAACATGATCGTCTGCTCGAGCTGACCGCTGAGACCACGGATTCCACGAAGGAAATTCCGCTCCGACGCGACGTTCGCTCGCTCGGAATTCTACTGGGCCGCGTGCTCGTAGAACAGGCGGGGCGTGGCCTGCTGGACGCGGTCGAGCATCTTCGTCGCCTTCTGATCCAACATCGAGATTCCTCCGACCCGGAACAAAAGGAAAATGACGATGATCTGATGGCCCAGGCGCGCACGATCATTGCACGCCTTCCCATCGAGGATGCCTACAAAGTCACAAAGGCATTTGCAATTTATTTCGAGCTGACTAATCTGGCGGAAACCAATCACCGCAAGCGCCGGCGGCGGGCGGCGCAGCTGCACAGGGAGCATGTGCCTTTGGCGGGCTCTTTTCGCGGGACGCTGGTTCGATTGAAAACAGAGGGGATCAGCGGGCAACAGGCGCTCGAAGCGCTGCGAAAAATTGAAGTCACACCTGTCTTTACCGCACACCCCACGGAAGTTGCGCGTCGAACTGTGCTCAGAAAACGGCGCAATATCGCCCGCTTCCTGGAGGATCTCGATCGCCTGCCACTTCCGAGTTCCGATGCCTTGGAGTTGGAAAGGAAAATCGGCGCTGAGATCACTGCTCTTTGGCAGACCGATGAAGTGCGGTTAACCAAACCGAGCGTGACAGACGAAATTCGCATGGGTCTCGATCCGTACCCGATGACGCTGTTTGATACTTTGCCCAAGGTTTATACCGAGATGGCTAATTGTTTCCGAGAGGTCTACCGACTAGAACTGGGGGAGCGTGAATTGCCTCGCGTGCTTTCCTTTGGCTCGTGGGTCGGCGGCGATCGCGACGGTAATCCCTTTGTGACCGCAGAATGCACCCGAGACGCTTTGCAAATGGCGCGCAATGTGATCATCGACTACTATTTGCGCCAGGTCTCGAAGGCGGCCAGTCTTCTCAGTTTGTCGGTGCGCAGGGTGGGTACCTCGCCGGCATTCCGCCAACGATTGAAGGAGTATGAAACGCTCCTGCCATCAACACAGGCACGGAGGGTTTCTGAGGCGGAACTATATCGGCTATTTTTTGAGGTTGTCGACATACGGCTGCAGGCCTCAAGAAAAGTCCCTTCGATCTTTCCTGCCTACAAAGACTCCACTGAATTTGCCTCGGATATTGTTCTCGTCAGAGATAGCCTAGGTGACCATCATGGCAACCGCGTGGCAGAACTCGTAATCGACCCGTTGCTGCGTGCGGTACAGACTTTTGAGTTCAATCTTCACTCACTCGATATTCGCCAGCACTCGTCGGTTCTTTCCCAAGCGTTGGCTGAGTTGACCGCGGCAACAGGAGGAAACCTCAGGGGAGAGCTTGGATCGGCAGTTTCTCACGGGCTTTCGGAGAAGTCGCGTGAAACCATGAATACCTTTCAGACCCTGACGCTGTTAAAGCGACATTATCCTTCGGCCTCAGTCCGCACATTCATCATCAGCAATACACAATCAGAACAGGACATCTTTAATGTGGTTCGCCTGGCTGCAGTTTGTGGACTTAGCGTTGGCCGAAATGGAGACGATCCCGGCCTGATGCCCGTGCCATTGTTCGAGTCGATCGAAGCTTTGCGTTCTTCAGCGGATGTCATGCGCAGGGTTTGGAGCTCACGGGACTATGCTCCTTTGCTCGACTCCTGGGGACGTTCCCAGGAAGTTATGTTGGGTTATTCGGATTCCAACAAAGACGGTGGAATGTTCACGAGTACATGGGAACTGCACAAGGCTCACCGGGCCTTGCACCAGGCGGCTCGCGAGTGTGGCGTGAACCTGCGGCTGTTCCATGGACGCGGGGGTACCGTGGGACGCGGTGGCGGACCAACGCATGCCGCAATTCTTGCGCAGCCAGCCGGAGATTTTCTGGGTCAGATACGAATTACGGAGCAGGGAGAAGTGTTGAACTGGAAGTATGCTGACCCCGTCCTCGCAGAATGGAACCTGGAGTTGATGATCGCGGCGTCATTGGAAGCGCTCATCCGGCCGCATCCTGGGCAAGCGCTAGAGATTCATCGCTGGGATGATGTCATGGAGGACATGTCCAGGAAGGCGTTCTCTTACTACCGCAAGAACATTGCTGAGAATCCGGAAGTGCTGCTCTACTTCATGCAGGCCACGCCGATCAACGAATTGGAGAACATGCAGATTGGTTCCCGCCCGGCCAGACGCTCACAAAGTATGCGTCTGGAAGATCTTCGCGCCATTCCCTGGGTTTTCGGATGGATGCAAAGCCGCCACGCCGTTCCAGCCTGGTTTGGCGTGGGCTATGCCATTTCACAATACATCGCAGAGGCGCCGGGAAATGCCGGCTCTGTCCGTGACATGATGGCGCAGGTCCCGTTGTTCTCCGAAATGGTGCGCAACGTCGAGCTAGCCATGGCGAAAGCCGACTTCAAGATCGCCAGACTTTACGCTGACTTGGTCGAAGACACCAATGTGCGCGACCGCGTCTTTACTTTGTTGAAGGAGGAATTTCTTCGTACACGACAGGCTTTGCTCTCCATCACAGGCCAGAAAGAGTTGATCGAGTCCAATCCAGTGTTACTCCGCTCGATTCGCTTACGTAATCCCTACGTAGATCCGATGAGCCTAATACAGGTTGACCTTTTGCGACGCAAACGCGCGGGTGAAAATATCGACGCCCTGAACTACGCACTTGGAGGGACCATTAACGGAATCTCCGCCGGACTGCACAACACGGGCTAACGATTTGAGCGCGGATTTCTCATTGAGGATGGCATAGCGAAACAACTAAACAACTTGTCCTACAGAGTAGGAAACCACCGAAGGATGTTCGCTCCAAGATTGGACGCTAATCAGATATGGCTGATGTTAAGGAACGGGCTTTCGCCCAATATTTTCTTCCGTCGGGGTCATTAAGACATTGACGGTCCCCATTGAACCACCATGCTTTAACCTTCATTGTGGCCACAAGCTTGGCTTTGTAACGTTTTTTCACTGCCGAACACATCCTTCCATGCTTAGCAAGCCACGTTATACCATGAGGTGTGGACCTCCCAGTAAATTTGCCGATCCTGCCGATGCTTGCGAAACGAGTGGATGAATTACCAGCAGAGGGCGAATGGGTTTTCGAGCCGAAGTGGGACGGTTTTCGGGCCCTGGTGTTTCGCGATGGAGATGAAATTTTCATCCAAAGCCGCGACGAAAAACCACTCAATCGTTACTTTCCTGAGTTGCTGGAACCACTGCGCGCAGCGCTGCCCGCACGTTGTGTGCTCGATGGAGAGATGGTCATCGTCAAGAATGATGGACTTGATTTTGATGCGCTGCAATTACGTCTGCATCCCGCTGCATCGCGCGTAAAACTCTTGTCAGGGCAGATTCCTGCATCATTTGTATTCTTCGATCTGCTTTGCCTTGGAGATCGCAATCTCTGCGGCGAGGCGTTTCAAAACCGGCGGCGCGAGCTGGAAGTGCTGTTATCTTCGGCGAAGGCTCCGATTCATCTCACACCAGCAACCAGCGATCGAAGTATTGCCGCCGATTGGTTTCGGCGCTTTGAAGGCGCAGGACTGGACGGTGTGATGGCCAAAGATCCTGCAGGAACTTACGAGCCGAACAAGCGAGTGATGCTCAAAGTGAAGCACGAACGCGACTGCGATTGCGTAGTGGCTGGATTCCGTTGGCATAAAAAAGGAGAGCACACAATGATCGGCTCACTGCTGCTCGGTTTGTTCGACGATGCCGGCGCTTTGCAACACGTCGGAGTCTGTGCGAGTTTCAGCACGGCAAAACGAAAAGAGCTGGTCGAGTTTCTCCAGCCTTATCGAAAAGATGCGCTGATGAACCATCCGTGGAAGGCTTGGGCTGAGTACGCGACCGAGAATGATGAAGGTGTCAAGCGAATGCCGGGCGGACAGAGTCGCTGGAGCCAAGGTAAAGATTTGTCGTGGGAACCATTGCGGCCTGAGTTGATTGTAGAAGTTGCCTATGATCACATGCAGGGCGATCGCTTTCGCCATACCGCACAATTCCGCAGATGGCGGACGGACAAGCAGCCAAGCGATTGCACCTATGCCCAGCTTGAAGTTGTTCCTCCGCAAGAACTGGCGGCGATTTTTCCGCAGGGAAGGTGAGTCTCACTCGTTTGCCTTTTTCTTCCTCCAGCGCTCCCGCCATTCGCGGGTTGGGTCATCATCCGGGTCGGGAGTTTCCTGCGGCGGCCGTTGTTCTTCAGGGACATGACGCAGGTTGATGCGGATGCGCGTCCAGGTCGATGAGCGACCTCGCATGGAATCGACCAAAACATCCTCTACGGCAAGCAAGCTCGCGATATCTGCATGTTTGGCCTTCCATCGCTCAAGTCCCGCCAGCGCGGCCGCTTTGTCAGGCGAATTCGCGACTGTAATCAATGGCATCTTCAGGCGCGGCTTCTTTATTGGTGTCTTCTTCGTGGCAGATTTTGCGCGAGAAGGCATCACGCGCGCAGCCTCGCCTTCCATCTTGCGGAAGTGCGGAGGCCAGGGAGCATCGGCGATACCGGCCGCTTCGTCTCTATCGGCCAGTTCCAGTAATTTTTCCAGCGAGCCGGACGATCCATCCATCCCGGCATGCGGATTGCCGATGTTCGCGAAGCGCTCAGGAACCGTAAAAATGGTGAAGTCCGCTGGATCGCAAGCGGACAATTCTTCCCAATCGAGAGGAGTCGAAACCCGAGCATCTGGGAGCGGGCGCACGGAATAAGCAGAACATGTCGTGCGATCCTTCGCGTTCTGGTTGTAGTCAAGAAAGACGCCATGACGTTCTTCCTTCCACCATTTCGAACTGGCTAGTGTTGGAGCCCGGTGCTCGACCGCTCGCGATAAGGCAACGGCTGCACGTCGAACCTGCGTAAACGTCCAACGTGGTTCGATGCGTACATTAACGTGCATGCCGCGCGAGCCGCTGGTTTTCGGCCAGCCACGAAGGCCGATTCCATCGAGAAAGCCCTGGACTTCAAGTGCGACGCGGCGAACATCATCCCAACTGACACCGGGAATCGGATCCAGATCGATGCGCAACTCATCCGGATGATCGAGGTCGACAGAGCGAACCGGATGCGGGTGCAGTTCGATGCAGCCAAGGTTCACGATCCAGGCAAGGCCGGCTGTGTCATCGACCACGAGTTCTTCGGCCGTTCGGCCAGAAGGGAACGACAAGGTGACCGTACGCAACCAGGCTGGCCGGTTCTCGGGCGCGCGCTTCTGATAAAACGCCTCCGCCTCAGCGCCGTTGACGAAGCGCTTGAGAACGATTGGTCGATCTTGTATACCCGCTAGCGCACCCGGAGCGACGGAAAGGTAGTACTGAACAAGTTCGAGCTTGGTGACTTTTATTTGTGAAGAAAAGTACAACTTCTCCGGGTTCGTGATCTGGACTTCCTGCCCGTCGATCGACAGAACTTTGCTGACCGATTTGTTTGTCACAGCATAAGGCTACCACCGATCATCATTAATCTTAGGCGACGCAAATGTTGGAGTTTGATGCCTGCAAGGATATGTTTGTAATTCCCCCAATGTGTAGGCCTACAGCTGTTTGAATCGTCGGGGACATCCAGCAGAAAAAATAATGCGCTCTAGGGGCGAGATGACGTCAGCAGAACATTCAAGCGTAGCTCTGAGAGCGAGAATCTTCACCCAACCGTCGAAAAGCAAGCACGTTTTTACTGAGATTGACGCGATGAAGTAGTATGCGATGACGATCACGCATACCAAGGGGGAACGCTGCCGTGCGGAAGAGAACTCGAAGACAAGTTTCCAAAGTTGGTCTGGCGGTTGCCGCTGGCATACTGATGGGCACACTGCCGTGTGTGGCTCAGCAACTCACGAACGACGAACTATCCTTGACGGTCAACGCGCAGGAGGGAACGTACCAACTGTCCTTGCATGACGGTCAGTCCGTGCTCAAGTCCCGTGTCGCAGCAGAGGTGGACCACCAGTGGTTGCGCTCGAGCAATTACTCGCGGCACCAAGCTTCGGAGGGTAGCTTCGAAGACGATCTCGGCCCCGGCCGACAGGTGACCGTCACTTGCAGCGGACTCGATGGCAAACCTGATCTCGTTTACGTGCTACGGCTCTACAAAGAGCGCCCCTACGGCACCGTGCAGGTGAAGGTGCGAAACAGCGCAAGAAAAGAAGTAAGTGTGCAGGCCATTCGCAGTGTAGAAGCCATGGGTGAGCCGATCCTTAATCTGGGTGGCGATCAATCGGCCGACCGGGTTCTCTCGGACAGTTTCAGCGAAGACTGGCCGGATCTGGCTCTCTACGACCTTGGGGAAGCGCCCGCTGGGATGCATCGCGGTGCGGGGAGCCAACTCGTCTACAACCGGGAGAGCAAGCAGAGTTTATTTTTTGGCGCGCTCACCTCAGACCGATTTCTGACCCTGATGCATCTGAAAGCTGAGGGAGCGGGGGCAACTGCCAAGATCGCATCCTTTACCGTCGAATCTATCGGAACCACGGAAATCCAAAAAGATTTCGATCTAAAGGATTCTCCGGCGGAGAACCAGATCGAATTGAGCCTTCCTCTGAAACCCGGGGAAGACATGGTTTCAGAGCGATTGATGTTCCAGGCCGGACCGAACTACCACGATCAACTGCTCGCCTACGGGGATGCAATTCGTCGTCTGCACCATGCGCGCGTCTCCAGCGAGACTCCTATCGGCTGGTGGAGTTGGACTGTCTACTATGGCGCCATCAACGAAGGCGAAGTTCTGGCCAATGGTGACTGGCAGGCGGAACATCTGAAGTCGTTGGGGTATAAGTATTTCCAGATTGATGAAGGCTATCAGTATGCCCGCGGGGAATTTGCCACTCCGAATGCGACGCAATTTCCGGATGGTTTGCGGTTTGTGGGGCATCACCTGACCGGAGAAGGCCTGACATTCGGTATATGGACGGCACCGTTTGAAGTGACAACCCGGGCCTGGATCTACGAGCACCGCAAGGACTGGCTGGTGCACAACGCCAAGGGCGAGCCGATCCCGATTGGCGACGTCTGGGACCAAAAGACCGATACACTTTACGCGCTGGATACCACCCATCCCGGAGCCCAGGAGTACATGCGGAACACTTACCGGACACTCGTCCGCGAATGGGGAGTCCGGTTCATCAAACTTGACTTCATGGATACCACCGCGATCGAGGGCTACCATTACCGCCCGAACACCACAGCCCTGGAAGCCCAACGCATTGGCCTCCAGATCATCCGCGATGCAGTGGGCGATGAGGTGATCCTGGATAAAGACGGAAGTCCCATGCTCAATCCGGTGGGCCTGGTAGACACGGGCCGGATCTCCGCGGATACGGGCCACAGTTTTGAGAGAACCAGGAATGCAGCTTCCGGCATCGCAGCCCGTTTCTATATGCACCGTAATTTCTTCGTCAATGATCCGGATGCCTTCAATGTCACGGCAACGCACCTCATGGAAAATGCGGGCGAACGGTCTTCGATTTCGCTGGGTGCGGCCCAAGCGTCGATCGCGCTTTCCGCAGTGTCTGGTGGCATGTATGAGATTGGCGATGACATGCTGATCCTGGGCTCAGAAAAAGATCGGCTGGCCCTGGTTGAAAACCGAGAGTTGCTGAATATCGCCAAGATGGGCCGAGCTTCCACACCGTTAGACCTGATGACCTACGAGCGTGAGGATGAACAGCCCAGTATTTTCTTTCTCCCGGAAGACCGACGACAGGCCATACTCACGGTCTTCAACTGGACGAACACTGTGCGCTCGCACACGCTAAGACTGGCGGACCTCGGCCTGCCCGCTGGGCACACGTTTGCGGCGGCCGATGTGCTGAACCCGACCGAGACGATAGAGCTCGAAGGTGGCGCAGTGCATCTGGAGAATCAGCCGGCCCAGTCGGTGAGGGTAATCAAGCTGATCGACGGCAGCATTTCTGCGACCGCCCCAACCGTGACAGCGCAGGTGCCCGCAGCGGCAAATGCCGGTGAGCCGATCAGGCTTTCGGCGCTCGCCGAAGCCAGCAGTGTGCCCGCAGTCGCTTATCACTGGGACTTCGGCGACGGCACGAGCGAGGATAGCGCCAAGGCATCTCATGCTTACACCAGCGCGGGAGAGTTCACGATCCACCTCACGGTGGACGGAGTGGACGGGATACCGGCCCACAAAACTTTCTCTGTTAGGGTCACTGGCAATTTAAAGGCGCACTCGAAGCTTACCGACAATCGACGCTACGTAGAGCCAACCGACCGCTAAGCGTCTGCGGAGGCGATCATGCCGAACCGGCTGATCCATTTCATCTTTTCTCAAAGCCGAGTCAGACAATCAAGACAAACAATAAAAATAAAGAGGAGATAGTTCCAATGCAGCGTAGAGATTTTCTAAGAAACACGGTTGCGGTCGCCGTAGCTGCAGAACTTGGAATGGGTAAAGTGCAGGCGAAGGTTCCGGCCCACAACTGGGGAAACTACAACTTCGGTTCCGGCCCCCCGGTGGCCGATCGCCTCGATCAGGGTCCGTTCCCGCAATACCCACCGGATGCCGTCATTCCCAACGACGATGTAGTGATGACCACTACTTCTTCGCAAGACGTCGTGCCGAACTACGGCAAGGGGCTGGTCACCTATATCACCGCGGACAGTGGCACGGCGGAAATCAAATCAGACAATATTTCCCGTGAGATCGAGGACCTCGTGCGATTTCCCTTGGGCCAGCAGCTTTATATCCGCCCCACCTGGAGGGAAGTGCAGCCGCGGCCCGGACGCCTGGAGCTGCCCGATTACGTGAAGCTGGTTTTTGAACTGGCGAAGAAGAACGATAAGCGGGTCGGATTGCGAATTCAGATGTGCGCTCCAGACTATATCCACGAAGCGGCCCTCCCGGATTTTGTCCTCGAGAAAGTACCGAAAGTTGATCTGGTCCTGAGCGATCAGGAAAGCAGTCAGGAGGCGCAAAGATATTTGCAGAATCCGCATTCGCGTTATCAGCCCCGGTATAACCATCCTTTTTTTCAGCAGGCATTCAAAGAGCTGGTTGGTCTGTTGGCAGCGGAATTCGATGGCAATCCGCTCATCGAGTACATCGATACCTTCATGTATGGCTTTTGGGGTGAAGGGCACACCTGGCCATTTAGTAACAATCCTTTCCCTGATTACCAGACGGCAGAGCGCACCTGGATCAACATGCTGGAAGTGCAGCTCGAGCACTTCTCGAAGACTCCACTACTGACCAACACTCAGCCGGACTATAGCCGGGTCGGTAATTCAGAGCTGCTGGACCGCACGGTCCGCAGCAACAATTGGATTCGCAGCGACACTATCTTTATTGAGAACGAGCAGATTGAAGCGCTCAGCAATCGCCCACCCTGGACCGCGGCATTGCTCGAGCAGGGACTTCCTGGGAAGCCTCCCGATCCGAGCACCGCATACGAAGGGATCTCCCCGGCAGAGAACATGATTGCTCATGTGATTGATGTGGGAGCGAATTACTGGTCGCTCTGGAACTTTCACCAGATCAGCGCAAAGAATCTGATGAGCTATTACGAGGCTTATCCGGCAGCTTTCGACCAGATCAATCGCCGAATCGGCTACCGGGTGAGGCCGTCTTTCATATGGAGCTATAAGGACGATGGTTCCACGGGGCTGATTGTCGGCTTCGCCAATGACGGAATCGCGGGTGTGCCCGGCGTACTGCGAGTAACCGTGGAGAGCCAGGACGGTAAGGTGCTCGAGAGCGGTTGCCTGGACGCGGGTTACCCGTTGCCGGGCAAGATTCGGCAGGCACAGTTTGTTCTTCCACGCCTCACCGATTGGAAAGGGCTGAAACTTAGAGCTGACATTGTGGTAAAGGGAATGCGCTATCCCGTGAAGTGGGCCTGTCACCAGAAGCTGAACGATGACGGCTCGCTTACACTGGCTCCCAACCTCCGTCAGCAGCTCTAGGCTGCGGTTGGTCGTCTGCAAAAGCGGCTCGAATTCCACGCACGAAGGAAACAGCCGAATGTTTCGGAGTCCCGGAAGAGCTCCACGTGTGATCAAGAGATCGAGATGGGTAACGGCAAGTCGGCTTCCACGAAGTTATCTTGAACACCCCACCTAAACTTGGCCGTCGCGAAAGAACGTTTGATCTCCCGAAGTGCGGATGTTCGATCAGTAGCCGGAGACCAGCACCATGGCGCCGACCGTAAGCCAAAACCAGAGGGGATTGCCGCGGCCCCCTAGCCGGTCGTCACGATCCAGGGCGCACCCGAGGATTACTACGAGGATCAGTCGGACCATACCTTGCAAACATACAATTGTTAGCTCGACTCGACAATGGCTCAGGAGAGCCACCGATCCGGCAATCGGTAACCGCCCGAATCAAATCCGATAGACGAATATAAGGCGAATACGCTAGAGTATCCCAGCAATGGAGGAAAGCCGCAAGCGCATGTTGTCGCGGCCTGCGAGCCATACGCCAAGAAATGGCGTGCACATGCACACGAGCACAATCAAAATTACTGCAAGCGGCTGAGTCGAGCTCTCAGAAAGAGCGGCGAGCACGAGGAAGCAACTCAATCGTCGTCTTAGGCCACGAAGGCGGGAATGATTTTGTCAGCCAGACCCGCGACAACCTGTCGCACGCCTTCGAGGCCGCCCCAAACAAAACGGGCCACCAGTGTTAGCTGGTGGCCCGAAAGGCAACTTGCAGCAGTTTGGTTAGAAGGTCAGGCGCATACCAAATTCCATCACTCGCGGCGAACCCAGACCAAACACACCAGTTCCGAGACCGGTGCGGTAGACCAGGCTCTCCGGACCGATCTCACCAGGCTGAGGAGTGGTGTGAACGCTGTTGACCGAGCTGCCAGCGCCCCCCGCATCCACCCAGGCATTCATGGCTGATGGGGGAATGTTGTAGTTGGTGAAGTTAAACAGGTTGTAGATTCCAAGGCTCGGCTCAACCGTGACGTGTTCGGCGAAACGGTGGCTCCAGCTCAACTTGAAATCCATGGCTCTTACCCACGGAATGGCCAACTGATCGGAAGGAGCCTGACTGATTATCGGTGGAGTCGCTCCGATGGCGGCTAGCTGAGATGCTGTGAACAAGCCATTGCTTACCAGCACCTGGCCTGCCGGAGTCGGGTGTCCTGCCACAGTTAGGTTGTAGTTGTTGATCGCGTTGTTCAACCCGTTAAAGCCGAACTGGCGATTAAGGGAGCCATTCGTCGTTCCGGGGATTGGATCGCTTGGCACCCCGCTTCCGGTGAAATCAGTCTGGAATATCTGGCCACCAGAGCCAGTAGAGCCAATGACAACCGGGCTGGAGAGCGGGCTGTAGAAGTGTCCAATGAGTCCCAGACGGAAACCATAGGGCACATCAAACGATCCGCCGAACGAAAGCTGATGGGTGCGGTCAAGCAGCGATGGCCCCATGTATTTGAGCGGGTTCGTGTTATCAGCCGCGCTCAGAACAAAGTCCTGATCGCTGTTGCCCACTGGAGCGGCTGCAGGCACATTGCCCTGGAATCCCATGGGGTTCACAAACTTCGAGAACGAGTAGGAGATCTGGAAGTTCGCGGCCTTGACTCCCGGCATCGGATTCACAACGTTCTGCGTCAGTTTCGTTTGCAGCGCATTGTAGACCGAGCGGCTGATCGGCAACAGGAACGGCATTTGGCCGTAGTTGTTATTCACTCCACCAAAAGCGCACTGACAAGCATGCCCGATATCCGTCGAGCTGGCCAGGCCAAATCCCGCAAAATCGCTGATGGTAGCCGACCCTGCTGGGTTTCCGCCAGAAGCGGGGTGCAGAAGGGGGCAGCCCCCAGGGGCAATAATGCCAGGCAGTGTGCCGCCACCGCAGGCCGTTATTGTATTGCTGATCGCAGCTTGCGCATTGGTCAGGTTGAAGTTGGCGATAGACCCTTCATGGTTGATGTCCACCCCCAGCGGCGCCCGCGTTTCCACGTTGCGCAGGAAGTCGGCGCTGAAGACCATTCCACGCCGAATCTCGTGCTGCACCCCGAAGTTCATCTGGACGGCGCGCGGGGTGACGTAGTTGGGAGCAAACAGCGCTGTTGGTAGGTTGACGCCTGGTGTTGTGCCGCCCGTAGCGAGATTGCCCAGTTGGGTAGCAACATAGTTGGGGTTGGCGGTCGTAAGACTAAACGGATTTGCAGCTTGATAAGCCTGTTGAAAAGCAAATATGGTCGAGGCCGCATTGCCGATGGTATCCGAGCAGGCAGATGCGGTGGTTTGACCCGCAGCGATTTGCGCCGGATCAGGCCCTACTTCCAGGGCGTAACCGGGAATGGCCTGTGGGTTGCCTTGCAGGCAAGCGACGGGGGACTGGAGGAATGCGCCCGTTTTCAGACGCAGAGGCCGGTCGAAGAGAACGTTGTTGTAAATCACGTTCTCGTAGTAGAGACCAGCGCCGGCGCGGAGCACGGTCTTGCCATTGCCCTTCGGGTCCCAGGCAATGCCAAATTGCGGCGCAAAGTTTTTGTTGGGCTGATGCACCGGATTGCCGAATCCGGCAAAAGCGGCGTTCAGTGCCGGAATCGCGGGCAGATCGCTGTCGGTTCTGCCGGTATCACGTTCCCAGCGCAGGCCGAGAGCAATGGTCAGATTCGATCGCACCTTCCAGCTGTCTCCGAAATACAGAGACACGCGATTATCCGGGCCCAAGCCACCCGCCGGGAAGCCAAAAGCAGGCTGGGTAGTCGAGAAGCCCTGGCCATTTCCGATGATCGCAAGGCCTATCGGATACGTGAGCGGATTCGAGGCGACGAACCCAGGGGGGGCACTTCCCGCAGCCGGAGTTGAACCGTTTACATTGGGAGCTATGGAGAAAAACTTGGCAAAGCCGCCGCCCTGAACATGGTTGAAGCCAAACCCATAGCGGAGGATGTGCTTGCCCACAATCTTGCTGCCGTCATATTTGATCTGATGGTCGCTTTGCGGAGTGCTCTGCGGCGCCAGAAAATTCGGCCCCGCGGTAAAAGACCCGACGGCAATGTCGGCTGGGAAATTAGCAAAGGGCAAGCTCGACCCCCGCACAGCGTCCTTGATCTGGTTCTGGAATTTCAAATACGAGAAGCGGATGGTATGCGTGAAGCTCCCGGTATTGAAATCCAGACCGGCCACATCGTTACGCGTGACGTCCGTATTGTTGTAGACGTTGTAGCTGGTGGGGAAGAACGTGGCAAAGACCGAATTATCGAAGTAATTGAAGCGCCCAAACAAGCGGGCGGTTTTGGTGAGAGAGTAATCCAGGCGGCCGTTAAATTCCCGCTCTTTGAAGGGGGCCGCATAGGTGCCGGATAAAACATCCAACGGTCCTGATTGCGGCACGGCGACCTGCTGATGCTGCAAAGTGCGCTCGCCATCCGCGAAGAAAAACAGTTTGTTTTTCAGGATCGGGCCGCCAACGTTGGCGCCTTCCTGGTTACGCTGGTAGGAGGTCGGGAGTTGCGTTCCCGTTGCAGCGTCCACCGGCGAAGGCAGCGCAGCGCCGCCGGCAGCGTTGTCGCGGAACAAGCCGAATGCTTCGCCGTGGAACGCGTTGGTGCCCGACTTGGTGGTTACGTTGACCGCACCGGACGAAGTGAGATCGTTGGAGAGATCCAGGCTCGATTGCGCCAGCGAGAATTCCTGAATCGCGCTGGCCGGAATGTCTTCCGTGGTGGTGCCGACCGTCTCATCGCTGACATCGACGCCGTCAACGCTGATGCGGGCGGTACGGCCAAACCGTCCGCCGAACGAGATTGAAGAGTAGCCAACCTTGGTCGGGTCAAAGTTGGCGCCGTCCTGAATCTGGACGCCGGGTTCGAGTTGCGCCAGATCAAGAAAGTTCCTGCCGTTGACCGGCAGGTTTTCAATTTGCGAGGCAGTGAGAACGCCTTGCACCTCGGCCTGTTCCGTGTTCACGGCCACTTCACTCGCCTGCACTTCGACGACGGTGCTTTCCTGGCCGATTTCAAGCTTTATGCTGCCGTTGGCAGTGTTGTTCACTTGAACGTCCACCGACATTTGCGTCGTCTTGAAGCCCTTGGCTTCCGCGCGCACGGAATATGTGCCCGGAACAAGTGCGCCAGAAGAATACGTTCCAGCGGCGCTGGTGGTGGCATGAACAGTTTGCCCAGTAGTACCGGTCATGGTGACTTTGGCGTTGGGCACGACTGCGCCCGTGGAGTCAGTGACCGTGCCGGAAATGCTGCCGTTTGACACTGAGGTCTGGGCGAATGCCACAGAACACAACAGCAGCGTGGATAAAGCAACCAGCGCCAGCAGCATAAATCGTGCACCGAGGCGAGGGGGACTAAACATGGTTTGAGATTTCAACTTAAAACTCATTACTTCCTCCATCACACTGAATTTGCCCACAACTAATTTTCGGCAGAATGCTCCCACGCTCCTGCGA
>Ga0308309_10000967_pt1 | contig 17242 bp, 10 predicted proteins | sample HubBroMetageWFT5_FD_192491 | JGI IMG/M metagenome (GOLD analysis project Ga0308309, IMG submission 192491) | Warmed and freeze-thawed soil microbial communities from the Hubbard Brook experimental Forest, New Hampshire - Hubbard Brook CCASE Soil... | ecosystem: Environmental > Terrestrial >...
CCCCCGAATCGCCTTTCGCAACGAATGGCCGGCGTGCGAGCTCGATCTCGGTGATCATGTCGAGAATGACTTTGGTGCCGACATGCTCGGCTTGGCGCTGCATCTGCTCCATCAGCCACGGACCTTGGATCACCTCGGCGAAGCCGGGGTAGTTCTCGACGTCGGTGGTGATTGTCAATTGGCCGCCCGGCTGAAGTCCGGTCACGAGGATCGGGTGCAGATTGGCCCGCGCCGCGTAAATCGCCGCCGTATAGCCGGCCGGTCCCGCCCCGATGATCAGGACCTTGCTGTGGTGACGCTCGGACATAGCGGCATCCTTAGAAATTCACACATTATATAATCACTTTTCGAAATACTGGCGGGAGGAGATGCGAGCGAGCTAGAATCCGAACATGTGGTCGAGACTGAAGGCGCCATCGCCGCCCAGCAGCCCGTGATAGCCAAAGAGCCGGCAGGTCGCATCGCGCACGATGACGTAGGCTCCTGTCCCGGCCCCGGTGCGGTTCGCTTCGTCGAACAAGCTTTGATAATACCATAGTCGGGAGCCCGAGCAGGGAATAGCCAGGTGCGAGCGCGCAACCTCGCACCCGGCGCTGTCGTAGAGGATGATATCCGTGTCGCTCGCTGGCAGCCACGGCCGGGACGCGGGGTAGATCAGGTGGCAAAACGTGTCGTAAGCCGGTTCGCCCAGCCTCAGAAACAATCGAGTCGACAGCCCCGGAGGGCGCCCGCTGTAGGATTGCGGCTCGTCGCGATAGGTCAGAATCGTATTGAACACGTGTGCTCCGAAACTGGTCTCGGCGGCATGACCGCTTTGCCGGTGACGATAGCGAAACAAGGCATGTAGCCAGCCGTCTCCCTCACCGCCGCCGGAGAAGTCATAGACCAATTCGATATGGCCATACCCGCCGTCGAGCACACCGAGTTCAGCGATCTCGTCCAGATCGAGCGCGGTCGCATGGGCGCGCGGGAGCCGCCCAAAGGGGTGCCTCAGCACCTCCCGGCCGTCGGGGTCGTAGACAATCGCGGCGATCGGCAGATCGGTTTGGCAGACCGCCATCGGGGTCGGCAGCACCAAGCTCTTCCAAGATTCGCGTGGCATCAGCGGGGCCGGCAGCAGATAGCCTTTGCCGAGCACGGCCTTGAGCTTCGGAAGCTCCGGGTCGGGTCGCAGATCAGCCCGTTCGACATTGACGTGCGCCATACGTCGGCGACCCCGCTCGAGGACCTCGTACCGTGGGCGCACGACGTGCTTGCCGGCCCGAAGCTCGATCTGCTTCGGCCACACGATATCGGGCAACAACTCAGAAACCTCGACAGCGCGCGTGGCGAAAGGCGCGATCGGATCGCGGAAGGGCACAACGCGCTCCTCACCCATCGGCACGAGACCGATGGAGCCCGGCGGGATCGTCACCGCGTGGCTGTTCTGGATCCACAACAGTATCCGCTCGCCGGGAGCGGCAGCCGGGAGGCCGGCGTATCGGTCGGCAGGCCAAGCGTTGGCGTCATGCGTGCAAGTAAGCGTTCCGACGCGCTCTCCGTCGGCCGGGCTGTCCCCGTCGAAAATGTCGAGCGCATATTTGACGACGTCGTGCCCGGCCGCGCCGACAACGTGTAGAAAGAGCTGTCCGCAAAACTCCGGAAGCCGAAATCGCTCGCGAATTTCCCGACTGTCGAGAACGATCGTGCTCGCGGCGCCCTCACAGTCCTGGCGCCATTCGGCCAACACGCTGCCGTCATCGGAAAACAACGTCATCCAGCAGCTGACGCGGCCGGCTCCGTATCCGGACCAGTAATTCGCTGTCACCAACCGGGTGTGCAGGCCGCCGCCATCGCGAAAAAAAGCAAAGTTAGTGGCGAAATTGAGCGGATCGAGGTAGCGGCGGCTGTTGGTCAATCGATCGGCTGGTATTCGTAGTGCGTCAAGGCTGAACACCTCGGCGCCCTCGGGCAGATATGGGCGCATCTGCGCGACAACGCGCTCGGAGTCGAAGACGGCGACAAATACCGCGCGCGCTCGGTAGCAAGCGAGCTCGGTGATAGGCCGCGTTCGGCGGCCGAGGACGACATCGCCGACACGCGGCACTTGCTGGACGTAGACGCCGTCAATTTCGATCTGATCCAGATCATAGAACGCACTGAAAGCTTCAAGCGCGCCGCCGGCATCGTAAATGGCGATCGGGGCGTGGCGCGCGAGCTTGCCTATGAGAGCGCGCCCGGACGGAGCGGCAGCCGGGTGAGTCAGTGCCTTGTAGAGGGTGTTCCCGCCACGGGCATTGTCGAAGGTTTCGATGCGAAGGGCCATGATGATCAGCCTGTTCCCGGAGCCGCAATCCGCCCTCGTCGAGATATTACATTCCAGGCGGTCGGCACAGCCAAACGGCGCCTTTTGCAGATCCTCGGTGGTGCGGCCTGCCTTCGCCGCCGAATCGAGTTCGCCGCGGCGCTCTGGTGACGTTCACGGTTCAGCGATGCCGAGCCTCCCGAGGACGAGTTCACGCAGAGCAGCGCCGGCGCGAGCCGTATCGTCCGGGATCGGGTAGCACCACGATTCGATCCGGCCGGAGAACGGTCGCGTAATGCCGGCCGCCTGCATCGCAACGTGAAATCGGGCGAATTTGGCGTTGCCGCCGTCGAGATCGAGGATATGCACGGGGTTTCCAGTCGCCGCCGCCTCGCTGATCATCGAGACCGAGTCGGCGGTTACCATAAATGCGTCAGCCAGAGCGAGATAGGCGAAATAGGGGTTCTCCCCGCCGCCGTCCCAGATCGCCGCGGGCAGGTTCTCGAGCCGGCCGCGCAGCAGCCCGATCCCGGCTGCCCCAGTGCGGCGCGACGTCGTTACGAGGGCCGAGCCACCCTGGGCACGAAGAACGCCGGCAACCGCATCGGCAATTTCGCCGAGCCGCCGAAGCGTCAGCCGGTACGCCTTGTTCGCACCGCCGATCAGCACCGACAGGATTGGCCGCGGCAGCATCGCGAGAGCCGGGAAACGGGCACGCTCTGCCGCCAGTCGGGCTCTCGTTACCCGGTGGACGGCGCCACGTGTCACGATTACCCGCGGGCCGCGCAGAAGGTCGTGCTCGGGGACCACCAGGAGGTTGAACTCGCTGCGCCCGACCCCCGGGGCCTGGATCTGCGCCGCCAGGGTGCGTCCACCGCTCGCCCGCCGGATCGCCAATGCCGGCATCGCCGTGTTGCGGCCGCAACCGACGACGAGGTCGGGCCAGGGCGGGGAGAGCCTCGGTTCGGTCGCGGCCAAGGCGAGCAGCCAAAGCCTGGGTGGCAGGCACGTCCATGGGAAATGAACATGGAGTCGTTTTTCGATGAAAGAGAAGCCGGTAGCCTCGGCCAGGCCGAGCGCCTGGTTGGCCATCCCGGCCTTGCCATCATGCAAAACCCAAGTGACGGGCGACAATGCGTCGACCGCGGCAATAGACGGCAAGGCCATGTGCTCGTTTACGAAAACCACTCGCGAAGAGCAAGCCGATGAGACCTCTGCGCAACAAAATTGCGCGTACGCGGGACGCTGCCTATGATCCGCCGAGCGAGGAAGAGGGGACCGGATGCGGCGAATCAGGCTCGACCGTATCGACCGCCGCATATTGCGGAACCTGCTGAGCGACGGGCGGATGACCAATGTCGAGCTGGCGCGGCGGGTCGGCATCTCGGCGCCGCCTTGCCTGCGCCGGGTACGCGCTCTCGAAGAGGCCGGGATGATCCGCGGATATCATGCGGATTTGGCCCCCGAGGCTCTCGGCTACGCTGTGACCGTTTTTGCCCAGGTCGGGCTCTCGAGCCAAGCCGAGGCCGACCTCAAATCCTTCGAACACCTGGTCGGCACTTGGCCCGAGGTCCGTGAAGCGTACATGCTGGCCGGGGAAACGGATTTTCTTTTGAAGATCGTTGCGCCCGACTGGGACAGCTATCAGCGCTTCCTCAGCACCAAGCTCACCGCGGCGCCGAATGTGAGCCAAGTCAAGTCGGCGTTGATGCTCCGTATGTCGAAAAACGAGCCGGGCGTCCCGATTTCCGAGCAGACGGGCGCGCAGCAAGAAGATGAGGAGACGGCGTTGGCTTAACCGAAGGCGACGGTGACGACCTCGTAAGATTTCGCGCCGCGCGGGGTGGCAACTTCGACGCTGTCGCCCTTCCCTTTGCCTATCAGCGCACGCGCCAAGGGCGAGGTCACCGACAATCGGCCGGATTTGATGTCGGCCTCGTCCTCGCCGACAATTTGAAAAGTCTGCTCCTCGTCGGTTTCTTCGTCCGCAAGGGTGACCGTCGCGCCAAATTTGATGCTCGATCCCGAGAGCTTGGAGACATCGATCACCTCAGCCCGCGCCACCTTGTCCTCGAGCTCGATGACTCTGCCTTCGATAAAGCTCTGCCGATCGCGGGCGGCGTGGTACTCCGCATTTTCGGCCAAGTCGCCGTGGTCGCGCGCCTCGGCGATGGCGCGGATAATGGCTGGCCGGTCAACACTTTTCAGCCGCTTCAACTCCTCCCGGAGCCGATTGAAGCCCTCGGCCGTCATCGGGATCTTGTTCATCGCGAACGCGTTCGGATCCTGCTGTCGAATATCAACTGAGGCGGCAAGCGCCCGCCGCGGAGCCATCAAAGGTATGATTGCAGGGGGGCAACTTCAAGGTTCCCGGCGCGCAACGCCGCGATGGCCTGGACCGCCGCGCGAGCGCCCGCAACAGTCGTATAATACGGTATCCCGTTGGTTAGGGCCGTGCGCCGCAGGCTGAAGCTGTCGGCAATCGCCTGCGCCCCCTCAGTCGTGTTGAATACTAGCTGGACCGCGCCGCTCAGCATGTGATCGACTATGTGCGGGCGGCCTTCGCGCACCTTATTGACCGGCATGACCGGCAACCCCGCTGCGCTCAGAGTTTCGGCGGTGCCATTGGTCGCAACCAGCGAGAACCCCATCTCGATCAGCCGCCGGCAAGGCTCGACAAACGCTCCCTTGTCCTGATCTCGCACCGAGACGAAAACACAGCCCTCGAGCGGCAGATTGGTCCCGCTCCCGAGTTGGGACTTTGCGAAGGCACGCCCGAAATCACTGTCGAGCCCCATCACTTCGCCGGTCGATTTCATCTCGGGGCTGAGGATCGGGTCGACCCCCGGGAAACGCGCGAACGGGAACACGGCCTCTTTTACCGCAACATGACCGCCGGCCCGCAGACGCTTGCCGGAAATGTACTCGCGCCAGTTATCGTAGGGCTCGCCGGCCACGATCCGAGCCGCGATCTTTGCGATCGGCACGCCTGTGGCCTTCGCGACAAACGGCACGGTGCGCGACGCGCGCGGATTGACCTCGAGGACGAAAATCAAACCATCCTGCACTGCGAATTGAACATTCATCAGCCCGACGACGCCGAGAGCGCGGGCCAACGCGACCGTCTGCCGTTCGATTTCGGCGATCGTCGCCGGGCTCAGGCTGTGAGGCGGCAGCGCACAGGCGCTGTCCCCCGAATGGATCCCGGCTTCCTCGATATGTTCCATGATGCCGGCGATCTCGACTTGCCGGCCATCGGCGACGGCATCGACATCGACCTCGATTGCGTTCCGCAGATAGCGGTCGATCAGGACCGGGCTGGTTCCCGATACCGAGACGGCGTGGGTAATGTAGCGCTGCAGACCGGCCGCATCATGCACGATCTCCATCGCCCGGCCACCGAGGACATAAGACGGGCGGATCACGACGGGATATCCGATATCGAGCGCGATCGCTTCGGCTTCGCTGGCCGAATGCGCCGTTCCGTTGTCGGGTTGACGCAACCCGAGACGGGTCAGGAGCCCCTGAAACCGCTGTCTGTCCTCCGCCAGATCGATCGCATCGGGTGAGGTGCCGAGGATTGGGATCTCGGCGCGCTCCAGTCCCGCTGCCAGTTTCAGCGGGGTCTGACCGCCGAATTGGACGATAACACCGAGAAGCGTGCCGCGGCGTTCTTCGACCCGCGCGATTTCGACTACATCCTCAGTTGTCAGCGGCTCGAAATAGAGCCGGTCGGAAGTGTCGTAATCCGTCGAAACGGTCTCGGGATTGCAGTTGACCATGATCGTTTCGATCCCGGCGTCGCGCAGGCTGTAGGCCGCGTGCACGCAGCAGTAATCGAACTCGATTCCTTGGCCGATTCGGTTCGGCCCGCCGCCGAGAATGATCACCTTGCGCCGGTTGCTGGGATCGGCCTCGCACTCCGGCGGCGCAAAACCGTCCCCCTCATAGCAGGAGTACATGTACGAGGTCAGCGACGGGAACTCGGCGGCGCAGGTGTCGATGCGCTTGTAGACCGGCTGCAGCTTGAGCCGGCGTCGCCACGCCGAGACGGCCTCCTCATCGAGCTTCGCGAGCTTGCCGAGCCGGGCATCGGAAAAGCCCAGCTGCTTCAGGCGCAGGAACGCCGTGCGGTCCCGCGGCAGCCCTTCCCGGCGCACTCGCTCCTCAACATCCACAATCCCGCGGATCTGCTCGAGGAACCACGGCTCGAACCGGCAGGCGGCGTGGATTTCGGCGGTCGTGAGCCCATGCCGATAAGCCTGGGCAACCAGCAGCAGGCGCTCGGGGACGGGTTTCGCCAGCGCCGCCTTGACCGCCTCCTTGCCGGCGCTCTCCACCCCCTGGATCGCGACCTCATCGAAGCCGGTCAGGCCGGTCTCCATCGAGCGCAATGCCTTCTGCACCGATTCGGCAAAACTGCGGCCGATCGACATTGCCTCGCCGACCGATTTCATCGATGTCGTCAGCAGCGGCTCGGTGCCCGGAAACTTTTCGAATGTGAACCGTGGCATCTTGGTGACGATGTAGTCGATCGTCGGCTCGAACGACGCCGGCGTGATGCGGGTGATCTCGTTGGAAAGCTCATCGAGCGTGTAGCCGACCGCCAGCTTGGCGGCGACCTTGGCGATCGGGAAACCGGTCGCCTTGGAGGCAAGCGCAGACGAGCGCGATACCCGGGGGTTCATTTCGATGACGACGAGCCGGCCGTCGGTTGGGTTGACCGCGAACTGCACGTTCGAGCCGCCGGTGTCGACGCCAATTTCGCGCAATACCGCAATCGCGGCATTGCGCATCAGCTGGTATTCCTTGTCGGTCAGGGTCAAAGCCGGCGCGACGCAGACAGAATCGCCGGTGTGAATTCCCATCGGATCGATATTCTCGATCGAGCAGACGATGATGCAGTTGTCCGCGCGGTCGCGGACCACCTCCATCTCATATTCCTTCCAGCCGAGAACCGACTCCTCGATCAGCACTTCTCGCGCCGGCGAAGCTCTGAGCCCGCCGCGAACGACTTCCTCGAATTCCTGGGCATTGTAGGCGATCCCACTGCCGGTGCCGCCCAAGGTAAAGGATGGCCTGATGATCGCCGGAAGCCCTATTGCCCCGAGCGCCTCGACAGCTTCTGAAAGAGAACCGACAAGCAGGCTCCTGGGCGAAGCCAGTCCGATTTTGTCCATCGCCTGCCGGAAAAGCTGACGATCTTCGGCCTTGACGATTGCCGCTTCGCTGGCGCCGATCAGCTCGACGCCGTGCCGCTCGAGGACACCCGAGCGAGCGAGCGCCATTGCGGTGTTGAGGGCCGTCTGGCCGCCCATTGTCGGCAGCAGCGCCTGCGGCCTTTCGCGGGCAATGATCTTCGCGACCATTTCCGGGGTGATCGGCTCGATATAGGTCGCGTCGGCCAGCTCCGGGTCGGTCATGATCGTCGCCGGGTTCGAATTCACCAGGACGATCCGATACCCCTCGCTTTTCAGCGCCTTGCACGCTTGCGCGCCAGAGTAATCGAATTCGCAGGCCTGTCCGATCACGATGGGCCCAGCGCCGATGATTAAAATGCTGTCGAGATCGGTTCGCCTAGGCATTCGCGTCCATCAGCGCGATGAACCGTTCAAACAAATAGTGACTGTCCTGCGGACCCGGGCTCGCTTCGGGGTGGTGCTGGACCGAAAACACCGGCTTGCCGATGACCCGCAAGCCTTCGTTCGTATTATCGAAAAGCGAGAGGTGCGTCGGCTCGACCCCGGGCGGCAGGCTCTCCGGGTCGACGACAAAGCCGTGATTCTGGCTGGTAATCTCGACCTTGCCGGTCAGCAGATCCTTCACCGGGTGGTTGGCGCCGCGGTGGCCGCGCGCCATCTTGCGGGTTGTCCCGCCGAGCGCCAGCGCCAACAATTGATGGCCGAGGCAGATGCCGAAAATTGGCTTGCCCGCCGCAATCAGCTCGCGCAGCACCGGGACTGCATAGGCCGCGGTCGCAGCCGGGTCGCCAGGGCCGTTCGACAAAAAGATGCCGTCAGGCCGATAGCGCATGACATCCTCGGCGGAGGCGGTGGCGGGAACCACCGTCACCCGGCAGCCATGGACCGCGAGCATTCGCAGGATGTTGCGCTTGGCACCGTAATCGACGGCGACGACGTGATGGCGCGGGTTGCATTGCGAACCGTATCCGCGTTCGCGGTCCCATACCGTCTCGGCCCACTCGTAAGTTTGGCGACAGGTGACTTCCTTGGCGAGGTCCATGCCTTCCAGACCGGGCCAATCGAGAGCCCGCGCCTGGAGTTCGGCAATGTCGAGCCGTGCCTCCGGGTCGTAGGCAACAGCCCCGTTCGGGGGTCCGAGATCGCGGATGTGCCGGGTCAACCGTCGCGTATCCACCCCCGAAATGCCGATCAGCCCATTATGTTTCAGCCAGGTGTCCAGCGACTGCGTGGCGCGGTAGTTTGCCGGCGCGGTAATCGCAGTGCGCAGGACGAGACCGCGGGCGGCCGGCGTCGTAGTTTCGATGTCTTCCCGGTTGGCTCCGACATTGCCGATATGGGGGAAGGTGAAGGTGATGATCTGCCCGGCGTAAGACGGGTCGGTCAGGACCTCTTGGTAGCCGGTGATCGCAGTATTGAAGCAGACTTCCCCGACCGCCGACCCGCTTGCACCGACACCGCGGCCCCAAAATATCGTCCCGTCCGCGAGGACGAGCGCGGCGTTGCAATCGGGCGGTCGCGGCATCGGCTGGCGCATGCGGATGGATCCTGTGGCCAGCAGAAATAATTGATCGGACCGATTGGGTCAACCCGACGCTCACTGGAACTCTCATTATTTCAATCACTTACGAGCGGACGTGCGGAATTGCCGCGGCGCCCAAAACTGGGTAGGCTTGAAATTGTGGCATAGGGGATGGCGACGATGCTGCGTCAGGCCTTCAGGGACCGCCTGAAGGAAGCGATGAAAGCTAGGGATTCTCGCACGGTTTCGACCGTTCGGTTGATGATTGCCGGGCTCAAGGAGCGAGACGTGGCCGCGCGCGGGGAAGGCAATCCCGACGGCTTATCCGAATCAGAAATCCAGCGCATGCTGCAGGCGATGATCAAGCAGCGCCGCGAATCGATCGCGCTTTATCGGCAAGGCAACCGCCCCGATCTTGTGCAGCAGGAGAGCGAGGAGATTGCTGTCATCGAGAGCTTCCTGCCGCGTCAGCTCGACGAGGGTGAGATGGAAGCGGCGGCGAAGGCCGCGATCGACGACACTGGGGCAGCGACGGTGAAGGATCTGGGAAAGGTGATGGCGGCGTTGCGCGAGCGCCACGCCGGCGTCATCGATCTCGGCCTCGCTGGTGCAATCGTCAGGCGGCTGCTCGGATGAGCCTCCCAACAAAATGATCGCAGCTTTGCCAGAAGGCGGCGCTACCCTCACCCACCAAGCCCGGAGCCTGTCCTCGGGCCGCGCTTCGCGCGGACCCGTGGGGGCTTGGTCCCTCCTCTCCCGCGGTGCGGGAGAGGAGCTTTGTGCTGACTGCGTTTGTAGCCCCTCTCCCGCACTGCGGGAGAGGGTGCCGAGCGCAGCGAGGCGGGTGAGGGTCTTGCCACGGCCGAAATTTTTTCCCAGCGTGGTGCGCGCGCGGCGCGCTGGTCGTCCCTCCCCCCATTGGGCGAAGGGGGGACGATAGGTGGCGTTTCCGCCGGGCTTTCTCGACGAGCTGCGTAGTCGAATTTCGCTTTCCGGACTGATCGCTCGGCGGGTCAAGCTGATCCGCCGCGGGCGCGAATTTGCCGGATTGTGTCCGTTCCATCACGAGAAGACGCCGTCTTTCTACGTCGTCGAGGACAAATCCTTCTTCCATTGCTTCGGCTGCGGCGCCCATGGCGATGCGATCGGGTTCGCCATGCGGGCCGACAACCTCGACTTCATCGAGGCCGTCGAGAAGCTGGCGGGAGATGCGGGGCTGGCTGTCCCGCAGGCGACACCGCAAGAGCGGGAACGGGCGCAGCGGCAAAAAACCTTGCTCGAAGCGACAGAGGCGGCCGCAGCTTTCTACGAGGAGCGGCTGTGGGCGCCTGCCGGGGCCCGTGCACGCGAATATCTGCAAGGACGCGGGCTCGATCCGGAGACAATCCGGCGCTTCCGTCTGGGCTGGGCACCCGATGAGCGCCAGGCGTTGCGGCGCGCCCTCAACCCCGAATTTTCCGATCCGCTGCTGATCGAGGCTGGATTGCGGCGCCGACCGGCCGAGGGGGAACCCTCGGACTATTTCCGCAACCGCCTGATGTTTCCCATCAGCGACCGCGCCGGCCGGGTCATCGCCTTTGGCGGCCGGGTTCTCGGCGATGGGCAGCCCAAATATCTGAACTCGCCGGACAGCCCGCTCTTCGAAAAAGGACGCGTATTGTACGGCTGGTCGGCGGCTCGGGCGGCTGTCATCCGAGAGGAAGAGAGTGGCCCGGGCGCGATCGTCACCGAAGGGTACATGGACGTGATCGCGCTCCACCAGGCAGGCTTCGCCGCGGCAGTGGCGCCGCTCGGAACCGCGCTCACCGAATTCCAGCTGCACGAGCTTTGGCGCCTAACGCCCGAGCCCCTACTCTGTTTCGATGGGGACACGGCGGGACAGCGTGCCGCAGCGCGGGCGATGCGGCGGGCCTTGCCACTGTTGCGCCCAGGTCAGAGCCTGCGCTTTGTCAGCCTGCCCGCGGGAGAGGATCCCGATTCGGTGATTCGCCAAGCGGGGCGGGGTGCTTTCCACCAAATGCTCGCCGCGGCGCGACCGCTCTCGACCGTGCTCTGGGAGAGCGAGCTTGGCGCGGGCCGGCTCGACACGCCGGAACGTCGCGCCGCTCTCGAGCGCCGCCTGATGGACCAAATCGGCCTCATTGCCGACCGGACGGTCCAGGCCGAGTATCGACGCTTCCTCCGCGATCGGATCTTCGATCTGGGACGATTCGGCCGCCCGGCCGCTCGGCATTTGCCTCGCCCACGCCCGAGTTTCGTGCGCGACGGGCCGGAACCTCCACCCCGCTCCGGAGGACGAATACAGCGGGAAAATCTATTCCGCATGATTTTGCATTTCCCTTACCTGATCGATCAAGTGGCCGAGGAACTAGCAGCACTCGAAGTCCCTGAATCGGACCTCGACAGGCTGAGAAGGCAAATTTTAGAGCTGGATGCTGCCGTATCGGGGCTTGACGCCCACGCATTCCAACAACACCTTGTCGAGAACGGGCTTGCGGCGACCGTGGAAAGACTACTTTTGCCTTCGGTCGACACAACTTTCCTGGTCCGGTGTTCCGACCCGATTTCCACGCGCAAGGAGTGGGTTCGGGTGACCAGGATGCTTACGGGAGGCGATCGCTGCGCTTTGGCCGAAGCCACGGACGACCTGATCAGCGGCATCTGCCCGGAGAGCTGGGAACGGTTTCTGGCTGCCAGAGAAAGAGCCTTGCACGAGGGATCGCGGGGTGAGGACGAGACCTGACCCGACGGCACCCTCGCCGAAGATTGTCGGCGGCCCCGGCTCGGGCTGCCCTCGTATCGTGCCCTGACTTGTGGGGCGAACGTGAAATTTCGTTAGGGATGGTGGAATGGCGAGCAAAGCGGCAAATACGGCGGAAGTCGCAGAAACCCGCGAAGAAGCGGCGGAGGCGCCGCTGCTGGACAGCGTGGCAGCGGCAATCAAAAGGATGCTGGCGCGCGGCAAGGAGCGGGGTTATGTGACCTATGACGAGTTGAATGCCGCATTGCCCCCAGACCAGGTGTCCTCGGAGCAGATCGAGGACACGATGACGATGCTCTCCGAACTCGGCGTCAACGTGATCGAGAACGAGGAGAGCGAGGAGCCTGCGACTCCCGACGCGGAGGAGGGCGACGGAGAGGTACGCGGCAATCTGGATGACGACGATATCGGCCGCACCGATGATCCCGTTCGCATGTACTTGCGCGAAATGGGATCGGTCGAGCTGCTGTCGCGCGAAGGCGAAATCGCCATCGCCAAGCGGATCGAGGCCGGCCGTGAAATGATGATCGGCGGCATTTGCGAAAATCCGATGACGATGCGCGCCATCATCGCCTGGCGCGATGCCCTGAACGAAGGGAAGATGCTGCTGCGCGATATCATCGATCTCGACGCCACCTATGGCAGTGGCGTGTTCGGGCCGGTACCGGCCGAGATAGCGGCCGTTGTTCCGGAAGGCGCCAGGGTCGAGGGCGAAGCGGGTGGCGACGGGGGTGATGGAGCCCGAAACGGCGCGGAGCCGAGCGAAAACACAGACGTCGCCAACGGCGACGATGTTGCGAAGGAGTTCGCCGAGATCGAGAGCGAGCTCGCCGTCGAGGAGGCCGAAGGCGAAGAAAGCTCGATCTCGCTGGCCGCGATGGAGGCGCAACTGAAGCCGAGCGCACTCGCGACCTTTGACGCGATCGCGGAAACCTACAAAAGGCTGCACCGGCTTCAGGACCAGCGGATCAATGCCCTGCAAAAGGGCGAACCGTTGCCGCGCGTAACCGAGCGGCGCTACGAGAAGCTCAAGGCGGAGATCATTGACAACGTCAAACGCGTGCGCCTCAACAACACGCGCATCGAGTACCTCGTAGACCAGCTTTACGATGTCAACCGCAGGCTCGTCGCCGATGAAGGTAGGCTGTTGCGGCTGGCGGAGAGTGCCGGCATCAGGCGCTCGGATTTTTTGCAGCAGTATTTCGGAAACGAGCTCGCCGGCGATTGGCTGGAGCGTGTCGAAACCCTCCCCGGCCGCGGCTGGTCGCGACTGATCGAAAGGCATGCGGCAGATGCGGTCAGGTTGCGGGCCAACATCGCCCGGATCGCCGCCGAGGCCAAGCTGCCGATCAGCGAATTCCGGCGCATCGTACAAACGGTCCAGCGCGGCGAGCGCGAGGCGAGCCGGGCGAAAAAGGAGATGGTCGAGGCCAATCTGCGCCTCGTTATCTCGATCGCCAAGAAATACACCAACCGTGGTTTGCAGTTCCTGGACCTGATCCAAGAGGGCAACATCGGGCTGATGAAGGCGGTCGACAAGTTCGAGTATCGCCGCGGCTACAAATTCTCGACCTACGCGACCTGGTGGATCCGCCAAGCGATCACCCGCTCGATCGCCGATCAGGCGCGTACGATCCGCATTCCTGTGCACATGATCGAGACGATCAACAAGCTTGTGCGCACCTCGCGTCAGATGCTGCACGAGATCGGCCGCGAGCCGACACCTGAAGAGCTCGCCGAAAAGCTCGCGATGCCATTGGAAAAGGTGCGCAAGGTGTTGAAGATCGCCAAGGAGCCGATCAGCCTCGAAACGCCGATCGGTGACGAGGAGGATTCGCATCTCGGCGATTTTATCGAGGACAAGAACGCGGTCTTGCCGCTGGACGCCGCGATCCAGGCCAATCTGCGCGAGACCACAACCCGTGTGCTGGCCTCGCTGACGGCGCGCGAGGAACGGGTGCTGCGGATGCGTTTCGGCATCGGCATGAACACCGACCACACGCTCGAAGAGGTCGGCCAGCAATTCTCGGTGACCCGCGAGCGGATCCGCCAGATCGAGGCGAAAGCGCTGAGAAAGCTCAAGCATCCGAGCCGGTCGCGCAAGTTGCGCAGCTTCCTCGACACCTGAGGCTGCCGCGAGGACGGGCCCGTAGTTCAGCTGGTTAGAACACGCCGCTCATAACGGTGGAGTCGCAGGTTCGAATCCTGCCGGGCCAACCACCCTCTCCCTGATTAGAGCGTAGTGGTTTCGTTGACCAATGAAACCGGTTCGATTGGCGCGGCGACATCGACAAAGGACGGAGCGGGGTTCGGCGTTTCACCTAGCTCGACTTCTTCCGCCGGCATCTCGCCGAAGCTGGCGGGCGTGTCCGGTTGGTAGCTGCGCCGGCGGAGCAAAAAGAGCCAGCCGAGACCGGTTGCGATAAGGGCCAGGGGGATCGCGTAAGCCCAGGTCTGCGTGCGGAAGGGACCTGGAGCCGGTTCTAGGGCGCTGCGCAACACCTCCGTGCTTCTTTCGAGCACCTGTTGGGGGGCCAGTTCCCGCTTCAGCTCTTCAATCGTGGCACTCAGCCGGACACGGGTACGCGCGATGTCTTCCTCGATCGCCTGTGGCGGCTTGTTTCCGTCAAAGGCAACGCGCCGAGTTGCCGTTGTACGATCCATCGACTGATCCATTCCGCATCCCTTTAAGTCGCGGAGCTTCGCTCTGGACGAAATTGTTCGCGCATCTGTCTACCGATAAAACGCCGACCCGCCGATCCGGTTCCGGTCGGGGCCGGATCGGACGAGCAGCGGGTTAACGGCCTCACGAGACCTGGGCGATCTCGCGCACTCGGCTCGACTGAGTGGCGGCGAGGTGATCCTTCGCCAGCACCGTATAGACAGCGGGCAGGACAAACAGCGTGAACAGGGTGCCGATGGACATTCCGGCCACGACCACCACGCCGATCGAGAACCGGCTGGCAGCACCGGCGCCAGTCGCGATCAGCAACGGGACCAGCCCGACGACCATCGCCGCTGTCGTCATCAGGATCGGCCGCAAGCGAACCCGGGCGGCCTGCTCGATCGCGCGCCGGCGGTCGAGGTTTTCACGCACCTGCAGCGTATTGGCGAATTCCACCATCAGAATGCCGTGCTTGCTGATCAGGCCGATTAGGGTGACGAGCCCGACCTGAGTGTAAATGTTCATCGTCGCCAGGCCGAAGAACAGCGGCATCAATGCCCCGCACATCGACATCGGCACGCTGACGAGGATCACCAGCGGATCACGCAGGCTCTCGAACTGCGCCGCCAGCACGAGAAAAATCACGATCAGCGCAAAGATGAACGTGATCGTCAGCTGGTTGCCCTCCCGCACGTATTGGCGTGTGTCGGAGAGGTAGTCGTGGCTGAAGCCGGCCGGCAGGTTCTTCGTCTGCTGCTCGAGAAAATCGACCGCCTGGCCCATTGTCACTCCGGGCATCGGCACAGCCTGGAAAGTCGCAGAGTTCAGTTGATTGTACTGGGTTAGGGAATTGGGCTGAGTGTCGATCGCAAGGGACACGAGGTTGGACAGCGGCACCGGCTGCCCTGACGGCGCACTAACGTAATATTGCGTCAATGTATCCGGCGTCAGGCGGTCCACCCGTGTGACTTGCGGTATCACTTCGTAGGAACGGCCGCCGAGATTGAAGCGGTTGACGTAATTCTCGCCGACCAGCAGTGCCAATGTATCGCCGATCGACTGCATGGTCAGCCCGAGCTCGTTGACCTTCGAGCGGTCTATCTTGACCTGGATTGTCGGCTGGTTGAAATCGAGATCGCTGTCCGTGACCATGAACAGCCCGCTCTTGCGCGCGGCCGCCTTGATGTTGTCCATCGCCAGGTAGATGTCCTTGTAGTCGCCAGTCGAATAGATCACCATCTGCACCGGCAGGCCGCCGATCGATCCGGGCAATGGCGGCAGCGAGAAGACGAAGGCGTTCATTCCTTCGACGGCCGACGCCTTCTGTTGCATCAACGGCTTGAGCTGCTGCGCTGAACGCGAGCGTTCGCCCCAAGGTTTGAGGATCGCACCGGCAATGCCTTGATTAGGTCCCAACCTGCCGTTGAGAATGAAGCGCAAATCGGTTTCCGGGAACGAGCCGAAGGCTTGGTCGAGCTTGTCGGTATAGGCCTCCTGGTAGTCGAGATTGGAATATTGCGGCGCTTTGGTCAGAGCGAACAGAACCCCCTGATCCTCTTCGGGAGCGAGCTCGGCCTTCGTGTTCATGTACATGAAGGCGAGGCTGGCAAAGACGGCCGCGGCGAACAGCGCGGTCACCGGGCGATAATCCAGCGACCGCTCCAGCTTGCGCCCATACCACTCGGTCACACGGGAAAAGACGACGTCGATCAGGTGGACAAAACGGCCGCGCAACATCTCGCGAGACAGCAAAAGCGAGCACATCATCGGCGACAAGGTTACCGCGACCACGCCGGAAATGATGACGGCGCCCGCCAGGGTAAAAGCGAATTCGCGGAACAAAGCGCCGGTGACGCCGCCGAGAAAGCCGATCGGCGCATAGACCGCCGCCAAGGTCAGGGTCATCGAAATGACCGGGCCGGCGATTTCACGGGCGCCGATCAGCGCCGCCTGCGCCGGAGTGCGGCCCTCTTCGATGTGCCGATAGACATTCTCTAGGACGACGATCGCGTCGTCGACGACGAGCCCGATCGCGAGCACCATTGCGAGAAGCGTCAGCAGGTTCAGGCTGAACCCGAGCGCCGCCATGATAATCCCGGCGCCGACCAGCGACAGCGGGATCGTCACGACCGGGATCAGCACTGCGCGCAAGCTGCCGAGGAACAGGAAAATTACGCCGATCACAATGACGACCGCGGCGGCGAGCGTAAATTTGACCTCGTCGATCGACGCCTGAATGAACTTGGTCGAATCGTAAGCGACCTGCATTTTGACCGACGGCGGCAGGTTGCGCTCGATTTCGGGCAACAGCGCCCGGATACCCGCCACCAGTGACAAGGGATTGCCGGTCGGGGTTGCCTGAACGCCGATGAACACGGCGTGCTGGCCGTTCATCTCGATGCTCGAGGTCCAGCTCTGGGCATTGAGGTCGACCGTGCCGATGTCTTCCATCCGCACCACCGCACCGTCCTTCGCCTTGACCACCATCTTGGTGAACTGCTGGACACTGGCGAGCCCGCTATCGGCATTGACGTTGGTGACCGTGAAGTAGCCTTTGGCCTGGCCCGGCGCCGATTGGAAGTTATTGGCGCGAATTGCCGCAGCAACGTCGCTCGCTGAAATCCCACGTGCCGCCATCCGCGCCGGGTCGAGCCAGAGCCGCATTGCAAAGGTCTGCCCGCCGAGGATATCCGCCGAGGACACACCATCGACCGTGGCGAGCAGCGGCTGCACAACGCGGGTCAGATAATCGGAGATCGCCGCGCTCGACAATTCCGGGCTGGCGAAGCCGATATACATGACTGCGGTG
>Ga0308309_10000968_pt1 | contig 17242 bp, 15 predicted proteins | sample HubBroMetageWFT5_FD_192491 | JGI IMG/M metagenome (GOLD analysis project Ga0308309, IMG submission 192491) | Warmed and freeze-thawed soil microbial communities from the Hubbard Brook experimental Forest, New Hampshire - Hubbard Brook CCASE Soil... | ecosystem: Environmental > Terrestrial >...
GTCGTTCTTGGTGTCTTTCGGGGTGATACGTTCGGGGATGGGTTGCGTGCACTCGAATTGGGCGCCGGAATCGAAGAAGCGGCATTGCTTGCAACTGTGAAGCTCGAACTGGCACTTGGGACATTGGCCATTGGGGTCGAAGCCGGCAGTCAGGACAGCTCCACAGTTGGAACACCGGCCGCGCGTGACCGTACCGACCATGCGCGGAGTGCGCGGGCCGAACTGATCGGCGCGGGGACCGCCTTGCGGCGGTTTGCGGTCGTGGCCCTTCTCTCGTTTTTCGCCTTTTTCCGTGTCGCGGTAGCCGCGATGACCGTACTTTCGATCCACAAACGCCTCCGTCCGGACGCAATGCCGGACTGTGACCATGACTGCTTAGACTTCTGCGCTGATGCGCACTCTCACCTTGGTATGAATCCGACCGGATTGTTACACTCGGCTCACAGCGCAATCGTTACCCAGAGGATCACAACAGGATTGGCTACGTCCAAGCAGGAGATGGGACATCTATGTTTTTAGCCCTCTGGGAGTTCGATGTCAAGCCGGGATGTGACGAACGGTTTGAAAGCGTATATGGTCCTGATGGAGATTGGGCCCAGTTGTTCCGGCCCGACCCTGCTTATCAGCGAACTCTTCTCCTGCGCGATCCTTTCCGTGACCGTACGTATTTGACCTGTGACTTCTGGGAAACCCGAACAGCTTACGAATCGTTTCGGCTGAACAATTTAGATGCTTACCGCAGGCTTGACAAAAGCTGCGAAGTGCTCACCACTGCGGAGCGCAAGATCGGTGAGTTCGAGCAACTCGCCGAGGACGAATGAAGCGTGGCGACGGTTTTTGACGCTTCCGGCTGAGTGCCCGCCTATAGGCCTGCAGCGCGTTCTCAACTCTTTGCCCACAGCCCAGCCAGACCATCGGGCTTCAGGTCGGGCTGAAGAAACTGTTGTGGCGTTCCCGCTGAGCGCAACACCGCTTCCGCGGCGAGATAGCCGCTGCGAACCGCGCCTTCCATGGTGGCGGGCCAGCCTGTGGCTGTCCAATCACCGGCGAGGAACAAACCACCGATGCTTGTCTGCTGTATTGGACGCCAGCGGTCGACCCCAGGTTGCGGAGAAAATGTGGCAGCAGCTTCCTTGATGACAGTGGATTTGAGAAGGTTCGCTTCGCGGGCGGCAGGAAGGGCGTGGCGGACTTCTTTGAGGCAGAGATCGATGATTTCCTGGCGCGGCTTTTGAAGCAAGTCATAAGAGGCGCTGATGACCAGTTGCAGATATTGGCCTTTGTCTTTGGTGGGGGCCGCACCGTTTGCGCCCGCGTAGAGAGCCGTTTTATTGAAAATCCATTGCGTCGTAGTGTCGAGCAGCGTGATGAAGGGTTCGGTCATTACCTGGCGGTCGAACCAGAGATGGACGCCGGTGATGGGCACGTCGATTATTTTGTCGAGATTGCCTAGCGCAGTGTCGGCGCGTTTGAGGCTTTCGGGGAGGAGTTCGGAGAGAGCGAGATGCGGAAGGGCTAGGACGAAGGCGTCGGCGGTTTCTTCGCGGCCATCGTCGAAGAGCGCGGCCATCAGCTTGCCGTTTTCAATACGAATGCCACGGAGAGGGGAACGAAAGGTAACTTCCCCGCCCTTTTTTTCGATGGATGCGCGGCAGCCTTCGTAAAGTTCGCCGAGGGCGACAGCGGGGACGCCCATGCGGTAGCCAGTCTTGTTGGAGAGGACTGCTTTCCAGAAAACGTCGATGCCGTAGCGGGCGTCAATGCGATCCAGCTCCTCGGAGAGCGCGCTGACGAGAACGACTCGCCAGAAGCGGGAGATGGCGGCGGGAGTTTGTTTGTGGCGGCGGAGCCATTCGAGCATCGAGATGCCGCCGGGTTCGTCCACGTCAGGTGGATGGCCGCCGCTTTGGAGGATGGAATAGAAGGCGCGAGCGATGGCTAGCTTGTCCTTCAGGGCGAGAGGAGAAAAAGTGAGGAACGAACCCGTCATGTGAAATGGAGCCGGGAGAATGCCTGCGTGCATTTCGCCGCGGCGGCCCTGTGGATCGAGGAGGACCAGGCGGTCGAAGAATTTTATTTCCCCTGCGGAGCCCACGCGGCGATAGAAGTCCTCGAGATTGGTGCAGCAGCCGAAGGTGACGTGCTGACAATTGTCGACGTGCTCGCCATCGGGCAAGACGTAGGAAGCCGCGCGGCCGCCGAGGAAAGGGCGCTGCTCAAAAAGACGAACGCGCCAGCCTGCTTCAGCCAGCGCGACGCTGGCTGCCAGTCCCGCCAGCCCGCCGCCGATCACGATCACGCTTTTCAAGGATATTCTCTTCCGAGAGGCGGCCGAAGCGCGCCTTTGTGATGAACAGCATTTTTTCCGCTTTCGAGAGCCGCACGCGTTCGCCGAAAACGGCGAAATCGAGGGACTCGATGCGCGCCAACAAGGCGCTGTATGTGTGTACCAGAAGCCAGAGGGCGCCGCGGCTTTCCGGATCGATTAGCCCGAAAAGAGCGGCACCTTCTTCGTAATTGTTCCAAGCACGGTCGGTTTCAAAACGCAAGAGTTCGCGTACGCCGAGAGTTGCTTCGCTCTTGCCGAAATCCTGCGCGGAAACTCCGTAGCGCGCCAGATCTTCTTCCGGAAGGTAGACGCGGCCCAAGGCGTAATCGTCGTGGACATCGCGGATGATGTTGGTTAACTGGAAAGCGAGGCCGAGTTTTTCGGCGAGATCGAGCGCGCGCGGGTCGCTGAAGCCGAAAACGTGGGTGCACGTTAGGCCGACGGTCCCGGCGACGCGGTAGCAGTATTCTCTGAGACGGTCGAAGGTTGGGTAGGTGCGGAGGGTTAGGTCCATTTCGGCGCCGCTGATTAGATCGTGGAGATAGCGCGCAGGCATTTTGTAACGTTCCATAGTGTCGACTAGGGCGGGCAAGACTTTGGCAGCACCGCTTGGAGTGGCGGAGTTGAGCGCGGTTGTGCCGTTAACCAGTTGCACCTCGCCTGTTACGGCATCGTCCAGGGCGGCTCGCCAATCCGCCAGGCCTCGCTGCTTCGCAGTGAGATCGTTGCCTTCATCAGCGACGTCGTCGACCAAGCGCATGAAGGCGTAGAGGGCGGCTAAAGCATCGCGCTTTGGTTTCGGGAGCAGAAAGAAGGCGTAATAGAAATTGCTGTGGGCCGCCCGCGCGATTCGGTGGCATTCGTCGTAGGAGTCAGACACAGATTTGCTTTGTAGTGGCGCAGAATGCTGCGCCACTACAAAGGCGAAGCCGCTGCTCTCTGACTCGGGGCGCATGGGCTTTGCGACGAGATGAGTTACGAGGGCGCGTCCCAGTAGGCCCACCTGTTTTGCTTTGCTGATGGCCGGGCGTTGATGAAGAGTGTCATAGCCCATGGACTCGATGGCATCGAGAACGGCGACGCCGCCGCGGCTGAACATCTCGAGGTCGACGCTTAGGCGGCCATTGACCTTTTTTGCTAACGGCGCGCCCTGCGCAAAGAGAATGCGGGTGCGAGCGATCAAGTCTTTTATGAGGCTGACGTACCGTTTGTCGAAGCGGCGCTCGACGATGTCGGATTCGGTTAAGCCGTGAGATGCGGCGATGTCGAGGGGGATGTAGATGCGGCCTTTTTCGAGGTCGCGGCTCACGTCTTGCCAGAAATTGGCGAGTTGGAGAGCAGTGCAAGTAGCGTCGGACATTGCTTGGCGCTCTTCGTCACGATAGCCGCAAAGATAAAGGACTAAGCGTCCAACGGGATTCGCGGAATAGACGCAATAGCCGACCATCGAATCCCACGTCGGATAGCGTTTGACGTTCTGGTCCTGGCGGAACGCTCTCAACAAATCGGCGAAGGGCTGCTTGGGAATGTTCTTTGCGATTACCGTTTCGCGCAGCGCTACGAAGACGGGATGGGAAGGGCGGCCGTTGTAGCAATCGTCCAGTTCGCGCTCCCACCAATCGAGCAGTTCGAGGGCGCGCTCTTTCTGCGGGACTTCGTCGCCCAAATCGTCAGCCCAGCGGCAATACGCGTAGACGTTGTAAAAATGTTGGTGCAGGTCTTTCGGAAGCAGCCACGAGACGACATTGAAATTCTCGTAGTGATGCGTCGCTAGCCAGCGTGTGTACTCCTGCGCCGCTGCCGGGGAACAGCTGTTCGCCGGAGCGCGATCGGCAATTTCGAGTTCACCAGGACGCAGCATTCTAAGAGAGAGTCCTCGTTTCCAGAAAACATCCAGAGCGCATAAAAAGCGCTTCGCTTGAAATGGAGGGCAGGCTGTTGTTTCCGCTCAAGGCAATCAAGGCCGGACGGCCAGCTTGATTTCGCCGCTTCGGCTCTTCATACGCTCGAAAGCCTGCGGCAGGTCGATCAAACGAATCTCTTCGGTCACGAAGTCCTGCCCGACGATATCGCCGCGGCGAATAGCTTCGAGAGCTTCGCGGATAAAGCGCGGCGTGTGATGAAAAGGCGAGATCAGTTTAATCTCGGAATAGTGAATGGCAGCGGGATCGATCGAAACGTTCGTTCCCGAAGGCAGGCCGCTGAAGAAATTCACTACGCCTCCGCGGCGAACCATGGCGAGAGCCTGTTGCCACGTCGCGGGATGTCCTGCAGCTTCTACAACGGAATCTGGCCCTCGGTGGTCGTCGGTCAGAGACTTCACGGCGGCAACAACGTCCGCTGTTTCCGTCACATTGATGGTGGCAATCGCGCCCAGCCTGCGGGCTACATCAAGAGGTGCGAAGCGGCGCGCCAGCGCAATCACACGCACGCCTCGGCGGGAGAGCATACGGACAAATGTCAGGCCGATGGGACCGCAACCAATCACGGCAGCGGTATCACCATTGCGGACTTCCATTTCGTGGATGCCTCGAAGCACACAGGCGAGCGGCTCGACGAGCGCCGCGCTTCCGTCATCAACGGAGTGCGGCACTTCCAGCATGTTTTCCATCGCGATGCGCCCGGGTATGCGCATGTATTCGGCATAGGCGCCGTTGTTGAACAGCAAGTCTTCGCAAAGATTTTCTTGGCCGCGGCGGCAGTGGTAGCAGCGCAGGCACGGCGCGGAATTCGCGGCCACGACGCGCATGCCGATGCGCCAGCGCGCGTCCACGCGCTTGCCTACAGCAGCGATGTCGCCAACGACTTCGTGGCCGAAAACGGCGGGAGGCTGGATCATTTTTGCGTGGTAACCGCGCTTCCACACTTTCAGGTCGGTGCCATCCGTCAACGCGAGACGGACGCGAAGGAGCACTTCGTCCGCAGCGAGGTGCGGCACGTCGATCATCTCGATGCGCAGATCTTCGCTGCCGTATAGAACGGCAGCCGTCATCTTCGATGGGACGGGGACTCGCGCGACAGCAAACTTCACTTCTTCTCCAACTTCTGGTTTCTTGGTCGTGGTTGTCTTCATGCGTGCGTGATCAGAATCTTCAGTGATTCGGCCGTCGGGCGGGCCGCGAGCTCCAGGGCTTCCTGGATTCTATCCAGGGTAAAACGGTGCGTGACAATCTGCATCACCGGCAGTTTCTTTCCCAGCACCAGATCCGCAGCTGACTCTTGGATGTCCACAGCCGCGCTGTAGCTGCCCAGGATTTCTTTTTCATCGATGCCTACAGCCGCGGCAGGAAACTCGATCTTTGTAACCGGATCGTTTGCCGCGAAAAGCAGAACGCGCCCACCCGGCCGCGCCGTGGCCAAGGCGTCCGTAACTACGGACGGATGCGCGACCGCGACAAGCACTGCGTCCGCTCCCCTGCCGTCGGTACGGACCCGAATCTCTTCCACAAGCTTACCACTGGTTGGGTCAAACGCCTCCAGTGCGCCCAGGGAAAGACTTTTCTGCCGGCGCTGTGGAATCGGATCGCTGGTATACAGCTTGGCCCCTTCGAGCTTGCTGACCATGAGCAACTGCAAGCCGATTGGCCCGCTACCCATAACGAGGACGGTCTCGCCGGCGGTGATGCGGGCCTTTTGAACGGCTTTCACGATGGTGTTGATGGGCTCGATGAAAGTCGCCTCTTCAAAGCTGACGTTTTCCGGGAGCGCGACGATGCCTCGCTCGGCGACCCAGGGCATGGCTTTCACATATTGGGCAAAGCCCCCACCATTTGGCGTAAAGCCCGCGGTCAGTCCGGTGGTTTTATATTGCTTGCACTGGGAGAAGAGACGTTTCTCGCAATAGAAGCATCGGCCGCAGGGGGTGTGGTGAAAACTCATGACGCGGGCGCCGGGCGTCCACTTGGTTACGCCTCGGCCGACCGCGACGACCGTGCCGGCGAGCTCGTGGCCCAGAATTTGCGGAGGCTCGACGTAACGCTGAAAAATCTTCTTGATGTCCGTGCCGCAGACGCCGCAAGCGGCCACCTTAATGAGCACTTCGCCGTCGCCCACTTCCGGCACGGGAACTTCCTCGACGCGGACTACGCCCTTGTCGCGGTAGACGCCGGCTTGCATGGTTTTCGGGATTGGCCCGAGCGAGTTCAAGTGCTCGGCCATGATTCCGAGACCGCTCATGTTGCGGAGACCTCTTCTGTCTTCGGATGGGCGAGGATTGCACAATTTTGCGAGATTGCGGAAATATACCGATCGAGAAAGTCGGCCAAGGATTTGCCGGCGGCGCGGCTCTGACGGCCGAATTGCAGCAGGAGAGGAATGCGGTAAGGACTGAGACCAACTTCCTTGAGCAGTCCGCCCATCTTCAGATGGCCATGGGAATCGAGGATGCGCGCAAAATCCACGGGCATGTCTTCATCCGCGGCGTCGCTGATGGCTCGAATGGCCACGCACGGCACATGACGCTGCATGGCGGCTGCAAGAATGTAGGATGTCTCCATCTCGACGACGCTTCCCTTTCTGCTCAGATCTTCCTTCTCTTCGGCGGTTGCAACAATTTTCTCAGAAGTGAGGGAAACATTCACAGCCTTTGCCCCGGAGGTAACGGCGAGATCGAAGAGAACCGCATCACTGGAGGCTTTGCAATTTTGATCCAGCGTTTCGGTGGTATGCGCCACAACCACGTCCCCGGGCTTCAAGACGACATCGAGCGAACCGGCAAGTCCCGAGGAAATACAAACGTCATGAATTTCTAGCGGGATGGACAAAATCGCTTTTGCGGCGTTCTCACCGCCCATTCCGGTCAGCAACACGGTGACCTCGTCATGGCCGATGTTAGCTTTGAAGAGATCGAATTCGCGGCGGGTCTCCCAATTCTCGAATTCGTAGGGAACAAAGGGGTGGCGGGAGGACCATTGCGAGAACTCGGCTTTGATAGCGAAGGTGACTAGGATGCGCATAATTCTGTCAATCTTATGATGCCGGGCCGAGTTCGTGGGCTACAGCCGTGCGCGCCACCAAAGGCAGACGGGGCCCGCCTCTACAACCAATCCCAAGCAAGGACAAGGGGAGACGTTCTCCGATTGCCGTTCATCTAGGCCGCAGCGCGCAACATTTTTTTAGCGCGGCTTGGCTTCAAGTAGCCGTTCGATTCGTACCAACGCACCGCCCGTTCCAGAGCTGCTGCTACCGACCCCGGCCTAAAACCTAGTTCACGCTGAGCGCGCGTGCAATCCACAAACATCATGTGCCGCGCGATTTTTACGCCCTCGACGGGAATTTGCGGCTCTCTTCCAATGAGCCGCGAAAATGCCGTATTCATGTAGGCTACACCTAAAGCCAGGCCGTGAGGAATCTTCAGCGTCGGAGCGGACAGACCTGTAATCTTTGCCAGCGCGTCCAACATGGCTTTGAGCGTCAAATTTTCTGCGCCAAGAAGATAGCGCTCACCCACTCTGCCTTTTTCTGCAACCAGCAAGTGTCCAGCGGCGCATTCTTCCGCGCCCACAAAATTCAGGCCAGTTTCAACGTATCCGGGCATTTTTCCATTTAGAAAGTCGAGGATGATCTTCCCCGTCGGCGTGGGCTTCCAATCCCCGGGGCCAACAGGAGTGGTGGGCATAGCCACAACGAGGGGCAGTCCGTCCCGGGCTGCATTCAGCGCCTCGCGCTCGGCCATCCACTTAGAGCGCTTGTAGTGGCCGACCATTTCTTCGAGCCTCGCTTCGGTGGCTTCGGTCGGCAACTCTGGGCGATCCACGGCGATGGTGGCTACCGTGCTGGTGTAAATGAATTTCTCGACGCCCGCGCGTTTCGCCGCATCGAGCAAATTCTTCGTGCCGCCGACATTGGATTCGTAAATTTCGCGCGATTTTTTGGCCCACAAACGATAGTCGGCAGCGACGTGAAAAACACATTTTACGCCCGCCAAAGCGCGCTCAAGGGAACCGGGATCGCGCAGATCGCCGGTCACGTACTCGAGCGAGAGATCGGCGACGGCGCGGTTGGTACTCGAGGGACGCATCAAGACACGGACCGAGTCTCCACGAGCGACCAGTTGGCGGGCAACGTGGCTGCCCAGAAAACCCGACGCTCCTGTGACCAGAGTGGTCATCCGGCCTCGGCGCCTTCCTCAAAATTGTCCCGGTGTGATTCCGAGAGAGGCGAGCGCTCGATCTGACGATGCTCTCGCGAGGCTTCCGGCAGGGTCACAGATTCAATCAAGTCCGAGAGCAGCGCCCAACGCCTGGTCAACAAACGACGGCGCAGTTGGAGCACGCCCTTCCCCAAGTCGAGATTGAGCGCAGCGCGGGTTATCAAGAATCCATCTACGTCGAACTTGCTGATTTCGGCGTGGAGGTCAGGTACTTCATGGTCTTCAGCGTCTGGTCGCACTACGAGATGCGCACAAGTGAGAAAGCCGGCAAGCCTTGCCATGCGAATCGCTTCAATTCCGACGCGACGTGCTTCATCGCAGGCATTGTTGTGGTCGGGCAATGGATCGACTCCATTGAAACGGACCGTAAAATAAAAACGGGAAGACGGCTGAAACTCATGAAGGCGACGCTTCAACGAGGCTCCGGAAGTCTCAAGGAAGACGCTTCGCCCTGATGCCGCCAACGCATTGGTGAAGCGCGCGACTTCGGGATAGTCCAGCGGCTCGGAACTGGCAATCCAAAGGATGGGAGACCGATAGCGCGGAACGAGAGCGCCGGACTGCGAAGAACCGTTTCCAGCATCTTGACTGCTGATCGCAAGCGGAGGCGAACCAGCCTGAAAGTTAATGTCGGGGGAAAGCCGCAGAATCGGAGGATAGCTCGGCTTGGCGCTGATTGCGCGGGCAGCCAAAGCCAGAGCGAGATCCGCGGTGAGCCGCAGAGAAAACGTCATTGCGGGCTCTAGAACCCGCTCCGCAGCCGGAATTCGACTGGCTGGAATTTCATGGCGCAATATTCGTGCGGACCTTGCACCTGATTACGGAATCTCGCGAGCGCATAGAGTGGGAAAGAATTGCGGTAGAGGTGGTACTTCAAGTAAAACACGCCCGGGAATCCGGTGCCGGTAAAATCGGCTTCGCTCCAGGAGCCATCTGTGTTTTGCTGATGCACGAGATAGGCAACCGCTTTCTGAATCGCGGGATCATTCGCCTGAGCGCCCGCGAGCAGTCCAATCAAACCCCACGCCGTTTGCGACGCCGTGCTGTTCCCCTGCCCCTTGGTGCTGGGATCGGTGTAACTCCACAAGGATTCACCGAAGCTTCCGTCGACTTTCTGGACCGCGCGCAACCAGCTCACTGCGCGCTGGCAAAACTCCTTCGCCGTGAGCGAAACCGTTTCGAGCGCACGCAGCGCCCCGCTGGTGCCGTAAACGTAATTCACTCCCCAGCGGCCGAACCAGGAGCCGTCTTCGCACTGGTCTTTCAGCAAGAATTTTACGGCGCGTTGAATCGCGGGGTGCTCCGCTGGCCAGCCGAATCGCCCCAGGCATTCTACAACGCGGGCCGTCACATCGGCTGTCGATGGGTCGATCATCGCGTTGTGGTCGGCAAACGGAATGTTGCACAAAAGCTGGCGGTCGTTATCGCGGTCGAAGGCGCCCCAGCCGCCGTCTTTATTTTGCATGCTGAGCAGCCATTGAATGCCCAGCCGCACAGCAGTTTCCATGCGCTGAGGATCGGGATGCTTCACGCGCTGCAGCGCCATAAGAACGAATGCAGTGTCATCCACGTCCGGGAAGAAGTCGTTGCGGAACTCGAACGCCCAGCCTCCGGGTTCCGCATCTTTGTTCTTAAATTGCCAGTCGCCCGGGCCGAGCACCTGCTTGGAGAGCATCCATTCCGCTGCTTTCACGAGCGCAGGATGATCCGCGGGCAGGCCGGCCTCTTCCAAAGAAACCATCGCGATGCATGTGTCCCAAACGGGAGAGACGCACGGCTGCATGCGAATCGTGTCGCCCTCTTCAATCTCGAAGCGCGAGAATTCGCGAATCTCGCGTGCAGTGAGCGGATCGTCAGGGCCATGCCCGAGCGCCATCAACGCGAAGATAGAGTTCATCATCGCGGGATAGATTGCCGCAAGACCTTCGCTGCGTTCCATGTGAGCGAGCATCCACGCTTTCGCTTCCCGCAGAGCGCGGTTGCGCAGCGGCTTCCAGGGAAGTTTTTCGTAGAGTTTCAGCGCGCGGTCGATAGCCAGGAAAACGTTCCGCCAGGAGATGAGCTGCTTGCTCCAGTCAAACGCGGCGGCTCTGTGCGAGATGTCCTTGAAAAGTTCGTCGACACGGGCGCGCTCCGGCAAACGCCAATCCGGCCGCAGCGCGGAAAGAATGGCCATCGGGATGACGATGCCACGCGTCCACGACGACATTTCGTAAATGTTGAGATAGAACCACGTCGGCAGGAGCAGCAATTCTGGCGGAATCGACGGGACAAGCTCCCAGCCAACCGCGCCGATCAGCGCGAGATAAAATCGCACGTAGGAATTCGTGTATTCGAGGCCGCCCAGACGGTGCACCGTTTCGCGCGCCTGTGTCATGTGCGGCGCATCAATATCATCGCCGACGAGCTTTAACGCGAAATACGCTTTACAGGTTGCGTTGAGATCGGAAGGGCCGCCCGGGAAAATATTCCAACCGCCGTCCGGCAGTTGGCGCCGCCGAACGTAATTCGCAAGCTTGGCGATACGTCCGGGATCGGCCTTGCCAAGGACGTACAAGTAATAAATGTAATCGGATTCGAGAGTGGTATCAGCTTCGAGTTCGCCAAGCCAATAGCCCTCCTCCGCTTGCAGGGACAGGAGATGATTTGCACCGTTCTCGATCGCTTGTTCGAGAGAACCAGACAAATCTTTCTCTTGCCAGATTGGTGGAAATAGAGGTGCCGGCCTATCCAGTCCGATGCGTGTACCTGTAGCCAAATTGCTTCCCCCGAACCAAGTCTACAGATCTGCAGAAATGCGATTAAATTTAACCTTCGCGGTCGAAATCCACCTAACTGCCGTATTCCTAATCACTTCCCACGACTTCTGGCCCGAACGCCAGACCCATCTGGTACCCAGTAACACGAGTACCAGTGAATTATCGCTGTCTTGCGGCAACGGGTCAACTTCTAAGATGCAGCTGCGTTACAGAATCGTTGTCAGAGGCTGATACTTGGCGGGGACTGCAACGCTCGTTCGATAAGGACGTACAGTGGCTCGGGCAGGGGATCCCCTTCGCGCTGAGAGACGGAAGGCTTGGTGCGAAGCAAATTGGCGGGGAGTTTTATCCAGGACGGGGCGGCAGCAGGAACGTCCATCGAGCCGCGGAGGACGAGCGCATCGGCGCGGTCGAGCGCGACGCGCGCGGAGTCTTTGAAATCCTCGCGGGCTGGATCGATCACCGCGAAATAGAGACTGGGTTTCAGAAACTGCAAAAGAGAATTGCTTTCGAGGATGAGCGGGAGCGAATCTTCACCGGTTTCGGAGAGCGTTCTCTTGAGAGCATCTCGCATCAATGGTAAGCCTTCGGCGAGAAACCCTTGCTTTGTTCTCAGCCAAAACGATCGCTTCGCACCTGCCGCAAGAAATCGTGCGCTATCTGTGCCTGACTGCGCCTGCGCTTCCCATTCGATCGCGCAAATGTGCTCGTCAGGAGCGCAGTCGCAATTGTTGCCGTTCTGCGCGCAGACGCCGTGGCCATACTGAGTGATTTTTCCCGCGATCCAGTTGGCTTGCGGAAAGGCGTGGATGATGTCGCACACCAGTTGCGTTTTGCCGATACTGCGCGTGTGCCCGCCAACCACTATCACGCGCCAACGAGGAGCTGTGCCCACGTCACTTCCCTTCCAGCTTGGCTTCCAACTCTTTGATGCGCGCGGCCAGTTCCGGTAGACGCCCTTGCCAGGCGAATTGCTCTTTGAATTTTTCAAGAGGACGGGCAGGCGTTCCCCACACAGTCTGCCCAGTGCGAATCGTTTTGCCGCCGAGAACGCCAGATTGGCCGCCAATGACCGCGCCATCTTCCAGATAACACTGTTCTCCAAAGCCGGCCTGGCCGCCCACCACGATGTGCTTGCCGAAATTGCAGGAGCCAGAAAGGCCGACCTGTGCCGCCATTACCGTGTGAGCGCCGATCTGGCAGTTATGGCCGATGTGCACGAGGTTGTCCAGTTTAACGCCTTCGCCGATGCGCGTGTCGTCGAGCGAGCCGCGATCGATCGTCGTATTCGCGCCAATCTCCACATCGTCCGCGATTTCGACGATGCCTGCTTGCGGAAATTTCCAGTAGCGCCCTTCTCCCTCCGCGTAGCCAAAGCCGTCCGCTCCGATGACCGCGCCAGAGTGAATTTCCACGCGGTGCCCGATTCGAACGCCTGCGTAGAGAGTTACGCGCGGATGAATCCGGCAGTGGTCGCCAATCCAACAGCCCGCGCCGATCACGCTATGCGCCCCGATTTGCGTGCTTTCGCCGACATGAGCGTCTTCGCCAATCACCGCAAAAGGCCCGATTCCCGCGTTCTGGCTGACTCTTGCAAGAGGTGCCACTATGGCCGTCGGATGAATCCCAGCGGCGATGGGGGCTTTTCCAAGTATGAGAGCAGCAGCCTTTGCAAAGGCAACTTTCGCTTGCGAACTTCGCAGAACAGTCTTACCCGGCAACGAAACCTTTTCCATGGCAATGACGCAGAGCGCCGCCGACGCCGCGGCGCGTTCCGCATGCTTGGCTTTCTCAACGTAGATGAGATCGTGCGGCCCTGCGCGCTCAGGCGCCGCGACACCGCGCAGCTCGACCGCGCCATCTCCTTCCAGCTTTGCACCAACTGCTTCTGCTATCGTCTTTGCCGTCTGCATCATCGAAGACCTCTCTCAAAAATCATACAGCGCGGGCTCGCCTTTGGGTCTCGTCTTCCATCGCTTGTGAACCCAAACCCATTGGTCCGGATGTTTGCGAATAATTCCCTCAATTACCTTCCCGAACCGCTGCGTATTTTCAAAGACGTCGTGTTCGGTGTCTCCGCTGCGAATCAGTTCAACTGGAGGCTCGAACCGCAGGCGGTATTTTTGAATGGCCTCATCCCAATAAGCATATCCAGGCACCACGGCAGCGCCGGTGTGCAATGCCACTCGCGCGAGGCCAGTCGTCGTGCAAGCAAGCTTGCCGAAGAAATCGACGAAAATACCTTCAGACGGCATGGTGTTTTGATCCGCGAGGATGCCGATGGTTCCGGAGTCTTTTAGAATTTTCAGCATAACGCGCGCGGATTCATTTTTATAGATGGGCTTGTTGCCTGACGAACAGCGGTATTGGTTTACGAGAGCGTCCAGGCGCTTGTTGTCCAGCGGCCGCGCCATGTAATGCAATGGATAGCCATAGAGCGCGTGCGCGAAGGAGGAGAGTTCCCACGCACCGATGTGCCCCGTGAGATATAGCACGCCCTTGCCACCGCGCTGCCCTTCCAGGAAATTCTCGTGCCCCTCAAGAATCACGACCTTTTTGATGTTTTCCTTGGTGAGCCGGGGGAACCACGCAAATTCCGCCGCCATCCAGCCGAGATTGCGCACCATCTTGCGCGTCGCGTCTCTGCGCTGTGCGTCGGTCCAATCCGGAAATGCGAGCCGCAGATTAAACTCCGCCGTCTTCCGCAACTTTGGCAGCAAAGAAAAAAGCAGGCCAGTCACGGAGGCCGCGAAGCCGCGCGCGAGAGGGCGCGGCATGGCGCCCAATGTTTTCAAGATCAGCCAAACCGGTGCGTACTCAAGCCATTCCTTCATCGTAATCCAATGCGGCCAAGCAACGGCCGACGCGCGACAGTATGCAAGAGGTGCCCGGCTCGAAGATAGAGGTTCAATGCTAGACTTTCCATTCCGTGAGTGAATCGCCTACTGCCATCACTGAGAAACCGCAGTCCAGACCTGCAGCCCGCATCGGCTGGGCCATCCTCATTCTCGCAACACTTTACGTTTGTTATTTCAGCCATCTTGGGGCCATCGGATTTGTCGGCCCAGACGAGCCCCGCTACGCGTGGATTGCGCGCGACATGGCCGAAACTGGCGATTGGGTTACGCCACGGCTGTACGGGAAGCCCTGGTTCGAAAAGCCGCCGCTCTTCTACTGGGGCGCTGCCATCTGCTTCAAACTTTTTGGCGTGGGTGAGGCCGCAGCGCGTTTGCCGAGCGCGATTTCTGCTCTCCTTGCGACGCTAGCGCTTGCGTGGTTGGCATGGCGCCTCTACGGCGCAGAAACCGCGCGCTGGCTGCTGCTCCTGCTCCCCACAACGGTCGGCATGATCGGATTCTCGCACGCCGCCGCCACCGACATGTCTTTTAGCGGGATGCTCACCATTGCCATGGTCTGCGCCGCAGTCGTCCTCGGCCTCACACGAAACGAAAACACTCCCGTCATCCCTCGAACGCCGTGGCTCGCGTTGATTTTCTTTGGCTTTTTCTTGGGCCTGGCCGTTCTCGCGAAGGGCCCCGCCGCAATCATTCTCAGTGGCGGCGCAGTTTTTTCCTGGACGCTCTTCACCAAACGCTGGCGAGATGCGTTTCGCTTGTTTCATCCCGCGGCCATCGCCGCTTTCTGCCTCACCGCGCTCCCCTGGTACATCCTCTGCGCCCGCCGCAACCCAGATTTCTTCCGCATCTTCATCATCGAACACAATTTCAAACGCTTCCTCACTCCGGAGTTCCAGCACATCCAGCCGTTCTGGTTTTACGGCGCAGTTCTATTGATTGCTCTTCTTCCTTGGACGGCCTTGGCAGTGTGGTCTTTGGTTGTGGGGTCCGTGCAATTCTGGCGCTTGAAACAACTCTCGTCAAACTCGCTCTACTTCTTGCTGTGGGCGCTCTTCTGCCTCATCTTTTTCTCAATCTCAAAGTCAAAGTTGCCCGGCTATATTTTGCCTGCAATTCCTGCAATTGTGGTTCTCATGACGCACTCTCGCTTCGCACTTGCTTTTGTAAGAACAAAGCCTCTATCCATATCGCTATTCGTTTTGTCATTGTTTTTTGCTTGCTGCTTTGCGATGGCGGAGTACCTGGCGCCGCACGTCTCACAAGGTAACCTGAATTTCGGTATTGCCGCTGGCCTCCTATTCGGGGTGCTCAGTGTGGCGAATCTATTGCTCGGCGCCGGTGTATCCCTCTCGAAAGAAGCCGCGTCTGGGCGGGCCCTGGGAACTTGCTGCGTCTTGCCAGTTCTCTTCGCTCTGTCTTTCGCAAACAGACTATTACCATCTTTCTTTCTTCGAGATCCTTCAGGACAGACACTCTCGGACGAACTCAAGCGCAATAGAATTCCTACTGGGAAACTCAACGTTTACAAACATATGAACCGCGGCCAGCGTTATAGCCTGAATTTCTACCTTCATGAGGAAATCCCCGAATGGGATGGCGAACATCCGCATCAAGGCTATCTGCTGATGGGTTACAAGCACTCTAGGTCTGAGCTTGGGTCGGACTACACATTTGAAGAAGTGCCGTTTGATCTGAAGAAAACAGGTTACTTTCTCTATAAGGTCCAATCACAATCAGCGGCTGGGACTGCCAGTCGCGGGCAGCCTAAGTAGGAAAAAACTCACCACGCGATTCTCATAATCGCGCTTGTCATTGTCATCCATGCTCACAAAGTTGCCGTGTGGAATGATCGTTTGATCTCGCGGCTCCGGCGCTTTCACAAACATTTGCCGCGTTATATCGGCAAGCTCAGCATCGTCGGAGGCTTCGATGAACAGCTTCGGTACGCCCGCCAACGCACTCAGTTTTTTCGAGAGCGGCGCATCCTCGCGGTACTTGTAATTCAGCCATCTAAAGCTAAATTGCGCGGAGCGTACCATGAGGGGAAATCCACCGAGGCCGGTGCGTTCCACGTCGATTTTCACCATCTGCTCCGGCATGTCGTAGACAGAATCGAGCACGATCGCGCGAATCCGATGATCGTTTTCCGCTTCGCGCAACGCAGCATAAGCTCCCAGGTTATAGCCCCACAAACCCAGTCGTGCGGGATCAATGTCGTTGCGCGCCGCCACGGTGTCAACTGCTGCACGCACCTCGTCGGCTTCGCGATATCCAAACGTGGTTATCCCGCTATTCCCCCCGTGCGCGGCAAAGTCAAATACAAACACATTGTATTGATGATCCTGCAACGCCGAAACCAGGGTCAGCAGTTCGCCGCGGCTCGACCCGTAGCCATGGCAGAGAATAATCGTCGGCGCGCCGCGCAATCCCGGGAAAAACCAGCCGTGGCGCGTACCCAATCCCGAAACCGTAAAATCCACGAGGTCCGGCTTGCCCGGAAAGCTCTCCATGTCTATTTCACTGCTGGTACGCTGCGGCTTAACGATCCGGTAGACGAGGAAGCCCGCGATAGCAGCAGTCGCGAGCACTGCAAAACACACCAAAGCCAAGAGAGCCGTAAGGAGTTTCGTATACCACTTGGTTGGATAGCGGAGTTCGTAAAGGATCGACATTCGTAGTCTGCGCCATGGCGCGGCTAGTGCCGCCGGTTTTCACTCCTCACAGAACAAGCACGATAGGCGCGATGTTAGCACACCTTCTCCGTACCCTTTCGGGAACCATGTCAGCGTTGTGTCGGAATTGTATCGTCGAGGCCCTCCACTTGTTTGTGCGGCCACCGATTCGGCTATCATAGAGCTTGCGCGGCAGGGGCCGCGCGGCTGCCCTCTTGCACATGAACATTGTCGACTTGCGCCAGACGACCGTCCGCCAACTCGAACCCCTCCTTGAAGAGGAAGCGAGACACTGGCGCGATGAACTCCATTGGGACTACCGCAGCGCGCTGGAATTGATCAAGCGCTTCCTGGACGCCCACGCCCTCGCGGGTTGCGTCGCTTTTGAAAATGGCAGCGCCGCTGGCTATTCCTTTTACGTCCTCGAAGAACAAAAAGGTCTCATTGGCGGCCTCTATGTGTCTGCAAAATTT
>Ga0308309_10000969_pt1 | contig 17200 bp, 17 predicted proteins | sample HubBroMetageWFT5_FD_192491 | JGI IMG/M metagenome (GOLD analysis project Ga0308309, IMG submission 192491) | Warmed and freeze-thawed soil microbial communities from the Hubbard Brook experimental Forest, New Hampshire - Hubbard Brook CCASE Soil... | ecosystem: Environmental > Terrestrial >...
AAAGGAGAACCTGGTCATGGACCGTTTTGATTTCTCTCCGCTGTTCCGGTCGACTATCGGTTTTGATCGGCTGACCCGGATGGTCGACGCCGCTACGCGTGCCGACAGCGCCTCTCTCGCCTATCCGCCCTACAATATCGAGAAGACCGGCGAAGACGCCTATCGGCTGACGATGGCGGTGGCCGGTTTTTCCGCGGATGAACTGGACATCACCGCGCAGGAGAACACGCTGCTGGTGACCGGCAAGGCGAAAAAGGACCAAGACGAGAACCGCTACCTGCATCGCGGCATCGCGCGGCGCGCATTTGAGCGGCGTTTCAGCCTCGCCGACCACATCAAGGTCGTCGGCGCCAGCCTCGTCAACGGCATGCTGCACGTCGACCTGGCTCACGAGGTGCCGGAGGCGGCCAAACCCCGCAAAATCCAGATCGGCACCGGCCAGCCTGAGCAGGTGACTGCACTGCAGCAGGAGCAGGTGAGCCAGCGTCAAGCTGCTTAATACAGCTCGATTTTTAGAGGCGAAACGCCCCCGAGATCTCGGGGGCGTTTTTGCTTTGAGCTCATTTTCGCCGGTGAGGAACTACTGGGCGAATTACCGTGTTTTCAGAAGGAATAATCAACCAGAGGGATTGGCAATGGATAAAGATCGTGTCGCGGGAGGCGTAAAAAAAGCCACTGGGAAGGTGAAAGAACAGGCCGGCAAAGTTCTTGGCGATGCCAGCACCGAAGCCGAAGGCAAGGCCGATCAGGCCGAAGGCCGGGTTCAGGGCGCTGTCGGACACGCGAAGGACGCCATTCGCGAGATCGCCGGCAGGAAATAACTTCTTATCATCCGCGAGGAGGTCGCTATGGGTCGAGGCATTCTGCTTTGGCTGCTCGGGATTCCGATCCCGGTTATCATTCTGCTTTACCTGTTCCACGTCGTCTGACCGGTCTCGTCCGAGGCCAATCGCAATCACTAAAGGAGGAGATACCGTGACTAGTCCGCACATCGCCGTTGCAGCATTGGCAACTCTCTTGGTCGCGACAGCACCAGTCGCCTACGCCGAGACGGCTTCGCATAGCCGGACCGTGGCAGCGACTGGCGGCGAGACCATGATCCAGCCGGACCAGATCCGCGCCAGCAAGATGATCGGCAGCGCCGTTTATGACGTTCAAAACCGCAGGATCGGGCATGTCAAAGACCTGGTCCTCGACCGTGACGGACAGGTCGCCTCGGTTGTCGTCGATGTCGGCGCCTTCTTGGGGATGGGCGGGAAATACGTCGCCGTCAACCTGCGGGATCTGAAGACCGATCACAATCGGCTGACCCTGGATCTGACCAAGGAACAGCTCCAGCAGGCGCAAGATTACCGGTTGGAGAACCGCAATACCGGGGCCGGCACCTCCACTTCGCCGGTGCACGGCGGACACCTCGGCAGCGGCCGGTAACACCGCCCGAGTTTCGCCTCGAAGACGCCCCCGGCCTGGCCGGGGGCGTTTTTCTTTTCGGCTCCGCACTTGCTCAAAACCATCCCCGCCATTTGAACCACAGCAGGGGAAGGATCGCGCTGAGCGCGATCAGCGCAAGGCCATAGGGGTAACCCCACGCCCAGTCGAGCTCCGGCATGTGCTTGAAGTTCATGCCGTACATACTGGCGACCAGCGTCGGCGGCACGCCCACGACCGACACAATCGTCAGGACTTTGATGATGTTGTTTTGGTCGATGTTGATCAACCCCAACGTGCCATCGAGCAGCAGCTGGACCTTGTTGAGGAGATGCGCATCATAGTCGTTCAGCGAAGCGATGTCTTGGCGCAGCGTCTCCAGCCGCGGTTTTAACTCGTGCGGCAGCCAGTCGGCGGCCAGCGTCAAAACGAACGGCACGATCCGGGCGATCCCCAGCAGGCTGTCGCGGATCTTCGAGGTGAGATCGCCGTTATGGCCGACCCGGCGCAGGATCACCCTGAGGTCGGCTTCTCCTATCGACCGGCGGCGGCTCAACGGTCCTGCCGGTCCGGCCCGAAACAGCCGGTGCGAGAGGCTGTCGAGCTCGCTCGCGCTGTGTTCGAGCACGTCGGCCAGCCTGTCGACGATCGCCTCGAGCAGCTCGGTGAAGATGCCCGCACTGGTAACTCGCGGGCTGTCCGAGGAAATTGTTCGGTCGGCAAAGCCCGCAAACGAGGGCAGCTCGGCAAAGCGCACCGTGATCAGCTGATCGCGTGTCAGGACGAACCCGACCGGGGTAGACAGCGGCTGATCGGGTTCGGGTCTATAGATCAATGGTACGCTCAGATAGAGCGCCTTATCGCGAGCGCGCAATCGGCTGGAGCTTTCGATCTCGCTAAGCTCATCGAGGGTCGGCACCGCGAGGCCGGTTGTTTTTTCGACAAACGCGATTTCGCTCGCCTCCGGTTTCAGCATATCGATCCACACGATTTCGGGCGTCAGCCTCGTCCGTCTGGCATCGGCCGCCGGTTCACTGCGGACTCCGCGATTGTTGTAGAGCGTCAGCATGCTTGCAGCTCAAGGCCGCAGCGAGCTCCGGGATCGGCTCACTCGGGGTTGTTTCAATTCTTGTCGATGTTCCAGAACACGAACAAATGCGCGCGCAGCACGCCGCTGACGTTGGAGCGCCAGGCCCAAGGCTGGATGTATTGGCCGACCGGGATATCGGGCAACGCTTCCCAAAGGTGACGGTGCAGCGCCTCGAGCGCCGCGCGACTCGGGCCTTCCTCGGCAGCGCGGATGTAGGCGCTGCGCAATTCCTCGGTCTTGGGGTCGCACGGCCAGCCGAACCAGTTGTCGCCGGCGCAGCTCGAATTGACCGCGAAATTGGTCAAGGGCGAGGACATCACGGTGCCGCCGACGGTGGTGTGAAAGAGGTTCCAGCCGCCCTGCCCCGGGGGGTCCTTCTTGGCCCGCCGCGCCACCATCGTTCCCCAGTCGCTGACCGCGAGCTCGACATTGACGCCGATCTTCTTGAGGTTGTCGGCGGTGACATCGCCGAGCGCGCTGATGCTGGGGATTTCCCCGGTGGTGATCAGCACGATCTTCTCGCCCTTGTAGCCGGCCTCGGCTAGCAGCGCTTTGGCGCGCGCCAGATCCTGATGGTGATGATCTTCCGAGCCAGCCTCGGTGCCGTTGGCGCTGTCGCAGACAAAAAAGGACCAGCATTCACGCCACCATTTTGGATCGCCAAAGGCGGCGCTCGCATACTCCTGCTGGTTGACGGCGAAGGCCAATGCCTGGCGCGCCTTCGGGTTGTCGAAGGGTGGGTAAAGATGGTTCGGGCGGATGATTCCGTAGGCGTCGATCACCGGCACCCGGCCGATGACGATGCCGGACGCATGCTCGAGGATCGGAATCTGGTCGTGCGGCAATTGGTCGATTATGTCGATCTCACCGCTCTGTAGCGCCGTCGATTTGGTGAAGGGGTCCGGTAATATGGTCCACTCGACCCGGTCGAGCTTCACCACTTTGCCGCCAGCGAGACCGTCGGCGGGCTCGGCGCGCGGGACATAGTCCGGGTTCTTCTCATAGACGATCTTTGCTCCGGGGTTCCATTCCGAGCGAACAAAGCGAAACGGACCCGAGCCGATCGTCTCGGTCACCGCCTTGAACGGGTCAGTCGCGGCATCCTGGGCCCGCATGATCACCGAGGCGGTAGCCCCGAGAGCCATTTCGACAAAGGCGAAAGGCTCCTTGAGGCGGATGACGAATGTCTTGTCGTCGGTCGCCTCGATCGTCGTGAGAAAACTGGCCAGCGCCTGGCCGATCGTGTCGCGGACCATCCAGCGCTTCAGCGAGGGGATCACATCGCTAGTTCTAACCGGCTGGCCGTCATGGAATTTGAGGCCGGGCCGCAAGGTAAAGGTATACACCAGCCGGTCCGGAGAAATCTGGTAGCTCTCGACCATCTGAGGCTTCGGCCGGAGCTTCGAATCCCACGCAAAGAGCGTGTCGTAGATCATTTGCCCGTGCATAATGGTGATCGTCGCCGTGTTGGTGTGGGGATCGAGCACTTTGAGGTCGGCATGCGGCACGACCCGCAGCACCTTGTCCGCCGCGCTCGCGCCACTTATCGGCGCGAGAAGGGCCAGCAACAGAAGTGCTGTCCTCAAGCCGCTGATCGCCATAGCATCCCCTTCACCCGGAAACCGGCGCGGATATTACGCCCGTCGCGGGCCGCTGCAATTGGCAAGGTGATCAAGTGTATCGCGTACTGACAGCCCGTTTCATGCACGAGACCAATACCTTCAGCCGGGTGCCGACCGATATGGCGATGATCCGCCGCCGCGACTACCATCTCGAAAACGAGATCCCCGAGGCGTTCCGCGGCACCCGCTCGGCCTTCGGCGCGACCTTCGAGGCGGCCGACAAATTCGGCTGGAGCCTCGTTCACCCGGTCTCCGCCAACCCCAACCCATCCGGCATCGTCACCGACGAGGCTTTCGAGACCATCACAGGAATGATCCTCGACGCCGTCGAAATGAAAGGCCCAATCGACGGCGTGCTATTGCATTTACACGGCGCGATGGTGAGTGAGAGCCACGAAGACGCCGAGGGCGAGTTCCTGGCGCGGCTGTACCGGCTCGGACCCGAAGTGCCGATCGTCGTTACCCTCGATCTTCACGCCAATGTGACACGGCGCATGGCCGACAATGCGAGCGCCCTTATCGCCTATCGCACCTACCCACATATCGACCAGTATGAGCGGGCCTGGCAGGGCGCCGAATTATTGCAGCGCGCGATGCAGGGCGAGATCCGGCCGAGAACCGCGATCGCCCGCCGGCCGATGCTTTACGGGCTCGATCACGGCCGCACCCAGCGCGGACCGATGGCCGAGCTGATCGCCCGCGGCGAGGCGCTCGAGCAGAGCGGTGAGGCGCTGGCGGTGAGCATTTGCGCCGGGTTCAGCCGCGCCAATATCCATGACGTCGGTCCGTCGGTGACTGTCACAGTCGACGGCGACACTGGGCGGGGGCAGGCGATCGCCGAAGATTTCATGGACTATGCCTGGAACACACGCGATTTCACGACGGTCAAATTGCTGCCGGTTCCCGAGGCAGTTGCTTTGGCGCGGCAAGGCAAGCCCGGCGACAAACCACTGGTTGTCGCCGATTACACCGACAATCCAGGCGGAGGCGGCTACGGCGACGCGACCGCTTTTTTGAAGGGCCTGGTCGACGCCGGCGTCGATAGCGTCGCGTTCCATGCCATTTGCGACCCCGAAGCGGTGCAGGACGGAATGCACGCCGGGGTCGGGACTAAAACCACTTTGACCCTCGGCGGGAAGACCGACCCGTCAATGGGCGGCGGCCCGCTCTCCCTCGCGGGCGAGGTCGTCTGCCTGACCAACGGCCGGTTTATCGCCTATGGTCCGATGGGCGGCGGCATCCAGCGCAATTACGGCCCGTCGATGGTGTTCCGCGTAGGCGGGATCGACATCATCGTGATCACCAATAACGGCCAGGCGGTCGATCTCGCCCAGTTCACCTCGCTCGGCATCGACCCGACCCGCTACCGCACTGTAGCGGTCAAGTCGATGCAGCATTTCCGCGCCGCCTTCGAACCGATCGCCCGCCAGGTCGTGCTCGTCGACACCGGCGCGCTCTGCTCGGAAATCTACACTCCAGAACTCTTCACCAAAGTGCGCCGCCCGGTCTGGCCGCTCGACCCGATCCCCGCCCCCAACGCTCCGTGAAGGGCGGCCCCAGGCGGGCGGTTATCTCGTTACATGACCGATCAGCTGCGGCCGCAGGCTTTGCGGCCGAGCTCTAGCGCGGCGTAGGAATAGACCGGCGCCGGCATCAGATAGCGAAAGCCCTTCTCCAGCAAGGCTTCGACGTTCTTGGTGTCGACATGCGGGTGTCCGCAAGGGACGTTGTATTGTTTGCAGACAGCCAGAATCTCGTCCATTGCCGCAGCCACGCTCGGGTGATCGTATTGGCGCGGGAACCCGAGGTCCTGCGACAGATCGCCCTCGCCAATGATCACCACCCCGATCCCGGGAACCTCCTCGAGCATCTTCGGCAAGTTTTTGATCGCGCGCACTTCCTCGCACATGATGGCGACGAGGATTTCGCCCTGCGGATTGAGCGGCCAGACATCGGCGCGGGCATAATATTCCTGCTGCGACAGCCCCCAATAGCGCGCCGCAGCCGCGGGCGCATCGCCGCGCTGACCCGCCGGCTCGAAATATTGCGCCGAGCGGGGCCGCGGATAACGGCATGCGGTGACCGCGTTGCGCGCCTCGTCGATGGTGCTGACATGCGGCCAGACAATACCGTAAACGCCTTGGTCCAAAACCTGCTTGGCGATCCACTGGCTGGCCTCGCCGCCATTGGGCGGGATGCGCACGAACGGCGTCACCGCTGGAGCCAATGTTCCGCGTTGCAGGATCTGCCGGCGATCCAGCATGTATTGCAGGCAGTCGCGCAAGGCGCGGATGTCATATGGGCGATGCTCCATTTCAAACACCACGCCGTCGTATGACGCGGTATTCATTGCCTGCGCCACCCCGATTTCGGCGGCGCAAAAGCTGACAAAGGCGGGCTTGCCCTGCTCCAACGCGGCGATCACGCCATTGAGACGCGGTGTATCAGCCATAATCGTCTCCCTCACGAGAATAAATCAGCGCATGTCCACAGTCTGCCGAGCGTTAAACCGGGGCTCGCGGCGAGCCCCCAGCCCTGCGGCCGGCGGATTTTCGGTCTCATATTGGCCAATCGATTGGGTCTCGGCAATCAGGGCTTCGACCGCAGCGAAATGATCTTGCCAGCTCGGCGCGCTCCAGCCCGAAAGGCGACAGAGCTGGGCGGCGCGGCGCGGCGACCCCGGCAGCGCATAATCGATGACGGCGCTGCGCCAACCGAGCCCGTCGAGGGGATCGAGGTACTCCGGCACGTCCCCGCCATTCTCGCGCAGTGCGGCGAGATTGCTGCACAGGACGGGGACCCCGAGAGCCAGCGCTTCGACCAGCGGAAACCCAAACCCTTCGGCGAAGGATGGCAGCAGCAGCGCCTGGGCTCCTTGGACGAGGCGCGCCGCTTCGTCATCCGGCACGTTCGTGCGTTCGAAGACGACGCCGCGCAATGCCGGGCAGCGTTCGAGCATGTCGATCGCGTTCTCGGTTTCCCAGCCGCGCTGCCCGATCAGGACGAGACGGGGGACCGCATCGCCCAGCTCTTCGGTCAGCTGGCGCCACAGGTTGAGCAGCAGCAGGTGGTTCTTGCGTGCCTCGATGGTCCCGACGCACACGAAATAGGGCGCCTTCACCGGTGGCAGCTCGGCCGGCAACGCGGCCGGCGAATCGACGCCGAACGGCGCGACCACGACGGGCGGGCCTCGGCCGGCACGCGCCAGATAGGGCGCAAATCCGTCGCGCGTGACCGTCGAGTTGACGATCACCGCGTCCGCTAGGGCCGCGGCAGTCTCGATCCGCCTGCGGTGTTTGTCGTTTTGGCCCGGTAGCGCGTATTCGGGGAATTCGATAGGGATCACATCGTGGATAAGACAGAGAAAGCACGCCCGCACCTGCCGCTTCAGACGGGCGATGGCGCGCCGCTTTTCGAGATGGTGGTGCGAGACGAGCATATAGACCACGCGGCCGCTCTCGGCACGGCACTGCCCGCGCAGGGCGCGTTCTCCGCGCCAAAGGGCGGCGGTGTGGAGGGTTCCCGCGAGCCGCTTCGCCTGCGAAATCCGCTGCGACGAGCCGGCCTCCCGCCATACCCCGCCAAGCACCTGGAGATATTCCTTGGCAACCGCCTTCGGCAACATGCCGAACCCACCCAAGGGCGTCATCATCGTAAAGGACAGAGGCGCGCGGCCGGCCACCAGATGCTCGGCATAGGCGAGCTCGACGCGGTCGATCCCCGTCGGTGTCTCTCGTCCGGCGCGCGAGACCAGCCGTGACAGGTCGAAGAGGATCACTCCGCGCCCCGCCGAGATTGAACAAAATCCCGAACACCCTCCTCCAGAGAGTAAAACGGCTGGTCGAATCCGGCGGCGCGGAGTTTCGAGATGTCGGCCTGGGTGAAATATTGATACTTGTCGCGCAACTCGGCCGGAGTGTCGACGAACCGGACTTTCGGCGAACGTCCGACCGCCGCGCCGACCGCATTGACGAGATCGAGAAAGCTCCGCGCGGCGCCGCTACCGACATTGAACAGACCCGTGACCTTCGGGTTCTGCAATAGCCAGCTCACCGTCGCGACGCAGTCCTTTACGTAGACAAAATCCCGCAACTGCCCGCCATCCCGATAGGCGGGGTTATGGGACTTGAACAGCGTGACAGTGCCGCCAGCCTCGATTATCGGGCAAACCTTGCCGACGACGGACTGCATGTCGCCTTTATGGGCCTCGTGCGGGCCGTATACATTGAAGAATTTGAGCCCGGCCCATTGCGGGGGGCTAGGCCGTCCGTGCACTACGTCCTCGACCACCCGCCGATCGACGACATGTTTGCTCCAGCCATAGGCGTTGAGCGGGCGCAGCGCAGCCAATGCCGCAGGGGCCTGGTCGTCGCTGAAGCCGGCACTACCGTCGCCATAGGTGGCGGCGGAAGAAGCGTAGATGAGGCGGGCGGCGTTGGCGGCGCACCACTCCCAAAGGTCGAGCGTCAGGCGAATATTGTTGGCAACAAACCGATCGATATCGGTTTCGGTCGTCGAGGATATCGCCGCCATGTGCACGATAGCCGCCACTTTGCCGCTATGACGCTCTAGCCACTCGGGGAGCATGTCGGGTCGGACGAGGTCATAAAGCTGAGCCGAGGCGATGTTGCGCCACTTGTCACCGGATCCGAAAAGGTCCGAGACCACGACGCGCAAACCAAGCTCGGCCAGGTGGCTGACGATATGGGAGCCGATAAAGCCGGCGCCGCCGGTAACGACGACCAGGTCGTCGCCGGACAAGCTCTGCATCCTCGGCATGGGGTCCTTTCAAAAGGGGTCCGCGCTCGATGGCTTTATATGCGGAAATCGAGATATGCGGAAATCGAGCGCTACGGTGCTGCGTTCTTGACGACGATGCCGGTGATGACAGGTCCAGTCAGGGTGTTCAAAAGCGTGAAGAATTTCTGGAGCTCGTTTAGCCGCGCGTTGGCGACGTAGATGATGTCCTTGTCTTCGACGGGAAACCGCTGGGCAAGGAAATAGGAATTCGCATCGCTCATATCGAGGCGGTAAACGACCGGCGAGGTTCGATCGGGACCGGTGCCTAATTGGGGAGCATTGAGCGCGGCTACGACGGCTGGCGGCTCGAAGCGGAAAAGGAATACTCCCGCCGGATCGGAGCGCAGATCTTGCAAGCCACCGGCTTTGGCGAGCGCTTCGACCAAGGTGATCCGTTCGGCATTGAAGGTGATCTGGGCGTTCTGGCCGGTCGCGCCGAGAACCGAGTAGGTCTGCGGCACACGAACCAGAGTCAACACGTCGCCGGGCTGTGCGTAAATGTTTTCGGCCGGGTTCGACACGAGCCTTTCCATCGGCATCGTTACCGTGACGCCGTTTCGGGAAAGCCGTACGAAGGTGTCGTAGACGGCCGCCTTCGCGCCGCCGGCCAGGGCGATCAGATCGAGCACGCGATCGCCGTTGACCGACAGCGGCACCCGCGCGCCGTTGACCACCTCGCCCGACACGGTTGCGGCGTAGGTCACGCTCTTCACAATCGTTACAATGACCTGCGGCTCGATGGCCTTCTCGGCGAGGCGCCGCTCGATTTCGTGCTGGACTTCGACAGTCGTCCGTCCGGCCACCGGAACCCGCCCGGCAAACGGCACGCTGACCCCGCCGTCCCGACCAACGACCTGTTCGGGAATCGTCACGCTTCGCGAACCGGCCGAGACGTGATCGGTCGGCGACGTCCCGAACAGGCCTCCGCCCGCGGCTTCCCAGATTGAAATGGAAAGCGTATCGCCGATCCCAATCTTCGGCGCCGCTGGCATGCCATATTTCCCGAAGCGGGTTCGAAAGCTCTCTGCCGGCTGTGCCAACAGTGTCGCGACGACCCCGGGATCAACGTCGACGACATCGTAGCGGATCTGGTTCTCCTGCACGCCTCGGTCGATCACCTCGCCGGCGGTCGGACCGGAGGTCGGCAGGTATGTGCAACCGAAGAGTGCGGCACCGGTGAGCCAGACAAGCAGAACGGAAGACTTCATCAAACGCGGTAAGGTTTCTACAGCCGCTGCAATATTCTACTCAAACGAAGATAAGGGCAAGCCTTGCGGCCGAATACGACAGTATGAACGCGCGCGTCTCCGCCCACTCATTGGGCGCCAGGACGCGATACAGACTAGACGAGTTGAAGCTGCGTTGCGATCAATCGCGAGGCATAGACGCCCATCCACCCGGTCGGGTCGAGCCAGCCCTGTTCGTTGCGCGGCGGACGAATGGCGCGGATATGGGCGTCCGTGATCTCGGACAGATCGTTGATCGGACGGGGCCGGTCGAATTCGGTCGACCAGAAAAATCGCGCCGCGCCGCCCACCTGATGTTTGGCAACCAGACAATTTGGCGCGCCTCCTGCCCGGTTGTACAGCCCGACTGCGGAGTAGGCCTCCTGATGATTCACCATCATCACCCCTTCCGTCCCCGGAAAGGCGTATTTCATGGCCGAAAACCACCGGCACAGCGCAGCCAACTCCTCTTCGGTGAATTCATACGTGGTTGACGAACACGCTTTATCAGCCGCCGATCGGACCCCCCTTACAGTCAGCGGGAATGGCACAACGTTCGTCTGCTTCGACACTTTGTCCCCTCGACCCCGTCTTCGACTGCATTTCTGCAGCCATGCTCCCCCGAACGCGACCGCCCCGTGCCGACCTCTGATCGCGTCCCCTCTTCCCTTTCTCGCGAACCGGAAAGGCGAACGCTTGCCGACTACTTGTCGCTTCGAGACCGATACAGCACACGGGCCAAATTCGCTCGCTAAATACTATCCGACGACGGTTTAGAGTCAATCGAGGCCACAGGCATTTTAAGGTTTTTCAACGAAGTGTGTTGTCTCAGCCACAGTGGCAAAATGGCGACTCTTTTAAACTTGCGGTTTGGAGCGCGGCGCGCCGGCAAGGGCTCTGGCGATCTCTCGGTGCAACGCAGGAGGCTCTCGCGGGCATGGCGGACGACCTTTCCGACCGTGTTGGGCAGCAAGAAGCGCAGCCGCTTGGGTTCAGTAATCCTCGCGCATTGCGCCAATACACCCGGCAGCGCCCGACCCCGCCGGACCGATGACCGCCTGTTCGGCCCACAATGCAAGCACCGGCTGATAGCCCCGATTGCCGCCCTGCCTTCGCAAGGGCAGGCTCTAGAGGTTTGGCCGCTCGCTTGTCGCAACGGATCACGGTGGCGTCGACTCCCATCACGCCGTCTTCGAGCCCGCCGCCCGCCCGGCATCGCAAGTGCGATCCGCCGTGTTCGGCCAGATACAGCTGAAATCTCAAAGTGCGGCGAGGCGGCGCTCCAGATAAGCGCGCTCGACGCCGTTGGCCATCAGCGCGAGAGCGCGTCTATACGCATCCGCCGCGGCCTCGAAAGAGCCGAGGCGTCGGAGCATGTCGGCGCGGGCGGCGTGGAACAGGTGATACCGATCGAGCTCCCCGGTGGCCCCGAGTTCGTCGATGAGCGCCAACCCACGACCCGGCCCTTCGCTCATCCCAACAGCGACGGCGCCATTCAGCCGCACCACCGGGCTCGGTTGAAGGCGCGCCAGCACACCGTAAAGCGCGGCGATCTGCCGCCAATCGGTATCAACCGGGCTGACGGCTTCGGCGTGCAATGCTGCAATCGCCGCCTGCAGCTGGTAGGGCCCGACCCGGCCCCTCCGCAGCGCCGCTTCCACGAGCCCCAGACCTTCGTCGATCTGTGCGCGATCCCAGAGCGATCGATCCTGTTCCTCCAGAGTAACCAGGGCGCCGGCGGCGTCGACGCGCGCCCCTCGGCGCGAGTCGTGCAGCAGCATCAGCGCCAGCAGGCCCAACCCTTCCGGATCTTTTTCATCGATCGCGCAGAGCACGCGGCCGAGGCGGATCGCTTCGGAACACAATTCCCGCCGGATCAACGCATCCCCCGCGGTCGCAGTATAGCCCTCGTTGAAGATCAGATAGACGACCGCCTGGACCGCGGCTCGGCGTTCGGGCAAGGCATCGTCGGGCGGCACCTCGTAGGGAATACGGGCGTCCTGGATCTTGCGTTTGGCGCGCACCAGCCGCTGCGCCAGGGTCGGCTCCGGAACGAGAAAGGCACGCGCGATCTCACCCGTCGAAAGCCCGCCGAGGGTCCGCAGGGTCAAGGCGATCTGGGCCTCGCGGTTCAAGGCGGGATGGCAACAGGTGAAGATCAACCGTAACCGGTCATCCGGAATTTCGCGAGACAGGGCCTCCGGCAGCACCGGATCCTCGGTCGCCTCGATTGCGATTTCCTGCTCCAGCAGAGTTTGTTTCTCGCGCCGCGTGCGTTCGCGCCGCCTTGCGTCGATCAGCTTGCGGTAGGCTGCGGTCGTGATCCATGCGGCCGGATTGTCCGGAACGCCGCGCTCGGCCCAATGGCGCAGCGCTACCGCGAAAGCGTCCTGCATCGCCTCCTCGGCGCGGTCGAACGAGCCGCACAGCCGGATCAGGCTCGCGATGATCCGGCCGTGCTCGCGGCGAAATACCGCTTCCGCCGAGGCGCAAACTTCAGCCGGCGACGGCATCGATGCTCGGCGAAACTCCTAGCGCGGGGGAATGCTCGCGATCGGGCGGATCTCGATGCAGCCATCTTCGCCCTTGCACGCGGTCGGGATCTTTGCCGCCCAAGCGATTGCCTCGTCGAGATTCTTGCAGTCGAGGATGTAGTACCCGGCGAGCTGTTCCTTGGTCTCGGCGAACGGGCCGTCTAGGACGAGCGGTCTGCCGTCCTCCTTGCGGATCGTCGTTGCCGTCGCGGTCGGCTGCAACGGCTCGCCGGCAATAAACACGCCCTTCCGCCGGCTTTCGTCCATTACCGCCCAATGCCCAGCCTTGACCTTTTCCCTATCGTGGGGCGAGGCCCCGGCGAAGTCTCTCTCGCGGCTGTAGACCAGAAACATGTAGCGCATGGCCCTATCTCCGCATCAGCCTTCGACGGCCCAGGACGAGCGGCCGGGGAACGGCGGCGGAACCGCTTCTCTGACGCTGGGACGCGTCATGTGGCGCTCGTAATAGGCCGCCAGGCCTGCATTCCGCCGCAGCATTGCGCCGCTCTCGGGCAAATGGTCGAGATAGAACAGCATCGGCAGCACATTCATATCGGCCAAGGTGAAGGTACTGCCGACGAGATGGCCGGTCTTGGCCACGGCGCGGCCGAGCATCGCGAATTGCGTCTCCAGCTTCGGCAGAGCGCTCTCGACGATCGCGCGGTTAGGGCTGCCGTCCGAGGTGCCCGGGAAGAAGTAAGCGCCCACATAGGGCCGCGCCACCAGCACATCGAAATGCGTGTTGACGATCGAAATCCACTGCTCGGTTCGGGCGCCCTCGGCGGGGTCGCGCGATACCAGTGGCGGGCCGTCAAACGCATGGTCGATGTAAAAGCAAATTGCTCGGGATTCGGCAAGTGTGAGATCCCCATGGCGAAGCGCCGGGATCTTGCCCAAAGGATGGATCGCATCGATCTCGGCCGTGTGCGGCATGGCCGGGACAAGGGTGTACGGCACGCCCTTCTCGTGACAAGCGATGCGGCTCACCCAGACATAATTGCTCTGGGGTGCGCCGATGATATGAAGCTCTGACATGTCTATGCTCTTTCGATGGTGTCAACATCGAGACGACGCGCGAGCAACGTGGAAATCGACGAGGCGAACTGTTTTTTTCAGAGCTAGCAGGTCAATCCCGTCACCGCCGATCAGCGGCGACCTCGGCCGAAGAGCTCCTGGAGATCGTCCGCCGCGAATACCTCGCCGTCTGCGCCGGGTGAAATCGCCGCGGCTCTGCACTATTCTTGTCGAGAAAACGGTGGAGAGGAGCGCGCGATGACCGACACGGCTACGACGGTGGCGCTTGGCGAGGACTATCCTGAGCTGCGCGAGTCGGTGCGCAAGATCTGCGAGCGCTATCCCGGGGCGTATTGGCGCAAATTGGAGGCGGAGCAGGCCTATCCGACCGAATTCATCACCGAATTGACGCAGGGCGGGTTTCTCGCTTCGTTGATTCCCGAGGAGTATGGCGGCTCGGGGCTGCCGTTGCGGGCCGCCGCCGTGATCCTCGAGGAGATCAACGCCTCGGGCTGCACCGCGAGCCAAGGCCACGCGCAGATGTACATCATGGGCACCGTGTTGCGGCACGGCAGCGAGGAACAGAAGCAGCGCTATCTGCCGAAGATCGCCTCCGGCGAATTGCGATTGCAGGCGTTCGGGGTGACCGAGCCGACCACCGGCTCGGACACGACCAAGCTCAAGACCCGCGCGGTGCGGCAGGGCAATCATTATGTGATCAACGGGCAGAAGGTGTGGACGTCGCGGGCCCGGCATTCCGATCTGATGCTGTTGCTGGCGCGCACGACCCCGATCGACGAGGTCAAGCGCCGCACCGACGGATTATCGGTCTTTCTCGTCGATCTGCGAGAGAACCTCGGACAGGGGGTCGAGATCCGGCCGATCGAGGCGATGATCAACCACAACACGACCGAGGTGTTCTTCGACAATCTCGAAGTGCCGCCCGAGAATTTGATCGGCGAGGAAGGCAGGGGCTTCCGCTACATTCTCGACGGCATGAATGCCGAGCGCATCCTGGTCGCGCAGGAATGCATCGGCGACGGCCGCTGGCTGTTGCAGAAGGGCGTCGACTACGCCAAGGAGCGGATCGTGTTCGACCGGCCGATCGGGCAGAACCAGGGCGTCCAGTTCCCATTGGCCCGCGCCTATGCCGAGCTCGAAGCGGCTGACATGATCTGCCGCCGCGCCGCCGCGTTGTTCGACGACGGCAAGGAGTGCGGCGCAGACGCCAATATGGCGAAACTGCTCGCCTCGGAAGCCACTTGGCACGCCGCCGAGGCGACGTTCGCCACCTATGGCGGCTTCGCCTTTGCCAAGGAATACGACATCGAGCGCAAATGGCGCGAAGCCCGCCTCTACCAGACCGCGCCGATCTCGACCAACCTGATCCTCGCGTATCTCGGCCAGCATGTGCTGGGGATGCCGCGCTCGTATTGAGGCGAAGCCGCAGACCGCGTCTCAAGTTGTACCAACATGAGCGTGGGTTTCCGCGGGATGACGCCGGCGGTGCCGTTCGCGTAATATCCGCTTCGGGGGTGGCAACAGAAAGGAGGGCGCAATGCTGGCGATGTTGGTGAAGGTTCGGGTGAAGCCCGACGCGCGCGAGCGTTTTCTGAAGGCGATCGAGGTGGATGCGCTCGGCTCCGAGCGGGACGAGCCGGGTTGCATGCGCTTCAACGTCCTTCAGGACGCGCAGGACCAGGACGTCTACTATTTCTACGAAGTCTACCGCGACGAGGCGGCGCTGGAGGCGCATCGGGCGGCGCCCCACTATGCCGTCTGGCGCGCGGCTGCGGACACCCTGGACGGCTCGCCCGAGGCGACGCGCTGCCAGACCGTCTTTCCCGCTGCGGTCGGGTATTGGGAGCGAAAGAGCTCCTGAACCATACCCCCGTTACAGGCGCGCGTCCCGGCTGGAAAAATGCCGGACAAGCGCCATGCTGGAAGTTCCGCAGGTAAAGCACAAACCCGATAGCGCGATTGGGCTGCTCGTCTCGCGGCGCTTTGGACCGCTGTTCGCGACGCAGTTCCTGTCGGCTTTCAACGACAATGCATTGCGCAACGCGTTGGTGCTGATGATCGCCTACCGGGCGGATGCGGCGGGACAATTCTCGGCGCAAATCATGATTCCGCTCGCCGCCGGGCTCTTCATGCTGCCGTTTTTCCTGTGCTCGGCGACCGCCGGCCAGATCGCCGACGAGTCGGACAAGTCTTGGCTGATTCGCCTGATCAAGCTGATCGAGATCCCGGTGATGCTGGCGGCCGCCGGCGGGGTCCTCGCCGGCAGCCCGACGGTGCTGCTGGCGCTGCTGTTCGTGATGGGGATCGTTGCCGCGTTCTTTGGCCCGCTCAAATACGCGATCCTGCCGGATCTCCTCGCCCCCGAAGAGCTGCTGCTCGGCAATGCGCTGGTCGAGGCCGGGACCTTTATTGCGATCCTCCTCGGCACGATCGCCGGGATGGTGATTGCCACCCGGCATGGCTCTGCAGCCGTTGCCGGGCTGATCGTCGCCGTCGCGCTCGCCGCCTGGATGACCAGCTGGGGAATACCGCCCACCACACCTGCGGCCCGCGGCGGCGCGGCGCACTGGACCCTGCTCGCCGCGACGGTTCGAGTCATACGGCAGGCCGCACAGGAACCCGGGCCGTTCCGCTCAATGCTCGGCATCTCATGGTTCTGGCTGGCCGGCGCGACCTACCTATCGCAATTTCCGGCCTATGTCCGCTTCATCCTCGGAGCGGAAGAGGCCGTCGTGACGTTGTTTCTGACGTTATTTTCGGTCGGGATCGCGTTTGGTTCGCTGTTGTGCAATCGCCTGCTCGGCGGCAGGCTCAGCGCAAGCAGCGTCCCGTGGGGGGCACTCGGGATCGGGCTCTTCTCGATCGATCTGTGGATGGCCAGCCCGCCGCCGCCGGAGGCGGGGGAACTCACAACCTTCCTGACGTTTCTCGGCGACCCGCTGCATTGGCGAGTTCTCACCGACCTCTTCGGTATCGCCGCCTCGGGCGGGGTCTTTGTCGTGCCGCTCTACGCGCTGCTGCAAGCGATGACCGAACGCGAGCACCGCGCCCGGGCGATCGCGGCGAACAACATCGTCAATGCCGCTGCCATGGTGATCTCGTCGGCCGTGACGATGGGGCTGATCGCATTCGGCGTCAGCATCCCCGGGTTGTTCTTACTGACCGGAACCGCGACGGTTGCTGTTGCCGTGCTGTTTTGGCGGATGCTGCCCCTGCTCACCGTGGCCCAGACGACGTAACGCAGCGCGCAATAGGCTCCACGGCAGCGCGACGACCTCGCGAAGGGTTGCGCCGGCCTGGCGCCTGAGCGAGCGCGCCGGCACCGCCGCCCGCCCGGCCACTCGCAGCCCGGCGAGGCGGAACAGAAGGGCCGCACGCGGCAGGTGGACGCGGTCACTGACCAGCAGCACAGAGCGCAGCCCCCGCGCGCTCAGCAACCGCGCCGTTTCGCGCGCATTCTCGAAG
>Ga0308309_10000971_pt1 | contig 17192 bp, 14 predicted proteins | sample HubBroMetageWFT5_FD_192491 | JGI IMG/M metagenome (GOLD analysis project Ga0308309, IMG submission 192491) | Warmed and freeze-thawed soil microbial communities from the Hubbard Brook experimental Forest, New Hampshire - Hubbard Brook CCASE Soil... | ecosystem: Environmental > Terrestrial >...
TCATCCTCCTCGGGCTGGTTGCGATCGTGGCGCTCTTCTGGACGCCCTATCCGACATCGGCCATCGGGGTGGCGCAGATCTACTCGGGTCCCTCGGGTTCGCATCTGCTCGGTGCTGACGAGCTCGGGCGCGACCTGCTCAGCCGGCTGATGGCCGGCGCTCAGATCTCGCTCTCGGTCGGCTTGCTCAGCGCGGCGATCGTCCTGGGCATCGGCGTCGTGGTCGGACTGACCGCCGGCTACTTCCGAGGATGGGTCGACGGCATCATCAGCACGGTGATCAACATCTTCTACGGCATCCCGGCGCTGCTGGTGGCGCTGCTGATGGTCACCGTCCTCGGCCGCAGCTTCACGAACGTCGTGATCGCCATCTCCGCGACCGTGTGGATGGATGTCGCCCGCCTGGTTCGCGGGCAGACCTTGAGCCTTCGCGAACGTGAGTACGTGGAGGCCGCGCGCGCCAGTGGTGCGCGCAGCGGGAAGATCCTGTTCGGCCATATCCTCCCCAACGCGCTTGGCCCGATCATCGTCGCCGTGACCTTTGTCATCCCGTCGGCGATCCTCTTCGAGGCGTTTCTCAGCTACCTCGGTGTCGGCATTCCGCCGCCCACGCCGACCTGGGGCGCCATCGCCAGCGAGGGAGTGCAGGCGCTCCGCCTTTCGCCGCACATCCTCCTGTTCCCGTCGATTGCGCTCTCGCTCACCCTGCTCGCCTTCAACTTCCTCGGCGACGGCCTGCGGGACGCCTTCGACCCCCGTCAGAAGCGGTGACCCAACCGGTCCTCGAGGTTCGGGACCTGAGCACCCATTTCTTCACAGACGACGGCGAGGTGAAGGCGGTGCGCGGGGTGAGCTTCGAGGTCATGCCCGGCGAAACCGTCGGGATCGTGGGGGAGTCAGGGTGCGGCAAGAGCGTCACCGCCATGTCGTTGCTCGGTCTCGTGCAGCGGCCGGGCAAGGTGGTGCACGGCGAGATCATGTTCAAAGGCCAGGATCTGCTCAAGCTCAACAAGGAGGAGTTGCGCAACATCCGAGGGCGCGACATCGCGATGATCTTCCAGGACCCTCTCAGCTCGCTGAACCCGGTGCTGCGTATCGGCTTTCAGATCGACGAGGCGATGCGCTCTCACGACAAGATCCCCAAAGACGACATCTCGCAGCGGGGGATCGATCTCCTCAAGCAGGTGCGGGTGCCGGATGCCGTGCATCGCATCAAGGACTTTCCACACCAGTTCAGTGGTGGCATGCGCCAGCGCGCCATGATCGCGATGGGCCTCTCCAACAAACCCGACCTGCTCATCGCGGACGAGCCGACAACGGCGCTCGACGTCACCGTGCAGGCACAGATCCTCGAGCTGCTGCGCGACCTCAACGAGCAGACGGGTGCGGCGATCATCCTCATCACCCACAACCTCGGCATCGTTGCCGGGCTCTGCCGGAGGGTGCTGGTCATGTACGCCGGGGAGATCGTCGAGGAAGGCCCGGTGGAGCAGATCTTCGAGTCGCCACAGCATCCCTACACGTGGTCGCTGCTGCGTTCGGTGCCGCGCATCGACTCCAATCGCCAGGACCGGCTGCTGTCGATCGAGGGTCTGCCTCCCGACCTAATCGACCTGCCGGTCGGATGCAAGTTCAACCCCCGCTGCCCATTCCGCATCGAGCGCTGCTTCAATGAGCCACCGGTCATCGAGAACGTGGCCGATGCGCAGCGCGCGGCCTGCTGGGTGACGATGACACGCGCCTACGACGAGATGAATGCGGCGACGATCACGGATACGAGCCCCGGTGCGGCGAGTGGTGTGCACCCGCGGGGACGCCGGCCCGCGGCCGACCTGACGCCCGCAGCAACGGCCGAGACCTTCAGTGACTGACGGCGCCGTCGCTTACCCGGCCGCCGGCGCGGTCGCACCCGCGACGGCCGGCGAGCCGATCCTGCGCGTCGTCAACGTGGTAAGCATTTCGGTGCGGGTGTCGGCGCGTCGGTGAAAGCTGTTGACGGCGTCAGCTTCGACATCATGCCGGGGGAGACGGTCGGCCTGGTCGGCGAGTCCGGATGCGGGAAGTCGACCCTCGGCAGGGTGATCACCCAGCTCATCCCCGCGACGTCCGGCGAGGTGATCCTCGAAGGAGTCGACATCACCAAGTTGCGCGGTGAGAAGTTGCGTCAGCAGCGCAAGCAGCTCCAGATCATCTTTCAGGATCCGTACGCGTCACTTGATCCGCGCATGACGGTCGGCGACATCATCGCCGAGCCGCTCGTCAACTTCAAGATGATCGGTCGCGGGAAGGCCAAGGATGCGCGCGTCCAGGAGCTGCTCCGCACCGTTGGCCTCAACCCCTATTTCAACAACCGCTATCCGCATGAGTTCAGCGGCGGGCAGCGGCAGCGCATCGGGATCGCGCGCGCGCTGGCGCTCAACCCCAAGGTCATCATCTGCGACGAGCCGGTATCGGCGCTGGACGTCTCGATCCAGGCTCAGATCATCAATCTGCTCGAGGATCTCCAGCGCGAGTTCCACCTCACGTACCTCTTCATCGCGCACGACCTCTCGGTGGTACGCCACATCAGCAACCGGGTCATGGTCATGTACCTCGGCAGGATTTGCGAGGTGGCGCCGAGCGACGACCTCTATCGCTCGCAGGACCATCCCTACACCCGAGCACTGCTCTCCTCCATCCCGGTGCCCGACCCGCGGATCGAATCGAAGCGCCGGCTGGTGGAGCTCACCGGGGAGATCCCCTCGCCGCGCAACCCGCCCTCAGGGTGCCTGTTCCACACGCGGTGCCCGATCGCCCAGGTTCCGGGAATCTGCGCCGACGTCGTGCCACCGCTCGAGATGAAGCCGGACGGCCATCTCGCCTCGTGCCATTTCTCAGACCAGGTGCGCACCAAGCTGGCTGTCACCGTCTGAGCGCTCCGGTGCGCTTGCACGAACGAACGTTCGTGTTTCTTCGCTCGCTAGCGACTCCGACGTCACCGGGTCGCAACCCCCGGTCGCCACACTCGACGGGTGAGCGCGAGACGGGTCATGCACCGTTCCGTGGACAGCGCGGTGGGGGGACGGTTCGCACCGGCCACATCACCTCGGTCCAGGACTGCGCTTCGGCGCGAGCTGACCCAACTCATCGACGAGGGTCGCATCGGCGGCGGTGCAGCCGATCGTCAGGCTGTACGACGGCACCAGCATCGGCTACGAGGCGCTGGCACGCTTCCCCCCGACCGAGCACTTCACCACGCCCGACGAGCTCTTCGGAGCAGCCGCGTCGCTCGATGTCAAATCGGCCGTGGACATCGCCTGCGTGCGCGCGGCCTTGCGCGAAGCGCCGAACATCGGCGACACCGACCTGTTCGTCAATGTTCTGATCCGCACGCTCCTCGACGCGGGTGGCATGCGGGCACTCCACGCGGCGGTGAGCGAAGCACGCCTCGACCCGGCCTCGATCGTGCTCGAGTTCAGTGAACGCGATCCGGTCCCCGACCTGGAGCACCTGCAGCGGATTGCAGCGGACCTCCGATCCCACGGATTCCGTATCGCTGTCGACGACGCTGGCGCGGGCCACGCCAGCATGCGGGTCATCGCCGAGCTCCGTCCGGAGTTCATCAAGGTCGACCGGTCGCTGATCCACGCGGTCGACACCGATCGCGCCCGCCGTGCGCTCGTCGTATCGCTGCTCTCGTTTGGGGGCCACATCGGAGCACGGCTGATCGCCGAGGGCATCGAGACCCAATCCGAGGAGGACGCCCTGCAGTCGCTCGGCGTCCAGTTCGGCCAGGGGTGGCACCTCGGCCGCCCCGTCCTCGCACAGCCCGTCGAGGGTCACGATGACGTCGAGGTGGTGATCCCCGGATGGTTCGCCCAGCGACCGGTGTCGCGAGTTCGTTCGGCGCCCGAGGGACCCCTCCTCCACCTCGCGCAGCCTGCGGTGCTGCCTTCCGTGCCGCCCCGGCCGTCGCGCGTGCGCAGCGGGCTTCCCCGGGCGCTCAGCGATGCGGCTCTGGCGCTGCAGACCGAGCACGACCCGATGCGCATCCTCGGGGTCATGGCCGAGCAGCTGGCTCGAGTGGTTCCGGTCACCGAGATGGCGATCTTCGTTGCCGACTACGAGACCCACCGCTTCAACCCGGTGCTCGCGACCGGTCCCGATGCCGACGAGATCCTCGCCGACGCGTTCTCGCTCGATGCGGGGATCACCGGGTGGGCGTTCGCCAAGGGTATTCCCGAGAACGTCGACGACACCGCCGATCACCCGCTCGCGCGGCAGGTTCCCGGAACAGCGGTGGTGCACGAGTCCCTCCTGCTCATCCCGCTGGTGGCCGCAGAGCGAAAGCTCGGGATCATCAACTGCTGGCGAGTCGGGATCGGGCAGTTCAGCGCTCGCGAGCTCGAGGCCGGATCGCTCTTCGCCCATATCGCGGCCGCGGCGTGGCGCAACGCACAGCTGTATACCGAGCTGCTCAGTGCCGCGATGACCGATCCGCTGACCGGTCTGTTCAACAGCCGCTGGCTGCGCGACACCGCCCAGCGCGAGCTCGTTCGCGGTGCCCGCGACCCCCAGCCGTTCTCACTGCTCCTCATCGATCTTGATCACTTCAAGACGGTGAACGACCACGGCGGTCATGCCGCCGGTGATCTGGTCCTGCAGCGGATCGCCACGCGGCTGCGCGCCAGCGTGCGCGGCGCCGATGCCGTGGTCCGCCTCGGCGGTGAGGAGTTCGTGGTCCTGCTCCACGGATGCGACGCCGACGGCGGAGCGAGGGTCGCGGAGGCGGTGCGGGCGGCCATCAGCCAGCTCGCGCTGCCCGAGGGCGCCCGTCTCGGCCGGCTGACGGCTTCGATCGGGATCGCCTCGTACCCCGAGCACGGCGACAACCTCGATGAGCTGCTCGCCGCGGCCGACCGAGCCATGTACGCGGCCAAGCACGGGGGGCGCAACCGCGTGGTTCGAGCGCCGGCTCCCGCCGAGCGGGGCAGGCTTATGCCGGACCCGCCGCGCCCTGGGCGCCCGGTGCGCGTGGAGATCGTCGAGTCACGACGCGCCGGCTGACTCCGGGTTCCGGCCGTCGCCCGTACGTCGCTCATAAGATGAATCTCCAACCTGTGGTCTTGGAGGAGTCATGAGCGACAGCGATCAGCGGCCGCGGATTCTTTACACCGCTGAGGCAACCGTCAAAGGCGGCCGGCGGGGTCATGGCGCCACCTCGGACGGCGTCGTGGAGGTCGATTTCACGTCACCAAAGGAACTGGGCGGCGATGGAGCCCGTGGGACGAACCCCGAGCAGCTCTTCGCGCTCGGATTTGCGGCGTGCTGGGAGAACGCCATGCTCGGTATCGCCCGCCGCAAGGGGGTCGACGTCGAGGACGCGACGGTGACCGCTCGGGTCGGCATCGGACGGATCGAGTCCGGGCGCCTCGGTCTTGCCGTCGAACTGCTCATCACCCTTCCGTCGCTGCCCGACCGTGAGCAGGCGAAGGCTCTGATCGACGAGGCCGAGCAGCGCTGCCCCTACTCGAACGCGGTTCGGGGCAACGTCGAAGTGACTCTGACACTGCTCTGACCGTGCCGGACCCCGCGTGGAACGGGCGCTCGGCTACCGTCGTGTGGTGAAGCGGCTCTGGGCACCCTGGCGCATGGCGTACGTTTCGGACACGCCGTCAGGCACCGGGGATGGATGCTTTCTGTGCGCGGCCGCCCGCGGCGATGGCGACCAGTCCCTCGTGGTCGGCCGCGGCAAGCTGGCGTTCATCCTGATGAACCGCTACCCGTACACCAGCGGACACCTCATGGCGGTGCCGGTTCGGCACACGCCCGGCATGCTCGCATTGACGCCTGATGAGGGGGCCGCGATCTTTGCGGCCACGCAGCGCGCCATTCGCGTCCTGACCGACGCGATGCACCCGGACGGGTTCAACATCGGCATCAATCAGGGCAGCGCCGCGGGTGCGAGCACCGAGCACGTCCACGTTCATGTTGTGCCGCGCTGGGCCGGGGACACCAACTTCATGCCCGTGCTCGGCGACGTCAAGGTGCTCCCACAGGATCTCGAGACCACAGCGGCCAACCTGCGCGAGGCCTTCATTCGGCTCGGACCGCTATAGTCGTTCGCAGATGGGTTCCGTAATCAAGAAGCGGCGCAAGAAGATGCGCAAGCACAAGCATAAGAAGATGCTGAAGAAGACGAGGTGGGCGCGCCGCGCGTAGTCGCGACGCTGTTGCTCCGCTTCGCCGCGCTCGGATGGTGCACTTGGGGATGTAGGTGCGTGCGCACGCGATCAGTTCCCGTCAGGCGCGAGCGTACGAGTGCAGCCCGGCGATCCAGAGGTTGACCGCATACAGCGTGAACAGGATCGCCGCGAACCCGAACACGGTGATGATCGCCGCTCGCTTCTCCTTCCAGCCGTAGGTCACGCGAGCGTGGAGATAGATCGCGAAGATGACCCAGGTGATGAAGGCGAACGTCTCCTTGGGATCCCATCCCCAGTAGCGTCCCCATGCGTGTTCGCCCCAGATGGCTCCGCAGATGACACCGAACGTCCAGATCGGAAAGCCGATCATCACGAAGCGGTAGCTCCAGCTGTCCAGCACCGCCGCCCCCGGCAGCGCGCGCTGCAGCCACGTCGCCACCGGGTGCTTGCCTCCGGCCGCGGTGAAACCGCCGCCTGACCCGCCGCCGCCTCCCATCGTCATGGTCGCCACGCCCCCGCTGCTGACGCTTGCGGGCACGGCCGCGGGAGCGACCGCGAGCAGGCGATTGTCAGCCCAGCGTCGCCCCAGGTAGGCCATCCCGAAGAAGAACGAGAAGCTCAGCACGGCCGAGGATGTGGCCATTGAGGTGACGTGGATGGTCAGCCAGTAGCTGTGCAGGGCTGGGACCAGCTGCCCCGGCGGCACGTAGAGCATGTAGGCCACGCCCATCAACGCGACCGTGACGATCATCGCCGGCAGCCCGATCAGGCGCATCCGCGAACGCACCATGAGAACCACGCACACGGTGACGACGACGAACGCTATCCCGGTCGAGTACTCATACATGTTGCCGAGCGGCCAGTGCCCGGCCTCGAGCGCGCGGGTGAAGATCGAGGCGAAATGCAGCGGCCAGCCGACCAGGACGAGGGCCATTCCGATGTCCCCGAGGACCCGCTTGCGGAAGGCCAGGTGAAGCACGAAGGCAACCACCGCGAGCGTGTATGCGCCGACCGCGATCCCGAAGAGAACCAGGGACGCCGGGGTGCTCGACATGCCTGCGCGCGAGTATAGCCACCGGTAGCGTCGAGGGCGCCTCGGCCGGCCGTTGCCGTATCTCGAATCCAAGCTGTAAAGGAATGGACGCAAGCCACCCGTTTCGGCGGCGCCTCCGTACCATGGGGGCAATGTCCCGGCCGCGCGTATTGCTCGCCGACGACGACCCGCGCGTGCTGTCCGTCGTCTCCCGCTACCTCGACCTCGAAGGCTACGAGATGTCGACGGTTTCCGATGGCGAAGCGGCGGTCCGGATCGCCGAAGCCGATCGCCCCGATCTGATCATCCTCGACATCATGATGCCGGGCATCGACGGCATCGAGGCCTGCCGGCGGATCAGGGCGAACGCGGCGACGGCGCAGACCCCGGTGCTCATGTTCAGCGCCCTGTCCGAGGAGGCAGAGGCAGCACGCCTCGCCGGCGCGGATGGCATGCTCCCCAAGCCGTTCAACCTGCCGGCGCTCGCCGAGGCGGTGAAAACCTTCTTCGCGGCGCGAACCGCCTCGTAGGCGGCTCGAGCGCCAGCCTATACTGCAAAACGCCTCGGCGTGACCCTGGTCTCGGGGCGGTAGCTCAGCTGGGAGAGCGCTGCCCTCGCACGGCAGAGGTCAGGGGTTCGAATCCCCTCCGCTCCACCAAAGGTCGATTCGCCGACACCGCCCTCGCCGGTATTGCTGATCTTGTTACGTCCTGCGGCGTATGAAGACCGAGATGACGAGCAACGCTTGATGACTCCACCTTCCGGCGCGGACACCCTCGAAGTTCGCCAGACGTATCTGCGCACGCGTCGATCCGGTCCGATCGCCTCCCGGCGACGGGCCGCTCTCTGGATCGTGCTGGGTGCCGCCGCCGGTGGACTCTGCATTGCCGGAGTCGGCGGCCTGGTGCTCGGATCCTGATCCACCACCGAGCCTAGGCGATCACGAAGGTCCGATCTCGGCGAGGCGCGCGACCACGTCCTTGAGCTTCCTGGCCGTCGCCACGGGGTCGGGTGACGTATTCCGAACGCCGACCATGGCGATCCCGAGCTTGGCGTACTGTTCCATGTCCCGGAGGAACCCATCCAGGTCTTTCGTGGGGTCGGCTGCACCCTGGATCGTCTTCTTGATGGTCGCGATGTCGCGGCCCTCGGCCTCGCAGTGCTGGGCGAGGATGTCGAGCTTGCGCTTGACCTCGGGGGGTCCGAGGGCGAAGAGGTTGCAGGCGTCCGCGTAGCGGGCCACGAGCTTGAGGGTCTTGCGTTCCCCGCCGCCGCCGATGAGGATCTTCGGGCGAGGCTGCTGTACCGGCTTCGGATGGCAGATGGTTTCGGCCAGGTGGTAGTGCTTGCCCTCGTACGGACCGTCGTTGTCACTCCACATCTGATTGCAGATCTGGAGCGTCTCCTCGAGCCGCTCGAAGCGCTCAGCGATCGGCGGGAAGGGCACGCCGAGGGCGAGGTGCTCGCGCTCGTACCAGGCAGCGCCGAGGCCGAGCATCGCGCGCCCGCCGGAGACGACGTCGAGCGTCGTCACGATCTTGGCGAGCAGGCCCGGATGCCGGTAGGTCACCCCGGTGACCATCAGCGAGAGGGTGATCCGCTCCGTCTTGCCGGCCACAAAGCCGAGTGACGTGTAGCCCTCGAGCATCGGGTCCTGGGCGGTGGCGAATCCCTCCATCTGGAACCAGTGGTCCATCATCGTGAGGGTCGAGCAGCCGGCTTCCTCGGCGGCCTGAGCGGTCGCCGCGAGGGTCGTGCCAAGGGCCTTGCTCCCGCCCGGAAGGGTGAAGTTCATGAAGTGCAGAGCGAGTTCCATTGCGTGGCTCCTGGCTGGGTGTGGGTGCGGTGGTGGATTCGAAGTCCAGGTGGGGAAGGCTAGTGGACGCGGGCAAAACGGCGTCGGGACTCGCTGGCCACGCCACCCGCGAGGCTCAGCGCCGCAAGGTGTTGAGCGCAGTGCGGCTGACGTCCCGTAGGCTACCCAGGAGCCATGAAGGCATCAAAAGAGGATCGACTGTGAATCATTTCGAGGGCCGGACGATACTGCTGACCGGGGGAACGGGCTCCTTCGGACAGCATTTCACGCGCACCGCGCTCGCGAAGTGGAAGCCGGCGGCCATCCGCATATTCAGCCGGGACGAACTCAAGCAGACGGAGATGGAGCGCAAGTTCGCCGATCCCCGGCTGCGCTTCTTTATCGGAGACGTTCGCGATCGCGACCGCCTGCGCCGCGCCATCGAGGGCGCTGACGTCGTCATCCACGCCGCCGCCCTGAAGCACGTCCCGGTCTGCGAGTACAACCCGTTCGAGGCAATCAAGACCAACATCCTCGGCGCCCAGAACGTTGCCGAGGTGTGCCTTGACGCCGGAGTACCCCGGGCAATCGCGCTCAGCACCGACAAGGCGGTCAGCCCGGCAAACCTCTACGGCGCGACCAAGCTGTGTGCGGAGAAGCTCTTCGTGCAGGCCAACGTCTATGCCGGCAGGCAGGCGACGCGCCTGTGCTGCGTCCGCTACGGCAACGTCGTCGGCTCCCGGGGAAGCGTCGTTCCGCTGTTCCGCGATCAGTCGAAGTCAGGTGAGCTCACCGTGACCGACGAGAGAATGACCCGCTTCTGGATCACCCTCGACCAGGCCGTGCAGTTCGTCGCTGACTGTTTTGTCGCGATGTCTGGAGGCGAGGTGTTCGTTCCCAAGATCCCGAGCACCCGCGTCCTCGACCTCGCGGAGGCGATCGCTCCCGGTCTGCCGATCCGCTACACGGGTATCCGGCCTGGGGAGAAGCTCCACGAATCGCTGATCACTGGCGAGGAGGCGCGGCACACCATGGACCAGGGCTGGTGTTACGTCGTCGAACCGGAACATGCCTTCTGGGGTACGCGCGGAGCCCCGGGTGGAAGTCCGGTCGACGAGGACTTCGTCTACAGCAGCGACCGAAACACGCAGTGGCTCGACATCCCCCAACTCCGCGAGCTGCTCGCAACCGTGCCGCACTCGACGACGGCGGTGACGGCACCGGTCGGATGAGCGTTACAAGTCCTCCGGCAATCGCCGGAGGCACGCCGATCCGCGTGCGGCCACTCCCCTACGGACGCCACCAACTCGATGATGCCGACGTCGCCGCGGTGGTTGCCGCCCTGCGATCGGGCACCCTCACCGGCGGTGCGCTCATCGCTGATTTCGAGCACGCCCTTGCCGCCAAGTGCATGGCGGGACACGCCATAGCTGTCGCCAACGGGAGCGTTGCGCTCGATCTCGCCGTGCTCGCGCTGGGGATTGGACCGGGCGACGAGGTCATCACCACGCCGCTGACCTTCGTGGCTACCGCAAATGCGGTGCTCCGCGCCGGCGCCACGCCCGTGTTCGCCGATATCGGTGACGATCGCTGCCTCGACCCGGAGTCCGTCGCACAGGAAGTGACGCCGCGGACGAAGGCTGTGATCACCGTCGATTACTCGGGCCTGCCGTCGGACGTCGCACAGCTGAAGGCGGCACTTCCGCGACCGCTCCCGGTGATCGCCGACAGTGCGCATTCGCTCGGCGCGTCGCAGAACGGGCGGCAGGTGGGGTCACTGGCAGACGTCACGACGCTCAGCTTCCATCCGGTGAAGCAGATCACCACTGGTGAAGGTGGCGCGTGCCTCACGTCTGACGGCGAGGTTGCGGATCGCATTCGCAAGCTGCGCAATCACGGGATGACCACCACCGCGGACGAGCGGACGGGCGCGCTCTGGAAATACGACGTCACCATGCTCGGTGACAACCACCGCATGACGACCCCGCAGGCGGCACTGGGCATCTCGCAGTTGCGTCGCCTCGGCACCGTCGTCGCGGAGCGCAGCGAGATTGCTGACCGGTACGACGCTCTGCTCGCCGACATCCCCGGGGTCGGCCTCCCGCCTCGACCGGTCGGCCGTCGCAGCGCCTGGCACCTCTACCCCATCCAGATCGACTCCGACGCATTCGGGTGTGAGCGCGACACCGTGATCGACGCGCTGCGCGCTGAGGGGATCGAGGCGACCCTGCATTACCCGGCCGTGCACCTGCTCTCGCTGTACCGCGAGCGCGGGGGTGCCCCGGGCACAGCTCCGCGGGCCGAGCGTCTGTGCGAGCAGCTTGTCACGCTGCCGCTCTACCCGGCGATGACCGTCTCCGATCAGGACGACGTCGTCCTTGCGCTGCGAAGGATCCACGAGTGGGCGGCGGCGCGCGCGGTCCGGTCGTGAGCCCGCGGGCGCTGCTGGCTGCGGACTGCGGCAGCGGCATCGGGCTGGGACATCTGGAACGGATGCTCGCGCTTGCCGACTCGCTCGCACCCGACCTGGAGCCCTCGATCCTCGTGCCCGAAGGAGACTCCTCGCTGCACCTGCGCGTCGCCGACCGTGGGCATCGAGTGATCGATGCCCCGGGACTCGCCGCCGCGCGCGTCGACGCTGCAATCGCGCACGGAGAGCCATTCGACGTCGTCGTGCTTGATGGCTACGTGTTCGATGTCGAGTTGCAGCGCCGGCTTCGGGCTCGAGCTCCGTTGACCGTCGTGGATGACCTGGGTCTCCCATCCGACTGCGACCTTGCCGTCAATCCCTCCCCTGGGGGAGAGAGACTTCGTCCCTCCGGAGCGGCCGCGTTCCTGGGCGGTGCAGCCTACGCGCTCGTGCGCAGCCTTTTTGTGGCTGCGCGTGCAACGACACACGGGCACGGTCGCGATCATCGCTCGGTGCTCGTGAGCACCGGGGCCACCGATCTGGGTGGCATCGGCCGGCGGGCGAGTTTCGACTTGCTGGAGCGCGATCCCACCGTCGAGGTCGTCCGCGTCGTCGGGCCCGACACCCCGGTGGGTAAAGCGAGCGATCATCCGCGCGAGCGACTGCTGCTGGCCCCGCCCGACCTCGCCGGCGCGCTCGCTGCAGCCTCCGTGTACGTCGGTGCCGCGGGCACCACCGCGGTGCAGGCCGCGTGTGTCGGCACACCCGCCGTGATCACGGTGGCAGTCGCGAACCAGGCAGCGCAGGCGGCGGCACTTTCCGCGGCGGGCTGCGCGACCATTGCGGCCGAGTCCGAACTCGCGGAGGCATGCCTCGCCCTGCTCGACGACCCCGCGCGGCTCGCGTCGATGTCAGCTGCCGGTCGGGCACTTGTCGACGGACGCGGAGCAACCAGAGTTGCGGAAGCGGTCCGCAACCTGATCACGGCCCGCGCCGCGTGATGACCACCGTTGCGGTGATCCAGGCTCGCTCGGGGTCGACGCGATTTCCGCGCAAGGTGCTGGCGCCGCTCCAAGGTCGCCCGGTGCTTGCGCACGTCATCGAACGAGTCTCGCGAGCCACCCTCGTGGATCGTGTCGTTGTCGCGACGACGGATCGCGCGAGCGATGACGGCGTCGCCGCGCTCGCGGTGGCGTCAGGCGCGGCTGTCACTCGCGGGTCGGAGGACGATGTGCTCAGCAGATACCTGCTCGCCGCGCGCGAGCACGGCGCGGACGTCATCGTCCGCATCACCGCTGACTGCCCGCTCGTGGATCCGGCGATCGTGGACCTCCTGATCGGTGCTCGCGCGGGTTCGGATGCCGACTACGCGAGCAACGTCGCGCCGGCGACGTATCCCGACGGCTACGACGTTGAGGTGCTGACCGCCGAATGTCTGAAGCGCATCGACAGGGAGGCAACGCTGGCCTACGAGCGCGAGCATGTGACCGTGCGAGTCAGAGAGCACCTCGACGACTACCGCGTAGCCGAGCTCCGCAACGATCGCGATCTCTCGTGGATGCGCCTGACCGTCGATATCCCCGAGGACCTCGACCGGATCGCGCGTCTGCTCGCGGCGCTCCCCGCGACACCGCCGCCCGGTCTCGCCGAGGTCGTTGCGGCGTACGAGCGCGACCCGGCGGTGCAAGCGGAGCCGCTGCCGCCCCGCGACCAGCGGTATCGAATGCAGCGTGACGCCGCCCGCGAACTGCCCCGATCGGAGGAGTCTCGCTCCGCATGATGGTTCCCGCCGCTCCCGTCGCTCACGGGCGCCGCGTCTTCCGCAACACGCTGGTCACGGGTGCAGTCGGTGTGTTCTCGCTCTTCGCCAACTTCTTCGTGATCGGCGAGGCCGGCCACCACCTTGCCAGGGACGCGTATGGAATTCTCACGCTGGCACTGGCGTTCTCGGTGTCCGCCGGGTACCTGAGCATCTCGGACCTCGGCCTGCAGGCGGGTGTCACCCGCTTCATCGCGGACGCCGACGGACGCGGGCAGCGCGAGCGCATCGGCGAGGTGGTGAGCTCGGCGCTGGCGGTGCTCTCGGTCACCGCCGTGGTCGCCGTCGCCATCCTGCTCACTCTCTCGGTTGTCGGGAGTCACCTCCTGAGCGTCCACGGTGTCGCGCTGCAGAACGACCTGCGCCTGCTGTTCGTGATCTTTGCGGCCGAAGCAGTCTTCGGGTTGCCGGCGCTTGCGTTCCTCGGTGTGCTCCAGGGTCTCCAGCGCTACGGATGGATCAAGGTCGTGGATCTGTCGCGCCAGATCCTCTTCACCGTGCTCGCGCTGACCGTCCTGCTCACCGGACACGGTGTCGTGGCATTCGGCATCACCATGGTCGCCGCCACGGCCTTCGCGGCCGTCGGATATGGGGTCGCCGCCCACGTGCTCTGCCCGGAGATGCGCGTCTCTCCCCGACTCATCAATCGGGCGGCGCTCCGGCCGCTGGCCAGTTTCAGCGCCTGGGTGTTCATCTCGAGGATCAACGGTGTGATCTGGGCACAGATGGACACGGTGATCCTCTCGGTGATCGTGGGCATCAACGTGCTCGCCGGCTACAACTTCGCAGCCCGTCTTCAGTCCGCCGCATCGTATCCGCAATCACTGAGCGCAGCCGCGGTTGTGCCTGCCTCGGCCAACCTGCTGGCGCTCGAGTCTCGCGAGCGCCTTCGACAGCTTCTGATCCGCGGCACGCGTTACTCGCTCGAACTTTCTCTGCCGGTCACGATCGCCGCGATGATCCTCGCGCGCCCACTCCTGATCTACTGGGTGGGCGCGTCGTACGCGAGCTATGCGGGACCGGCGCAACTCTTTCTCACGTATCAGCTCGTCTCGTGCACCGCCGGGATCGCGAACACCATGCTGGTCGGGATGGGACGGGTGCGTGAGGTCACCATCTACGTGACCATCGCCATGCTGATCAACCTCGGCCTCTCGATTGCCCTGGCCCGGCCACTCGGCGTCTCCGGGGTCATCATCGGGACGCTCGTCGGGTACGGGATCACGGCGCCGCTGTACATCCGCCTGGTGCTCCGCGAGCTGACCATGGGCCTTGGAGAGTTCCTCGGTCACGCGATCCTTCCGATCCTCCCGTGGGCAGCTGTATTCGCCGCGGTGGTGGCGCTCACAGCGCATTTCCTCTCGCCGGCCAGCCTCATCGCCGTGGCGCTCTGCTGCGTGCCCGGCACGCTGGTATACGTCGCGGGGATCATTGGTGTTGCCATGTCGCGCGAGGAGCGCAGCGCGTTGCTCGGCTTCCTGCTCCCAACACCTCACGCGCGCTGATGGACCGCGTCCGCGTGCTGGCCATGGACCATTTCTCCGACCAGGACCTCCGATCGCTCGAGGCGGACCCGCGTCTCGACATCCGCAGGTTTCCGTATCAGCGATTCCGGCAGCCTGCGATCCGGATCATGGGCCGGCCGGTGGCCCGCGGTCTGCATGCATACAACGACCCGGCGGTCGCCGCCGCTCGGATGCGTTACGCGCACTGGCTCCGGCGAGAGGTCGAGCACCTCTATCTGGAGCGTGCATTCGATGTGATCCTCCTTCCCTCCGACACGTTCTTCTACGTGCGCAGCCTCCCGGCCGCGGCCCACTCCCTCGGCATCCCGGTAGTCGTCATGCAGAAGGAAACCACCATCTCCGTTCACACGATGGATGAGCACAGCCAGGAGATGCGTGTCGAGGCACCGTTCGTCGCCGACTGGATGACCGTCTGCAGCGAGCGTCACCGCGAGTTCTGGATGCGGGCGGGAGCTGACGGCGATCTGGTCGAGGTGACCGGGCAGCCACGCTTCGACATCTATGCGTCGCGGCGCTCGCAGCCTCCTTCCGCACGGCGGCAGGTCCTCTTTCTCACCAATGAGCTCGACGCATACGTGCCGGGAGTCGGCCAGGGAATGGGGCTTCGGACCTGGGAGCCGCTTCGCGACGCGACTGAAGCCGCGCTGTTCGATGCGGTCCGAACGGGAGCGTGCGAGGTCCTCGTGAAGATCCACCCGCAGCAGAACCATCGCGTCGAATCGGCGCGCATTGCCCGGAGGTCCGGCGGTCGATGGCATCACGGCGTCGAGGTTGCCTCGCCCGATGCCGACACCCGCGAATTGATCGTCGGTGCCGACGTCGTCGTCGGCTTTCAGTCAACCGCGCTGTACGAGGCCGTCGCGGCGGGCAGGCCGGTCATCTACGCAGCCTGGGGAGAGGAGTACGAGCGTTTTCGCAACGGCTTGATTCCGTTCGACCAGGCGCCGCCGGCGTGCATCCATCACGCGACGTCTGCCGCCGCGCTCACCCACATGCTTTCGGACGAGCTGCCGCCTGCCGGCGTGACATGCACCGCGTGGTACGAGGAGGCGCTCGGACCCGTGGACGGGCTGGCCACGGACCGTGTCACCCGCCGCCTGCTGTCGATTGCCGCCGCGTCGAGCCCAACACCGCGACGTCGCGAGCTCGAGCTGCGCAGAACTCGCTACGCCCTCGCGTTGCTGGCCCGCGCGCTGGCCGCGCAGACCGTGTGGACGGTTGCGATTCCGGTCGCGAACGTTGCCGGAGAGTCACGACGGGTCGGCGTCCGACGCCGTCGCGCCGGCGAGAAGCGACGGCTGGCAATCGCCACGCTTCGCCGACGTTCTCACTGATCGGGCCAGCGGCGCCTCGTCCAGAAGACTTCGTGGTCGTCGCGACCGAGCGCCCAGAGCGTCCGGCGCGCAACATTGCCGGCGAGCCCGTCGCGTTGCGAGAGGGTCGGCCGGGGCGCCGAGCCGGCGACATCGCGAATCAGTGCCACGGCGTCGCCGGGGGTGACCACGCCCTGGCTCGCCGCGCGCTCCACCATCCAGAACGCGAGGTCGTAGAAACGGTACACGCGCAGCAGGCACACGTTGCGGACGAGCTCGGTCAGTGACTCCGCCTGCAGCGCCGACTCGCGGAAGTAGAGCGCATCACCCGCGACCAGCTCGGCGCTCAGCGCCGCGCTCCCGGTTGCCGTGTGCAGGTACTTGCGAAGGTAGTGGTGGGACTCGTCGTTCGCGTTGCGATACGAGCGGTGGGTGCGCAGGTCGAGCAACCGAAAGCCATGGTCGCGCATGTACCCATCCACGTCGCCGAATGTCGGCTGACCCTGATACAGCTCCACGAACTCCACCTCGGTTTCAACGCAGACAACCTCGTCGAGCTGCGCGTTGGTCAACGACGAGAGGATCTCCAGCTCGGTTCCCTGCGTATCGAGCTTCATGAGGACCGGAACCGGACGGCCGTTCTCGGCGAGGAAGTCGTGCAATGACTTGCACGGCACCTCGATGACGCGGCGGATCCCCGCATACGACGATCCGCTGTACTCGAGGATCACCGCCTCGTTGGGTGGGAACAACGATGACCCGGTGCTGCGGTTGAGAACGTAGAAGGGACGCATGCCGCTGCTCCCGGCGAGCGCCACCGGAAACCAGTGGATGTTCGGCGGCGATTCGCGCCGGCGACTCGCGCACTCGGCCTCGTCGGGCTCGAAACAATCGACCTCCATCACGGCCAGGTGGTCACGCCACTGCGGCGCGACGCCACCCGCAGCCCCGACATCCATCGCGGCCAGCGGCTCGCGCGCAAGCGTCGAGGCGATGACCCCGCCGGGGTCGAGGGGATTCCTCCGCTCACGCGCGTGATGACGAGACCGCGCCACTGCGCGCGCGATCTTGCGCATGGTCCCGCCCCCTGTCACGCCGGTGACGCCCGAGC
>Ga0308309_10000972_pt1 | contig 17187 bp, 16 predicted proteins | sample HubBroMetageWFT5_FD_192491 | JGI IMG/M metagenome (GOLD analysis project Ga0308309, IMG submission 192491) | Warmed and freeze-thawed soil microbial communities from the Hubbard Brook experimental Forest, New Hampshire - Hubbard Brook CCASE Soil... | ecosystem: Environmental > Terrestrial >...
CAAGCTCGGCGCCAAGGGCACGTCGCTGATCGCTGTCGAGACGACGACCGAGGGTTTCAAGCGCGGCCGCAATCTCGAGAAGATCGGCATGAAGGCGCAGGACACGTCGGAGCTGTTCTTCGACAACGTCCGCGTGCCGGCTGACAATCTGCTGGGTGGCCCAGGCATGGGCTTCATCCAGCTCATGCAGCAACTGCCGCAGGAGCGCCTGGTCATCGCCATCCAGGCCATCGCCGCGATCGAAGCGGCGATGGAGCACACGGTTGCCTACGTCAAGGAACGCAAGGCCTTCGGCAAGCAGATCATCGATTTCCAGAACACCCGCTTCAAGCTCGCCGAGCTCAAGACCAAGGCGCAGGTCGCGCGCGTGTTCGTCGATGATTGCATCGCCCGGCATCTGAAGGGCGAGCTTGATGTCGCCACCGCCGCCATGGCCAAGTATTTCGCCACCGACCTGCAGTGCGAGCTCATCGACGAGTGCCTGCAGTTCTTCGGCGGCTACGGCTACATGTGGGAATACCCCATCGCCCGCCTCTACGCCGACGCCCGCGTGCAGAAGATCTACGGCGGCACGAATGAGATCATGAAAGAGCTGATTGGACGTACCTTATAGCGATCACCAACGCTGTCATCCCGAGCGCAGCGAGGGACCTTTCCTGCGGCCCTAAAGGCCCCTCGCTCCGCTCGGGGTGACAGTTGGAATCGCCATCAACGCCCGTGAGTTAAGGAGACAGACCATGACCGACGCATTCATCTACGACGCCGTCCGCACGCCGCGCGGCAAGGGCCGCAAGGATGGCTCTTTGCACGAAGTCACGCCGGTGCGCCTGGCCGTCACCGCCTTGGCTGCGATCCGCGACCGCAACAAGCTCGACACCCACCTGGTCGACGACGTGGTGCTGGGCTGCGTCATGCCGATCGGCGAGCAGGGCGCCGACATCGCGCGTACCGCGGCGGTCGTGGCGGGCTATGCCGAGAGCGTGCCCGGCGTGCAGGTCAACCGCTTCTGCGCCTCGGGCCTCGAAGCCACCAACATGGCGGCGGCGCAGGTCATGTCGGGCCAGAGCCAGGCCACGATCGGCGGCGGCGTCGAATCGATGTCGCGCGTCGCCATGGGCTCCGACGGCGGCGCCTGGCCGACCGATCCGGCCGTGGCGATCCCAATGTACTTCGTGCCGCAAGGCATCTCGGCCGACCTTATCGCCACCAAGTACGGCCTGAGCCGCGACGACGTCGACGCCTACGCCGTCGAATCGCAGAAGCGCGCCAAGGCGGCGTGGGACGCCGGCTACTTCAAGAAGTCGATCGTGCCGGTGAAGGACCAGAACGGCATCGAGCTGCTGGCGCACGACGAGCTGATGCGGCCCACCACCACCATGCAGACGCTGGCGGCGCTGGAACCCAGCTTCAAGATGCAAGGCGAGATGATGCCGGGCTTCGACGCGGTGGCGCAGCAGCGCTATCCCGAGGTCGAGAAGATCAACCACGTCCACCATGCCGGCAATTCGTCGGGCATCGTCGACGGCGCGGCCGCCATCCTGATCGGCACCAAGGAGTTCGGCGAGAAAGCCGGGCTGAAGCCGCGCGCGCGCATCCGCGCCTTCGCCTCGGTCGGCTCGGAGCCGGCGATCATGCTGACCGGTCCGGCACCATCCTCCGAGAAGGCGCTGAAGCGCGCCGGCATGAGCGTGAAGGACATCGACCTGTGGGAGCTGAACGAGGCCTTCGCCGCCGTCGTGCTGCGCTACCTGCAGATCCTCAAGATGCCGCATGACAAGATCAACGTGAACGGCGGCGCCATCGCCATGGGCCATCCGCTGGGCGCCACCGGCGCGATGATCCTGGGGACCCTGCTCGACGAGCTGGAGCGGCGCAACCTCTCGACCGGCCTCGCCACGCTCTGCGTCGGCGCCGGCATGGGCACCGCGACGATCATCGAGCGGGTGTAGGTACCGCGACCGTTGCCCACCCTTCGAGACGCCGGCCTTCGGCCGGCTCCTCAGGGTGAGGTAGTGGTTTTGTAACGTCCTCACCCTGAGGAGCGAGCGAAGCGAGCGTCTCGAAGGGTGGGCACCACCAAGAATTCGGAGACCAACCATGATCAACTACAACGTCGACAGCGACGGCATCGCCACCATCACCTGGGACATGCCCAACCGCACCATGAACGTGCTGAACGAAGCCTCGATCACGGCCTATGCCGGCGCGCTCGAAACGGCGCTCAAGGACGACAAGGTCAAGGGCATCATCGTGACGTCGGCCAAGGCCGACTTCATCGCCGGCGCCGACCTGGAAATGCTGTTAGGCGCCGACACGTCCGATGCCACCAAGCTGATGGACCAGTTCAGCCAACTGCAGAAGCTGTTCCGCCACCAGGAGACCGGCGGCAAGCCGATCGTGGCGGCGATCAACGGCACGGCGCTGGGCGGCGGCTTCGAGATCTGCCTGGCCAGTCACCACCGCATCGCCGCGGCCAATCCGCGGGCGAAAGTCGGCCAGCCCGAGGTCAAGATCGGCCTTTTACCGGGCGGCGGCGGCACGCAACGCATCCCGCGCCTGATCGGTGTGATGAATGCCGCGCCCATCCTGCTCGAGGGCAAGGACCTTACGGTCGACGCCGCCAAAGGCCTCGGCCTGATCCACGACGTCGTGCCGGCCAACGAGCTTTTAGCCAAGGCCAAGGCGTGGCTGATGGCGCCGGCCGGCGAACAGGTCGTGCCGGAATACGCCGGCAAAGGCGCCAAGCCGATCGACGGCCGCGCCGTCCAGCCGTGGGATCGCAAGGGTTTCAAGACCCCGGGCTTCCCGGGCGGCCAGGTATGGAGTCCTCCGGGCGTACAGACCTTCATCGGCGGCAACGCCATGATCGCGGCCAAGACCAGCGGCGTCTATCCGGCGCCCAAGGCGATCATGAGCTGCGTCTACGAGGGCCTGCAGCTGCCGATCGACACGGCGCTGCGCGTCGAGACGCGCTACTTCGTCTCGCTGCTGCGCAACCCCGTCGCCAAGAGCATGATCCGCACGCTGTTCTTCGGCCTGCAGGAGGCCAACAAGCTGGCCCGCCGGCCCAAGGGTGTGCCGAAGCAGGAGTACAAGAAGATCGGCATTTTGGGCGCGGGCCTGATGGGCTCGGGCATTGCCACCGTGGCCTCGCAGGCCGGCCTCGAGATCGTGCTTTTGGACAAGGACCAGGCATCGGCCGACAAGGGCAAGGCGCATATCGCGGGCGAACTCGACAAGCTCGTGAAGCGCGGGCGCCTCACCCAGGAGAAGCGCGACGAGACCCTGGGCCGCGTGAGCGCCACGCCGGATTTCGGCGCGTTGAAGGACTGCCAGCTCGTGGTCGAGGCGGTGTTCGAGAACCGCGAGGTCAAGGCCGAGGCGACCAGGAAGGCCGAGGCCTCGCTTCCCGCCGGCGCGGTGTTCGCCTCCAACACCTCGACCCTGCCGATCACTGGCCTCGCCGAGGCCTCGGCGCGGCCCGAGCATTTCATCGGCCTGCATTTCTTCTCGCCGGTCGAGAAGATGCCGCTGGTCGAGATCATCGTCGGCAAGAAGACCTCGCCCGAGACGCTCGCGCGCGCCATGGACTTCGTGCAGAAGATCCGCAAGACGCCGATCGTCGTGAACGACAGCCGCGGCTTCTTCACGTCGCGTGTCTGCGGCGCCTTTATCAGCGAGGGCCATCGCATGCTGAAGGAGGGCATCCCCGCGCCGATGATCGAGAACTGCGCGCGCTTTGCCGGCATGCCGGTGGGCCCGCTGGCGCTGAACGACGAGGTCGCGATCGACCTGTCGTGGAAGATCATGGATCAGGCGCGGCGCGACGCGGCGGCCGCCGGCCACAAGTTCGAGGAGGGCGGCAGCGAGGAGATCCTCGAGCTGATGGTGAAGAAGCTCGAGCGCTTCGGCCGCAAGAACGGCAAGGGCTTCTACGACTATCCGACCGACGGCAAGAAGCGCCTGTGGCCGGAGCTTTCGAAGTACTTCCCGCCCGATCCCAAGCTGCTCTACGGCGAGGGCGAGGAGAAGCGCGCCAAGGAGGACGAGATCAAGAAGCGCCTGCTCTACGTCCAGGCGGTCGACACCGCGCGCTGCCTCGAAGCCAACGTGCTCACCAACCCGCAGGACGGCGACGTCGGCTCGATCATGGGTCTGGGTTTCGCGCCGCAGACCGGCGGCGCTGTCAGCCTGATCGACCAGGTCGGCATCAGGAAGTTCGTCGCCGAATGCGACGACTTCGCCAAGAAGTACGGCCCACAGTTCGAAGTGCCGAAGCTCTTGCGCGACATGGCGGCCAAGGGCCAGGGCTTCTACGCCAACTACCATCCGGCGAAAGCGGCTTAGCGACAAATAAAGTACCGTCATCCCGACCGAAGCGAAGCGGAGTGGAGGGACCTCGTCTTCGTCGAACACATGACGAGGTCCCTCCACTTCGCCTCGCTGCGCTCGGCTTCGGTCGGGATGACGGATTTGTTTTTGGGGAGGAGAGCAACGTGAATGATAAAGAAATCGGAGCCCTCGCTGATCGCATCGCCGAGGGTCGTCGCAGCCGCAAGGTCATGGATTTCCTCGCTGCTGCCGCGGCAAATCTTTCCGAGGCCGATTCCTACAAGGTCCAGTTCGCCGTCCACGCCCGCCTGACGGCCGATGGCAAGGACGCCATGGCTGGCTGGAAGGTGGCGTTGACCCTGCCCTCGCAGTACGAGCCGCTGAAACTCTCGGGTCCCGTCTTCGCCGGCATCTACCAGACCGGCGTCCGCCAGAGCGGCGCGGTGTTCGAGAAGGGCTGGCCGATCAAGGCCGGCATCGAGTGCGAGATGGTGGCGCGCATGGCGAAGGACGTGACCGCCGCCAGCACTCCCTATACGGCCGAGACGATCAAGCCGTTCGTCGCCAACTTCTATTGCGGCGCTGAAGTCGTCGAGAACCGCTACGCCGACGTCACCAAGGTAAGTGGACCGGGCCGCATCGCCGACGACGTGCTGCAGGCGGCCTGCATCGTCGGCACCGAGATCAAGGACTGGCAGACGCTCGACTTCGCCGGCGTAAAAGGCCGCTCCCTGTTCGAGGACAAGGAAATCGGCGCGGGCCCCGGCACCAACGTCATGGGCGGCGCCCTGATCTCGCTCGCCTGGCTCGCCAACAAGCTTTTAGCCAACGGCAAGGTCCTGCAGGCCGGCGACGTCATCCTGACCGGCTCGGTGCATCCGCCGGTGTTCCTGCCGGGACCGGGCACCGCAAAGACAGAGTTCGTCGGGCTTGGCGGATCAGCGATCACGATCAAGTAGCTTGAGCCGCGGGCAGTGTCTCATGGAGGGGCGACCGGCCGCCCGCTGGGTGGGCGGATGGGGCGAGTCCATCCGAGAGCGAGGCGGTCGTCGGTCGATCTCGCCTTCGTATCGATGAATGCGCTCGTCGTGTGGCACGCGCCGATACTCACCGTTCCGAGGATGATGGCTGCTGCGCCAAGGAGCATGGCTGCTATTGGAATAATCGAATGCATCGTTCTCTCCCGTCATCCGAGATTCGGCATGGGTGCCGCTCTCAACGGGTAGACGAGGCATAAGGCCGAAGCGTTACAGGCTTTTCCGTCTCAGAGCGATGGGCGCACCAGCATCGATTGACAGCACGTAGCGCTTCTTCTATTGCTTAACCATAAGGTTAACTATGGGCGGGTGACGGATGAGCTGCAGCATCGTGACGGTCGAGCGCCGGCTCACGGCCGTCGTCAAGACCAAGGTGGCCTTCGCCAAGATTCCCGACGCACAACGCGCCGCACGGACGGCGGTCGACGGCGCCTTGCCGTCGCTCGATGCCGGGCCGTTGGGTCGGCCCTGCACGCGCTTCCGGACGCCGGCGGCGAGCGCCCTCGATATGGAGATCGGAACGATCGTGGCACGGACGTTCCCGGCCAAGGATGAGGTCGTGCCGTCGGATCTGCCGGCAGGCCGCGCCGCGCATTTCCTGCTGAAGGGCTCGTTCGACGGCCTGCCGGGCGCCTGGCAGACCCTGTTCGACTGGTGCACGGCCGAGAAGCTCACGCTCGCCGGCATCAACTGGGAGATCTATATGCCCTGGCAAGGCGTCGATCCCGCCAAGCTCGAGACCGACCTCTACGCGCTGCTGGCCTAGGCTTGCCTGACAGCATTCTGCTGTCATCGCGGGCACGGGTGGCCCCCACTCATGGTGTACGGCCGCCGCTCCGCGCGCTCCCGCGCCCTCTATGCCGGTACGCAAGTATTATTCTGCCTGACGATGACGCCTGGCTCTTGACAGAACTGAGCAATGTTGTGGCGTATCTTTACCGACACTCACGAGCACAGGATCGGCAGATGGCCACCCCCGGACAACCGACGAGCGGGCTATTTCACCGGGCCGTAGAACACGATCCAGATGGCAAAATCCTCGGAGAAATCCTCGAACCCATGCGCAACATGCGCTGCGGCGAAAAGAAGGTCACCGGGTCCGACCGCCGTCACCCTGTCCTCGACGCGGTAGTGGCCGGTTCCAGCGGCGACGATATAGAACTCGTCACGCTGGTGCGGAAGCTGCGGCCCGTTCGTGGGCCGGGGGGTAAACCTGATCTCAAGATCGCCATCGATGAACGCTTCGGCCGAACGGCCCGGTTTCCACGGCAGGTCCCGGGCGGCAGCAAGCGAAATGGGTGCTGGCGTCTTGTCCATGTCCAACCCTCGTTCTCTCCGGTATCGCTAGTCCGCTGCCTTGTGGTCCAGAAAAGCCAGCGTGCCGTCGCTGCGCTCGCCCTTGAGATAGCGGAACGTGCCGGCGCCGGTGGCGACAAGGTCGCCCTTCTGGTCGTAGGTCTCGGTCTCGGCGGCGAAGGTGCTCTGGCTGGTCGAGGGCCGCCAGGCACCGAAGATCGTCAGTTCGTCGCCGTCGCGCGCCGCCTTGATGAACTGCGTGGTGAAGGCCAGCGTGGCGCTGAGCCGCCGCACCGTCGCGGTGTCGTTGAAGGTGCAGGCAAAGCCGCTCGCCGAATCGAGCAGGGTCATCAGCACGCCGCCATGCAACAGGCCGTTGGCGTTGCAGAGCTCGGGCCGGACTTTCAGGCTCATTTCGACGAAGCCTGGGCGCCAGGCCACGACCTCGTGGCCTATGAGCCCGTTGAAGCCGCGAAAAGCATGCGCGGCGACCGGCCGCGCATCGGCCGGTCGTTGGATGGCCATGGTGGAAGAGGGCGCGCCTTAGCGGCGCGCCATCGCCGACATCGGTGGCCGCTGGCCGTTGGTGGCGGGACGCACCGCCGTGGTTGCGGGGGCAGTGGACGGCTGGGCGGCCATGCCGGTGCGGATGTCGCGCGCGACCTTCACCAGGCGCGGGCCCCAGTCGGCTTCGAGCCGGTCGCGGCTGATCTGGTAGATCGGCGCCGAAGCATTGATGGCGTAGGCGGCGGTGCCGTCGGAGTTGCGCAGCGGCGCGCCGACGCCGCACAGCTCGGGCAGCCACTCGCCCCAGGTGACGCAGAAGCCGCGGTCGGTCAGCTCCTTGAACGAGCGCTCGAGGCCGGCCTTGACCTTTGTCCAGTCGTCGCGCCAGCGGCGCCGGATGGCATCGATCTGCTTGTTGCGGTCGACGTCTGGCAGCGAGAACAGGTAGGCGCGGCCCATCGCCGTGCTGGCCATCGGCACGCGCGTGCCGACGTCGTGGGTGATCGCCACGACCGACGGGCCGCGGCAAGCCTCGAGATAGATCATCGAATGACGGTCGCGTCCGCCCAGCGCCGTCGAGGCGTTGAGCGCGTGGGCGAGCTGCTCGAGCGGCTGACGCGAGGCGCGCCGCACGTCCATGCTCGAGATCGCGGCATAGCCCAGCGCCAGCACCGAGGCGCCCAGCTCGTATTTGCGGAACCGGCGAATGTAGTTGAGGTAGCCGAGCTCGGTCAGCGTGTGGGTGAGACGCGCCACGGTTGGCTTCGGCAGCCCGGTGCGATGGGCGATCTCCTGGTTGCCCAGCATGCCTTCGCCGGCATGGAAAGCGCGCAGGATGTCGAGGCCGCGGGCGAGCGCGGTGACGAACTGGCGGTCCTTGCCGCTGTTCTCCTCGGCGAGACCATTCTCGACCGAGCTCTGGAAGGCCGCAGTTCGCGTGACGAGATGACTGACGTTGCCCATGGCGTTTATCTCCTGGTGAATGGCCGTTTATTTCTTTGCGGGGCGGAACGTGCCATTGCGTCGCCAGTGCCGCAATGCGCGCGCGCGGGTTTTGACCTGCGAACATGCAAAACAGCCATGTCACAGATGCGTGATTCGCTATCTGCAGTTGTGAAAGCGCGAATCAAAGCGCGGATTCGAGCTCGGATTCGGGCGTTTTCCACGCCTATATGTTGCCCATCACGCCCGCTGGCAGTATGCCCGCGCTACTATCGACGGACCCTCTGAGAGGCCAAATTGGCGAAAGAACCTACATTACCTAAGGATATTGCCGCGCTGTCGTTCGAGGACGCGCTCAAGGAGCTTGAGACGATCGTCCAGCAGCTCGAGCGCGGCCAGGTGAAGCTCGACGAGGCGATCACCGCCTACGAGCGCGGGGCGCTTCTGAAGCGGCACTGCGAGCAGAAGCTCGCCGAGGCCAAAATGAAGGTCGAGAAGATCGTCTTCGCCGCCGATGGCACCGTCGGCAGCCAGCCCGCCGACCTCAGCTAGTTCCCTGTAGTTCCTCCGCCGCCATGCCGCTGTCGTCGTTTCACGAGTTCGAGCCTGCGCTTGCCCATGCCGCCCAGTCGGTCGAGCGCACCATGGATCATCTGCTGTCCCGAGGGGAGGGCGGCGAGGCGCGCGTGGTCGAGGCCATGCGCTACTCGAGCCTGGGCGGTGGCAAGCGGCTCCGCGCCTTTTTCGTGCTGGCCGGTGCAACGTTGTTCAAGGTGGCCGCGTTGTCTTCAACCAGGACCGCGAGCGCCATTGAATTCGTGCACGCATATTCGCTGATCCACGATGATCTGCCAGCGATGGACGATGATGATCTCCGGCGTGGCAAACCTGCGTGTCACAAGCAGTTCGACGAAGCAACGGCCATCCTGGCCGGCGACGCCCTGCAGGCGCTGGCCTTCGAGGTGCTGGCGCACGAGGACACGCATGGCGACCCCGCGGTCAGGGTCGCGCTGGTCTCGGAACTCGCCAAGGCAGCGGGCGCGCACGGCATGGTCGGCGGCCAGATGCTCGACCTCCTGGCCGAGAAGGAGGGCGCCGACATGTCAATCGGCGCCATCACCCACCTGCAGCGGCTCAAGACCGGCGCGCTGATCTCCTTCTCCTGCATGGCGGGCGCCATTCTGGGCAAGGCGAGCGAGCCCATGCGCGCGGCCTTGTCGGCCTACGCGCACGATCTCGGGCTCGCCTTCCAGATCGTCGACGATCTTTTGGACATCGAGGGCACTGCCCAGGAGCTCGGCAAGACGCCGGGCAAGGACCAGGCGGCGGGCAAGGCCACCTTCGTGTCGATCCTCGGCAAGGAGCGCGCGCGCGCCCAGGCCGATCACCTGGCGCGGCAGGCCGCGCAGCATCTCGAGCCGTTCGGCGAGGCCGCCGATCTGCTGAGGCAGGCAGCGAAATTCGTGGTTGCGCGACGGGCATGAGCCCTCGCGCAGGAGTATAGTAGGTAGTTCCATGACCGGGCAAAGCAAGACGCCGCTTCTCGATACCGTCGACATTCCAGCCGACATCCGTCGCTTGAAGGCCGACAAGTTGCGCCAACTGGCCGACGAGCTCCGCCAGGAGACGATCTCGGCCGTCTCGGTCACCGGCGGCCATCTCGGTGCCGGCCTCGGTGTGGTCGAGCTCACGGTGGCGCTGCATTACGTGTTCGACACGCCCCGGGACCGGCTGATCTGGGACGTCGGCCATCAGGCCTATCCGCACAAGATCGTCACCGGACGGCGCAGCCGCATCCGTACGCTCCGCCAGGAGGGCGGCCTGTCGGGCTTCACGCGCCGCAGCGAGAGCGAATACGACCCATTCGGCGCGGCGCACTCCTCGACCTCGATCTCGTCCGGGCTGGGCATGGCCGTGGCGCGCGATCTCGCCGGCGGCAGCAACCATGTGGTGGCCGTGATCGGCGACGGCGCGATGAGCGCCGGCATGGCCTACGAGGCCATGAACAACGCCGGCGCGCTGCGCAGCCGGCTGATCGTGGTGCTGAACGACAACGACATGTCGATCGCGCCGCCGGTGGGTGCGATGTCGGGCCATCTGTCGCGGCTGCTGTCGGGCCGACCCTACGTCACCTTGCGCAATCTCGGCCGGACTTTCGCCGGGGCGCTGCCCAAGCCGCTCGAGCTCGCGGCCAAGCGCGCCGAGGAATTCGCGCGCGGCTTCGTGGCCGGCGGCACGCTGTTCGACGAGCTCGGCTTCTACTATGTCGGGCCGGTCGACGGGCACAATCTCGACCATCTGCTGCCGGTGTTGAAGAACGCGCGCGACAGCCAGCTCGACAAGCCGATCCTGGTCCATGTCGTGACCAAGAAGGGCAAGGGCTATCCGCCGGCCGAGGCGAGCGACGACAAGTACCACGGCGTCGTGAAGTTCGACGTCATCACCGGCAAGCAGTCCAAGCCGGTGGCCAACGCGCCGGCCTACCAGGCCGTCTTCGCCAAGGCGCTGATCGCCGAGGCCGAAGCCGACAAGAAGATCGTGGCCATCACCGCCGCCATGCCGTCGGGCACCAGCCTCGACAAGTTCGCCGAGCGCTTTCCCGAGCGCTGCTTCGACGTCGGCATCGCCGAGCAGCACGGCGTCACCTTCGCCGCCGGCCTTGCCTGCGAGGGCTTTAAGCCGTTCGCGGCGATCTACTCGACGTTCCTGCAGCGCGGCTACGACCAGGTGGTGCACGACGTCGCCATCCAGAAGCTGCCGGTACGCTTTGCCATCGATCGCGCCGGCCTGGTCGGCGCCGACGGCGCCACGCACGCCGGCTCCTACGACGTCGCCTATCTCTCCTGCCTGCCCGGTTTCGTCGTCATGGCGGCTGCCGACGAGCTCGAGCTGATGCACATGGTGGCGACGGCGGCGCAGATCGACGACCGGCCTTCGGCTTTCCGCTATCCGCGCGGCGAAGGCGTGGGCGTCGAGTTGCCGGCGAAGGGTACGCCGCTCGAGATCGGCAAGGGCCGCATCCTGCGCGAGGGCAACAAGATCGCGATCCTGAATTTCGGCACACGCCTCGCCGAATGCCTTGTCGCGGCCGAGGATCTGGCGGCCAAGGGCCTCAGCACCACGGTGGCCGATGCCCGCTTCGCCAAGCCGCTCGACACCGACCTGGTGCGCCGGCTGGCGCGCGAGCATGAGGTGCTGATCATCATCGAGGAGGGCGCGATCGGCGGCTTCGCCAGCCATGTGTTGCAGGAGCTGGCGACCGCGGGCCTGCTCGATCATGGCCTGAAAGTCCGGCCGATGGTCCTGCCTGACTACTTCATCGATCAGGCTTCGCCCGCGCGCCAATACGCGCAGGCCGGCCTCGACGCGCCGGCGATCGTGAAGACCGCGCTGGCCGCGCTCGGCCAGCAGGCCGAGCGGGCGCGCGGCAGGTCCTAGCTCAGTCCTTCGGCTGCGGGACGATGCGCAGGTAGGGCTTCGGCGCCTTCCAGCCATTGGGATACTTGGCCTTGGCGGCCTCGTCGGAGACGGCCGGGACGATGATGACATCCTCGCCGCGCTTCCAGTTCACCGGCGTCGCGACCTGGTGCTTGGCCGTGAGCTGGCACGATTCGAGGAGCCGCAGCACCTCGTCGAAGTTGCGGCCGGTGCTCATCGGGTAGGTGAGCATCGCCTTGATCTTCTTGTCCGGGCCGATGATGAACACCGAGCGCACCGTGGCGTTGTCGGCGGCGGTGCGGCCTTCCGACGTCGTGCCGGCGCCTTCCGGCAGCATGTCGTAGGCGGTCGCGACCTTGAGCTCGGGATCGCCGATCATCGGATAGGTGACGGCATGCCCTTGAGTCTCCTCGATGTCCTTCGCCCATTTGGAATGATTGGCCACCGGATCGACCGAGAGGCCGACGATCTTGGTATTGCGCTTGTCGAACTCGGGTTTCAGCCCGGCCATGTAGCCAAGCTCGGTGGTGCAGACCGGCGTGAAGTCCTTGGGATGGGAGAACAGGACTGCCCAGCCGTCGCCGATCCACTTGTGGAACTCGATCGGGCCCTGGGTCGTCTCGGCCTTGAAATCAGGCGCAGTAGAGTTGATGCGAAGCGTCATGGTGAAACCCCCTCCTGTGAAGAATCCTGCTTTCAGACGGTAGATCGTCCTTCCCGGCGGTCCGGTCAAGCCTTGGAAGGAATCCAGCTTATGAGGCCGATACCGCCATCAACTTCTACCGTCGTTCCCACGACATAACGGCCAAATCTTTCCGACAAAACCGCGACAGCGACCTGGGCAATGTCGTCAGGCGTGCCGGCGCGGCCGAGCGGGATCTGTGCCACCAGCGCGCTGAGGTTGCCGGCCACGAAGCCGCCGCCCGGGATGGCGCCGGGCGCGATGGCGTTGACCCGGATGCCGTCGGGCGCCAGCACACGGGCGAGTTCCTTCATCACCATCGTCATGCCGGCCTTCGAGGCGCTGTAGTGCGGCAAGTTCCGTGGCATCTCGCGGTGCTGCGAGGTGATCAGCAGGATCCGTCCCTTGATCTTGTTCTCGCGCATCTGCCGGCCGGCCTCGCGCGCCAGGAAGAAGCCCGAGCGCAGGTTGATGTCGGTCATGGCATCCCACGTCGCCTCCGAGACGGAGAGCGGCGTGTCGACTTCCTGGCGACGCAGGCTCGCGGCATGGACGAACAGCGAGACCGTCCCGAGCTTTTTTAGCGCGCCGTCGAGCAGGCCCTTCCAGCCGTCGCGTTTGGCGAGATCGGCGGCGAGGAAGTCGATGCCGTCTTCGGCGGGCGGAGCGACAATGTCGCTGCCCAGCACCGTGGCGCCTTCTTCCTTCAATGCCTTGGCGATGCCGCGGCCGATGCCGCCGGCACAACCCGTGACCAGGGCGCGTTCGCCCTCCAGAAGCTTCGTGCCCATGCTAAACGTCTCTGCCTTCGATCGGGAGTGAGCCCATGGACCGGATACGGCCGACCTTGAACCAGTTGAACATTGTAAGCGGCGATCCTGCGGCGGCCATCGACTTCTATCGCCGTCTCGGCCTCGACTTTCCCGACCAAAGGGTGTGGCGCACGGCGACGGGCGCGCATCACGCCAGTGCCGAGAGCGTCGCGGCATCGGACGGCATCGATCTCGACATCGACAGCACGACCTTCGTCCAGGTCTGGAACACCGGATGGCGTGGCCACGCAGACCTAGCCGGCCGCGTGGTCGTCGGCTTCGAGGTCGCCTCGCGCGAGGAGGTCGACCGGCTCTATGGCGAGATGACCGCGGCCGGTTCGCGCGGATTGCAGGCGCCCTATGACGCCTTCTGGGGCGCGCGATACGCCGTCGTCGAGGACCCGGACGGCGTCGCCGTCGGCCTCATGAGCCCGATCTCGGCCGAGCATCGCGCGCCGCCACCGGAAGTCTAGGAGGCGGCGTGGCCAAGACGCGGCTCGATGTGGCGCTGGTCGAGCGCGGACTGGCGGAGACGCGCGCGTCGGCGCAACGCATGGTCATGGCCGGACTGGTGTTCTCGGGCGAACGCCGTCTCGACAAGCCGGGCCACGCCGTCGCGGAGGACACGCCGCTCGAAGTGCGCGGCCAGCCGCATCCCTATGTCTCGCGCGGCGGGCTGAAGCTTGCCAAGGCGCTCGATCATTTCGCCCTCCCGGTCGCCGGCCGCATCGCGCTCGACGTCGGTGCCTCGACCGGCGGCTTCACCGACTGCCTGCTGCAGCGCGGGGCCGCCAAGGTCTATGCCATCGATGTCGGCACCAACCAGCTGGCCTGGAGGCTGCGCACCGACCCGCGGGTGATCTCGATGGAGAAGACCAACATCCGCGACATCACGCGCAAGGAGGTGCCGGAGCCCATCGAGCTGATCGTCTGCGACGCCTCGTTCATCGGGCTGCGCACGGCACTGCCCGCGGCGCTGACGCTCGCGGCGCCGAGCGCGCATCTCGTGGCGCTGATCAAGCCGCAGTTCGAGGTCGGCAAGGGCCGGGTGGGCAAGGGCGGCATCGTGCGCGAGCCGGAGCTGCACCAGGAAGTCTGCGCCACGATCTCGGAGTGGTTGGCGGCCCAGCCGGGTTGGCGCGTGCTGGGCGTCACCGACAGCCCGATCGAAGGCGCCGAGGGCAACAAGGAATTCCTCATCGCCGGAATTTTCAACGCGTAGCGCGCGACACCCGGAACTTGTTGTTGTCGGCCAAGGTCTCGAACGAGGCGAAATGGGCTTTCAGCACTGGCTCGTAGGGCAAGCCGCGGTTGGCCACCAGGTAGAGGCGGCCGCCCGGCTTGAGCGCGCGCGCGGTCGCTTCGATCACGGCTTGCCCGAGTGCCGGCGTTGCCGCCCGGCTGGTGTGAAACGGCGGATTGCAGACGATGGAGTCGTAAGTCGCGGGGCCCGGCTCGGAAGCAAGGTCGAGCCAGTGGAATGTCGCTCGCTTGTCGGTGACATTGGCCCGTGCCGCCTCGAGTGCGCGGTACTCGGCATCGATCAGGTCGAGACGGGCAATGCCCGGTGAGTCCGACAGCATGACCAGGCTGAGATAGCCCCAGCCGCATCCGAAATCCGCGACATGTTTGCCGAGATCGTCCGGCAGATGGGCGGCGAGCAAGGCGGAACCGTCGTCGATCCTGTTCCAGCTGAAGATGCCGGGTTGGCTCATCATCAAGCCGTCGTTTGTCCCATCGGCCATCGGCCGCAGGGTCGTGAGCTGCCGCCAATAGTCCGGGGGGACGCGGTCGCGCTTGGTGACCCAGAAGACACGGCAATGGAACTTGGGCAATGAGCCCATGATGCCCAGCGCCTTGCCGACATGCTTCTCGAAGCTCACCGCGCCATCGTCATTGGCGCCCGTGCAGACGAGCGTACCGCCGGGCTCAAGCAGGTCCCAGCCACGCACGATGTTGGCGAAGTTCTCTTCCTTGTGCTTGGTCAGCAGGACAAGGCCAAGCGGATAGGCGCCGCCCTCGAGCTTCGGCACGACGCGCCAGCCCGCCTGCTTCAGGCGCAGATATTCGGGTCGGAAGGATTGCTCGGCGTCGATGTCCTTGAACGGACCGAGTTCGGCGCGCAGGAAGAACGCGCGCTGGCGCGCCAGCGCGCCTGAGTCGAAAGCGTAGGCGAGGGCGCGGCCGGCCTGAGTCACGGAACCAAAACGGCGCGCCCCATGATCAGGCCCTTGCGCAGTTCCTGCAGCGTGGCGTCGGCCTCGTCGAGGCGGCGCTTGATGATGGGCACCGGCGTCACCTTGCCCGACGTGACGAGGCCCATCATCTCCTTCATCTCGGCTGGGCTGCCGGTCACGGAGCCCAAGATCTGGCAGCCGGTGAAGGCGAACATCGGCAGTGGCATGGAGAAGGTGCCGCCGAACAGGCCGACGATGATCAACCGTCCGCCGCGGCCGAGCGCCCTGAGGCCGAACTGGGCCGACGCCTCGGCGCCAACGAAATCGATGGCCGCGCCAACGCCGGTGCCGCCGGTCAGGTCCATCACCTGCTTGCGGGCTTCCCTGTCGCGCGGATCGAGGGCTGCGATCGCGCCGTTCTCAAGGGCGAGCTTGCGCTTGCCTTCGTCGATGTCGGCCACGATCGGCTCGCGGCCCAGCACCGACTTGGCGAAGCGCACGCCCATCAGGCCGACGCCGCCGGCGCCGATCACCAGGATCGGTTTGCCGCCGTCCTGGCCCACCGCCTTCTTGACAGCGCCGAACGCCGTGATGCCCGAGCAGGCATAGAGGCAAGCGAGTTCTGTCGGCAGGTTGCCGTAGGGATAGAGGTACTTCGCATCCGGCACGATGACATGGTCGGCATAGCCGCCATCCTTGTTGACGCCCAGCGCCCGCGGTGTCGGGCAAAGATGTTCGATGCCGTTCTGGCAGTACCAGCACTTGCCGCAGCCGATCCACGGATAGACCACCGCCTTGTCGCCGACCTTGGCACCTCCCTTGGCTGCATCGGGACCGACGGCCACGACGTCGCCCACGATCTCGTGGCCCATGGTGCGCGGCGGCGCCATGGTCTTCTCGGTCGAATATTTGTTGCCGCCGCCCATGTCGAAATAGCCTTCCCACAGATGGACGTCGCTGTGGCAGACGCCGGCGGCGGTGATGCGCACCAGCACTTCGCTGCCCTGCGGGGCGGGATTGGCTTCCTCGACCTTTTCCAGCGGCTTGCCGAATTCGACGACCTTGTAGCTTTTCATGAGCGTGCTCCCGAGCCTTTGGCGGCGGGAGCATAGAGCATCCCGCAGTCTTTTGTGCTACTAGTTGGCAAGCAGATTGTTTGGGAGGAAAACAAAAAATGTTGAGGCGTGAAATCGTCACCATTGCCGCGCTCGCGCTGTTCTCCTCGGCAGCTGCCGCACAGGATACCGTCAAGATCGGCCTGATCCTGCCGATGACCGGCCAGCAGGCTTCGACCGGCAAGCAGATCGACGCGGCGGTGAAGCTCTATCAGGCTCAGCACGGCACGACGGTCGCCGGCAAGAAAGTCGAGGTCATCCTCAAGGACGACACCAGCGTCCCCGACGTGACCAAGCGGCTGGCGCAGGAGCTGGTGGTCAACGACAAGGTCGCCATCCTCGCAGGCTTCGGCATCACGCCCTCGGCGATGGCGACGGCGCCGATCGCCACGCAGGCCAAGGTGCCGGAGGTCGTGATGGCTGCCGGCACCTCGTCGATCACCGAAGCCTCGCCCTTCATCGTGCGCACCAGCTTCACCTTGGCGCAGTCTTCCGTGCCGATGGCGGAATGGGCGTTCAAGAACGGCATCAAGAAGGTCGTGACCATGGTCAGCGACTATGGTCCTGGCATCGACGCCGAGAAGTCGTTCAGCGACAAGTTCAAGGCCGATGGCGGCACGATCGTGGAGAATCTCCGCGTGCCGCTGCGCAGCCCCGACTTTGCACCGGTCCTGCAGAAGGCGGCCGATGCCAAGGCCGATGCGCTGTTCGTCTTCGTACCGTCGGGCGCCGGCGCGCAGTTCGTCAAGCAGTTCGTCGAGCGCGGGCTGGACAAGTCGGGCACGAAGCTGATCGCCACCGGCGACGTCACCGACGACGATCAGCTGAACGGCATGGGCGACGTGGTGG
>Ga0308309_10000973_pt1 | contig 17180 bp, 14 predicted proteins | sample HubBroMetageWFT5_FD_192491 | JGI IMG/M metagenome (GOLD analysis project Ga0308309, IMG submission 192491) | Warmed and freeze-thawed soil microbial communities from the Hubbard Brook experimental Forest, New Hampshire - Hubbard Brook CCASE Soil... | ecosystem: Environmental > Terrestrial >...
CGTCGAGTCCAGGCTCGCTTGTCCGAACTTGACGATCATCTCCTCAAGGACATCGGCGTGACCCGCGCCGACGTCATCTTCGGCAACGTTGCGACGCTGGCGCGGCGCCACCAATCGCATCGTTGAGTCCGCCAATTGCCGTTCCTTGAGAGCGAAAGTTCGCCGTGGCTGCAAACCAAATGGAGAAACCATGACAAATCTTCTCGACTGGCCGCTCGACCTTCCGTGCGGCGCCACGCTTTCCAATCGCGTCGCCAAGGCGGCGATGAGCGAAGGCCTCGCCGACCCCGGCAACCATTCCACGCCCCGGCTGGAAACGCTCTATCGGCGCTGGGCCGGCTCAGGCGCGGGCCTTCTGCTCTCCGGCAACATCCAGGTCGACCGCTGGCATCTGGAGCGGCCGAACAACATCGTCATCGACGATGAGAGCGGCCGCGTGCAGCTCGCCAGACTTGCCGATGCCGGAACGTCGCGGGGCGCTCACTTCTGGGCCCAGCTTAGCCACAGCGGACGTCAGGTCAGCAGCTACATCAATCCCGCGCCGCTCTCCTGCTCGGATGTCGAGATCGACGTGATGCGCAAGGCGGGATTCAGCTTCGCCAAGCCCAAGCCGATGACCGAGGTCGACATTCGCCGTGCCATCGGCCAGTTCGCCTTCGCCGCCAAGGAAGTGAAGGATGCCGGCTTCACCGGCCTGTCTGTCCATGCGGCTCACGGCTATCTGATCTCGCAGTTCCTGAGTCCGCTTGCCAATCGTCGCACCGATCGATGGGGTGGCTCGCTGGAGAACCGCGCACGGCTCCTGCTCGAAGCGATCGCCGCCATCCGCCGCGCGGTGGGGCCGCAATTCCCGATCGGCATCAAGCTCAATGCCTCCGACTTCCAGAAGGGCGGCTTCACCAACGCGGAATGCGTCGAGCTGGTGAAGCTCCTCAACGACACCGGCCTCGATCTGCTGGAGCTTTCAGGCGGCTCGCTCGAACAGCCCAAGGTGGTCGGTGTCACGCTGAAGGACGAAGGCGAAGACGGCCCGCGCGCGAGCGCTCTGCGGCGAGAAGCCTATTTCGTGGCGTTCGCCGGTGCAGTGCGCAAGGTCGCCGACATGCCGGTCATGGTCACCGGCGGTTTCCGGAGCACCGCGGGCATGGTCGAGGCGCAGGAAGGCGGCGATCTCGATGTCGTCGGCCTGGCGCGGCCGCTGATCGCCGAGCCCGAAGCCCCGCTGCGCCTGCTCGCCGGCGAGATCGACAAGCTCCTGTCGCCCGAGGCGTCGCTGAACGTGTTCCACATCCTGCCCTGGAACTACATGCAGATCGAACGGCTCGCCGACGGCCTCGACCCCGATCTTTCGCTGACCGGTGAGGCGGCGATGGCGGCGTTCGCCAGGCTCGAAGGCAGGAACATGGCGGCGCTTCTCGACTATCGCAGACGCCGTGCTGCGTGACGTCCGTCGTCGCGACAGATCGAGATTACACCCGGGTGCAGAGACCATGGAGGATTGATGGACGCGGCATCTGGTCTGAAGACTCTGCTGAGCGTGTGCGCATTGACCAGTCGAGGCTGTTGTCCGAGATGAAGTCGCAGTATGACTTCATCATCTGCGGATCAGGTTCGTCAGGGTCTGTCATGGCACGGCGGCTGGCGTCGATTTCTTAGCGTCTATCGCCGGCGGACCGATCTTCGTTCAGCCCGTGTGCGCGGTTCGCGTCAAATTGACGTAAGTGCGCAAAACAGCAATCCGGCCAAAGTTGCAGTCCAATCCGGTCCCTACCTTGGTGCCGTGGGCCGCGATGACGCGTCCCCTCTACAGAAAGGAACTCAGATGAAAAAGACAGCCGCGCTGCTTGCCAGCGCAGTCGTGCCGCTGGTTGCCGGCCTGGTCATCACCGCAAGCAGCAATGCCCAGGCCGCGACGAACGATGAGGCGTACTGCCGAACGCTCGTCACGAAGCTCACGCATGGCGGAATCGAGAGGGGCTTTGTGCCGGAGAGTCTCGAAACCAGCGTCGCAATCAACCAGTGCCTGGACGGCAATCCGCGGCCGGCCATCCCGGTGCTCGAGCGGAAAATGATCGGCAACGACTTCGACGTGCCGCCGCGCAATTAGGGCGCGTGTTCCCTGGCCGTTCGGCCTGCCCGGCGTCGGCATGATCGCCGTCGCCGGGCAACTCGAAGATCGATTGCGTGCCTTTCCAGGGCCGCGAACGTGGCGGCGCCGTCCGCAGTGACCGTCGGCGCCGCCGCGATTTGTTTCAACACCGACACAATTTGCCGTCTCGCTCGCAAACCCGATATCAAGCCGCCAAGAACCGCGCCTAGCCTTGCTTCTGCACAAACAGGAGCATGATCCATGACAGTAGTCCTCGTAGTGTTGAGCCGTCGCGGCGCGGCGAGTGGTCCCCGGTCCCGGCAGGCTGGCAGAACGCTGGCAAGCGGCATTGCGCTGGCGTCGGCCCTCGCCCTCGCTGCATGTACCCACGCACCGGCCGACCCCCAGGCCCGTGCCGAGTACGAGCTGAACAACGACCCGGCGGAGCCGACCAATCGTGCCATCTTTGCGGGAAACAAATTCGTCGATGACCACGCGCTGCAACCGATCGCCCGTGGTTATGAGGACTACGTGCCGGGCCGCGCGCGTAAAAGCATCAATAACTTCGTCAGCAATCTCCGCCAGCCGGCCATAGCGGTGAACGATGTTCTCCAGGGCAATTTCAGTCGAAGCTGGAACACGCTCCAACGTTTTGTGATCAACACGACCGTCGGGGGTGCGGGCCTGTTCGACGTGGCGACCGACTGGAACCGGCCTGGTCATCCCGCCGATTTCGGGCAGACACTCGGGGTGTGGGGCATCGGTCCCGGCCCGAGCGTTCAATTGCCGCTCTTTGGCCCGTCAAACGTCCGCGACAGTGTCGGAAAAGCCGTCGACCTGCTGACGAACCCGACAAACTTCATTCCGGGAGGCGCGGCCGCGACCATCAGCACGGCCAGCGGCGGCGTGGGCTTTATTGATGGGCGAGCCGGCCTGTTGAGCACGACCGTCCCTCTGGAACATGAATCGCTCGATTATTATGCGGCACTGCGAAGCGCAGCGGCGCAGCGTCGCGCGGCGCTTGTTGCCGAGGGAAAGGCAGGTGCCGTTGACAGCCATAAGGACGGCGGCTCGTCGGCGCTCGCCCCTGTTCCCGCAGCGCCTGCCGGTGCGGCGCCATGAAGCGGCGCGGATTCGAACCTCATCCGCTCACTCGACCGGGCGGGCCATCCTGGAGGCCCCCACATGCGTAATCCGCTACCGAAGGTTACCGCCAGTGGCCGCGTCGGAGCCTTTCTTTCGACCCTTGCCGCCAGCAAATTAGACCTGTCCCCCGTTCTGGTTTATGGGCTGGCCGTCCTGGGCGCCTTGCTCATCCTTTGGGAGGCCGTCACCTATGCCCCAAAACTGGCCCGGCACATCCGCTTCAAGTCGTACCAAGGGTCATCGACCTTTTCGCGCGCACCGCAGTCCTTCGGAGTGTGGAAGGACGGGGCGCGGTGACTCGCCGTCCAGCAGCCGAAGGCCGGAATGCCGAGCGGCGTCGCAACGCCGGTCGTGCCACGCGGACACACCCTAGGCCGCGTGCCGGGCCTCGGCCGCATCCTGCATGATGGTGACGCGCCAGTGGATGCGCTGTTCCTCGATCGGATAGCCACCGGTCGCCGAGTGCAGGGCGCAGCGATTGTCCCAGATCACGATGTCGCCGACCTGCCACTTGTGCCGGTACTGCGCCGGCGTCGCCACCATGTGGCCGGTGAGCTCGGCGATCAGCTTGTCGCTCTCGGCGTCGCCCAGCCCCTGGATGCGCAGGATGTGGGTCGGGTTGGCGTAGAGCGACTTGCGGCCGGTCTCCTCGTGGGTGCGCACGACGGGATGAACCGCGGGTGGCAGGCGCTGGTCCTCGGGCTCCAGGAGACCGAAACCCCTGCGCGCGCGACCGCCATAGGCGTGCTCGGCCTGCAGTCCCTCGAGGCGCTTCTTCAGGCTCTCGGGCAGCGAGTCGTAAGCCTCGTACATGCTGGCGAACAGCGTGTCGCCGCCGCGCGACGGAATGGCGATGGCGTAGAGTTGCGTGCCCTTGCAGATCTCGGAGTCCCACGGCGAATCGGTGTGCCAGCCGCCGCCCCGATTGTAGATCGCCGGGTCGACCTGGCCGTCGGGCTTGCGCGTGCCTACGCCCATCACCGTAAGCTCGGGATAGTCGGGATGGCGCGTCTTCCGCACGCGATGCGGCTTCAGCCGGCCGAAGCGGCGCGAGTAGGCGAGGAATTCTTCGATGCCGAGCGTCTGGCCGCGCACCACCAGCACGATGCCGTCGAGCCAGGCACGGTAGAGCGTGCTCCAGTCGGTTTCGGACAAGGCGCGCACATCGACGTCGGTGGCGATGGCGCCGATTCGGGGATCGGGTCGTTCGAGCTTCATGCGGCGAGCTTACGCCCTTCGCCGCGCTGGTAAAGACCGGCGGCGTGGCCCAGCATCGGGCCCAAGAAGACGAAGGAGGAAACCGATGCGCCGCATCGCGGCTCTGCTTTTCGCTGTCTTTGCCGCGTTTCCGGCGGCGGCCGAGGACGTCTATCCCAGCCATCCCATCACCCTGATCACGCCTTACCCGCCGGGCGGGGCCACCGACTTCCTGGCGCGCACGCTCGCCGAGGGGATGAGGACACAGCTCGGCCAGACCGTGATCGTCCAGAATGTCGGTGGCGCGGGCGGCACGGTCGGCTCCCTGCAGGCCGCCCGGGCCAGGCCCGACGGTTACACCCTGCTCCTGCATCACATCGGCATGTCGACCATCCCGGCGCTCTACAAGAAGCTCGCCTTCGATCCGCTCGCCGCCTACGAGTTCATCGGCGTGTTCGCCGAGGCGCCGATGCTGATCCTGGCGCGCCGGGACTTCGCCCCCAGGAACTTCGCTGAGCTGGTCGCTTACGCCAAGGCCAACAGGGAGACGTTCACCGTCGCCTCGGCAGGCATGGGCAGCGTCACGCATCTCTGCGCCATGCTGTTCCAGGAGGCGCTCGGCGTGCCCCTCACCGTGGTGCAATACAAGGGCGGCGGACCGGCGGCGATCGACGTGCGCTCGGGTCAGGTCGACATCATCTGCGACCTGCCGACGACCACCTCGAGCGCCATTCGTTCGGGCGACCTCAAGGCCTATGTGCTGACGGCGCCGCAGCGCCTGGCGATGCTGCCCGACGTGCCGACGGCGGCCGAGGTCGGCATGCCGAGCCTCGCCATCGGCGTGTGGTTCGGCCTCTACGCGCCGCGTGGCACGTCCAAGCCCGTCATCGACACGCTGAACAAGGCGCTGCGCGAGATCATGACCGACAAGGCCGTCGCCGCCCAGCTCGAGAAGATCGAGACCTACCTTCTGCCGCTCGACCAGGCGACGCCCGAGGCGCACCGCCGCAAGCTCGCCTCCCAGATCGAGCTGTGGCGGCCGATCATCGAAAAGGCCGGCATCCAGGCGGAATAGGCAGCGGCGCTCCGGGGCGATATTATCGCGACCGTGCCGCCGCCGGGGCGGCCGGTTCTTCGGGGGAGTGTCTTATGCGTATGGTTTCCTTCGGCTTCGCCTTCTGTGTGCTGGCCGCCGGCCTGTCGACGGCGGTACGCGCCGACGACTTCATGACGGAGTGCCTGGTCACGGGCGGCCAGAAGATGTGCGAGTGCATGTCGGACAAGATCCCGGCCGACAAACGCGCCGCCGCCGTCGAGGGGATGCGCAAGTCCAATGCCTCGACGCAGCCGGGCGGCAACCTGCTCGATCCCTCGACACTGTCGCAGGAGCAGATGCAGGGCCTCGACGCCGTCGTCATTGCCCAGGCGTCGTGCATGTAGGTCGGAGGCAGGGCCCTTTAAGCAAAACGGCGCGCATTGCTGCGCGCCGTTTCTCGCCAATTGGTCGGAGTGAGAGGATTTGAACCTCCGGCCCCTAGCTCCCGAAGCTAGTGCTCTACCAGGCTGAGCTACACTCCGTCAGAAAAGCAGAGTTCACCCGGCCGTTTGGCGAGGCGGGTTATAGCCGCCACCCCCCAGGGTCGCAAGGGCTCCACCCGCCCGCTATAGTCGCGCGGTTCAAGGGCAGGCGGGGGGCTGGCATGGCAAGGAAGAAGCGGCTGAAAATCGCGCTGATCGGCTACGGCGCCATCAGCCAGACGCTGTTCGACGTGTTCGCTGCCAAGAAGCCTGCCATCGACATCGTGGGCGTGTTGGTGCGGCCGGGCCGCGCCAAGGCGACGCAGAAGAAGGTCGGCCGCAAGGTGGCCGTCGTCGAGTCCCTGAAGGCGCTACTCAAGCTCAAGCCCGACGTCGTGGTCGAGGCGGCGAGCCAGCAGGCGGTGCGCGACTGGGGCGAGACCGTCCTGAAGAAGGGCATCGATCTGATGGTGATCGCCACCGGCGCCTACGGCGATCCCAAGCTCTACAAGAAGCACATCAAGGCGGCTGAGAAGAGCGGCGCGCGGCTGCGGCTGCCGTCGGGCGCCATCGCCGGCCTCGACGGGCTCTTGGCCATGCGACTGGGCAAGCTCGAGCGCGTGAAATACGTCTCGATCAAGCCGCCGCATGCCTGGACCGGCACGCCGGCCGAGACCGAGTTCGACTTGCCGTCGATCAAGCAGCCGACGGTGATCTTCCGCGGCAAGCCGGCCGACGCCGGCCGGCTCTACCCGAAGAACGCCAATCTCGCGGTGACGGTGGCGCTGTGCGGCGCGGGACTCTCACGCACGGACATCGAGTTGGTAGCCGACCCCACCTTGCCGGCCGGCACCAACGCCAGCCGCCTCGAAGTGGTGAGCGATTCGGGCGAGCTCAAGATGGAGCGGCTCGGTCTTTCCATGCCGGACAATCCCAAGACCGGCGTGCTGACGGCGCTCACCATGGCCGACGACCTGATGAAGATGGTGCGCGCCAGCGACTGGTAGCGGGACGTTCCCTCTCTCGAGGCCCTCTCCGCCCACGAAGTGGGGGGAGAGGGAGGGGACCCGCGCGTAGCGCGGGGAGGGTGAGGTGGGCCGCGGTGCCCACATCCCAAATATCTCGTTCATGAGAAGCACCACCTCACCTTCCCATTGCTTCGCAATGGGCCCCTTCCTCTCCCCCTCAGGCGCATGTGAATGCGCCGACGCGGCGGAGAGGTGGCAGAGGTGTGCCGAGGAGTCGGATCGTTTAGCGCTGACCGCCGTGGTGATGTTCCTCGCGGCCCATCATGCCGCGTGGCCGGTCGAGCACGACCTTCTGCTCCGGCGAGAGCGTGTTGTAGAAGGCGAGCAGGGTCGGCTTGACGGCCTCGATGCGCTCGATCCGAGCCTTCATGAAGTCCTCTTCCCGGCCCAGGCGATCGACGAAGTTCGGCCGCTCCTTCATATCCGTCGGCAGGGCATTGCAGCGCGTCGTCTCCTTGGCGTCTGCGTCGTCGGCGGCCTTCGCGAAAGCGTTCCAGGCCGTCATCTGCTCGGGCTTGAGCTCGAGCCGGACTTTTAGATAGGCGCGGGCGCCGGCGCGATGGGCGACTCGGTCTAGGCAGAAGGCCTTGGGATTGAACGCCCGACGCTCGCGGCGTTCCTGCCCGCCGGCCGCCGGGGGCGGAGCGGCCGGCGGGGTCGCCTGGGCCATCTCCAACGGGTCGTCGGAGCCGCTATCGAGCGCCGCCGCGGGGCTCATCCAGGCAAGACCGGCCGCTGCCACGAGGGAGAACAAGGCGGTGGCCGGTACGGCAAAAATCAGGGGGCGAAAGGACATCGAATACCTCACCAAAATGCGTGGATTGCCTCGATGATACGGCCGAATCAGGCCGAACGTGCCCCCACAGCTACGTTAAGTTATGTAAAGTTGGGTCGCTTCCGGCTGGTGGGCTTCGTGGTCAACCTGGCCCGTCCGCATCCTGACTTGGTTCACGTGAGGTCCTGATCGCCTTGCTAGATCACCACATGCTTGTTGCTGCGAGGGCGTCATGACCGAAACCTCCCCCTGCAGGGTTGCTACGCGTCGGCCTTCACGAACGGACAGAGCTAATTGAGCTCCCAAGCGAGCAGAACAAACGTACCGTTAAGTTCGAGGAGAGGCGTTTCAAGTTCTCGACCGGGGAGTTTCGCCTTGATTGTGGGCAAGAAACTGGAATTGCCGTTGAAGGTGAAGCGACACCCGGGCTGAGCGATCCGCTTGATTTCCTTGATAAAGGGATCCAGCAGCGGCGTGCCGCGCATCGTGATGTGGCTCGCCGATTGCGAAGGGACGAACGTCGTGGGTGATTCGAAATCGCCGACCCAAGGCCTGAATCCACCATGCCCGCCGAGCGAGTGATCAAGGTCGATCTGGTAGTCCTCGAATTCCGGCGTCTCTGTTTCGCCGCCAAGATTGATCAACCGGCCGCCGCGCTTCGGGTTGACCGGCCGGCCGCTGAAGATGCCCTCGGGGTCAACCCCCTCGCCACCTTCGGCCCGCGAGGCTGAAAAAAATCTCGAGTTGGCCGTCAGCTTCGTCAGCGCCGGGCCGGCAACCGGCCCCTTTGCGTCCTGGCGAACCTCGACGATCAGCATCCTGACCGTATCGCCGCGCGTGACGACAATCGTTGCATCCCCTGGACGGAATGTCTCCAGGCGCATGTCTTGCGGATCCAGCGTCAACGGAACCCGGCCACCCTCCTCGGGCTTCGGGAACAAGGCGATGTTGCTGGGAGCCGCGCTGTCCGACAGGAAGGCAATTTTCGAAACGACGGGATGGGCGCCGTCGCGCGAAGGATCCTGCTCATTGGTGCAGACGGCGAGCGAGCTGTTGGCCGTCTGGGCGCAGTGGACGGTGCCCGTGACGCCCGGCGCCCAGCGCGAGAGTTTGGTGCTGAAACGAAGGTTCGGCGTGCCGGCATCGGCAATGCCTGCATCCAGTCCGAAAGCGAGCCGCAGGAACGGCCGGCCCCGCAGCGGGTTGACGTTCACGATCGGCTCGTCGCCGATCGTGGTGATTTCCAGAGGGCCGAGATCGTCGGCTTGCATTTCTTTGTCAAGCGACGCCATCGTCATCTTGCCGACAATGTTGTCCGGGGTCTTCTGATAGCTGCGGTTGATGATTGCCCGCTCGCTCTTGTAGGCCAGCACCGCACTGGCAGTTTGCGGTCCATATGCCCCGTCGACATCGAGACCGGCACTATCGAGGCGATTCAATGCAGTCTGGATTTTGGCAACGTGTGGACCTCGACTGCCCGGGACGATATGTGCCGCATCGGACACGGCGGCGGCTTCAAGTCTTGCATCGCCACGGAACAGCTTCGATTGGAGAGTCATTTCGAATTCTCCCTTGCTGGACGGCAAATGCGCGCCCGAACCGTCAAAGTGCGGCAGCGCAGTTCTCTGTTTTACCCAGTCGGCGCCAAACAACTCCCTCGTCGCTCGAAGCTTGACGCTTACGATGTCCCCTATCCCCACACCGGGCGATTGTATTATCGCTTATAATTGCGACCGAATTGGGAACGATGGTACCAGCATGGTCAATGCCGCTATCATCTCTCCAATGAGCGGAACTGAAACTGAGGGCGGCCGCGCGTCGCGTGGGACTGTGAAATCCTTCAGCGGAAGCGCCGAGCTGGTTTGGTGTTGGCGCGGGACCTATTTAATCGCCGATCATCCTCATTTGGCGGAGACCGCGAGACGGGGTGCCAAGTTATGCAAGGTTGGGCCGAAGTTCGGCCATCCACCGGGCAAAAGCGGTGCGTTCGGCCGCCGTCATGTGCAGGCCTTCCTTGGTCCGCCGCCACAGCACGTCGTCGGGCTCGACCGCCCATTCGTCGCGCATCAGATAGCGGACCTCCGTCTCGTAGAGGCAACCGCCGAAATGTTGGCCGAGATCGGCCACCGTCGTGACGCCTTCCCAAAGGTCATCCAGCCCCGACCCGTGCCGGCGGGCGAGCACGCGCACGAGCTCCTTGGGCAGGCCGGGCTTCACGGAAGCGGCGCTGTCGACGTAGTTTTCGAACGCCTCCTCGAAGGTGGGCGCGTCGGCCAGCTCGCCGTCGGCGACCGCGCGCGCGGCCGTCCAGGGCAGGCCCATATGGGGATAATAGGGGGCGAGATCCTTCAACGCGTGCTCGGCCAAGCGGCGATAGGTCGTGATCTTGCCGCCGAACACCGAGAGCAGCGGCGCCACGCCGCGCGCGCTGGAGGTGCGCGGTGTGCCGTCGACCTCGAGATGATAGTCGCGCGTCACCGCCGAGGGATTGTCGTCGCCGTCGTCGAACAGCGGGCGCACGCCGGAATAGGTCCACACGACATCGGCCGGCGTCACCTGCTTCACCATGTAGTGGCTGGCGATCTCGCAGAGATAGGCGGTTTCCTCGGGCGTGCAGACCGGCTTCTCGCCCGCCGCGACCGCGATGTCGGTGGTGCCGATGCAGGAGAAGTCGCGCTCGTAGGGGATGATGAAGACGATGCGGTGGTCGCTGTTCTGCAGGATGAAGGCGTGATCGCCGTCATGCATGCGCGGCACGATGATGTGGCTGCCCTTGATCAGGCGCACGCGCTTGTTGGTCTTGATGTGGGTCTGCTCGTCGAGGAAGCGCTTCACCCAGGGGCCGGTGGCATTGACCAGGCCGCGCGCCTTCAGGTGCACGCCGCCACCGTCGGGGCCTAAAAGCTCGATGTTCCACAGCCGGCCGTCGTCGCTGCGCCGGGCGGAGACGCAGCGGTGGCGGGCGAAGATGCGGGCGCCCATCTGGCGCGCCGATTTGACGTTGGAGATCACCAGGCGCGCGTCGTCGACCCAGGCATCGGAATAGACGAAGCCTTTCTGGAAGGACGGTTTCAGACCGACGCCGAACTTCGACTGCGGCAGGTCGACGGCGATCGACTTCGGCAGTGTCATGTGCCAGTCGAGATGATCGTAGAGGAAGAGGCCGATCCGGAGCATCCAGCGTGGCCGCAGATGCGGCTCGTGCGGCAGCACGAAGCGCAAGGGCCGGCTGAGATGCGGCGCCTTGGCCAAGAGCACCTCGCGCTCCTGCAGCGCCTCGCGCACCAGGCGGAACTCGTATTGCTCGAGGTAGCGCAGCCCGCCATGGATCAGCTTGGTCGAGGCCGACGAGGTGGCGCTGGCGAAATCGTTCATTTCGCAGAGCCCGACCTTGAGCGACCGCCCCACCGCGTCGCAGGCGATGCCCGCGCCATTGATCCCGCCGCCGACCACGAACAGGTCGAGCGGCGCCCCATCACCTTCCATTAGAGCAGCTTCCATTCATGGCCGATCCTATAGCGGGCGTTGGCGCGCGACGCGAGGCGGCTTGACCCGGTGCCGCCCGGTCAGCACAACCAGTGGATGGGATTTCTGCTCAAGATCATCCTGTTCGGCGTCGCCATCTATGCGGTGTGGAAAACCTTCGCCCGCTGGAAAGGCGTGTACGACCGGTTCGTCGGCAACCCCCAGGAACCTGCACGGCCCGCGCCGCCGGTAAACCCGGCGCCGGCCGCGCCGCGTCCATCCGCCGCCGCCCCGGGGAGCGCCCGCAAGGTCGTGATCGAGGAGACGGTCCAGTGCGCTGGTTGCGGCGCCTATATCTCGGCCGCTGCGGAGAAATGCGGCCAGTGCGGCCGTCCCCTGCGACAGCCCTGAAAGGAGCGGTACCCCCCTCACTGGTGCTTACTTATTCGGGTCTGTCTTCGGAAGAGAAACTTAAGTACAGATAATATTTATTTGACTATCACTTAAGTTTGAGTTACGTTTCGGCCCGCACCCAAGAGAAGGAGTGCCATGATGGTCGATTCAGCCGATGCCAAATGGGTTAGCGCTTGCGGAAACTGCGGAAACCTCAATTCGTCGGTTTCTCGGACGATGTGTCGACGCCGCCGCGACGAGGCCACAGCGCTTGACCGGGGTGGGGGCCGCACCTATTTTGCCGCACCGCAAAAACGGCCTTAAGTCGCGGAAACACAAGGCCTTCTGAGCTTTCGGGGAAGTCCGGTGTCGAACCCCTCAGCAGCACGCGCCAAGCCGACGTGCTTCCAGGAACTCATCCTCACCCTGCAGGAATATTGGGCAAGCCAAGGCTGCCTGATCCTGCAGCCCTTCGACATGGAAATGGGCGCCGGCACCTTCCACCCCGCCACGACCCTGCGCGCGCTGGGCCCAAGGCCCTGGTATGCCGCCTATGTCCAGCCCTCGCGCCGGCCCAGCGATGGGCGCTATGGCGAGAACCCCATGCGCCTGCAGCATTACTACCAGTTCCAGGCGATCCTGAAGCCGTCGCCCGCCGACATCCTCGAACGCTATCTCGGCTCGCTGGAGGCGATCGGCATCGACACGTCGCTGCACGACATCCGCTTCGTCGAGGACGATTGGGAGAGCCCGACGCTCGGCGCCTGGGGCCTGGGCTGGGAAGTGTGGTGCGACGGCTCGGAGGTCTCGCAGTTCACCTATTTCCAGCAGGTCGGCGGCATCGAGGTCGAGCTGGTGTCGGGCGAGATCACCTACGGGCTGGAACGGCTCGCCATGTACCTGTTCGACAAGAAGACGATCTACGACCTGCCGTTCAACCGCGCCGATTCAGAAGTGCCGCTGACCTATGGCGACGTCTACCTGCAAAACGAGCAGGAGCAGTCGACCTACAATTTCGAGGTCGCCGACACCGACATGCTGTTCCGCCACTTCGCCGACGCGGAGAAGGAATGCCAGAGAGTGATCGAGCGCAAGCTGCCGCTGCCGGCCTACGAGCAATGTATCAAGGCCTCGCACTGCTTCAACCTTTTGGACGCGCGCGGCGTGATCAGTGTCACCGAGCGGCAGAGCTACATTCTGCGCGTGCGCGATCTGGCCAAGGCGTGCTGCGAGGCGTGGCTCGTGACGCAGAAGGAAGCCGCCCCTGGCCCGAGCAAGGTCGAGGGCTGAGATGGCCGAACTGCTCCTCGAGCTCCTGAGCGAAGAGATTCCCGCGCGCATGCAGACGCGCGCGGCCGACGATCTCAAGCGGCTGGTCTGCGACGGCCTGAAGGCGGCAGGTCTGGAGTTCGGCGACGTCCGTGCCTTTGCCACCCCACGGCGTCTCGCCCTGGTGGTCGAGGGCCTTCCAACGGCGCGCGCCGACGTCTGCGAAGAAAGGCGCGGCCCACGCGTCGGTGCGCCGGAGCAGGCGGTGCAGGGCTTCTTGAAGGGGGCAGGGCTTGCCTCGCTCGATCAGGCGGAGAAGCGCGACTCCGGCAAGGGTGAGTTCTGGTTCGCCGTGATCAAGAAGAAGGGTGGGCCGACGGCCGAAGCATTGCCCGGCATCATCGACAAGGTGATGAAGGCGCTGCCCTGGCCCAAATCGATGAAATGGGGCAGCGGCACCATGACCTGGGTGCGCCCGCTGCAGTCGATCGTGGCGCTATTCGACGGCAAGGTGCTTGCAGGCGAGATCGCGCCAGGCGGCGCCATGGCGCCGATTAGGTTCGGCGACACAACGCGTGGCCACCGCTTCCTGAGCAGCGGCTCGATCAGGGTATCGGGCTTCGCCGACTATGTCGCCAAGCTCCAGGCGGCGCACGTGATCCTCGATCCCGCCGAGCGCAAGAAGATCGTGCTGGCGGGCGCGCAACAGCTCTGCGCCGAGGCGCAGGTGGCGCTGAAGTCCGATGACGGCCTGCTCGACGAGGTCGCCGGCCTCGTCGAATGGCCGGTACCAATGCTGGGCACGATCGACGGAAAGTTCATGGACGTGCCGCCCGAGGTGCTGATCGTGTCGATGAAGACGCATCAGCGCTATTTCGCGACGACGGCGAAGGACGGCACACTCGCCAACCGTTTCGTCGTCGTGGCCAACACCGTGGCGCGCGACGGCGGTGCGGCCATCGTCGACGGCAACGAACGCGTCCTGCGCGCGCGGCTGAGCGACGCCAAGTTCTTCTGGGATCACGACCGCAAGGCCCGCCTGGAAGAGCGACTGCCGGCGCTCAAGGACATCGTGTTTCACGCCAAGCTGGGCACTCAGGCCGACCGGGTCACGCGCATCGAGATCCTTGCGGACAAGATCGCCACCTACGTGAAGGGTGCCGATTCCGCGCAGGCCATCCTGGCCGCGCATCTTTGCAAGGCCGACTTGGTAAGCGGCATGGTCGGCGAGTTCCCCGAGCTGCAGGGGATCATGGGCCGCTACTATGCGCTGGACGAGAAGCTGCCCGCCGCGGTGGCCGACGCCATCGGCGACCACTACGCACCGGCCGGGCCCAACGACCGCTGCCCCAGCGCGCCGGTATCGATCGCCGTGGCGCTGGCCGACAAACTCGACTCGCTTACGAGCTTCTGGTCGATCGGCGAAAAGCCGACGGGCTCCCGCGATCCCTTCGCGCTCCGTCGCGCCGCGCTCGGGGTCATTCGCATCGTGGTCGAGAATGGGATCCGCTTGCCGCTCTCGCATTTCGTAAAATCCGGCGATCTATTGGAGTTCCTGGCCGAGCGCCTGAAAGTCCAGATGCGCGAGAAGGGCGTGCGCCACGATGTGGTCGACGCTGTCTTCGCGCTGGGTGGCGAGGACGATCTCGTGCGATTGCTGGCGCGGGTCGAGGCGGTGCAATCGTTGCTTGGCACCGACGCCGGCAAGAATCTGCTCACCGCCTACGGCCGGGCCGCCAATATCGTGCGTGCCGAGGAGAAGAAGGACAAGACGCTCGCCGCCAGCATCGCAGGCGCGCCCGAGGTCACACTGCTGGAACAAGCCGAGGAGAAAGCCGTTGCTTCGGCCTTGCACGACGTCGAGCGCGCGCTTGGGCCGGCGCTCAAGGCGGAGGATTTCGCCGGCGCGATGAAGGCCTTTGCCGGCTTGCGTGCGCCGATCGACTCTTTTTTCGAAAAGGTCACAGTCAATGTCGCCGATAAGCCCGATTTGCGCATAAACAGGCTTAAATTGCTCAACCAGATCCGCGCCACCATGGATTCGGTCGCGGACTTTTCGAAGATCGAGGGCTGAGATGGCCAAGTGGGTCTACAGTTTCGGAGATGGCAAGGCCGAGGGCCGCGCCGACATGCGCAATCTGCTGGGCGGCAAGGGCGCCAACCTGGCGGAGATGTCGAGCCTCGGCCTGCCGGTGCCGCCGGGCTTCACCATCACCACCGAGCTCTGCACCTGGTACTACGCCAACAACAACACCTATCCCCCCGAGTTGAAGGACGAGGTCGAGAAGGCTTTAGCCGCGGTCGAGCGCGTGGTGGGTCTCACCTTCGGCGACGCCAACAATCCGCTGCTGGTCTCGGTGCGCTCCGGTGCGCGCGCCTCGATGCCCGGCATGATGGATACCGTCCTCAATCTTGGCCTCAACGACCGCACGGTGCTGGGGCTGGGCCAATCGTCGGGCGACGAGCGCTTCGCCTGGGACAGCTACCGCCGCTTCATCCAGATGTACTCCAACGTCGTGCTCGATGTCGGGCACCACTATTTCGAGGAGGCGCTGGAGCTCAAGAAGGAAGATCTCGGCGTCACCATGGACACCGAGCTCAAGGCCGACGACTGGCGCTGGGTCGTGGGCGAGTACAAGAAGATCGTCGAGAAGCGCATCGGCAGGCCGTTCCCGCAGGAGCCGCGCGAGCAGCTCTGGGGCGCCATCGGCGCGGTGTTCGGCTCGTGGATGAACCAGCGCGCCATCACCTACCGCCGCCTGCACCAGATCCCCGAGAGCTGGGGCACCGCCGTCAACGTGCAGGCCATGGTGTTCGGCAACATGGGCGAGGACTGCGCCACCGGCGTCGCTTTCACGCGCGATCCCTCGACCGGCGCCAATCTCTTCTACGGCGAATACCTGGTGAACGCCCAGGGCGAGGACGTGGTGGCCGGCATTCGCACGCCGCAACATCTGACGGTGCAGGGCAAGCACGCGCAGAAGTCCGATGCGCCGGCGATGGAAGAGACCATGCCGGAGGTCTTCAAGCAACTCGACGCCGTGCGCAGCAGGCTCGAGACGCACTACAGCGACATGCAGGACATTGAGTTCACGGTGCAGCGCGGCAAGCTCTACATGCTGCAGACGCGCAATGGCAAGCGCACCGCCAAGGCCGCGCTCAAGATCGCCGTCGACATGGTGCGCGAGGGTCTCATAGACAAAAAGGAAGCGGTGGCGCGCATCGTGCCGAGCTCACTCGAGCAGCTGCTGCATCCCACGCTCGACCCCAAGGCTGCGCGCAAGGTGATCGCCAAGGGCCTGCCGGCCTCGCCGGGCGCCGCGTCAGGCAAGGCGGTGTTCTCGGCCGACGAGGCCGAGAAGCAGTCGCGCGCCGGCGAAAAGGTGATCCTGGTGCGGCGCGAGACCAGCCCCGAGGACATCCACGGCATGCACGCCGCGGAGGGCATCCTGACCTCGACCGGCGGCATGACCAGCCACGCCGCCGTGGTGGCGCGCGGCATGGGCAAGCCCTGCGTGGCGGGCGCCGGCGACGTGCGTATCGACGGCAACGCCGGCACGCTCTCGGTGCGCGGCACGGTGGTGAAGGCGGGCGAGTTCATGACCCTCGACGGCAGCACCGGCGAGATCATGCTGGGCGTCGTGCCGACGGTGCAGCCCGAGCTTTCCGGCGACTTCGCCGAGCTGATGAATTGGGCCGACGAGTTCCGCACGCTCGGCATCCGCGCCAACGCCGAGACGCCGGCGGATGCGGCCCAGGCGCGCGAGTTCGGCGCCGAGGGCATCGGGCTTTGCCGCACCGAACACATGTTCTTCGAGGGCGACAGGGTCGTGGCCGTGCGCCAGATGATCCTGGCCGACGACGAGAAGAGCCGGCGCGCGGCACTGGCCAAGATCCAGCCGATGCAGCGCCAGGACTTCGTCGGGCTGTTCGAGATCATGGCCGGCCTGCCCGTCACCATCCGCCTGCTCGATCCGCCCCTGCACGAGTTCCTGCCCAGGACCCATGCCGAGATGGAGGTCGTCGCCAAGGATCTTGGCGTCGCGGTGAGCGAGATCGAGGCGCGGGCCCACAAGCTGCACGAGTTCAATCCCATGCTCGGCCATCGTGGCGTGCGGCTTGGCATTTCCTACCCGGAAATCTACGAGATGCAGGCCCGCGCCATCTTCGAGGCCGTGGCCGAGGTCCAGAAGAAGGCGGGCAAGACGGTGATCCCGGAGATCATGATCCCGCTGGTCGCCACCCGGAAGGAACTCGACCTCATGAAGGTGGTGATCGACCAGGTGGCGAGCGAGGTGAG
>Ga0308309_10000975_pt1 | contig 17147 bp, 20 predicted proteins | sample HubBroMetageWFT5_FD_192491 | JGI IMG/M metagenome (GOLD analysis project Ga0308309, IMG submission 192491) | Warmed and freeze-thawed soil microbial communities from the Hubbard Brook experimental Forest, New Hampshire - Hubbard Brook CCASE Soil... | ecosystem: Environmental > Terrestrial >...
CCTGGTCCACGGAAACAACCACTTCATTCTGTCCGGGCCGGCACCTGACGAAGCAACCGCATTGGCGTTGGTGTGGCACTGGTCCATCATCCAAATCGGTCAGGCATAATCCTCGTCCTTCGGCAGTGGCAGATTAGGTCAAAAGAGTTTCGAAAGAACCTGGAATGGGCGGTAATCGTCCCGGGCGACCGGGAAGCTTCTCCGGGAGTGACGCAATTGCTTGGAGAGCTTTCTGCTCGCGGCGTGACCATCCGGAGATTGCGTACTGCCTACTGGTGACGCGTAGAGGGAAGAGCAGCATCGCCCTGCCGAGAGCGCCGAAAGACCTGTACCACAAACGCGGTTCGAGGGAGTTTGGGAGCAGACTATTAAGCCACCCGGACGATTAACGTTAATCGGACATCTGATTTCCACATACTACTTGCAAACTGAATAAGACATCCCAAGGGCACGGGATTGGTTTAAGGCGATGTCTCATGTAGATTGTTTTCGGAGGATCCATGAGCATATTGGCAGCAATCAGACGTGAAGAGAATAAGGTAAAAAAACAGTTGGCCAAGCTGCAGCATGATTTGATTGGTTTGCGATCGGCCGCCAAGGCTCTGGGCAAGACGGCAGGCCGAGACATCACTCGTGCGAAGAAGCGCGTGCTGTCGGCGAAAGGGAGAGCCAAGATCTCGAAAGCTATGAAAGAACGCTGGGCAAAGGTCAAAGCGCAAGCGAAGAAAGCTGCGGCCTAATAGCGGGGCATCTTGTAAGTGAATCTGACCACCGCCCCGGTTACTTCCCACAGCCTGCGAAGATCTATGGGGGCTTCACCGCGCCACGAGGTTTGTGGCTGATAAACGCGTTCATCGGAAGCTAACATTCTCGGTACATTTCTCTTGAACAGACAACTCAGGCCCAGACGTGTTAGTTTGTTCCAAGGACGCGGAACACACGACAATTCCGGCTCGTGTGCCGAATTCATTTAGGAGAACAGGAATGTCGTCAGTGGCTGCAGGCAAACACGCCGGCTGGGGCGCGGCGAGTAACCAACCTGAAGTGCCTGAGCCTACGTTTGCCGAACGAGCTCGCACTTTAGTGTATCTGGGCCGAGTTGGGAGTTTCTCGACACTTTCACGGAAGCAACAGGGATTTCCTTTCGGATCCGTGATGCCTTACGGATTGGACGATCACGCGAATCCTGTCTTCCTCATCAGCTCGATGGCTATGCACACTCAAAATGTGCAATCAGACCCGCGTTCCAGCCTGTTAGTGACCCAGGCCGATACCATCGGCGATCCGTTGGGAGCATCACGGGTCACGTTGCTAGGAAATATTCTGCCAGTACCGGAATCGGAGCTGCCTGCAGCACGGAAACTCTACCTGGCGCGTCATGCCAACAGCAAATACTGGGTGGACTTTGACGACTTTTCGTTCTACCAGATGAACGTGGTGGACGTTTACTACGTGGGTGGCTTCGGTGTAATGGGCTGGGTCTCTGCCTCGGAATATTACAGCGGGCAACCCGATCCGCTGGCTGACACTGCAACCGACATCATTCAGCACATGAATAGCGATCACGGGGATGCGCTCGTCCTGCTTGCCCGGGCATTTACTGGAATCGAGTCCCAGGAAGCGGTTATGAGTTCGGTCGACCGTCTCGGCTTTCACGTACGCTTGAAGACGCAGGACGGCACGCGCGGTGCCCGTATAGCATTCTTGCGGGAGGTAAGTAGCCCGAAACAAGCTCGAGAGGTGCTGATAGAAATGGTAGGCGAAGCACGGCGAAGGTGAGCAGCCGCGCGACGCTCTAATCTCTGATTACCGTCGCAACCGAAAATCGACCCACGACAAGGATTCCCTTCATTTAACCACAGAGGTCGATCGTTCAACTCCTGGTCTGAGATCGTTAAAGGCGCTACAGCTGAGTGTTGTGCACGTACGAATTCTCGGGCGGAAAAAGACCCAAGGATGGTCCCAAGCCGCGAATCAACGATGATTCTAGGATCCTTAACACGTACCCAACTATAGGCCAAGCTCTATGTCGTCGGCGACCGCAATTCTCGACCGGAGGACTCTGTTGTTAACCGAAGGGTCCCTAGTTCGAATCTAGCCCGGGGAGCCAACTTCTTTCGATTTCTCAAATGCTTAAAGCGACCTTCGTTTCTTGAGAGTTTGGAACATTTGGAACATGGGATGGTCGGGTGAATCTTCCGGTGCGATTCACGCTTGGAGCGACGATCCGCTCTGAATCGCAGTGCAGCCAAGGATCCCTGAGTGTTGACATATCTTGGAGCAGGATTGGAGCAGCCGACGGGACGCTCGATTCACCTAAGCGCAACCTTGGCAACGACTTAGCTTGGGAATTGCTTTGCTTGCAAAGCAGGTGCTCTCCCAGCTGAGCTACACGCCCACAGCAAGAGTGACCTTAATTCTAAAGCATTTCCGCGCGCGCCGAAATCCATTCCTTCGCTTTTCGGTCATCACTGTACCAAAACCCCCGTAAACGGGGAAAGCCGGCGCCTCGCCAACCGTCATTTCTTTGACTCGGCGGTTGATCTGCTCAAGGGCTTCGCGTTTCATTACTAGCTTCATCTGAGAATACTTCTCGAATACGTCAGAGTTCCCTTGTCGAAGCAATTGCACGACCCATTCATCCGCTACACCTCCGGCACTGAGACGCATCGCGTACGTCGAACGGAGATCGTAAATCCCCAAATACGAAATCCCCTCCGTGCCATCGAGAATGCGTCCTCAAACACGAAGGTCGAAGGGGCCGGGTATCCGCAATGGGTTGAGCAGACGGTTAGACGGTGAGTGGCGTTTTGGGTGAGCTTAAAGAAAGGAGAGAACAATCCTTCATGTGATTGTGAAGCTGGAGCCGTCACCGTTAGATTGCTGGTGAGAAGCCGACTTACCGATGCTTATCCACACGACGCCCAACCGGACTACTTTCGAACGGCCTACCAACTGGAAATTTTGTCCGGTGCCGTTCACAAGCCGAGAAAATACCGCATCAAACCGGAGCCAACACCCAGCAGGATCAGCGGAATGATTTTCAGTTTGAATCTGTGGACAAGGAAGAGTGATAGCAACGCCAGGGCCAGAGAGATCGCATCGAGCTGCTTGAGACCCACGACCCCTGATGGGAAGACCACCGCCCTCCCTAGAAAGAGCGTCAGGTCAAGGATCGCCCCGAGGACAACGGCAGTGATCAAGCCCAGCACACCTTCGACCGTGGGCTTGTTTTGGGTGCGCTCCACCAGTGGCGCTCCGGCGAAGACGAAGAAAAAGCATGGCAGAAAAGTATAAAAAGTCGTTGCCAGCAGGCCCAGGGTTCCCATCCACAACGAACCGTGAAAGTGATTGTACGCGGCCAGGAAGCCGACAAAAGCCACGACTATAATCAGCGGGCCTGGGGTGGTTTCGGCGAGAGCGAAACCATCCATCATTTGGAGCCTGGTCAACCAGCGCAGCTTTAACACCGCAACCTGCGCTACGTAAGGAATTACCGTGTACGAGCCGCCGATGGTCACGAAAGCCGCCTTCGTGAAGAACAGCGCCAACCCGCTCCAGAAATGGAAATCATCTGCAAAGAAGTAGAAGAGCAGCAACGGCATGAGCCAGAGAAGCAGGACACTCACCGCCAACTTCGCGGCCGGCTTCAACAGAGCGACAGGCCCGGGCCTCGTCGAACTGCGGCGGATGCAGTGGCCCTCATCCTTCTCTTCCGCGGCCAGTCCTCTCGGGCGATGAAGAAGGCCAGGCCGCAACGCCCCTAGAACGATTCCTAGAACAACAGCACCAAGCATAATCACGAGCAGTGAGACATCAAAGAAGAACATCGCAGCAAACGTAACAAGCGCAACGGCACTTTGCACCGGTCCGCGCAGGGCTCTTCTCGCGACTCTCGCCAGCGCGACTATCACCAGCGCGATGACGACGGGTTTTAAGCCGTTGAACATCGCGGCAATCCACAGCAGGTTGCCGAATCGCACGTAGACCACGCTCAGTGCAAGCAGCACAAACATCGAAGGCAGCACGAAGAGCGTTCCGGCAGCAATGCCGCCGCGCTTGCCATGCAGCTTCCAGCCAACATAGATTGCCAGCTGCTGTGCTTCCGGCCCGGGAAGAATCATGCAATGGCTCAACGCGTGCAGGAACGTTCCGTTGCTGATCCACCGCTTCTTGTCTACCAGCTCGTCATGCATGATGGCGATGTGAGCCGCTGTGCCGCCGAAGCTGATCCATCCCAGCTTGAACCAGAAGCGCAGCGCTTCCCGGAAGGGTGGTCGTTGCAGCGCGGCGGCTTCCTTCCTTTCGCGCCATTCCAGGTCCTGGGAGCAGGAAGTCGATAAAAGAATCTTTCCGGAACCTGAATCCATCATTACATTATAACATCATAATGAGTGTCATTCGAGCACGTTTGAATGTTCGGCGACGACTATGAAAAGGAGTCTTGGATATGAACGCACTTCGCCAATTATCGGAGCGGGACCTCAAAAGCCGTTTGGCATCCTTACACGGGTCTTCAGTAGCTCGATGGGCTCCAATTCCGCTACGCCTCATCGTCGGCTACGGTTTCATGGAGCATGGCTTTGCCAAGCTGTCCCGTGGACCCGAAGCTTTCGCCGCCATCCTGCAGGCTATCGGCGTGCCCGCGCCTTGTCTCATGGCATGGCTTACCATTCTCACGGAACTCATCGGTGGCCTCGCAGTTCTGCTCGGGGTTTTCGTCTCGTTCGCCAGCGTGCCGATGGCCGCGCTTCTCTGCGTAGCGATTTTCACCGTGCATCTGCCGAATGGCTTCAGCTCGATCAAGCTGATCACTGTCATGTCTGGCCGCGCCCAGTTCGGGCCGCCAGGCTACGAAGTTAACCTGCTCTATCTCGCTTGCCTCGCAGCGCTCGTCTTCGGTGGTTCTGGACCGCTGGCGCTGGACGGCTATTTCAAGAAGCGATAGCGGCGGGCAGGCTCAACGAGGAAGCTTTCGGGCGAGGCGTGTCGCGAACCGAACGAGATCTCCGCGGTAGTACAGCGTTTCGTAATCGACCGGACGGCTTCCCGTCGAGTAGGAAGTTCGTTCAATGCGAAAGATTGGGCTCCCTTGTTTCACTTTTAGCGCCGCGGCGACTTCGATATCAGCCGGCACAGCGTCCAAATTGTACTCGGCCTCAACTAGCGGAACATCGTATTTGCGTTCAAGCAGTGAAAAGATAGGCTCAACCTTCAGGTTGTCGGCGATGATCTTCTTACCGATCTCCAACGGTAGGTAAGTCTCATCGAAGGCGAGGGGAACACCATCCGCGAGGCGCACGCGACGAATTCTGACGACGCGCTCACCCTTTGTCAGTGCGAGTTGGCTCGCCACTGTCGCGTTGGCAGTCACAATTTCCTTGCTAATCACGCGGGCCGTCGGCTTGCGACCAAGAGCGTGCATATCCTCCACAAATCCGCTTAGTTCGGTAAGCTCCTGCGTGATCTTCGGCGCAGCAACGAATGTGCCTTTGCCGCGACGAATCTCGACAAGACCGCGGCCCACAAGATTCTGAATAGCTCGCCGAACGGTAATGCGACTGACACCAAATCGTGTAATGAGGCTGTCTTCGGTCGGCAGTTGGTCGCCAACCTTTAGATCGCCGTCGGCGATCTCGCTGGCGAGGACAGTTTCGATGCGTGAATAGAGAAGAGAGTCGTGCGCGATTGGCATGAAGACATTATAATGTCGTATCGTTACAAAACCCAGTCTCAATAAACAGTTTCCGACTGAGGTGAATCGGAAATTAATGCCTCTGGATTCGTCCCGAGAAACGCGCCAGCAGTGACCGACAATTGCTGGTGAGAAGTCGACTTGGCGGGACCAATCTCCAGTGCAAGGCATTTAGATCACTTCTGGGTTCGAGGCGTCGGACCGGTCGTGACTGAGGATTACATCATGGCTACAGAAAGAATTCGTGTTGGCATCATTGGGGCAAGTGTGCGCAACGGCTGGGAGCGCGATGCCCACATTCCGGCCTTGCGCGCGCTTCCTGAGTTTGAGATCACGGCGGTCAGCACGAGCCGCCAGGAAACCGCAGACGAAACGGCCAAGCATTTCGGAATTCCCCACGCTTTTGCCGACCCTTCCAAAATGGTCCAGCATCCAGAGGTGGATCTCGTCTCGATCCGCGTGCGGGTGCCGTTTCACCATCAGCTGGGGATGGCTGCTTTGAATGCCGGCAAGCACCTCTACTTCGAATGGCCGCTTGCGGCGACCACTGAGCAGGCTCAGCAGATGCGTGATTTGGCCCTCCGCAAGGGTGTCCACCACATGGTGGGAGTCCAAGCCCGCGGGCTCGCCAGTTCAATCGCGTCAGAGACTTGGTCGCCGAGGGCTACGTTGGCAAGCGCTTTCGTGCACGATGATCATAACGACGCCAACATGGGGTACCGAATTCACGCGTGACTGGACCTACTATGGCAGATCGCTCGAACGGCAATACTCTAATGACCAGCCCCGGGGGACACTCAATTGACGTGCTGTGCTTCTGTCTCGGGGAGTTTAAAGAGCTGGCCAGCGTCGTGGCGAATCAGCGGCAACGAGTTAAGATCGTTGAGATGGGCGAGATGATCCAGATGACTTCGCCCGACCAGGTGCTCATGAGCGGCGTCCTACAAAGCGGCGCGGCTGAACTGAGATATCCGCGTTGGTATGATCGGACCGGAGAGTCCAAATTCAAACCGGGTCCGAGTCATTGATAAACGCCTTGCAGCAAACCCAGCTCGGAGATGCTCAGCGAGCATGTCGGAAGAAACTCATCACATCTGCAAGGAGAACCCCATGCCTGAGCTTTCGCATATTGATCCCAGGAGCGCCGCGCCGCTGGTGATGGATTATCAGGTCATACCCTTACGAGGTTCATGACGGCTGCGCAGTCCGCCGATGCGATCGCGTGCGTGCCGGATCTGATCGCCTTGGCGACGCAGGCATGATGCTGATTCATGTCGTGGTTGCATTCCGGCCCGGTCATCCCGAGGTCAGCCCGCGTAACCCCCTATTCAGGGAGCTGAAGGCAAATGGAATGGCGATGGCTGGGACCGAAGGGGCCGCGATCCATCCGGCCGCAGCCGCGCGAGAGGGGGAACCGATAGTGGTCAAGCACCGCATCAGCCCGTTCGTTGGTACAGAGTTGGAGACGCTGCTGCGCGCCAACGGCATCGACACGCTGGTGCTTGCCGGTATCCACACCAGCGGCGTCGTGCTGTCGACCGTTCGCCACGCGGGCGATCTGGATTATCGTTTGGTCGTCGTCCGCGATTGCTGCGCCGATCCAGATTTAGAGGTGCATGCGATGCTGCTCGACATTGTCATCGCGAAGCAGGCGGCTGTCGTCACCATGGCGGAGCTCTCCGACGCCCTACCTGGCAGGTCATCATAAACGAACGCGAGCGCTTCTCCAGCGCTTCGCGCTTCGTCCGCAACGTCATCCGGGAATACTTCTTGAAGGCGTGATACCGATATGGAAACAGAAAGAGCGCCAGACGTGTGCTCGAGAACGACCCCCGCGCTAACGGCAACGGTCATTCCGAACCAACTTGGTTGAATGCCGCATCGGATTTGGCCAGTTGTTCGCGCACCGCCGCGACGGTCAAGAGCAAACTCGGGAGGCCCAGGGTTGATCTAGTTTGTGGCGAAGTGAAGGGCACGATGGATTCCATTTGTCCGGGAAGCCCGTTCATTACAGAGAGTCGCGCAATTGGCACAAACAGCTGCTACAGGACTGCAATGCATAGCCGGACGCGTACGCGGCTCAACCTGACAACACGCGAGCAGAGTCGGGACTCTCGGAGGCTGCGGCCCGTTGCTGAGGACGGGCCGCAGTTCCGTCGCGGGAACTAAAACGTTACGGACGCTTTTACCTGAATGATTCGGACGGAAGCATCGCCGCCGAGTCCCGAACCGAGAATGCTGGTCGGTTCACTGACGGCCGAGGCGATGGATCCGAGCGCTCCAGTCAGATCGTTGTTAGGTTGTGCGAAATTCGGGTGGTTGAACAGGTTGTAGAACTGAAAGGCCAGCCCGAATTGACCCCTTTCCCAGTGAGGAATTTGCGTCTGCTTCTGGACCGTGAAGTCGGTGTTCCAGTAGCCCGGTCCCCGGAATTTATTGCGCAGGCCGCCGATGAAGTTCGTCTCCATCGTCGAACCAACGAACTGAGTGGTGGCAAGGCAGGGCGTCACACCGGTTGCTGCGCCTTCTCCGCAACTACCTATTGGTCCGCCGAGAAACTGCGGAAGCACCACACCGCCAAACCCCTGCGCGCCCAGAAGACCGTCCAGCCCTCCGTCTATCACGGAGTAAGGAAGGCCGCTTCGGACGAAAATTGTACCGGCTACCTGCCAACCGTCCACGAGCGGCGCCCAGCCATGGCCCCTTAAAGCGCGACGGAGAGGCATATCCCAAACGTAGCTGGAGCTGAAGTAATGGCGGACGTCGTAGTCGGCGGGTCCGTAGTTCTCTCGAGTGTTGAATGGGTTTATAGCGGTGGCAACGGAAATCGCAGAGAAGAAGACGTTCGGGTTTCCGCCGTTGGACACATCGTCAAAGGCGTGGCTGAAGGTGTAGTTGGCTTGGAATACGCCTTTGCCCCAGCCGCCGTTAATGTTGTGCTTGAACGAAAAGGTGACGCCATTATAGTTTGATATGCCGCCGGTGTCGAGAAGGCTCACGGTGCCGAACCGCGGATCGAACGGTTGAGCTGGAAGGCCGACGAATGCAGGGACGTTCTGGCAGGCGGTGTTCACAGCGAGCGGAGTGCAAAATCCGTTTACGCCGCTGCGATCCACCAGGTCGTGAATGCTGTGGTTTCCGTTATAGGCTACGCCAAAGGAACTGTTCTTGCCGATTCCCTGCTGGATTTCCAAGCTCCACTTCTGAAATTGAGCAATCTTCGTCGTCGCGTTCGCACTAGACAAACTCGGCGGCGCGAAGCCTGGAACGGCCGCCTGGATTTGCGCCAACGTTTGGTTGTTCTTGAAGCCGTTGATCAAGCCCACGTTGTTGGCGGCTGCCTGGGTGAATATGCTGCCGCCGTTCATGGTTTCGCCGGGTGCGATGTTGCTTCCACTGACGAAAAACGTATTAACCCCGGGTGCGTTGGAAGCAAAGTTGTCCGTGAACACGGCGGGGAAGGCGTCGTTGAAAAGCCCGACTCCTCCGCGGACCACTGTGCTGTGCGTAGGCGACCACGCGAAACCGAAGCGAGGCTGCCAGAGAATCGAGCTCAGACCTTGCAGTTCCTGGTGCAATCCCTGCAACACGTCGGTGCTGAATGGCGTGTTGACGTTATTGTCGGCCAGTAGGAACGGTTCGTTCAGGCGGTTAAAGCAATTGGTCTGGCAGACAGGGTTGGACTCGTGCTCGGCCCGCAGAGCGAAGGTGAGCGTGAGGTTCGACTTTATCTTCCAGTCGTCTTCCCCGTAGAAGGCCAGCGTGTACAGAGCAATCGGCTGCGACAAAGCCGTGGGGAAGCTTTGCTCCAGAGTTGAACCCACTGTGGTTGCAGGGTCCACGCCGCCATTAAAGAATGCCGCAACCGAATTGGGTGTGACCAGGCCGCTGGTGAATACGCCGAAATCCTGATCACTCACATCGTAGCGTAGGAACTTGGTTCCAAATTTCAGAGTGTGATTGCCCAACGTCTTCGAAAAGTCATCGCCGATCTGATACTGCGTGACGTTTCGTCCCTGCGGGAAGAATGCATCCCCGGCGCCACCGGCGGCAGCTCCGCCGATATTGAACCACGGAATGTTGGCACCCGCAAAGTTTATGGTGGTGGGAAACGCCGCCAGCGTTGCGGTGCGATCCAGGTTGTTGAAGACCGCGCCGTACCACTGCCCGGACAGAATAAACTGGTTCACCATGTTCGCGCCGAACGTGTGCGTTTCATTCAATTGGCCCTGCCACTGCGGCTGGATGCTGGCGATGTTGAAAAGCGGACTGATCGGGTCCGTGTCAGATGCTTGATCGCCTTTATCGTAAAGAACGCGCAGAAAGACGCGATCGTTTGCGGTAGCGTTGAAATCCACGCGGCCGGAATACAGCGCTTCGGATGTGAGGTTGTTATCCGCCGCCTGGAAGAATGACGAGCAAGCGACCCCAGGTCCCAGGCCCGTGAAGCCATTGCATCCCAGCGGGTCGGTGGACAAAGGTCCGGCGCCCGGGACGGCTTTGTTCGCGCCCTTGGCGTTATTGTAGAGATTGAACAGGTTCTGGTAGAAATTGACGGTTGCGGAATTGGGGGCGAAACCCCGGTTGTTCTCTAAATTAGCAATGGTTGCGGTCTGGAACGCCTGGCTGGGAAACGCGACTGCGGTGCTTACGGGAATGATTACTCGCAGGCCTTCGGTATTGAAAAAGAAGAACAACTTATCCTTCTTGATCGGCCCCCCGATGGAACCAGCCCACTGGTTGGCGTTGCTGAAGTTCTTCGGATCGCCGGCATGATTCAGGAACCAATCGTTCGCGTTGAAAGCGCTGCCGTTCCAGTAGTAAACCGCGTTGCCGTGAAATTCATTACTGCCGGACTTTGTGACGTAACTGACGGTGGCTCCCGCCAGGCTGCCGTATTCTCCCGAATATCCGCTGCTTACAATGGTGCTCTCTTGCACGTCGTTTGCGCCGAGCAGCAGGTTCGTGGCGCCGGAGCTATTTAAATTGAGGAAGGGATCGTTGTCATCCATTCCATCGAGAGTGAACAGGTTTGAAGCGGCGCCGACGCCATGGTCGGAGAAATTGCCCAATCCACCCGCGGTGTTCATCACCAGGCCGGGAGCTGTCTGAACAATGGCGGTGAGGTCATTGCCGGGGTTCGGCGTTTCGCTGAGCTGCTGCTGATTAAAAGTAGTCGCAACGTTTCCATTTTCTGTTTGCAGCAGCGGCTCCGCTTCACCTTCGACGTTCACAGTGACTGAGGCAGAGCCGATCGTGAGCTGCATATCCCCGGTGGTGACCTGTCCGAGCGCAACGGTCAATATCTTTTTCGTTTCCTCGAAACCGGGGGACGTCGCAGAGACGGTATAGTTGCTGGGATTCAAGAGTTGAAAATGGTAGATGCCATCCTTGTTAGACTCGGTGGTTTGCGTGGATCCTTTTGCATTATCCTTGAGCGTGACCTTTGCGGCTGCCACTGCCGCGCCTGACGGATCAGTCACGATCCCGGTGATTTCACCGGTGGTCTGAGTCTGCGCGCGAAGTTGCAGCGCGGAGGACACCACCGCTAATAACAGCGCAAAGCTCAGTAAGCCCCATCTCTTGAGATTCATTGTTGCTCGCCCTCCCCCCGTAGATTGTGTTTCTACCCACACCCTTCACGGCAAGCTCAGACCGCCCGCTTCAAGCAGCCCTGTGCATGCGCGCGAACACACCCGTACCTACCTCAAAAACATCATTTTTATTTCCGTCACCTGATGGCTACACAGAGTTCCCGGGCCGGACAGCCCACCGGGCCCCGCGAAACTTCGAGCAGCTCAGGTGCTTTCGACGCATCCTGTTCCAAGCGAGTTGCACCATTTCGGTGCACGCCCAAAAAATAAATATGAATTTTGTTGAAACCTTTTTTTGCCGCGCACGTTGCTTCTACCAAAGAGCTGCCGGTTACGACCGCCCATTTCGTTATGCAGGATCCTTTGATTGGGACGCACGCGCTCTGCTCCCCCTTCGGACTGTTGCTAATGTCCAGACTGCGCTGCTGCCAAGAATATTCCCGAACCGCACGGATTTATGTTGTGGAGACCTAAAAACAGTCACGCCCTACGCGTCAGCCTCTTGAGGTCGGAGTGATTCGCGACGAGAAAATGAGGAGTCCCGCGTTTGGTGTTACTGGAAACCGATTTCCTGATGTCTGCCCTCCCGAAGATCGCATCTCACCAGCACTCCATACTGTGCGGAGTGAAAAGCGTTCAAGCATTTACACAATCGCAAATGCATTTCAGCCGGTTTATGGCAGCCGAACCGGGTTCGGGTTTAGGGAGTCGAAGCGAGCCGTCGCGGCGACATCGCCCTGCTGAGCCAAGTGCACGAGATACTCGTCAGTCATTTCTCCTACGTCGGCTTGGTCTGGTGCGCTCACTTTAGTTTTCCTCAAATCTTTGCCTGCTCGCCGCCGCATCCTGCTTGTCAAGTACGCGAGCCCATTAGAAACTATCGTCGTGTTGCGAACTCGCTGGCGCCAACTCGGCCGGCGGCGCTTGAATTTCACCGCCGACCAGTTGATGCCAGACACCATCACGACATTACTTCCCCGCGACGACGGTGACCTGCTTGGCGGAGGCAAGCTCCTGCCGCAGCGGCTTCTGATAGACGAATTCATGGCCGGTCGTTTCGCCCGGATAGAACCAGGTCACGATTGCCTCAGGCTGCGTGGATCCACGCTCCGCGAAACCAAACACCGTGGTGTCGGTTGCCTGCGAGCGCTCGGTACTAATCGTCAAAAGCGTCGCAATCAACATGCTGCGATCGGCGTCGAAGATGCGGACTTGAAGATGATCGGTAGCATCGTCTGGCAGCACGAACACGTACGTCCCCGCGGGCAGCACGCGTCCCGGAATCTGAACCGGCTGACTGAAGGTAACTTTGGTTTCCTGGTTCCCCTGATCTGCGTGTGCTGCGGGCAGGACAGTCAGGAATGCAAGTACAAACAAGATGCTGGCAAATCTCTTTACGATAGTGGTTCCCTTCATAACAGCTCCTTTTCGTAGTATTGCGCCGCCCACTGCTCGCAATTTATTTCCGTGCATTTGAATTAAATTCCGCTTCGAAGTGTTGATTCCGCCAAGGTGAAACTTGCCGGAATCATCTTCAGAACGCGTACGAAAATTGGACGCGGTGACGCGCCGCCGCGTAACAGAAATGGATGTAAATGTTTTGTCGCCGATATATCTCAAACATGTCTCAAGCAAACCTGCAAGCGAAGCATGAAAAGCAGTGATGAGCTAGTTGCGCGAAATGGCGTTGACCTCAGGGCCGGCGCTGGACAGACGTGCGGCGCGATCGTCGAAGCACGGTACGATGCTTTAAAGGTATGTCGTTTTACGCGTAATAGATGTGCTTTCAACGGGCGTCCTTCTGCACCAAGAATCCTAGTGAACTGAGACCTTCCCACCCTTGCCTGGTTCATTCTTTTTCAGAAGGAACGAGCTGACAAACATGAGCGCCGAACACATCGACAGCAGCCAATACGCATCCACATAAGAAAGAACGGCAGCTTGGGCCTGCAGCAAAGCGTACAAGCGGCCTAATGCCTGTTGTTGAGCGGTGTGCGCGCTCAGGCCCACGCGAGTCAGGCTCATCGAAAGCGCCGAGAGGGCGTTATGAAACCGGCTGGAGCCTGTATATTCCGCCAAGACGGATTGATGATACTGGCTGCGCCGAGCTATCAGCGTAGTGACTGCGGAAGTCCCAACGCTTTGGCCAATGTTGCGCATAAAATTCATCAGCCCAGCCGCCGCGTTGGTTTTTTCGGCGGAAAGTCCGACGTACCCGGCAAGCGTAAGCGGGACGAATAGAAACGCTACGGGAATGTACTGCCAAATTCGTAATAACGTCGCCGAACGGAAACTCATGAGCAGGTCGATCTGCTTGGACGATGCATACATGCTGATGGCAAGAGTTATCCAACCGAAAGCGATCAGATAGCGCGCCTGAAATCTGGTGGTAAGTTTGCCAACCATCGGCAGCACCACCAGCACCACAAGGGCCCCGGCTGAAAGAACCATCCCCGCCTTCTGTGCCGTATACCCCATGAGAGTCTGGAGGAGCTGCGGCATCAACACCGTGGAACTGAATAACGCCATTCCCAACATCAGAAACATCAAACTGCTTGTCGCGAAATTGAAGTTCTTGAACAAACGCACGTCAACGATCGGCTCTTTATGAAACCATTCCCAAATGATCAAAGAAAGCAGTCCCACAACGGCGAGTACGACGAGGGTCGTAATGAAGTGAGATCCGAACCAGTCGTCTTCCTGTCCTTTGTCGAGGGCGATCTGCAACGCACCGACGCCGAGGGTCAAAAGGGAAAATCCGATGAAGTCGAAACCGGAGAGATTCTTCTTTGCGCGAGCTAAGTAGGGCGGATCTTCGACGAGGCGATAGACGAGCAGCAGCGCCAGAGCACCCACCGGAACGTTTATGTAGAAAACCCAACGCCAAGAATAGCTATCGGTGATCCAGCCTCCTAGCGTCGGACCGATAGCAGGAGCACAGATCGCTGTAATCCCATAAAGCGCAAACGCTAGCCCTCGCTTCTCGGGAGGAAACGTATCGCCCAAGATGGCCTGCGCCATCGGCTGCAAACCCCCTCCGAATGCACCTTGCATCACTCGAAACAGCAGAAGGAGGCCAAGGCTCGGCGCAATCCCACACAAAAACGAACTCACCGTGAAAAACACAATGCACGTCAGAAAGAATCTTTTCCGCCCAAGCCATCCGACCAGCCATCCGCTTATCGGCAGAACGATTGCGTTGGAGACCAGATAGCTGGTCAGTACCCACGTGCTCTCGTCGTTGCTGGCTCCCAGGTTGCCCGCGATGTGCGGCAAAGCCACGTTGGCGATGCTTGTGTCAAGAACCTCCATGAACGCGGCCAGCGAAACCGCAACCGCGATGATCCACGGGTTTCCTTTGGGCCGCCAGACATCCTCTCCCGAGGAAACGGTTCCTCCGCCCGTCATCGGACTCTCACATCAGGTTCAACGGACAAGCCTGGTTTTAACAGCCCGTCCGCGTTGAACTCCTGTTCTGCGGCGCGTTCAAAATCAATGCGCACTGGCACGCGCTGCACCACTTTCACGTAGTTTCCAGTTGCGTTCTCTGGAGGCAACAGACTGAAGACCGATCCCGTGCCGCCGCCGATGTTAGTAACGTGTGCTCTCCAAGTCCGGCCATACGCGTCCAGCTTGATCTCGACAGCTTGGCCTGGCCGCATGTGCGCAAGCTGCGTCTCCTTGAAGTTTGCTGTCACCCAGACATCGGCGAGCGGCACTACTTCTACCAATTCCTGTCCGATGCTGACGTTCTGGCCCACTTCAACTGACTTCTTGCCGATTATTCCTGTCACTGGAGACCGAATGACGGTGTAGCCGAGGTTAAGCTCGGTTTGAGCGAGCTGCGCTTTGCGTTGCAGCACCTGCGCATCGGCCGCTTCTGCTCTTGCGCGGATCACTGAGACCTGTTGCGGCGCGGTCTGAGCACTCCGTAAATCGTCGCTGGCCTGCAGTAATTTCCCTTGCGCCTGCCGAACGGCTTGTTCGGCCGAGTGCACCTGGGCTGCGGCCGATGCTACGGCCGCTTTATTTGCCGCTGCTGCGGCTACCGCCGCGTCATACTGCTGGCGCGAAATTTCCTCCTTTGCGACAAGTTTTTCATAGCGCTCCAGGTCCGCGTTGCTTTTCGTCGAATTGGCCTCGGCTTGATCCAAGGCCGCTTTAGCAGACTCGAAATTCTGCTCCGCAGCCCTAAGTCCCGCCTGCGCGTTTATAACCGCAGTTCCTGCTGATTCCAGATTGCTGTGCGTGGTCACCGAAGTGATCGGTACGTTGTAACGAGAACTTGCGGCACTGGCCAGCGCATCCGCCAATGCTGCCTGGGCCTGATTCACAGAGATCTCATAATCCTGAGAATCGATGGTCACCAGCACATCACCAGCCTGAACCAGCTGCCCCTCCATGACCGGGACTTTGAGCACGTATCCACTGATCCGTGCACTTAGGGGCATGATGTGGCCATCAACCTGTGCGTCATCAGTGCTTTCAAACAGAAATGCGTCGCGGATGAAATAGACAGCGCCCACAACAACGACAAGAAGAATGATGAATCCGGCCAGGGCCTTCCGCGGATGGTCCTGCAACGCGCGGCGAGCGTGGCTGACCTGAGCGCGCTTTTCTGGAGGCTCCAAAACAGGCGTCTCAGATCGCTCCCCGGTCCGACTGCTTTCTTCTGTGACCACAGCAGCGTGCTTTCTGCTTGAGTCTCCGTTGCTAACGGGCATGATTTATCTCCATCACATTACCTGCGGCGGCCGCGCCCAAACTCGCTAAACCAACCGGAAACCATTAGAAAAGCAAGGATCGCTAATGCGGCCACCAGTGCCCACGCAATCACAATCTTTCCCCTAGACTGAATTCCTTCTCGAGAACTGCGCGTGCACCCGCGGCTGGAAGTATTTCGTCAATGCGCGGCGCAGTCTTTGCCGGCCCCGGTGCGCTCGTGACTTCACGGTAGTAATTGACAGCTTCAACATCCTTGCGGTTTCCTCGGTCGAATATTCCTCTAGCTCGCGGAGGCGCAGAACCTCCCTGAACGTCATTGGAAGTTCACCCATCGCTGACGCGAGGATCTGCCGAAGCTCTTCTTGGGAGTGGCGTTGTTCGGGATTCGGCGTGTCGTCGGCGATTTCAGCGTAGAAAGGTGAGTCTCCGCCACCAACCGGATCTTCGAAGTGGAAGTCGCTCAATCGGCGCCTGCGCAGTTTCATGAGCGATTGGTTCACCGCGATGCGCGCGAGCCAAGTATAGAAGCGGGAGTCTCCACGAAATGTGTCCATGTGCAGGAAAGACCTGACAAAGGAATCCTGAAAAACCTCCTCGGCGTCCTCGTGATTCCGCGTGATCCTTTGCGCAAGCCGGAAAATCCGCGGGCCGTATGTTGTCACGAGCTCTGCGAAAGCACCCGGGTCGCGCCTCCTGACGGCGTTCACCAGCGTCATTTCTTCTGTTCCCGCCCGCTGACGGAGTGGACCCTGTGCTCGTTCGTTTTCATCGATCCTGTCTGGCAAGGCTGGTCGCATAGTTTTGATCCCTTTCATCCTTGAACGGTGGAGTAGTTGAGCTCGACGCAAGCACCACGGTGATTCAAACCGATCTTTCCGGCATGAAGGATCATCCACGCGTGAGCCGCAAGAACGAGGCAATCATCCCGGACAGCCCGCGCCTGTTGCCGATTTTCAGTTCCTCAATCAGGTACCCGTTATTTGGGCCGCCGGCTATGAATTGCGCACCGTCTATTGACATGGCGCGCAGCAGCTTTTTCCCGCGTTTGTCTATGAACGTGAGCCCTTCGAGGTCCATGGTGCACGCGCGTCCCTTGCGCATGCGGTTTGCAATCCTCCAGTTTCCCTTCACCT
>Ga0308309_10000976_pt1 | contig 17135 bp, 15 predicted proteins | sample HubBroMetageWFT5_FD_192491 | JGI IMG/M metagenome (GOLD analysis project Ga0308309, IMG submission 192491) | Warmed and freeze-thawed soil microbial communities from the Hubbard Brook experimental Forest, New Hampshire - Hubbard Brook CCASE Soil... | ecosystem: Environmental > Terrestrial >...
CAATAGCCGTTCACTTGCGGCTGCGATCAAAGGACGCCAGAGCCTCTTGCTCCGTATCGTAGACTTCGAACACGGTCACCAGCTTGGTAATCTGGAGCACATCCCGCAGACGCTGGCCCACTCCCGTCAGCTTGATATCCGCGCCCCCGGCGCGCGCCGACGAGTACACGCCCACCAGCGTACCCAAACCGCTGCTGTCGATATAGTCGACCCCGGCGAGATTCAGCACTATCTGGCGTGACGATGCTAGCACTTTTTTAAGCGTCTCTCGCAACCCAGCGGCTTCTTCTCCTAGCACAATACGGCCATGGCAGGTGACCACGCTGATCCCATTCACTTCCCGCGTTTCAACCTTGAGGCTCATCTCATCCTCCGACTACTCTGCACAATGATTGGTTTGAGAAGCCTAACGCGGGTGCCGGGGGAATGCAAGGCGAGCACCTCGCCCGGCATACACTAAGTCGATTCGGCAACATCCGCAAAGCTGCACCCCAACAACGCCAGCACCGCGATGGGGACAGCCACATTTGTATAAAGCGGCAAGGCCCACGCTCTTTGAATGGATTCCGCAGGTAAAAAGACGGATGCCGCCAAGAGCGCCAACGCCGCGAGCCATGGCCAGAACAACGTCAATCCGCAAATCGCGACCAACCCGCGCTCGATCCGGCCCCTGCTCCACAACTCCCGCAGCTGCCGCAACAATAGAAGGATTCCGGGCAGCAAGAGCACCTGATTGTACGGCGAGGCTTTCGGAATAATCACGACCGTCGCTGCCAGAATCAGAACAGTGACCCGGCTATGGACCGATGATTCCGCCACCGCATCCCGACGCCGCCAGGCGACCAACGCCAGCGCCATCACAATCAGAATGACCAGCCACTTTCCCCATAGCGGAGTGATTAGAATGTCGAGCACCGAATCCGCGCCTTGGTTGTATCGGCGGTAGGCCACAATCGCCTCACGAAAACGGCCGGACCAACCGGGCAACATATATTCGGCCCCACCAGCAAGGGCCGCCATGGTGCCGGAAAGTCCCCACCAGAAGTTGCGTCGGCGAGGCCAGTCGCTCAATGCCCAAAGCAAGAACCAGGCCACGACCGGCATCGCCAACTGGGGTTTGATGGTGGCTAAGGCCAGCAGAACTCCAGCGAAAAAGAGATGGCCTTCGACCAGCAGCATCGCGCTCATCGCAATCAATCCCGCAACCAGCAGGCTCAACTGTTGCAGCTTTATACCTTGCAACACTGGGAAACTGCCAATTGTGAGCACCAGCAGAATGGCCGCTGCCTGGACGGAAACCTTCCAGCGCAACGTGCGCAACCACAGCAACACTGAAGCCAAGGTCAAGGCGATTAGAAGCCACCGAAATCCCGTCTGCACAATTGCAAATGGCAGCGTGATGGTGGGAGCCAGCAGAAACACCACATACACAGGATAAGCAAACCCCTGCTCATCTTTGGGATCATGCGGCAGCGCCGGGTCCAACTGCCGCCCGTAGTATCCGGCCTGAATCTCCTTTGTGACATCCGCGCCGTAGGGATCGCGACCATGCAACAGCAACTCTCGAGCTCCCAACCATCGGGGGTAGAGATCAGAAAGGTTTCCGCGTGGGATGCCGTAGAGCGCAGCTTCGGCCTGCTGATGCGGGATCAGCACATGCTGCACGTAGAACCACATGCTGCTGGCAAGCAGCAAGGCAAGAGCTAACCCTAATGTGGAAGTTCTTCGCAACGGTCTGGCGGAAGCCGAAATCGTTCCATGTTACAACTTATGCAGCATTTCTCGTGCAATGGCTATCCTCTCGCGCGACCAACGATGGCCGAGAGATTTTCACTACTGGGTCAGCGCCCTGCTGGCTCTTGCCCTGGTGCCGCTTCTGCGAAAGCTAAACCTTCCCGTCAGTTTCGACTGGGTACACCTCGGCTCCGCCTACTGGCTGGTCCTGGCAGCGCAATCGATCTTCGTCGCCATTCTCCTATATTTGATCGGGGTCGCCCCGGCCCCGTCTCTTTCGCTTCTGCCGCGAACTCGACGAGACCACGTACGCGTTGCGCTGGCGCTGGCGTTCTTTATCATCCTGCTTTGGGAGTTCACCTGGCTGAAAGCCCTCATTTTGACAGTCGACGCGGTCGCCGTACTGGAGTTTCGGGAGCGGGTGAAGCCCGCGGCCCGCCGGGGCCACGCACTCTCCGTTCTTGTCACAGCAATCTATCTCTTTGCCGGGTTCCTGCTGGTTTTCGCTTACAACGACATTATCGTGTCGGTACGCTTCTACGGCGCGACGGACGCGGCATTCAATGCCATCGACAAGTGGCTGCTGCATGGAACGTCGGTGTCTGACCTTTGTCACTGGGCAGTGCGAACATTTCCGGTTTCCTTTTTCAATTTCCTGGAGTTCATTTACTTCGGAATGTTTCCCCAGATCGGCGCTGCTCTGATTCTCAGCGCTGTCTATTCAGGGAAGAAACGCGCGCTGCGGTTCGTGGGGACGATCCTGATGGCGTATTATTTGGCACTAATACTATTTTTTTTGTGGCCGAGCCAGGGACCATATTACTTGTGCCCATCGCATTTTTCCGAGTTTCCCATGAGCTTGCGAGCATACGGTGTGCAGAGGGCGTCCATGGCAAATTCCCAGGCGTTGTGGAACCATTCGCGAATCCGTCAAATTTCCACCGACTACTACATAGCCTTTCCCTGCATGCACATCGCTCAACCATTGGTCGTGATGTGGTTCTTACGGCCATGGAAGCGGATGGTGGCTGCTCTGGCCGTCTATGATTTACTGCTGCTGGTCGCGATCGTTCTGCTCGAGTGGCACTACCTGGTCGACATACTTGGCGGAGCGCTGGTAGCAGGCTTTGCCATCTTAGTGGTCAATGGCAACGAACTGTTACAGTCCGTCGGCATCGTAAAGACGTCGCAGGGTGTGACTTCTTCCTTATGAACGGCCTCAGCCCCGGCTTCCGATATGCGCTCTGGTTGATCCTATCCATTCTTTCGGCGTTCAGCATGTGGTACTACGTCACGAAGGTGTGGGGCGCTGGGCACTCGGCTCAGTTCTCGGATCTCTATGCGCAGTGGTGGGCCGCCCACGAACTTTTGCTGCATCGCCGCGATCCTTATAGCCCCGCAGTGGCCCATGAAATTCAAGCGGTTATTTATGGGAGTCCCATCAGCGCTTCGCGCCCTGGTGACGTCGCGGAAATGGCGGGAGGGTTCGCCTACCCGATCTATGTCGTCTTCTTGATTTGGCCCACGGTGCACCTGGCTTTCCCCGTCGTCAAAGGCTTATTTCTTTGCCTGTTCGCAGTACTGACTCTGATAAGCCTCTTGCTTTGGCTTTACGCATTGCGTTGGCGCCTCCCGGCAACCGAACTGGTCGTCATTGCTGTTTTCACTTTGGGCAGTTTTCCTGTCCTCCAGGGACTTGAACTGCAAAACCTGAGCCTCCTGGTGGCTTTCCTGGTGGCTGCAGCCATTGCCTCGCTGGCCGCAGGCTACTTTACGTTAGCCGGTATGTTGCTGGCCGGTGCCACCATTAAACCTCAGTTTGTAATCTTGTTGATCCCCTGGTTGGCTTTGTGGATCATGGGCGATTGGCAGCGACGCCGACGACTAGCTTGGAGTTTCTCGGGTGTGGTGTCAGTTCTTATTCTGGGAAGCCAAATGCTCGCGCCCGGTTGGATCGGCCGTTTCCTCACAATTGTTCGAGCATACCGGCAATACACCTACGGGCATTCCCTGCTCGACGTCTGGTTCGGTCGGCGATTCGGCCCTATCTTGGCTGCCGTGCTGGTGCTGGCGGTACTGGCTCTTTGTTGGCGATGGCGGTCGTATTCCGCGCAATCTTCACATTTCTTCCTCGCATCCAGCTTGGTGCTAGCTGCCACGCTGGTGGTCATTCCTACACTGGAGCCGCATTCCCAACTTCTGCTACTCCCCGGAGTTCTGTTTCTACTCCGCTTTGCCGGTCGTATCTGGCGATTGGGTAAAATCGCACGCCTCCTTTTTACTGCCGTATGGGTCCTTTGGGGCTGGGCTTGGATCGCCACCTTCGGCATGGCGCTCACTGCAATCTGGTTTCCCGCCGGCATGTTGCAGCGGGTTGCGAATCTGCCGCTGTACACCAGCCCGATTTTGCCGTTTGGAATGTTGGTTATTTTGGGATTCTCGCTGGCAAATGAAACTGGACTTTTCCCCGCCCACGGTATGATCCTCGAACCTTGAAACAACGCTTCCAAACTCGTCGCGTATTCGTTTGCATCCTGGCTCTGGGTCTATTCGTCATGGCCGCGCGCAGCATTACCGATCCTGACGTGTGGTGGCATCTACGCACCGGGCAATTGATCGCCGAAAATCATCATGTCTTCCACAACGATCCCTACTCGTTCACTCGTTTTGACGGGCCCTGGGTGGATCATGAATGGCTGTCGCAAGTTTTCATTTATGCTCTGTATCGCGTGGCCGGATGGGGTGGTCTGATCGCCGGTTTTGCCGCGCTCATCGCTGCCGCATTTCTGCTCGTCTTTCAGCGCTCGCCAGGCCGCCCTTACATCGCGGGAGCAGTCACGGTTTGGGGTGCGGTCGCGTCAATCCCATGTTGGGGCGTGCGGCCACAAATGCTCACACTGCTGCTAGCCAGCATCTTCCTGCTGCTTCTGGAGCGCTCTTATGAGCACCCGAAATTACTTTGGTGGACGCCGCTACTCACACTGCTTTGGGTTAATTTTCATGCTGGATTCGCGGTCGGCATCGCATTCCTGCTTCTATTCCTGATCGGCGACGGGCTCGATCTCGCATTTGGCTACAAAGAACCTCAACCTTACCAGGCGCGGTTCCGCCAGTTGGCATTGGTCACTGCCGCTTGTGTCGCAGTCGTCCCACTGAATCCCTATGGGATGCAAATGTATCGCTATCCCTTCGAGACGCTGCATTCGCGGGCCATGCTGGCCTACATCGGAGAATGGTTGTCGCCCAACTTTCATCAGCCGCGCTACTTGCCGGCACTTTTTCTCATGCTCGCCACGCTGGTGCTTCCCGCACTTTCGCCGCGACGTTTGCGGCCGCGAGAACTGCTACTGCTCACGGTGACGACCTATGCCGCCTTGCGCTCGGTGCGGCATATTCCGATCTATGTGTTGGTGGCCGTCCCCCTGGTGAGCGCCATGATCGAAGCCGGCTTGCGAGCGAGAGGCAAAACGGCATTGCTCGATTCTTCGCGCAGCCCACTCACCCGGCCCAAGTTGGTCGCCAATACAATTCTCCTCACCAGCTTCTTGTTCTTCACGATTGCGCGATTCCACCATGTGGTCATTCATCAACCCGAAGCTGAAGCCAAGGAGTTCCCTGCCGCGGCGGCGTCCTTCTTATTGACTTCCCAGCCCACGGGGCCGCTGTTGAACCATTACAACTGGGGTGGGTATTTCATCTGGAAGTTGTTCCCGGTGTACAAGATCTACATTGACGGCCGCGCCGACCTGTACGGCGACGCCTTCATGGATCAATTCGCCGCCAGCTACTACCTGAAGGGCAAGGCGTGGCGAGATCCGCTGGTTCAGTGGCAGATCCAGACCGTGGTACTCCCCCCGGATGCCCCTCTGACCTTGGCCCTGCGACAGTTGCCTGCCTGGAAAGAGGTCTTCGCCGATGGCCAAGCCGTAGTCTTGACTCGCGCGGATACTGCGGGCAACCAGTGACAAATGCTGCTCTCCAAGCACCCGCTACCAAACTTTGGTTACGCCCCAAGTTACTTTTCTGGGCCACCAGACAATAAATTGTCGCTCCATCCTTCGTCGCTTCGAGGTATCATGGGGCGGGGAGATGAGCACCGCTCTTTCCCTCTTCGCAAACTGTTGATTAGGAACACGCAAACACACTAACGTGCACGATTAGCGCGGTGAGCGAGCAGTCCCCGCAGGATGGGGTGTTCACCAGTTCGAGAAGCATTTTAACCAGGAGGTCCGGAAATGAGAGAGATTCTCCGTCTATGGCAACAGGATGAGGGACAGGACATCGCGGAATACGCGGTCATGCTGGCCGTGATTTTGGTCATCGTGGTGGGCACAATACGCCTCATCGGGGCCAACGCGAACAACGTATTCTCTTCCGTCGCCAGTTCGATTGCGCAGTAGCGCGGCTGGTATCGGGCAAGAGTTGGATTCCTGAGGAGCCGTAATGAATCGCAACCGGTTGTTGATGATTGGCTTCGTCGCTCTGGCCGTTGCCGGCCTGGTGAGCCTTGCCGTCTACAAGAACCTGCAATCCATCCGAAGCGGCAATCAGGCTCCGGGCGAGGAGATACTGGTCGCGGCCGACGATCTGCAAGTGGGAACTAAGATCGAGGAAAAGGACATCAAGTCGGTGCACTTCCCTTCCGCCGACCTGCCGCTGGGAGTCTTCCATTTTAAAAACAAAGTCATCGGCCGTGGAGTAGTTTTTCCCATCGCTCGGGGCGAGTTCATTACCACCAACAAGCTGGCGGGAGAAAACGCAGGATCGGGTTTGCCCTCTCTGATTCCCCCCGGCATGCGCGCGGTCTCGGTGCGCGTGAATGACACTACTTCGGTGTCGGGTTTCGTCTTGCCGGGAACGCGGGTCGATGTACTGCTGACCGGAAGTCCTCAGGGATCAAGCGAGCCCCAAACCACCACAGTGTTGGAGAACGTCGCCGTCATTGCCACCGGGCAGAGGCTGGAACGCAACTCCGCAGGGGATCCACAAACTACTCCCGTGATCACTTTGCTGGTGTCACCGGATGACGCTCAGAAGCTGACGCTGGCCAGCAATCAGGGCCATATTCAGTTAGCCCTTCGCAATCCCATGGACACGCGGCAGCAAGACCTGGCTGCGGCAAGGTCGTCGTCTTTGTACAAGACTGCGCCGGTCGTTGCGGCCGCCCCAGTTCAGTCTCGGCCGAAGCGTGCTGCCGTGTCCATTACCCCACCCCCGCCAGCGGTCTTTACGGTAGAGGTTTACAAAGGGGACAAAAAAGAAGAGGACAAGTTCTGAGCATAAGGCCGGATTCTAAGGTGGAAAACATGGCGATTCACTCCCGCGAGTGGGAGAACCGAAAGATGCATACTGGCAGAAGGCTGGTAGTTGCGGTGAGCATTTTGAGCTTTTCGAGTCTGGCGCCGGCGCGCCAACAGTCAGCTTCGCCCGCGGCTCCGGCCGGCGCGGCTCAGGAGCAGCCTGCGGCCAGGGGCCCCGAGGCAAGCGCGCAGACTCCGTCGCAGGAATCCCAAGGCTCGGCGCCATTGCGGGTGCTGGTGGGAAAGTCAATCCTGATCAACACCACCGAGCGCATTAAGAGAGTTTCGGTGACCGATGCGGGCGTCGCAGATCCCATTGTCGTCGCGCCCACACAAATCCTGGTACATGGCCGTTCCGCGGGCGAGGTCTCACTGCTGATCTGGGATGAACTGGATCGATCCCGCAGCTTCGATCTACGCGTCGATGTGGACGTCAGCGCCGCGGCGGAAGAAGAGAAGGCTGTCTTTCCAGACGAACAGATTTCTGTGACGCCTTCGCGTTCTGCGATCGTGCTCTCCGGCCATGTGTCTACCGAGGACGTCTCCAAGCGGGCCGGCATGATTGCCGAGGCCTATTCCAAGAACGTGGTTAACGTGCTCACCTTTGGTCCGGTGGGAGCGCAGGAAGTTCTTCTCGAAGTGAAGTTCGCGGAAGTGGATCGCAATGCCGCTTTGCAACTGGGCGCCGAGTACATTACACCCGGCACCGGCCACACTACTGGAACTCTGACGACCGGTCAGTTTGGCGGGGTGTCGGTTTCCACCACGAGTGCCAGTACCACCACAGTCGGGGGTACCACTACCACCTCCACCAGTTCCACGGCTCCTACTATCAACCTTACGAATCCGTTGAACCTGTTTCTTTTTCGGTCCGACATTAATTTCGGTGTAGTGGTTGAGGCCCTTCAGGCGAAGAACCTGCTGCAGATCCTGGCTGAACCCAATCTGATCGCGGTAAATGGAAAAGAAGCGAGCTTTCTGGCGGGCGGCCAGTTCCCTTTCCCCATCGTTCAGCCCGGCCAGGGGTTTGTCGCGGTTACCATCGCTTTTAAAGACTTTGGCGTCAAGCTGCAGTTCACTCCGGTCATCATGCCGAATGGCAACATTCACCTGAAGGTGGCGCCGGAAGTCAGCACTCTCGATTTCACCAACGCTCTGACCATTTCTGGTTTTACTGTGCCGGCCTTGAGCACGCGCCGCGCCGAGACCGAGTTCGAATTGCAGGACGGGCAGAGTTTTGTGATCGCCGGGTTGCTGGACAACCGCGTAACCGACCTTTACAACAAGATCCCCGGCCTGGGCGATATTCCGATCCTGGGGAATCTGTTCCGCAGCCGCAATCTGCTGAAGAGCAAGACGGAGTTAATGGTGCTATGCACTGTGCACCGGATCTCGCCCAGCACCCAGTCTCCCCCTGGCCCTGGCTATCCGGAGCAGTTCCTGAACAAGGAGAAGTTTGACCCCAAGAAGCCGGCCACCGGCGGCAAATGATGACGGGTTGTGCAATGAGTTTTGGAACCTGATTCAGTTTTCGCAAGTGATGTGTTGGAAGGGGAAGCAGCGGTAACATGCCCGAGCTTTCAGTAGTGATCGTTGCATCGGACAGCGAACAACGGGCCGTCCTGCAAGTTCTGGTGGACAGCACCAGCGTCGCTCGCACTGTCCATACTTGTGCCAGCTTTCCGGTTGCGGCCACCGATCCTGTGACCCGCCGTATTCAGGCCGCTAACGCCGATGTGGTTCTGGTCGACATACCCGCCGATAACGCTTACCCCGCTTTGCATGCCGTCGAACTGCTTCATCAGGAACTTCCGGATTCGGCCCTGTTTGCCGTGGGCAGCCTGTCCCAGCCACAAGTCATCGTCAGTGCCATGCGGGCCGGGGCACGTGAATTCGTGGAAAGGCCCACCACTACCACCGACCTGCTGGAAGCGTTCGTGCGCCTCACTACCGCTCAGCGAAAAAGCCGGCGGGACGAAATCCGCGGCAAGTTGTTCACCGTGGTCAACGCCAAGGGAGGCAGCGGCAGCACCACGGTAGCTGTAAACCTCGCTCTGGCCTTGCAAGCCGCCCACGGCAGCACCGCCCTGGTTGACATCGCCCCGCTCGGACACTGCGCCCTGCATCTGAACCTGAAGCCCCTATTCAGCGTGGGAGACGCCATCCGCAATTTGCATCGTCTGGACAGTTCCCTGCTGGAGAGTTTCATGACCCGCCACAGTGGGGGTTTGCAACTGCTGGCAGGCCCTACCACGCCGGTACCGGCAGATCCCTCCAACGCGGAGTTCGCCAAGCTGTTTGACATGCTCATCGGCCATTTTCGTTACGTAGTGGTGGACGACTCATCGCGTATCGATGCCACCACCCGGCTGGTTTCCAATTTGGCGAACATTGTTCTGCTGGTGGCACACACCGATGTCGCTTCCTTGTGGAGCGCGGCCCGGGTGCAGCAATATTTGAGCGAGAGTGGTAGCCGCGATAAGGTCCAGTTGATTCTGAACCGCTTTCGCAAGATTCCAGGTTTCAGCGAGAGTGATGCGGAAGCCGCTGCTGGAGTAAAACTGCTATGGAAGATCCCCAACCAGTATTTCGCCGTATCCACCGCGATTGATCGCGGCGTTCCGCTTGCCCAGCAGAACAACACCGAGATTGCGCGGTCGTTTGCCGCTCTGGCGGCGCACTTGACGGAAGATGATCTGGATGTGAAACGCAAGGCTTGGTCGTTGTTCAAGACGGTTTAGTTCAAGACAGTTTAGTTAGGACGTTTCGGAACTTTCCATGGCGAATCTTCAGACCTTCGAGAGGAGCGAATACCAGCAGGTCAAAGCTGATCTGCACCGCAAGATCCTCGACCGCCTGGATTTGGAAAAATTAGGACGCGCTCCCAGTGACACCGCCCGCGACGAAGTCCTTCTGCTGATCCGTAACACCGTCAACAGCGAGGCAGTGCCCCTCAGCTTCGCCGAGCGGGAACGCCTGTCGCGCGAGATTCTGGATGAGATCTTCGGTCTGGGCCCTCTGGAACCCCTGCTCAAAGACCCTACAGTTTCCGACATCTTGGTCAACCGTTACGACCGGGTGTACGTCGAGCGCGCCGGCAGAATCGAGCCCACCGGGTTGAGTTTCAAGGACGATGCTCACCTCATGCAGATCATCGACCGCATCGTATCGCGAGTAGGACGGCGCGTCGATGAATCTTCTCCCATGGTGGACGCGCGTCTGGCCGACGGCTCCCGTGTGAACGCCATCATTCCACCCCTGGCCATCGATGGACCGTGCCTTTCCATCAGGCGTTTCGGCCACGATCCCTTGACTGCGCGCAACATGATCGAAAACAAGACGCTGACGGAAAACATGCTGGAGTTGCTATCCGCCATGGTCAAGGGCCGGCTCAATCTACTGGTCTCGGGCGGAACCGGCGCGGGCAAGACCACGCTGCTCAATGTGCTCTCCGGGTTCATTCCAAATTCCGAGCGCATCGTGACCATCGAAGACGCGGCCGAACTGCAGATGAAGCAGGAACACGTGGTGCGTCTGGAGACCCGTCCTCCGAATATTGAAGGTAAGGGTGCGGTCCGCCAGCGGCAGTTAGTCATCAACAGCTTGCGTATGCGGCCCGACCGCATCATAGTCGGCGAGGTCCGCGGCGAGGAGGCCTTCGATATGTTGCAGGCCATGAATACCGGCCACGAGGGGTCCCTGACCACCGTCCACGCCAATTCTCCGCGCGACGCTCTGGCCCGGCTGGAGAGCATGTTCTCCATGGCCAATCTCAACCTGCCCGAGCGTGCCATGCGCCACCAGATTGCTTCGGCCATCCACGCCGTGGTGCAGATTGCACGCATGGCGGACGGCACCCGCAAAGTGATCTCAGTTTCGGAAGTGACCGGCATGGAAGCTGACATTGTCGCCATGCAGGAAGTTTTTCTGTTCGAGCGGCAAGGGATCGATAAGGACGGCAGGGTCAAAGGAGTGTTCCGCGGGACCGGAATCCTGCCCAAGTTCGCCGACCGGCTCGCGACCGCCGGTTGTCGCTTGCGCCGCGATTTGTTTGAATCGCGGATGGAGGTTTGAACCGCCCTTGAACCGCTGGAGCCAAAGATCATGCTGACCATCATCGCCGTCGTGGTGTTCCTGTTGGTCGCGCTGTTGGTGTTCGCCGTGGGTTCCTTCCTCGACCAGCGCAGCGCCCAGGCCCGAATGCTGCGTGACCGCCTCGCCTCGGTGCAAAAAGCCGAACAGCAAAGCACTGACGAGCTTGCCCTCCTGCGCGATGAAATGATGAGCAAGATCCCGGCGCTCGACACGTTGCTCCGCCGCTCTGAGCGCATGGCGACTTTCCAGGTCTTTCTCGAACAGGCCGATTTGAAGGTTCGCGCCGGAAACATTCTGTTGCTCTGTGTAGTCAGCGCCGTGGTATTCGGCGTGGTTGGATACTTTGTCGCCGGTTCCCTGCCTCCCAATCAGGGGCTGTTGTTCGTCATGGTCGGAGTCGTCCTGGGTGCAGTTCTGCCCTATTCCTACGCTTCTTACCGGCGCACCAAGCGCTTTCAGAGATTCGAAGAATTGTTTCCCAATGCCATCGATACCCTGGCCCGGGCGGTACGTGCCGGCCACGCGTTTACTACTGCTCTGGAGCTGATTGCCAATGAAATCTCCGAACCTGTTGCCTCGGAATTTCGCAAGTTGTTTGAGGAGCAGAAGTTCGGCCTGCCGGTCCGGGATGCCCTCATGAACCTGGCTGCGCGCATGCCCCTGGTCGACGTGAAATTCTTCGTCACGGCGGTCATGCTGCAGCGCGAGACTGGCGGCAACCTCGCCGAGATTCTGGATAATCTTTCCTACGTGATCCGGGAACGCTTCAAAATCATGCGCCAGGTGCGGGTGTATACCGCGCAGGGACGCTTGACCATGATGCTTCTGATGGGCTTGCCCCCCATTATTGTCGTAATCATGCTCACCACCAATCCGGCATTTATCCACCCGCTGTTTGCTGATCCCATCGGCCATACCCTGGTTGTGGGCGGGATCGTTCTGCAAACCATCGGCTATTTTGTGATCCGGAAGATCATTCAGATTCAGGTTTGAGCTATGGCTTTGGCCCTGACCATCCTCGTTTTTCTGTCCGTCGTCGGCGTGATCTTTTCCTTCGGAGCAGCGGCGTATGCGCCGTCTTCCGTCCTGGGCGCTCGTCTGCGCGCCTTGGGCTGGCAACGCGACAAACCGCAGGAAAAGCCGGCTCTGCGGGAACGCATTGAGCAGGCACTCGATCCGCTCAGCAAGGCCATTCCGCTTTCACCGGGCGAGACTTCCCGCGCTCGCGCTTGGCTGATCCAGGCCGGCTACCGTGACCCCCGCCATCTGACCATTTATGTCGGCAGCCGCCTGGCCTGTGCTTTGTTCGGCTTCGGGTTGGTGGTCGTGAGCAGCGGTTTCGGTTCCCCCGTGCTACTGGTGAGCGTCACTGCCCTGGGCTTCTTTCTTCCCCGGTTCGTGCTGAAACGCCTGATCCGCAACCGCCAGCTACGCATCAAGCTGGGCTTGCCCGACGCACTCGACCTCACCGTCATCTGTGTGGAAGCTGGACTCGCCCTCGATCAGGCTCTGATGCGCGTCGGCGAGGACCTGAAGCATGCTCACCAGGAATTGAGTGAGGAGTTTCACCTCGTGAATCTCGAGATGCGGGCCGGCAAGCCTCGCGCCGAAGCCCTGCGCAATCTGGTGGAACGCACCGGTGTGGACGATATTCGCTCCCTGGTCGGAACCCTGATTCAGACCGACCGTTTCGGTACCAGCGTGGCCCAGGCGCTGCGCGTGCACTCCGACTCCCTGCGCACCGAACGTCGCCAGCGGGCCGAAGAACAAGCTGCGAAAACCACCATCAAAATGGTCATTCCCCTCGTACTATTTGTCCTCCCCTCGATTATCTTTGTCACGCTCGGGCCGGCAGTGATTCAGTTGATCCGTACGCTGATGCCCGAGGCGTCACGGTAAACGTCCCCCGACACGAATTACGTTCAGGAGTTATGATGTCTTTACCCGGTTCCACAGGCTATGCGTTCAACCGGACGCGGCAGGCGTATCTGGCCACTCATGTCACGCTCGCCGCAACCCACTGGTCCCGCTTCCGCGGCCTGATGTGCATGCCGGCCGCTAGCTTTCGTACCGGGGATGGCCTGTGGATCGTACCCTGCCGCGGAGTCCACACCTTTGCCATGAAGTTTCCCATTGATGTGATTTACCTCGACGCCCGCAACTGTGTGGTTCACCTTGAGGAGAATCTGCGGCCCTGGCGCGTAGCCAGAGTGAGTCTGCGTGCGGCTTCGGTGCTCGAGTTGCCAGAAGACACACTGCATTCCAGCCCAACCGCGGTCGGAGATGAAATCGATATCGTGATGGGCCCCGCATCGGAGACAAGCACGGCGTGAAGCACGAACTCAAAACCGACGAGCTCAAGAAGGACCATCTCCAGATCCACGAACTTGAGAACGCCGACCTCAAGCTTCTGGTCGAATGGTCATCGCCGTGGCAGGAGTTCGTCACCGCACTCAGGCCGGCCTTGGGCAAGTCTCCCAAACGCCTGGCCGGTGAAGCCAGGACCGATTCCTTCCCCTACCGCGGATTGCTGCTGGCTTGGATCGTTGAAGCAGTTCTGCTGATTGCCGCCATCGTGCTGCCCGCCCGCCTCGCCAGCCTGCGTCCCTTACAGCCCCCGACCATGCCGAAGTACGACATTATTTATTTCTCCGGAGCTGAACTACCGCAGACCGAGGACCGCGGAGGAGCCCGCGCCGGCCGTTCCGGGCGCGCCGGCGGACATGAGGCCCATCATCCCACCCAAGTCATCCGCGTGGCCCGCGGTGATGTCGTGCGCGAAAAGATCGTCGACGCTCCCAAGCTGAACTTGCCGGCCTCGAGTTCGGCAGTCGCGAATCTGATGGCGTACAAGCCAATTCCTGGCCCCGCTCCCGCAGAGGGCTTGAGGCCATCGCTGCGGGCGCCGAGTCTCTCTGAAACTCCAGTTGCCCCTGCGCCGCAAGTCGAACCGGAAAAAATGCGGAAGGCGCCGGCGATGAGTGCAACCGTTGTTCCGCCGCCCCCGAGTGCTACGCAACGCGACATCCCCTCGGTCCGCGTTCCGGGCTCGCAAGCCATCAGTGTGGTCCCTCCGCCGGTGTCCGCTCCTCCGCAGATCACCAATCTCAATCCCCGGCTCACGCTGCCGGCACCCAGCGTAATCGCGCCGCCTCCCACACAAGTAGCCCGCGACCTCAAATCCACCGGCCCAGGATTCGGATCCGGCTATCTACAAAAGCAAATCGTGCCACCGCCAGTGCAGGTGGGCGGCGCTGCCTCTGATCGCCGCTCGTTTGGCGGGTTAGGCAACAGCAACGTCGTACCACCGCCGGTACAGCTCGCAGGTGGTTCGCTGCATGGTCAAACAGCCGCCGGGCTGGATGGAAGTCCGGCAGTAGTTCCGCCGCCGCCCACCGTGTCGGGGGCCGGCTCAGCCGGAGGAATGGGCCGTGGCAACCGTGGCACCGGACTAGGTGGCCCGCTCGATGCCGGCTCGGTGACCGCGCCGCCCAGCAACACGGGTGGCAATACCAACGGCAATGGGATCGTCCTTTCCAGCCAGCCAGGATCGAAAGTGGGCGTCCCGGGTGGCGCTGGAGCCGGCTCTCTGGCGCTTTCTCCCGCCGGTGGAAACAAGCTGGGCATCGGTGAAGGTCAAGGCGGACAAGGCATCGCACGCGGTGAAGGTCCCGGTGGTGGCTTCTCCGGAGAAGGTCCCGGTGGAACCAAATCCGGCGAAGGCCCGGGCACCGACGCTGCCGCGCACGGCGGCATTTCTCCTTACCCCGGCTCCGGCGGAGCCGGTACCGGAACCGTCGGCAAACCGCCGCTGCCCGGCGTTTCCGTGCATGGCGGAAATAACATCATCACGCTGCCCAGCTTTGGCTCAGGCGGCGGTTCTGCCACCGCTCCCGGCCGCACCTCCGCTAACAAAGGCAATGAAGGCCCTGATATCACCATCGTCGGCACCTCGCGCTCCGGCGGCGCTTTCAACTTCTACGGCACCCTCAAGGGCGACAAGGTCTACACCATCTACCTCGCCACGACCCTGGGACCCGCCGTGCTCGAATATGCCGACCCCACCTCAGCCACCCATCCTTACGGCGAGGACCTGACCGCTCCTCATCCCCTGCGCACCGATCTCCCGCCAAACCTCAAACTCGCGCGCCTGGTAATCTCCTGCGTTCTCGACCGCTCTGGATTGGTTCGCAACCCGCGTGTCCTCGAACCGGGACCGCATGACCTGACCACCAAAGTCCTGGCCGCCCTGCCCGCCTGGAAGTTCCGCCCCGCCTTTCGCGGAGAGCAACCCGTCGAAGTCAACGCCATCCTGGGATTCGATATCGATACCCGGTAAGCGGTCGCTATTGGGCAGGCTTCTGCGCCCCCTGCAGCTCCCGAGCCCGAACTAGCAGCTTCTTCAACTTGTCGATGGATGCATCCCCGATATGCTCTTCCTGCAGCACACCGTCAGTATCAATCGTGAACGTGTTCGGAATCGCTTCCACTCCAAACAGCTTCGCAACTGGTCCGGTAAAGCCGCCGTCACGATATTGCGGCCAGGTCATTTTGTTCTTTGCAATGAAGTCCTTCCACTGCCCTTCGTCTTTGTCGAGGCTCACGCTGAGAATCACCAGCGGCTGGTCCTGAAACTTTTTCGCAATCTCCCTCATGTGGGGCAGGGCCTTTTGGCAAGGCACACACCAAGTCGCCCAGAAATCGAGCAGAACCACCTTCCCCTGCAGACTGTCGAGCGACACACGCTTCCCGTCGATCGTCGTGACTTCAAACGGCGGAGCCATTCTGGCCCGGGCCAACTCAGGCTGGTTGATGTAGCGTAGTGCCCTCTCACGCTCCGGGTCGCCCTCCGGCTTCAGTTTCACAACCTGTTCAAACTGCGCTTTGGCGGCATCATCTTGTTTCAGATGCGCGAGGATCTGGCCATCAGCAAAAATCGCGTCCGGAAAATTGGGCGCGGCGGCCACGGCCTTGGTCATCTCCTCATGCGCCCGCGTGAAGAACTCGTCTTTGTGCTTGTCCAATGCTTCGTTCATCAGCACCATGCCGAACTGATAGTGCGCCACGGCTGCGCTGCGAGCACCCTCCGCTTGCGACACAACCTCCGCAGCCGCAGTTTCGGCGGTCTTCCAGTCCCGGAGCTCAATTCCGTACTGGATCATCTTCCTTTGGCATGCCAGGCAGTGTCCACCATCTTGCTTGTCGGCCTTCTTGAAGCTTTCGATCGCCGCGCCGTACATATGGCGGTGCAAATCATCCATCGCTTCCTTGTATGTCTTCTGCGCCTTCTCACTTGTGGGGCCATCCGTTTTGTCCTGGCCGGGCAGCAACGTCACAGCACACGCCGAGATCAGTACGATCCACGAATACCGCATACAGGCCCTCCGCTCCTCAAAATCCGCGCCACGAAATTACCACGACTTGCGATGGAAGCGAACCCTACTCTTTACTTCAACCGCTGGAACAATACCGCCGTCTTATCCTCATATACTGACTGCCACCCACCCTTCAACCTAAGAATATTCGCCAGCGGAGAATCCGCCGGCATCAGCACCCAATCCACCTGTAACTTGTCCAAAGCCCCATCCCACCCCGGCTGGACCAGAACCGCCCTCAAATAATCCTTGAGAAATCCGTCGCCATACATATCGTGGCGATCATCGGTCACAACCTGGGTCCCTGGATAAAGACGATAGATCAAATAGCCGCCCCAATAATCCAAACTGAAAATCGGACCACGGATTCCCCGCTGCGCAATTACTTCCGTTGCTTCCACCGGAAATCGCTTGTCGTCGAAATATGCGTTGATGAACCGGGTCGAGCCAATCCGGCCCTGATGCGCGCACGCCCACAAGCCCAGAACGAACACCAGCATCAACCAGAAGTGTCCGGAAAGACTCTTCTCCAGCGTCTCCATGCGCCGACCGAAAGAATGCGCCCACGAAGCCAGCCCGCGCAGCCAAGCCGCAGCATCGGCGTTCTCGCCCAACCTGCCACGCTTTGCGA
>Ga0308309_10000977_pt1 | contig 17133 bp, 16 predicted proteins | sample HubBroMetageWFT5_FD_192491 | JGI IMG/M metagenome (GOLD analysis project Ga0308309, IMG submission 192491) | Warmed and freeze-thawed soil microbial communities from the Hubbard Brook experimental Forest, New Hampshire - Hubbard Brook CCASE Soil... | ecosystem: Environmental > Terrestrial >...
CCTGATTCTCTCCGGAGACGATGCCATCGCCCTCCCGCTCATCGCCCTCGGTGGGCGTGGAGTAATTTCCGTCGCCTCTAACGAAATTCCCGCGCAAATGACCGAACTCATTTGCCTTGCCCTCAAGAACGATTTCTCCGGCGCGCGCAAGCTTCACCGTCGCTATCTGCCGCTCATGGAAATTAATTTCGTGGAATCCAATCCCATTCCGGTGAAAGCCGCCATGGCGGAGATGAAACTTCTCGCACCCGTCTGGCGTCTTCCGCTCGTGCCGCCTAAGGCGGAGAATCTCGCGCGCATTCGTGGCGTCCTCGAATCCCTCAAACTTTCCGAGAGGATGCATGCAGCCATCGCAAATTGAGCGGCTCTTCGACGAGCCGCCGGCGCAATACACCAAAGAACATTTCGAACTGTTCCAGAAATTCAAAGACGCGCTGAATCGCGGCGAAATCCGTTCCGCGGAACCCGACCCCCAATTGCCTTCCGGCTGGCGTGCCAATCCCTGGGTGAAAAAGGGAATTCTTCTCGGCTTTCGCATGGGCGCTATCGTGGATATGTCCGTCGATCCCGCGAAACAGCCCTTCTACGACAAGTCCACCTATCCCGTTCGCACCTTCGCGCTCTCCGACGGCGTTCGCATCGTTCCCGGTGGCTCCAGCATCCGCGATGGCAGCTTCCTCGGCCGCGGCGTGGTCTGCATGCCGCCCATGTTCGTCAACGTCGGCGCGTACGTTGGCGAAAACACCATGATCGATTCCCACGCGCTGGTTGGAAGCTGCGCGCAGATCGGCCGCAATTGCCACATTTCCGCTGGCACGCAAATCGGCGGGGTGCTCGAACCTGTCGGCGCGCTTCCCGTCATCATCGAAGACGACGTCCTCCTCGGCGGCAACTCTGGCGTCTACGAAGGCACCGTAGTCAAACGCCGAGCGGTCCTCGGTACCGGCACCATCCTCAACCGCTCCATTCCCGTCTACGATCTCGTTCACGATCGCGTCTATACCGCGTCCGACTCCCAGCCGCTCATCATCCCCGAAGAAGCCATCGTCGTTCCCGGTTCCCGCGCCGTCACCCATCCCAACGGCGCAAAACACGGCCTCTCTCTCCAAGCCGCCATAATCGTAAAGTACCGCGACGCCAAAACCGAATCCCGCATCCAGCTAGAAGACCTCCTCCGCTGACCACCCTTCGTCAATACTATTCTGAGAGAAACCGTCATCTTCCATATTTATGGCACTCGCGTTAAACTAATAACATGAAGAGCTCGTCAGTCCGCACGACCGTGGATATTCCCTACTCCCTGTATCGGAAACTCAAGGAGCAGGCAGCCGCGCGCGGGCGCTCCGTTCGCGAGTTGATCCTTTTGGGTGTGCGGGTTACTTTGATCGACGGCAAGCGCCCGCGGCCCAAGAGAGTGAAATTTCCGCTCATCGTTTCCAAAGGACCCAAGGTGAATCTGACCAACGCGGAGATTTATGAACACCTTGAATTTCCTTGATGCCAGCGTGTGGCTGGCGCTCCTTTGGAGTCGGCACGTTCACGCAGATAGGGCGAAGGATTGGTTCGAACACTCGAATGAAGAGAAGTTTTACTTCTGCCGCATAACTCAGATTACTGTCCTCAGATTGCTCACAACGCCGGCGATCATGGGAAATGATGTCACCAGCATGTCGGAGGCTTGGAAGCTCTGGGATCAGGTGTGCGCGGATGATCGTATTGCGCTACTCGCCGAACCGGAGCCTATCGAACCTGAGTTTCGCCGCTTATCCGCGCTGCGCAGTCCTTCTCCCAAGGTTTGGGCGGATGCCTATCTGCTGGCCTTCGCTTCTGTTGCAGGGTTGAAGTTGATCACGTTCGACCGTAGCCTTCGTTCGCGTGGCATAGATGTTCACGTTCTCTGACTATCCCCAAAATGCCGTATCATAGGCCTTAGCCGAACACGGAGAGGCTCACGTGATTCCACGCTACACCCGCGAAGAAATGGGCCGCGTCTGGAGCGACGCCAACCGCTACCAGAAGTGGCTCGACGTTGAATTAGCCGCCGCCGAAACCCTCGCCGAAGCCGGCCAGGTGCCCAAGGAAGCGGCCGCCATCCTGCGCTCACGCGCGAAGGTGGACGCAGCTCGCATCAACGAAATTGAATCCCACGTAAAGCACGATGTCATCGCCTTCACCATGGCTGTCGGCGAATCCGTCGGCGATCCCGATGCCGCCCGCTGGCTGCACTATGGCATGACCTCCAACGATGTCGTGGACACCGCGCAAGCTCTGCTCCTCCGCGACGCTTCGCACATCATCGAACGCGACCTGATCCTCTTCGGTGAAGTCCTCGATCTGCGCGCCCACGAATTTCAGCACACGCCCCAAATCGGGCGCACTCATGGTGTCCACGCCGAACCCATCACCTTCGGCTTGAAAATCGCCAACTGGTTTTCTGAGAACCAGCGCAACATTAACCGTTTCCGCTCCGCCACCCAGGGCATCAGCTACGGCAAAATCTCTGGCGCCGTAGGCAACGCCGCGCATCTTGGCACGGAAATCGAAGAACAAATCTGCAAACGCCTCGGACTCAATGTCACGCGCGTAGCCTCTCAAGTCATTCAGCGCGACCGCCATGCGTTCTACATGAGCACCCTGGCGCTTGTCGCCGGCCTGCTTGAAAAAATTGCCCTCGAAGTTCGCCACTTGCAACGCACCGAAGTTCGCGAAGCCGAAGAACACTTCGGCGGCGGCCAGCGCGGCAGTTCCGCGATGCCCCACAAGCGCAATCCGGTAACCAGCGAGCAAGTCTGTGGTCTCTCCCGCGTGGTGCGCAGCAACATGCTCGCCGCCTACGAAGACATCGCCCTCTGGCACGAACGCGACATCTCTCACAGCTCCGTCGAACGCATTATCCTTCCTGACTCCACGATTCTCGTCGATTACATGCTCTCGAAGATGACCGCCCTCGTCAGCCAGATGCGCGTCTTCCCTCAACGCATGCTGCGCAATCTCAATTCCACGCAAGGCCTCGTCTATTCCGGCCAACTCTTGCAAGACCTGGTCGAAAAGGGCATGCCACACGATGAGGCGTACAAAGCCGTTCAGGAAAACGCCATGGCCGCATGGGAGTCCGAATCCAATTTCCGGGAACGAGTAGTCAACGACCCGCGCATCACAAAATTCCTAGCTCCAAAAGACCTAGATCACGTCTTCGACCTGCAGCGCCAGCTGCGCAACGTAGACAAAATCTTCGATCGCGTCTTTGGCGCCCACCCACCGGGCGAACGCGGCATAGCCAACAACGCTTAATCCCAATCCGAATCTCTCACCGAAGGTGATTCCGAGGAATTTTGTAGGGGCGGCTTTATGCTGCCCTCCTGGGTTTCTCATTCTTTTGTAGGGACCGCATTCTGAGGCGTTCCGTTCCGCTCAACACGCCCGAAACGTCAGGCAAAGACCGCCGACAAAAACAAAAAGAGCTCCCAAACCAGGAGCTCTTCTCGCTTTGCCTCTTCTGAGTTTGCACTCAGCTGCGGAGGCGGAAACTATTCCACGCGCTGCACGTACCGCGCTTCCGACGTGTCCACGCGAATCCGGTCGCCTTCATTCACAAACGGTGGCACGTTCACCACCAGTCCGGTCTCCAACGTCGCCGGCTTCATCACCGAACTGGCCGTCGCCTTCTGCAGCGTCGGCTCCGTCTGCACCACTTTCATGTCCATGGTGTCCGGAAGATCCACGCCGATGGCTTTTTCTTCAAAAAATTCGATCTTCACCAGCGTATTCGGAATTAGATAGTACACCGTTTCGCCCAGCTCTTCACGGGTCATTTGCATCTGTTCATACGATTCCGTATTCATGAAGTGGAAATCGTCACCCTCGGCGTACAGGTACTCAAACTCCACCTCGTCCAGAATCGCGCGCTCCACGAATTCTTCTGCGCGAAACCGGTAGTCAATGATCGAGCCGGTTCGCAAGTTCTTCATGCGCGTCTGCATGGAACCCCGCTTATTCCCTGGTGTGCGATGATCGACGCTGAAAATTGTGAAAAGCTGCCCTTCATGCTGGATTACCATTCCCGGGCGTAACTGTGTCGCTTTCGTGTTGCTCATACGGTAAGACGGCCAGCGATCAGCCGCTTGCTCCTCGTAAATTTTAAAGGTTCGGAGATTCCAAACGGCTTCCCGCAAACTGCCTCAGATGGGAACCGCGCGAGGAATAACTCGATGCACGCCGGGCAAATCGCCTACCCAACGCGAAAAACCAGTATAAGCGCCCCAATCCGCGCCGGTCAAACGCCCCGGGCTCAGTGCTTCATCTCCGTTTCCCGTTCTTTCGCCCCTTCCGCCATGATTTTCTCGATCGTGTCGACATCGCGCGGGAGCTTTTGACTCAGCACTTCGTTGCCGGTCTCCGTCACCAGTACATCATCCTCGATGCGGACGCCCAAATTCTCCTCGGGAATGTAGATGCCAGGCTCTACCGTGATCACCATGCCCGACAACAGCGGCTTGCACGTATCCAATCCCGGATCGTGCACATTGAGTCCGATGGAATGGCTGAGCCCATGAATAAAGTATTGGCCCAGCGGTTTCCCATGCTGATCCTTGCCATGTGTGTTGATGTACTCGTACGCGATCGCTTGCAAACTGTTCTTGTTACCTCGGCAGCCTACGATCGCGCCCGGCTTCAACGCAGCGATCGCGGCATTCTGTGCTCCCAGGACAATCTCGTAGATCTCACGCTGCCGCGGGGTGTACTTTCCATTCGCAGGAATCGTGCGGGTGATGTCCGACGCGTAACCCGAATATTGCGCCCCAACATCGATCACGATGATGTCTCCGTCCTGAATCTTCCGATCCAGTCTGTCGTAATGCAGCGCGGTCGAATTCGGTCCAGCTCCAACAATTGGCGCGTATGCTTCGGCCTCCGAGCCGCCCATCGCGTGCACATAAACCATTTTTGCCGCGACCTGATACTCCCACAAGCCGGGATGCGTCATGCGCATTGCCGCGTCGTGCGCATCCAACGACAAATCGATGGCTTCGCGCAGAAACGCAATCTCCGTGGGCGCTTTCACAACACGCAAGTGCGCAATGTTTTCGCGCACATCCTTGAAGTTGACCGCAGGAGCCGCCAGCTTCAGCCACTCCACGGTTTCCTTCTCGTGCGGGTATCCGCCAAGTTCCTTCGTGTATGGCAAAATCGTGTACATCGTGGGATAGAACTTCGCCAGCCTTTCCACGCTGGCCCGCGCTTCGCTGCGAGATTTCACCGAACCGAATCCCGTCCTGGCTGCAATGCCCGGATCGCTCGGCGACATCCGTACGCCGTTCCATTTTTCCTTCGCCGGGTCTTTATCGGGCAGCATTAGAATTTCACGCGCACCTGCCCAGTCGTCCTTTTTCGCGGCACTTCCATTTGGCGGAAGAAGGATCAGCACCGCGTCCTCTTCGTTATGCCCGGTCAAATAATAGAAATTCTCTTCCTGCGTGAAAACGTAGGTCTGCCCTTCTTCCTCTTTGCCGGTGTATCCGAACAGAATGAACGGGCCATCCAGGTTGGAGATAAGCTTCGCGCGCCGCTCTGCGTAAACCGAATTCGGTTCACGCTCACGTCTTTGCTGCGCTCGCGCGAAATTCGGCACAAGAAAGGAGGTCGAAACTGCGAGGAACAAACTAGCCAAAGCTATCCGACGAACCAAGAAAACACACGGACGCAAACAGACACTAGACCGACCACTCATCCAATCACCTCGCGATGTCCTCAGGGCAAAGGACAAACGCAAATTGTACCGTAATTGCCAATCACGAGCGACTCGCGCGATTCTTGTGTCTTTCTCTTGCTCTTGTAGGCTTTTGTAGGGACCGCCTTCCGAGGTGGTCCGCTCTTGGGGTCGTCTTGTCTACGCGGCGCAATGAGGCGAGCGTAATGTCATCCTGAGGCGCGGGTTGTTTCCGCGCCGAAGGATCTCAACGTCTGAATTCGGCGACACACTGTCCGTTGAGGTCCTTCGGGTCGCACAATACGCGACCCTCAGGATGACAAGCGCTGGCAATCGCTGAGTAAATGGTTCTATGCAGGAGGAAAAACGGAATAGAGAATCGCGATGTAGTGGCAGCCGCTTCCAGCCATCACCAGTAGGTGCCAGATCGTGTGATGATGCGGGATTTTCTTGCACGCATAAAAAATCACGCCAATGGAATAGGCAAACGCGCCCGCGAAGATCCAGACGAGTCCTATGGACGGCACATGTATATAGACCTGTTTCGCTGCAATAATTCCCAGCCAGCCCATGCCCAGATACATCGCGACGGAAAGAATCGGGAACCGGTCCGCGAATAAAAGTTTGAAAAGCACGCCGGACACGGCAATTCCCCAGATCACCCCAAACATCGGCCAACCCCAGCCCCCGCGAAGATTCACCAGCAGAAATGGCGTGTACGTTCCGGCAATCAACAGGTAAATCGCGCAATGATCAAAAAGCAGGAAGCCCTGCTTCCAGCGTGGCGACGAAACTCCGTGGTACAGCGTTGAGGCCGCGTACACACAAATCAGCGTCACTCCATAGATCGCGCAGCTGATAATTTGCCACTTGCCGCCACGGATCAGCGTAACCACCAGCAGGACGATAAACCCCAGAATGCTGCAAAGCAGTCCGAAGCCATGGGTAAGCGCGTTAGGGAGTTCTTCAACAGTGATGTGCTTGGTGACCGCCCGGGCCCAGGAAACCATGGAGATAGAGTGCGCTACCGTACCGTCCAGCGCAACAACATCCCGAAAATTTCTTCCAAATTGGCGATATCAAATAAATTACTCGAGATGTTCCGGATTGGTTCAGAAGCCGGGTGCCCCTGTTGAAGCTGGCCGCATCTCTGGCGCATTCACTCCGAACCGCAAACGCGCGAACCAAGATTGGCTCAGGGACATGAACCCGGTGTAGAGATATCCCCACACGAACAGCAGCAAAAATGGCACGGTTGCATAATTCTGGTTGTAAATCACGTACGCGACAGTAAGCCCGAAGTACAAACCAAGCGCGATCTCGAAATAAGGCATCCAGCCGGATTTGTTTCTGTATTTTTTCGTGGCAAACGATCCGGACTTTCCTTCAATGCTGAATTTGGGTGTCCGCGCAAAGTCGGATTTCTTGCCGACGATAGCTTCCAGCACTGCCTGCGCATTGCGCACCGACAGCCCGATTCCCGTAGCCATCACAAAGGGCAAGTACAAAAACGTGCGTCGCCATGTTTTGGGCCTCAACTCCCTCTGCGCCGCCAGGTAAAAGCTCGAAATCGAGCACGTCGAGGCCAAAAACAGCGGCAGGTCGATCAGCAGCATCTGAAACCAGCCCTGATAAAACCGCACGATCATAGCCGGCAGCAGCATGGTGGAAAGCAACACCATCAGCGGATAGGAAACGTTCGCGGTCAGATGAAAGAAGGCTTCCGCCTTCACGAAAAACGGCACATCGGACCGGAACACTTTGGGCAGAATCTTTTTCGCCGTTTGCATCAAGCCCTTTGCCCAGCGCGCTTGCTGCGCCTTGAAGCCATTCATATCCACGGGAAGTTCCGAAGCGCACTCGATATCCGGCAAGTACAGAAATTTCCAGCCTTTCAGCTGGGCCCGGTAGGAAAGATCGGTATCTTCCGTCAGCGTGTCATGCTGCCAGCCACCCGCGGAATCGATCGCGGCCCTCCGCCACACCCCTGCTGTTCCGTTGAAATTGAAAAACGCCCCCCGTCGTGACCGCCCGCCATGTTCGATCACAAAATGACCATCCAGCAGAATCGTTTCCACACGAGTCAGCAGGGAGTAGTCGCTGTTCAGATACGTCCAGCGCGTTTGCAGCATCCCGATTTTTCCGTTATCGGTGGTATCGAGGAAGTAGGGAATCGTTTGCCGCAAAAAATCGGGCTGCGGCAAAAAGTCCGCATCAAAGATTGCTACAAACTCGCCCTTTGCCGTCTTAAGGCCGTTTTCCAGCGCGCCAGCTTTGAATCCTTCGCGGTTTGTACGGTGGATATATTCGATCGGCAGGCCAGCGGCAGCGTGCCGCTCCACGCAAACGCGCGCCACTTCGCAGGTTTCATCCGTCGAATCGTCGAGCACCTGAATGTCCAGCAGTTCCAGAGGATAATCGAATTGCGAAACCGCATCGACCAGCCGCTCGATCACGTAGCGTTCGTTGAAGATGGGAAGCTGTATGGTAACCTTTGGCCACGCGCTGACCGGCGGCGGGGGACCTGGGACATTCTTGCGATACGCAAAATAGTCGTACAGCAGCAAATAGCGGTGCAATCCATACATCGCCAAAACAAACAAAATGATGAAATACGGGATCATCATGGCCAGATCGAACGAGTTCGTCTGATAGACTCCCGCAAACGTCCTGTCGGTAATTTTTCGCCAGTAATGGCCCAGCGGATTCTGACTGACTGCCAGTAAATATGGAGCCAAGTTCAACAAGTTTCGTGTCTCTCCAGGAATCTTTTCCGCGCACATCCAGCCGCCGGGCGCTGTTCCTCCTGCTGGGCTTCGGCATCGTTTTGGAAGCGCTTTACCTGCGTATTTACTTTATTCATTATCTGAAAAACCATGCGATCACGTTCATGGTGCTTGCGCTTTGCGCAGGCGTGATTTATCTCGTGAGTCTGTACGCCCTCGATCGCACCACAGCATCCCGAACCGTCTATAGTTTACTCATTTTTCTCGCGATTGTGTTTCGCGCCACGCTCTGGCCCATGGAACCCACCCTCTCCGATGACCTGCAACGCTACCGCTGGGACGGCAAGGTGCAGGCGCAAGGTTGGAATCCCTACGGCATTGCGCCAAACGATCCGCGCCTGGCTTATCTCCGCGACAAGAACTACGAGATTATGCCGGGCCGCGAAATCCGGTCTATTTATCCCCCGGCAACGCAACTTATTTTCCGTTTGGATTGGAAATGGTTCCCGGGTCCCACGGCTTTCAAGGTTCCGTTCGCCGCCGCCGACGTCTTCGTGCTGCTTATCCTCGCATGGATTTTCCGCCAGCGGCACGACCGGTTGTTTCGCCTGGCCGTCTACGCGTGGAATCCGTTGGTCATCATTGAGTTTGCGGCCAGCGGCCATAACGATTCGCTGGCGCTGCTTGGCATCGTCGCGGGCATTGTCTTGGCGACGCGCTACAAAATCTTTGCAAACGTGCCGATCGCTCTTGCCGCCATGGCAAAGGTATTTCCTGCCGTGCTTCTCCCGGTGTGGATTCGCCGCGCTGGCTGGCCGGAAAAACGGTCCGGATGGTTCGCCGCTGCAATCGCCGCCGCAACCGTGCTGCTCGTGTTACTGCCTTACTGGAATGCCTTGGGAATGTTTCGCGCCACGCTGGCCTACTACGAAGCAAGCTGGCGCAACTATCACGCCAGCCTTTACACCGTCATTGATTGGGCCACTGGCGGTCACAGCAGAGTTCCAGCGTTGGCCGGAATTCTGTCCAGTTGGGGTTTGTCATTCTGGCTGGCCTGGAAGAGAGCGGAGCCAGCCCGCGCGGCTTATCTCTTGATCGGCACGATTCTGGCTTTCGGGCCGAACGGCTATTCCTGGTATTTCACCTGGATTGTGCCACTGCTATGCTTCTTTCCGAATCCAGCCTGGTTGCTGCTTACCGTGCTGCAATTTCTTTCCTACAATGTTTTGATTCGCTACGGAATTCTCGGGGAATTTACGTTCGATCCCACCATCCGATGGCTCGTGTACGCGCCGTTTTATTTGCTATTGATCGGCGGCTGGCTATTCAGGCGAAGCCGCCACCAGGCGGAGAAGCGCGAAGCGCCCGCGGATGTGCTCGCGTAAGTTTCTTTGACGTTTCAGTTCTGGTATCGCAGGACGAGTGTGCGATCGAGTCGAAACCGCAGCGTGGTTTCCGCGGGAACCTGCACTCTCTTGCCTCTGGTGAATATTTGCGTCAGCAATCCGCCACCCGCGCCGGCCGCCAATCCGATGCCTGCACCTTTTCCGCCTCCAAAAATTCCTCCCAATAACCCGCCAATCGCGGCTCCGCCTCCACCAAACTCCAATGTTCGCTTGTTTCCGCCAACGCCGGTCTTGCTGTTCACGTCCACATCGTTTGTCACCACGCGATACTCTTTCGCGCCGACTGTGACGGAATACAAATCCAGCACGATCTCTGGGCTGTGGACCATTCCTCCGGAAGTGATGTTGCGTACGACCATCTTCGCTTTTGACCCTTGAGGGATTCCTACGCCGCCCGAGGCATCGACCACGTCTTCCCCAATTGTTGCCGAGAAGAGTTGTCCCGGCGCAGAGTTCTGAGAATCAATCGCTTCGTTCGTCAAAATCACAATGTCCGTGCCGTAGGGAATTACTTTCGTGCCGCCGCCATTTGTTGCAACCGGAACGGGTCGTGTGCGGCTGAAAACGAGCGAAGCGACATCCTTCGTCGGGAATTGATAGTCGATTCCGCTCGCATCGGTGAACCCGATTGGAACCGTTCCTGTGTACTTGCCCGTATACACTCTGCCGTCTCGCAGGGAGACGATATCCGCCGTCGCCGTGAACACCAGCGACTGCACATCATCGATGGGTATACGGTATTCCACACCCTGGTTATCCGTGAAAAGGATGCTTCCTTCCCGCGCCCCGGTGAATTGGCCCGAATAGCTCGCACCATCATGCAGCACGATGGTATCGGCCCAGACCATTGGGGTCAGGCTTAGCAGCAGTATCCACAGCCCAAGTGCTTTCGCTTTCATCGCCGCTTTCTCCTTCGCCATTCATCACAGTTGCAAATCGCGTGCCGCAGTTTATATCACATCGAGGTTACGGCGGGACGGGTAGCTAGAAGTCGCACTGCCCTGATCCAAGACGTCGGTGAGCCTGAGAATGGGCGGACAACCATCCTCCTGAGGGCAAGCAGAAGGCACTCCGTACACTTTCTTGAGGCTTGTTGCATAATCTCAGCGCACATGGCGGAACTTTCTCATTCTCCCGGGAACGACAAGGGTTCTCTGAGCGAAATTGCCAAAGAATTCTTGCGCTTCGGTTTGATCGCGTACGGTGGCGCCGCAGCGCACATCGCGATGATGGAGCAGATTTTCGTTCAGCGCCTGGGCTGGCTTTCCCGGGAGCGTTTCCTGGATCTGGTCGGCGCAGTCAATCTCCTTCCTGGGCCAACTTCCACGGAACTGGCAATCTACATCGGAGAAATTCGCGGCGGTTTGCCCGGATTGTTCATCGCCGGAGCCTGCTTCATTTTGCCGGCTGCCGTTCTCGTGGTGGCTCTCGCATGGGCGTACGTTAAATACGGTGCGTTGCCGAATGTCGAAGCACTTCTGTACGGAGTGAAGGCCGTCGTGGTCTCGCTCATTTTCCAGGCCATTTGGAATCTGGCGCGCTCCGCGCTAAAGACTCCGTTTCTCGTGGTCCTCGTTGCATTGGTGCTGATGCTCGCCTTTCTGGGATTACCCGTCGTGTTATTGCTCATCGCATCTGGACTGGTTTGCGTTCTTCTTCGCACGGCTTCCACAAGGCGTCTCGCCGCCGCTTCGCCTGTCGCGCTGATCTTGCAGAGTTCCGCGGCCATTCCTTCTGTCGGGCTTCTCTCCATCTTTCTTTATTTCTTGAAGGTAGGTGCTGTGATCTTTGGCAGCGGTTACGTTTTGTTGGCGTTCATGCGCGCGGATCTGGTCATAAAGCTCCACTGGCTCACCGACACCCAGCTGCTCGACGCGATCGCCATCAGCCAGGCCACTCCCGGCCCGTTCTTCACCGTGTCTACATTCATCGGTTACGTTTTGGCGGGATGGAAGGGCGCAATCCTTGGGACTATCGGAATGTTTGTGCCGGCGTTCACTTACGTCGCGGCCACCGCGTCATTTCTGCCGAAGCTACGCAAGTCGCCAACCGCCAGCGCGTTCCTCGACGGCGTCAACGCGGCGGTGATTGCGCTGATGGCTTATGTGGGCTGGCAATTCGCGCGCGCGGCGATTGTGAACGTGCAGACTTTGCTGATCGCGCTGGTTGGGGCAGTGCTGCTACTGAAGTTCAAGCTGAACTCCGCGTGGCTGGTGCTTGGCGCCGCTGCGCTGGGGATCCTGCTGCATGTTCTCGGCTGGGCGTAGTTTCCTAAGAAATCAGCACGATCTTCCCGTGCGAACCCGGTGCCAAGATGTCCACGTGCGCCTTTGACGCGTCCTTCAATGGCATCTCTTTGCCAACAACGGGCCGCAAAGTTCCGTTTTCTAGTCCCGCGGCGATGGCGGCGTGCATCTCTTTGGCCTCTGCATCCGTCGCCGCCCACAGAGTGAAACCCCGCGCCGAACCACGGCGGCTCATCAGGTCTCGGGGATTGATGGTGATCTCTCCGCGATTCCCGATCACGACCACTCGCCCATTCAGCGCCAACAATTTCAAATCCGCGGCCAGGTTCAGATGTGCCGTCATTTCGAGGATTACATCGACGCCCTTGCCGCCAGTCGTCTTCATGATCTCGTCGGTGTAGCCCGCCTTGCTGTGATCGAACACGAAATGAGCGCCCTCTTTTTTCACCATGTCGCGGCCCTTATCGGTGCTTGCCGTTCCCATGACCCTCAACCCTTGCGCACGCGCGAACTGTACCGCGGCGGAGCCGACGCCCCCGCTCGCTCCATGCACTAACACCGTTTCCCCCGCCTTCGCGTTTCCGTGATGATTCAATGCGGTGAACGCAGTTCCGTACGGCACCCAAAGCGCCGCTCCCTGCGCAAACGAAATGTTGTCCGGCAAGCGATACACCTGCGACTCCAACGCAAGTGCGTATTCAGCGTACGCTCCACTTTGCGTCTTCGCGGTGTATACGCGATCACCCGGCTTCACCCTGGTGACGCCATCGCCGACGGATTCGATCACGCCTGCGGCATCTGACCCCGGTGTGTAGGGAAGTGGCGGCTTAATCGCATAGGTTCCGGCGCGCATGTAGGTGTCGTAGGGATTCACGCCCGCTGCGTGCACGCGCACCAGCACTTCGCCGGGGCCCGGCTTCGGCGTCGGTACTTCTTCCAGCTTCAATACTTCTGGCCCGCCGAATTCGTGCACTCGAATCGCTTTCATTGCTGCTCTCCTTGATGCATTGGATGGTTCTGGCGCCCCAGGTTCTCTAGAAATGATCGTCGTGAACCAGAGCTGCCTTGTCTTCCCGGAGATTGCCCGTCTCCTGGCCCCACGCGGTCGTTTGCCAATTATCTTTGCGTTTTTGCGCTGGAATCCAGGGAGGCATCGTCTGGTTGAGGTAAGTCGCCAGCGAGTAGATATACGGTTCATACATCGCGCGCAATTTATTCAGCTTGGCATCCGCTTCCGGAGAATCGAGAAGATGCATCCCCTCTGCGGCCAGCACGGAGCGCAACTTTTTCAGCTGTTCAGGCGGCAAGCGGTCTTCGGGAAGCGGGTGCGGCGCGGCCGAAAAAACCTGGGCCAGATCGGCGATGGCGTGACGTGCAATCGCAAATGTCAGCTCGGCTTGTTTCCCGCACGAATCCTCGATTCCCGCGATTGTCAATGCGCAAGTGTCCAGGATTGCTGTCAGGGCCGCGATCCACGATTGGTTGTCGTGCTGCGAGCGGAAATATGCCAGCGCCGGATACGAGAGATGGCTCTCCAAAAGCTGCGCGGACCAAAGCTCCCAGTCCTTGAGCAATTCGCGAAGTGCTTCCTGGCCGCCCTTGTAGCCGTGACGCCGCAGCAGTTCGCCCGCGGTCGGCGGAGTGCCAGCCCGCGAGTCCAGTAGCGATATGTTGATTTCACGTTCCGAGAACGAGCCGTAAATAAACGGCAGATAGCCAATGATGATGGCCAAAAATCCCAGGCCGAGTCCGCATTCTGTAACCACCAGGAATCGCGAAAGGCCGGAACGTGGAACAACATCACCCAGTCCCAGGGTGAAGAATGTGGTTCCGCTCAGGTAGAGGTCGGTGTACAAGCTCGGCGTCAAACCTGTAACATTCACGGCCGATCCGGCGCCGTATTGCATCAGACCAAAACTGATTACCAGTCCGATGGCCCACACCGCTATCAGCACGATCAGCGAGATCGGGCCGTAAAATCCCAGAAATGTTTCGCGGGCCTTGCGATCTTTCATCAGGCACACGACGAACTTCCAGATTCGCCATGTGGAACGGTAATAGACGCGCGTCAGCCGGAATTTTCGCGTGACGCGTCGCGGGAGAATGATGGCTTCGAAGGCGTCCCACAACATCACGAGAAAGAGGGCAACGCCCGCAGCAAATACACCCGGAGCAGGAATCATGAAATGTAGTTTACTCGCTTCTCAGAGGGCTTTGCGCGGCTTAGCCCACGGAAGCGCCGGACGCCAGGCGCGCCGTCACCGAAATCTCTGCCTTAAACAGCTTAGAAACGGGGCAACCGGTTTCCGCCGCCTTCACTGCCGCGTCGAACTTGGCTTGATCCGCTCCCGGTACTTGCGCTACGAGGTCCAGGTGGCTCTTGGTAATCGAAAAGCCTTCTCCCACTTTGTCGAGTGTGATCGTGCAAGTGGTCTCCAGCTTTGTTGCTGTCAGACCCGCGCCGCCTAACTGCGCGGAAAGCGCCATAGTGAAGCATCCCGCATGCGCGGCCGCCAAGAGTTCTTCGGGATTCGTCCCCACACCATTCTCGAAGCGCGTGCTAAAAGAATATTGTGCTTGCTTCAATGTCCCGCTGTCCGTGGAAATTGCTCCCTTGCCGGACTTCAGATCGCCTTGCCATACCGCCGAAGCTTTGCGTTGCATATAGTTCTCCTGTCTCAAACATGAACAAATCTAGACTGGCTCTTGGATACCCGCAGTCTCCGGAAGGATACACTGCCTTTTGCAACCTCAGCTATAGGCGCGGACTCGTGTGGCCTCGGTGGAGGATGAGTCGTGTAGGTGGCGTGTTTGACTAAGGGTTCAGGCTTAGGGAAACAAGCCCCGGCGGCGCGGTGGGAACAATCGGCGGCAGCTTCGAACGGTCAACAGGCCGATACAGCGTATCTCTTTCGATGGGTCTGCGGCCCGCTGCGCGGATCAGGCGTTCGAGTTCCATCCGCGGCGTAAATTCGGCGGTGCGTGCCCCCGCGTCGTGGTAAATCTTTTCTTCCGCCACCGTTCCATCGAGATCGTTCGCGCCAAATCGCTGCGCAATCTGCGCGATGCTGGGCGAAAGCATAATCCAATACGCTTTTATGTGATCGAAATTGTCCAGCATCAGCCGCGAGACTGCGATGCAGCGCAGATCGTCGTATCCGGTTGGCTTCGGAATGTGAGACAGCGCGGTGTTATCCGGATGAAACGCCAGCGGGATGAAGGTTACGAATCCGTGAGTCTCGTCCTGCGCTTCCCTCAATCTCACCAAGTGATCTACGCGCTCTTCGGTGGTTTCCACGTGTCCGTAAAGCATGGTCGCATTCGTGGGCAGCCCCATGCGATGCGCCTTTTTCGCGATGCTAAGCCACATCTGTCCGCTGACTTTGTGATCGCAAATAATCTTACGCACGCGTGGATGGAAAATCTCCGCGCCGCCGCCGGGGCAGGAGTCCACGCCAGCTTCTTTCATCTTTTGCAGCGTCTGCTCGATGGTGAGCTTCGCGATGCGGGCGAAATAATGCACCTCCACCATGGTGAAGGCTTTCAGGTGCACATGTGGTTGCCGCTGCTTCAGGCCGCGAATCATTTCCAGGAAATGGTCGAAAGACAAATCGGGATGCAATCCGCCGACAATGTGAAATTCGGTGGCGCCTTCGCGCACGCCCTGTGCTGCGCGTTCGTAAATCTCTTCGAGCGCAAACGAATAAGCGCCCGGGGCATTCGGATCACGGCCAAAGGCACAGAGCTTGCAATGCGCCACGCATATATTCGTCGGGTTGATGTGCCGGTTGACGTTGTAATAGGTCACATCGCCATGCCGTTTTTCGCGCACGGAATTGGCCAGCCACCCTACAGCTAGCAAATCCGGCGTCTTGAATAGCGCTACGCCATCGTCGAAGGACAAGCGCTCGCCAGCCAGCACCTTGTCGGCGATCGGCTTCAAGCTTCCATCGGTAAGGGTAAGTTCTGCCACGGCTCTCTCTATTTCTTGGATAGCGGCTGGCGATCAGCCGCTACACTTTAATTACCTTCTAAAACTATGAAAAATTCAAACCCGCCAAACTGCCGCCGCGGCGCCCCAGAACAAGAGGAACAACATACTAATATAGCCGTTCACCGCGAAAAACGCAGCGTTCAGCTTGCTTAAATCGTTGGCCTTTACCAGCGAGTGCTCGTATGCCAGCAGGGCCGCCACTACGGCGACGCCCGCCCATGCAGGCCAAGGCAGTCCGAAGCTTGCCGCCAACCAGCTCAGCAGCACGACCACACCGATGTGCATGATGCGCGCGATCAGCAGCGCACCGGCGATACCAAATCGCTTTGGAATGGAATACAGGCCGGCTTGTCGGTCAAATTCCACGTCCTGGCAGGCGTACAGCACGTCGAAGCCGCCGACCCACAGCGTTACCGCACCACAAAGAATCAGCATGTGCCAATCGAGGCTGCCGGTGATGGCAATCCAGGCCGCAGCTGGAGAAATTCCCAGAGCAAAGCCGAGAAACAAATGCGAGAGCGAAGTAAATCGCTTTGTTAGTGAGTAGAAAAACAAAATCGTCAACGCCACGGGAGCCAGTTCCAACGACAGCAGATTCAACTCCCAGGCCGCAATCAGGAACACGCAAACAGCGAGAAAGGTGAACATCCACGCGAACGGTACCGACAACGCTCCGGTTGCCAGCGCGCGCATTTTGGTTCGCGGGTTTTCCTTGTCGTAGCGCAGGTCCACGATGCGGTTGATGGTCATCGCCGCGGTACGCGCCGCCACCATGGCTACGATAATCCACAACACCTGCCGCATCGTCGGCCAACCGTGCTTGGTGGCGCGTGCGGCCAGTAGCGCCCCGGTCAGCGCAAACGGCAGCGCAAACACGGAGTGTTCGAACTTGATCATCTCCAGCACGGTGCCAACGCGCCCGAACATCTCCGCTACGCCTCCGCCTTCTTCGCCGCCGAAGTTCCTTGCCAGCGGTACATTTTCTCCTGCGGCAATCCCACCTGTGCCAGCACGCGGCAAACATACTGCGTCGCCACGTCATCAATCGTTTTCG
>Ga0308309_10000978_pt1 | contig 17126 bp, 12 predicted proteins | sample HubBroMetageWFT5_FD_192491 | JGI IMG/M metagenome (GOLD analysis project Ga0308309, IMG submission 192491) | Warmed and freeze-thawed soil microbial communities from the Hubbard Brook experimental Forest, New Hampshire - Hubbard Brook CCASE Soil... | ecosystem: Environmental > Terrestrial >...
ATAGCTGATATGTGAAATGGCCGAGAAGGAATATAGTGCCAAATTGGGATAATTGACAAGTTCGTAATAGTACGGAGAATCGTAAGTTCTGATGGGTCAGGGGAATGCGAGTGTGGGAACAGTAGAAATCCCTAAATGGGAATTCTGCCCAGTTCTGGGTTATATCAATTCGAAATCGGCGGCCACAAGCGCTCGGTCGTAAAGCCGGCGCGCCGCCATCCGGCGTTACCTGGGTTGCACAGTGACCGAGGTGGAGCATGCGCTTGTCTGGCCGTTGCCATCATCCACGTGGACCGACAAGGTGTAGCTCCCCGCTGCGACGCCTGTGGAATCCCATCGGGCGACGGGACCAGTGCCGGCGATCGCGCCACCGCTGGCGGTCCAAGTGTAGGAAAGCGGATGGCCGTAAGAATCGCGGGCCATGGCGGAGGCCTGCACAGCGTCATTCGATCCTTCGGTAATGCCCGGCTTATCCACTGAGCAGGTGGTAGAAAGCGTGTCCGGGACTCTTTTGTGAACCTCTTCGGGGTAGCGTGCGGCGGAGAGCTTGAGGACGAAGCCGTTCCGATCGAGGTGGTTCGTTAAATTGAGGTTGTAACGATAACCAGCTTCGAAGGCAAGTTGCCGCGCAAGGTAAACGCGAAAACCGGAAACGTTGTCGACCGGATCGCGCGCGCCAAATGTGGTGTTGGGAATTCCATTGCCGACGAAAATCACCGCGCTGTACTCCGAGATCACATTAAAGCGCCGGTTCGGGAACATCAGAAGGCCAACGCCGACGTGCATCTGATCAGAAAGATTCAGGACCTCGGCGGGACTGCCGGCAACGGGGGTGAAACTGGAATCACGCGTGAAACGGTAGTCCCAGTTAATGGTGGCAACCATTGCATTGTGAAGGACAGTCTTGCTCGCCTCCACGCCGATTCCATAATTAAACTTGCCGTATTGAACCTGGTTGGCAATCAAACTGGCAAAGGATGTTTCCGTGGGAATATAAAAGTCGTTGCGAATGGAAAGGCTCACGGGATTGCCGCGGTGTTCAGAGAGCAGCCCGATTTTAAAGGCCAGGTCGATTTCGCCGACGCCGCCGCCGTTGTGTGAGGCAAACGGAAATTCCTCGACGTAGGCAGGGCGAAATCCCTGCGCGGGAAGAACAGACGGATAAATGGTGTTCCCGTACTGATTGTTTCCGGCGTTCACGGGCGCCAGGCTGAGCAGGCTGGGTTCGTCCACGTGGATATGCGTGTTGGCGTCGAACTGGATGGAAGCGGATAGCCAATTCGTCAAGCCGACGCCGAAAGACGGGCCCGACTCGAGAGCGGTGATATCTCCGGGCATGCGGGAAACTTTACTTACGCCCGCGGACAAGTTGAAAGCGCCCTTGGGCAGGATGTCGCCAGTTTCCAGGGTGAACATCCCGGGGTTGCCGCTAATTGCGGGCATGGGAACAAACGTAGGCGTATCGTCGTCCGCGGAGTCGTCGCCAGATTTTCCCGCGGGTCGCGGAGCGGCCGTCAGGGATTTTGTTCCTGCGCCAACCGCAGGAGGCCCATCGGAGGAAGCGGGCGCGGGCTTGGCGGCCGGTGCTGGCTCGGCAACAACCGCGGGGGCATCTGATTTGGCCGTGTCTTTGGGATGGTCTGTCTTATCGTCGGCAAATGTGGGAGAAATAAAAAGAAGGGCCAGGGAAAACAAGAGCCCGATACGCCCCAAGGAATTCATGTATGCCTCCGCGTCAACTGACTTTGGTTATCCGACATTGCTCCCGGGCCAGCGAAATTGAGACGGAAGCAACGCGCCACGGCATGATTGCGGCCCAAGAATGAAAGCTTATGTAAAGCCCAGGTAAGCCGGCAAGCCACAAATCCGGCACGTCTCGAAATCCGGCAAATTATAGTGCAATTAAGGGGTGCCAAAAGCAAATTTTTCGGGGGACAAGTAGATGGCAAGTGGGTGGCGAAAGCCTGATGCGGCGGCCGGGCTGGCGCCACGCTCGCTCCAAATCCAATTTCGTTGTGGTGGGGTGTGATGTAGACTCTCCCGGCGGCTCGGGAACTGTTTCACCGTGAAGGTTATGTTTTGCTTTCCGGCATCGATGAGTGGCTTCCCGCCGAGGAGATCCCTATGCGTTTGAATCGAGCACTCCGGCACTTCGCGATTATCATACAGTTGCTGGCGACAGTCTTCATCAGCGCTTCGCATGTTGCCGCGCAGACGGCTGCTTCCCCGGCGCCATCGGATGCACCGTATCTGAATCCCGCGCTGCCAATCGACCAGCGCGTTGACGATCTGATCTCCCGCATGAAGCTGGAAGATAAGGCTTCTCAGCTGGTAAACCAGGCGCGCGCAATCCCGCGATTGAATGTTCCGGCATACGACTGGTGGAGCGAATCGCTGCACGGCGTGGCGACGAACGGGACCACTGAGTTTCCCGAGCCAGTCGGCTTGGCGGCGACGTTTGACGCGCCGGCCATCCACGATATGGCCGTAGTGATCAGCACGGAGGCGCGCATCAAGCATGCGCAAGACGTCCGCGCGGGCCACAGCAACATTTTCGAGGGGCTCGATTTCTGGGCGCCGAACATTAATATTTTTCGCGATCCGCGCTGGGGACGTGGCCAGGAAACATATGGTGAGGATCCATTTCTGACCGCGCGCATGGGAGTGCAATTTGTCCTGGGGATGCAGGGAAACGACCCGCGCTACTATCGCGTGATTTCGACGCCGAAACATTTCGCAGTGCACAGCGGGCCGGAGCCGACGCGACATACGGCGGACGTGATAGTGAGCAAGCACGATGAACTCGACACGTATCTGCCCGCGTTTCGCGCCACGGTGACCGAAGGCAAAGCGGGCTCGGTGATGTGCGCCTACAACAGCATCAATGGGCAGCCGGCCTGCGCGAATGAATTTCTGCTTGTGGACCAACTGCGCGGGAAATGGGGATTTCAGGGCTACGTGGTTTCCGATTGCGAGGCGGTGAGAAACATTTTTAATGGTCATCACTACAAGCCGACGCAGGCTGAATCGTCCGCGATCAGCTTGCAACGCGGCATGGACAATGAGTGCATCGACTTCACGACCAAAGTGACCGACGACCACGACTACGCGCCCTATATCGAAGCCGTAAAGAAAGGCTTCTTGAAGGAAAGTGAAATTGATATCGCCTTGAAGCGCCTGTTCACGGCACGAATGAAGCTGGGGATGTTCGATCCACCGGAGATGGTGCCGTATTCGAAGATTGACGAGTCGCTGCTGGACAGCGCGCAGCACCGCGCCATGGCTCTGAAACTGGCCAACGAATCCATGGTGCTGTTGAAGAATGACCGCACGCTGCCGTTGAAGACTTCAGGCGTAAAGATTGCCGTGATTGGGCCGTTGGCCAACCAGACGCAAGTGCTGTTGGGCAACTACAACGGGAATCCCACACATACCGTTTCGGTGATGGAAGGCATGCACGATGTATTTCCCGGCGCGCAGATTCATTTTGTGGCAGGCACGCAGTTCCTGAACAAGGAAGCATCGCCGGTTCCAGCCGAGTTGCTTACCACTGACGGAAAGCCGGGCGTGAGAGCGAGCTACGCCAAGATGGATATTCTTGGTGCGGCGGGCAAACCCACTCAACTGGCCAGCCGCACGGAGCCGGGCATTGGGCTCTCGCTGGGATCCTTGCCTCCTGAAGTTGTCGGAGAAGGTTCGGTCTTCGTGACATGGGAAGCCACATTCACGCCTCAAGAGACCGACGATTACTATTTTGGTCTGCAGGGTGATGGATTTTTCCGCGTATCGCTCGACGACAAAGTGGTGGCCACGGCCTATCACACGAACGGCGTGGAAACCAAACTAGGTCGCCTCCACCTGGAAAAGGGCAAGCCTTACGCGCTGAAAGTGGTGAATAGCGTGGGCCAGGGAACGGCAGCGCCACCGCAGCTTGTTTGGCAAAAAATAGATATGCGGCCCGCGCCGGAAGCGATTGCCGCGGCGAAGGATGCGGATGTGGTCGTTGCGGTGGTGGGCATTACAAATGAGCTCGAAGGCGAGGAAATGCCTGTGAGTGAGGAGGGCTTCAAGGGAGGCGATCGCACGAGCCTCGATCTTCCCAAGCCTGAGCAGGCTCTGCTGGAAAGCCTGGCCTCGACGGGAAAGCCTCTTGTTGTGGTGCTGATGAACGGCAGCGCGCTGAGCGTGAACTGGGTGAAGGAGCACGCCAACGCGATTGTCGAGGCGTGGTATTCGGGAGAAGAGGGCGGCGAGGCGATTGCGCAGACTCTCGCGGGGGTGAACAATCCGGCTGGGCGATTGCCGGTCACTTTTTACAAGGGCATCGCGGACCTGCCGCCATTTGAGGATTATTCGATGGCGAACCGGACGTACCGGTATTTCACGGGCGCGCCGTTGTTTCCCTTCGGGTATGGCTTGAGCTACTCAAAATTTGAATACAGTAACGTGAAACTTTCTTCGGATAAGTTGAATGCGGGCGACTCATTGGGAGTGGAAGCTGACGTGAAGAACTCGAGCCCGCGCGATGGCGACGAAGTCGTCGAGCTATACCTTACATTTCCAAAATTTGCCGGCGCGCCCAATCGCGCGTTGCGCGGATTTGCGCGCGTGCACGTTGCGGCGGGTGAATCGGCGCACGTCCATCTAATGCTGAATCCGCGCGACCTTAGTTACGTGAGCGAAGCGGGCGAGCCGATGATCTCGGCCGGGACGTACAAGCTATCTGTCGGGGGTGGGCAGCCGGGAACGGGTGCGGCGGCCGCTGAAACGAGCTTCACCATCACTGGCGAAGAAAAACTGCCGGAGTAATGGTCGCGCCTTCGTCGGCGCGTGCAGGACCGGGTCAATTTTCAGTCGGCACCCGGATGACCACATCGCCTGCCACCGGAATGGCAGATGACCCGTTGGGTTGGAACACGTGTTGACCGCGTCGGACCCACAACTGAAGATGGCGCGGCGTTTCCTTGGCATTCGCGGTGACTGCTGGTAAATTCACTGCAGATGGCTTCTGACAACACAACACAGCAACGCATCCTGATCGTCGAAGACGAAGAGAATGCCCGCAAGGGCTATGAAGCGCTTCTGCGCAAGTGGAATTGTGAAGTTCTGGGCGTAGGAAGCGGTGAAGACGCGCTTGCCAAATTTCAGGAATTCCAGCCCAACGCGATTTTGGCGGACGTCGAGTTGCCCGGGATGAACGGGCTGGAGCTGCTCGGTCATTTGAAAGACGAAATCTTGCGCATCCCAGTAATCGTGATTACAGGGCGCGGGAGCGACGAGCGAGTGGTGCAGGCGATCGACGCGGGAGCATTCTGGTACATCGAAAAACCTCTGAAACCGCCCGTGCTACGCGCGCTTTTGGACCGCGCGCTGGGCAGAGTGCGCGACCAGCAAGCCGTAGCCGCACTCACGCGTCAATTGCGCGATGCGGGAAAGCTGGGCGTGCTGGTTGGCGCCTCGGGCGCCATGCAGGAAGTGATGCGGCAGGTGGAAATGGCCGCGCCTTCCACGGCTTCCGTGCTGATCACGGGCGAGACCGGCTCGGGCAAAGAAATGGTCGCGCGATCGGTGCACATGCTTTCCCCGCGTGCCGGACGCCCGTTTGTGGCCATCAATTGCTCGGCGATCCCTGAATCTTTGATGGAAAGCGAAATTTTCGGACATGAGAAGGGCGCCTTCACCGGCGCAGCGGAAAGGCGCATCGGCTGCTTCGAGTTGGCTGACGGCGGAACCCTGATGCTGGACGAAATCGGCGAGATGCCGGCGCAGACGCAGGCCAAGCTATTGCGCGTGCTGGAAGATCACAAGGTGAGGCGCCTGGGAAGCAAAGTGGAAACGCCCGTGGACGTCCGCGTGGTGGCCGCAACGAATAAAAATCCCGAGTCGGCCGTTGCCGACGGGCTTTTGCGACAAGACCTCTATTTCCGGCTGAATGTGTTTCATATTCACCTGCCGCCACTGCGGGAACATAAAGATGATCTGGCGTTGCTTACCGACCACTTACTACTGGAAATTTCTGAAAAACATGGAAAGAAAGTTACGGGCGTCGGGACGGACGTGATGGACCTTTTCAAATCTTACCCGTGGCCGGGAAACGTGCGTGAACTCCGCAACGTGCTGGAAAGGGCTTCGATTGCGTCGGACCGGGGAACGATTGGCCGGCAGCATCTTCCCGCGGATTTCGGACACTCTCCTGCGGTGGGCGGCGGTGCGCTGGGTGGAATCCGGTTTCCGATCGGCACGACGGTGGATGCCGTGGAGCGTGAGCTGATTCTGCAAACGCTGGCCTCCACGAATCAGAACAAAACGCGGGCGGCCGAATTGCTGGCGATCAGCCTAAAGACACTGCACAACAAATTGAAAGAATACGAGGCGGGGCGGAATAATGCGTCTCAGCCTGAAAACTAGATTCACGCTGGCGACGTCGCTGCTGGTGTTGGTGGTAGTGACGACCGTCTCGGGCCTCTATCTCGCGCGGCTGACGCGGCAGACTCTTCGTCAGGCGGATGACCGCGCTGGATTCGTGGCGCACATGGTGTATCAGGCGTGCAAGGACGCGTTGGCCGAAGCCGCTGAACGCGGAGACACGCCTGCATCCGCGAAACCAGAGGACCTTCGAGCCTATGTGCAGCGTGCCTTTGACGAAAGCAGTTCACTGAATTCGCAGATCGAATCGGCAGTAGGGTATTCCCCCACGATTTACGAGGTGACGGTAACGGACCGGGATGGCATCGTCCTGGTCTCGAGCGATGCATCGTTGCGCGGGCAAAGAATTGCGACCCGCCCGAGCGTCGAATCGCTGGCGCGCTCCGGCTTTTTTGAAGAGCTGCGCACGCTGTTTGGCCCGCACCAGACGTATGAAAATTCTCTCCCCTTCGTTTTAGAAACGTCGCCCTTTGGCGATATTCGCGTGGGGCTTTCTTCGGAGCTCATCCGCAGCGAAATTTCAGGATTACTTAAATCCACATTGTACTGGGCGCTCGGGGCCGTGCTGGTTTCCACTTTGCTCGCTTTTCTGGGCACCCAGATTTCGCTCAGGCCGATCGGGCGAATCTCCGCTCAACTGGACCGCATTTCGGCCGGAGAATTCGACGCGGCGCCCGCCGTCGAACAATTGGACGAATTCGGCGCGGTCAGCACAAAAATCGCGGGGATCGGAAAGCAGTTGCGCGACGTGCGGGAAATTTTCAGCACGTTACGCGAAAACCTCGACCAGGTGATGAGCGGGCTGGAAGACGGATTGCTGCTCTTCAACGCCAAAGGCCGGGCGGTGCTCGTAAGTCCCTCCGTTGAAATGTTTCTCGGGGGAAGGCCGGGCGAGCTGCGCGGACTCCACTTCAGCGAAATATTTCCGGCCAATCATCCCATCCGAGGCGTCTTGAAATTTGCAGGAGACGAAATCGAACCTACCGAAGGAAAGGAGATGATGCTGGAAAGCAAGGAAGGCCCGAGGCGGATTGGCGTGAACGCGCAAGCAATTCGCGAGCGCGGCGCGCGCATGGGAACCCTTGTAACCCTGCGGGACATCGAATCCATCGAGCGCATTGGCAACCAGCTGCAGGTTTCCGAGCGCCTCGCTGCGCTCGGGCGCGTAACGGCTGGCGTGGCGCACGAGGTAAAGAATCCGCTCAATTCAATGCGGCTGTGGCTGGAGGTTCTGAAAGCCAATATGCCGACCGACCCCGAACCTCAGCAAGCCGTGAAAATGCTGGACACCGAGATTGACCGGCTGGATCGGGCGGTGAAAACTTTTCTGAACTTTACGAAGCCGGTGGAAATCAACCTGGAGGAAACGGATCTGCGCGAATTACTCGCGGAGGTGCTGGACGCCTCCCGGCCTTCGGTGGCGAAAGCGGGGCTGGAGCTGATTGTCGACCTGCCCAAGGAATTTCCGGCGGTTATGGTGGACCGGCAGCTGATTCATCAGGCCGTCGCGAATCTGATTCTGAATGCGTGCGATTTCACCGATCCCGGCGGACGTATTACGCTGACGCTTCGCCGCAGCGGCGAATTCGCCGCCATCGGAGTGGCAGACTCGGGTCGCGGAATTCCTTCGGCCGACCAGAAGAAAATTTTTCAGCTTTTCTTTACCACGCGACCGGGCGGCACAGGCATCGGCCTGGCCAACACCTTTCGATTTGTGCAGTTGCACAATGGTCGGATAGACTTTGAAACGGAGGCGGGCCGCGGCACGACGTTTCGTGTGGAATTGCCGCTGGCGCGCTTCTCGGACACTCCGGCGGACAAATTGCGCAACTTCAGCGAGCCGTTCGCGGAAGAAAAAAGATAAATGCTCAGGCTTTCCATACCAGCCCGAATTGAGTTCGCCGCGCTTGCCTGCATGATTTCATTGGCTTGTGGCGGCTGCGCGCACAAAAAAGTGCAGGCCGCGGCGCCGGTTGCCGCAGCGCCTCAGCCCATCGCCGCGGAGATGGAGCGACCAATGAACATCGCGCCAGATACGACCGCGTTGCCCCCGCCGGAAGAAGTTGCGCCTCCACCCGCAATTCCGGCCAGCAACGCGAACACGCCTCCCGTTTCCTTGCCGAAAGCGAAACCAGCGCCTGCGCCGCGGAAGCCCGCCGCAGACCCGCCGGCGACGGAGCCCGCCGCCGACCAGCCCACGCATCCGTCCGCGCCTCAGATTTTGCCGCAGCTTTCGGCGAGCGATCTCGAAGCGTATCAGCGCAGAACTAACGAAGACATCGGCATTGCGGAGCAGAATCTTCACCAGTCAGATGGAAAGCAATTGAGCGCGGCGCAAAAAGATCTGGTGGAGAAGATCACCAGTTTTCTGGAACAGTCGCGCGACGCCATCAAGGGTGGGGACTGGACGCGCGCGCAGACACTGGCGCAAAAGGCGCGGCTGCTTTCATTCGAACTTGTCAGTTCCCTCTGAGCTCGCAAACGCCTGCGCTCGAAAATAATTCTCGCTTCGTTTTTCCCTAACCATTCGTTTCGCGTACGGTGGTCATTCAGGCAACCGCACGGATGCGGCGAGCTCTCCGTCAGTCAGCGCACATCGCTTTGCGGTAAGATTGGTACGTGAACAAATTTGACGTTGCCATCGTCGGCGGCGGATTGATCGGCGCTTCTATCGCGTTTGAACTGGCGGCTGAAAAATTGCGCGTCGTCGTGGTGGATCGCCAAAAGCCGGGGCTGGAGGCGTCGTGGGCCGCTGCGGGAATGCTTTCGCCAGGCCCCCACGCGCCCGAAGACGAACCACTCACTCCTCTCGCCAAAGAAAGCCTTCGCCTCTACCCCGAGTTTGTGGCCGCCGTGGAAGCAGCCTCCCAACAATCCGTGTCCTTTCAACGCGAAGGCGCGGTCGAGATTTTCTGCGGCCCCCATGCGGAAAGCGAGCGAGACAAGCTGGTCGCGAGCCACCGGCGCCTGGGATTGGCGGCCGAAGGAATCTCATCTGAAGCGGCTCGGAAAATGGAACCCGCGCTTGGCCCGGCAGTTTCCGCGGCGGCGTGGTTCCCGGATGAAGCGACTGTGGAGCCACGTTTGCTGATGGCGGCGGTGCTTGAGGGCGCATCGCGAAGAGGCGTTGAGATTCGGCAGAATTATGCGGTCACTTCGTTGCGCTGCGAAAAGGGCGGTGATGGCGAGCGATGTGTCGGCATCGCCGCAGGTGAAAACCAAATAGAGGCAAAGTTTGTGGTTCTCGCCGCAGGATGCTTTACGGGCGCGATCAAAAGCGGTGCCGAGAAATTTTTGCCTGCTTCTTTCACTCACCCGGTGCGCGGGCAAATGATTGCCTTGCATCCGAAAAGCGCCCGGTTGAGCCGGGTGCTGCGTTCCGAGCGCGGTTATCTGGTCCCGCGGCGCGACGGAAAGATCGTGGCCGGCAGCACAACGGAGGATACGGGCTTCGAAAAACGCGTCACCGCGGAGGGGGTACGGAGCATTTTGAGTGCGGCGCTGGACTTGATGCCCACGCTTGCCGGCGCCGAAATCGTGGAGACGTGGTCGGGCTTGCGGCCGGGCACAATCGACGGCCTCCCCATACTGGGTCCAGCAGCCGTCGAAGGATTGCTCGTGGCAACGGGCCACTTCAGGAACGGGATACTTCTTGCGCCGGTTACGGCAAAACTGATCTGCGATTGGATTTTGCGGGGGCGCGTAAATCTGGACGTCGCAAAATTTTCGCCCGCGCGATTCGACACCGCGAAAGCGCCATCCGGCGGCACGCGAACCGCTGTAACGAATTCCTGATTTAAATTAAAACGGATTTCTGCTTCGCTCAGGCTCGCGATTCGGCGGGCCGGCAAGCGTGGAGGCTTGCCCGGGGCCGGTAAATTGAACCTTATCTGCATCCAGAAAAATTGCGCGGTCGAGGACGGCTTCGAGGGTGGAACCACGTGGCAGCTCAGCATCCGGCCCGCGCGTGAGCAGCACGGCCGCCAGGCCAGCAGCCGCTCCGATGCCGGCGCCGATACCTGCACCTGCGGGCGTCCGCGTCGCGACGGCGCCAATCCCCGCGCCAGCGGCCGTGGTTTTCGCGATCGTTGCGATGTCGCCCATCTTGTCCGAATCGCCCGTGATTTTCCCTTCGCTGTCCATGGTTTCATTTCCGCCGGTGGATGCGCCGCCTGGCGTGGCGTTCAGGTTCACCATGTACGCGTTGGGAAGGATAAGGGTGGTCAGCTTGACCATGATTTCGCCGCGGCCCTTCACGCGGCCCGGCCGCTTTGATTCCGTGATTTCCCCGCTCATGTAGGAGCCCGCGGGGATCACTACGTGTCCGTCAATCATGATCGGGAAAAGCGTTTCTAAATAAATGGGGTCGCCCGGGCGGGCGCTTCGCGTCGAAATGCCGTTGTGAAGCACCAGCGGAATATGAGTGCCGGCGGGAACCTGAATCTTCGCCACAGGAGCAGGAGTCGGATTCGCCGGCGTTGCCGCGGGGGCGGGAACACCATTTGGCGCCGGGTCCGTTGCAGGCGCAGCCGGTTCCGACGCAGGATTCTGGTTATCCGGGCTCGCAGAAGGCGCAGGCGCCGGTGACGCGTTCTGCGTCGTCGGCGCGGCGGGAGGTGCAGCTGGCATTGGCGCCGAATCCTGGCCGAAGGCGGGCAACGCCATCGCCACCATTGCCAGGAGAGGGATTCCAAAGCAACTCAAACTAATTTCGCGGCTTTTCATAAGGTTCCCCCGCAGAATTCCTGCGTAGAAAGATGCGCACCTGGGCCCGTGGGATGTCCTGAGGATAAGCCTTTCCCTCCCTGCGCCGCCAGCAATTCTTGCGCCGGCGCCTGAAAACCGGCGCTATGTACAATTAGGACAACCACGGCCGGGGCCCATTGGCAGTCACGTATACTTCAATTGAGGCAGACTGTGGGCCCCTTCCAGCGAACCAGACTTCGACTATCCGCCTCGCTACGCGGCAAGACCCTGTTCATCATTTTGGCGGTTGTTCTCGCACTGGTCGGGGGCTTATACGCGCTGGCTAGGGTTGTACTTCTGCGCGGATTCACAAACGTGGAAGAGGATTTCGCGCGGCAAAACCTCGATCGCGCCTCCAGCGCGCTCACAAATGAACTTGCCACGCTCGACCGCACTACCTCTGACTATTCTTCCTGGGATCACACCTACAGATTCATGCGGGGGAATGATCCCAATTTCGTGAAATCCGATCTTCTTCCCATGTCGTTGAGCCAGCTTCGGCTGAATTTCGTGGTTCTGCTGGACCAATCGGGACATAAAGTTTTCTCCAGGGGCTTTAATCTGATCACGCTGGAGGAAGCGCCTCTTCCAGCCGGTCTTGAAACCCAACTCAATCCTGGCAGTGTGCTGGTATATCACCCGAGCATCTCCAGCAAGACTCTGGGAATCGTGATGCTTCCCGATGGCCCGGCACTGGTGGATTCGCGTCCCATCCTGAACAGCGAAGGCGAGGGGCCCATCGAAGGCACTGTGGTCATGGGCCGAATGCTGGATTCTGACGAGATCCTGCGCTTAGGCGAAATGACGCGCATCCCGATTGATATCGGGCGGCTCGATTCCCCCACGCTTCCACCCGATTTCCGCCAGGCCGCCGCAAGCGTTCCGGAAAATGGAGCGGTGGTGATCCGCCTCTTCAATGAGGAATCCCTGGGTGCCTATGAGGTGTTAAAGGACGTCCATGGAAAGCCGGCCGTCCTTTTGCGAATTCAATTGCCTCGAAAGATCTTTCAGCAGGGCCAAACCAGCTTGCTGCAATTCCTGCTTCTATTGCTGGCCGCCACACTTTCGTTCGGAGCGGTCACTCTATATCTGCTCGAGCGCATGGTGATTTCCCGCGTGGCGAAGTTGAGCGACCGCATTACGCAGATTGGCGCCAGCGGCGACCTCTCGGCTCGCCTGGAAGTGACGGGTAAGGACGAAATCGGCTTTCTGGGAAACGCCGTCAACGGCATGTTGGAGGATCTGGACCGGTCGCAGACCGAGCGCCACGAAGGGCGCACGCGTCTTGGCGTGATGATCGAGAAAATGCCGCTGATTCTGTGGACCACTGATCCCAAGTTGAATTTCACGTCCGCGATGGGTGCTGGACTTTCCGCCCTGGGCGTGCGTCCGGGTGAACTGGAAAAGAAAACTCTCTTCGAATTTTTCAAGACCAACGACTCACAATTTCCTCCCATTGCAGCACACTTGAAAGCATTGGGTGGCGAATCCACCACCTACGAATTGAACTGGGACAAGCACTCCTTCGAATCGCACGTGCAGGCTTTGCGCAGCAGTGAAGGAGAGCTTCTGGGCGTGATCGGCGTGGCGCTCGATATTACGGATCGCAGGCAGCTCGCCGACCAGTTGCGTGTCTCGCAAAAGATGCAGGCCATCGGCGAACTTGCCGGCGGCGTGGCCCACGACTTCAACAACTTATTGATGGTGGTAAAAGGCCACGGGGAACTGCTTCTGGGCCGTTTGCCCGATCCCTCTCCTCTGCGTCACAACGTTGAGCAAATGGAGAAGGCCGCTGACCGCGCCGCAACGCTTACGCGCCAGCTGCTCGCCTTCAGCCGCAAGCAAGTGCTCCAGCCGCGCATTCTGGACTTGAACGAAGTAGTCTCCGGAATGATTCAGATGTTTTCCCGCGTGATCGGCGAAAACATCGAAATGGCTTTTCTGCCCGGGACGAAGCTGGGCCGCGTGAAAGCCGATCCCGGGCAGATCGAACAGGTTCTGTTGAATCTGGTAGTCAACGCGCGCGACGCCATGCCCGAGGGTGGACGCCTTACCATCGAAACCACCAACGTCTCGCTCGACGACGAATATGCCGCGACGCACACGAGCCTGCAACCGGGGCCTTACGTCATGCTAACCGTCTCGGACACAGGTTGTGGAATGGATGCGCAAACGCAATTGCGCATCTTCGAGCCGTTCTTTACCACGAAGGAACATGGCAAGGGCACGGGCCTGGGCCTGGCGACCGTGTACGGCGTCGTGAAACAAAGCGGCGGGTTCATTTACGTCTATAGCGAACTGGCCCACGGAACCACTTTTAAAATTTACCTGCCGCTCGTTACCGCGGATGCAGACAAGCTTCCGTCGGAGAGAGTGACCCCTGGACCGCCGCGCGGGCACGAAACAATTCTCTTTGTGGAAGACGAAGAGAGCGTCCGCTCACTCGTCCGCGATTTCCTGGAGACAACGGGATACAAAGTTCTCGAAGCGACCGATGGTATTCACGCTCTGGACGTCGCCGCGGCTCATAAAGGGCAGATACACATTCTAATCACCGACGTCGTGATGCCGCGCATGAGCGGCCGTGAACTTGCCGTGCGTCTTGCCGCGGAACGCAAAGAAGTGAAGGTCCTTTATATTTCCGGTTATACGGACGACAGCGTGTTTCGCCACGGCGTGCTCGAGGGGGGAGTTTCCTTCTTGCAGAAGCCCTTCAATCTGAAATCGCTCGCGCTGAAAATTCGCGAAGTGCTTGACGCTCAACCCGTGACCGTTTCTCAGTAGCGGGCTCGAAAATAAAATCCCAGGGTAACAATTGAATCGATCGGGACGAAATCAGGTCAGAAAAACCGTCTGCCCGGTCAGGTCAAAGCGCTTGCGGCAGCGGATATTGCGGCAGGCGACCATGTTGTCAATGCGCACCATGTACGACCGCGCCTTCTGATAATGTTCGCGATCCACTTCCGTCCCGCCCGGGGGGAGTGAACCCTTCTTCGTCCGCACCATCCAGCGTACGGGATAAGTGTTTTCCTGGCGGCAGTGCGGGCAATTCAACGGGATCTGCTTCGTCTCTTCTTTCTCGTCGTAAAATCTTTTCTCGTCCATTGATTCGTGTCCGCCTAGCCCTTCTTCTTAAATTCGTCGAGCTTCACAAACCGGAGGCCCGCATCTTTCCAGCGCGGAAGCCAGTGCGCCAACGCGGCAACCGTGTGGCGGCGATCTCCTTCGAGCACACGATGATCGCCGTCGTGTAACAAAACGATATCGCCTCCCTGCGCGCGGCGCAAGCGGTTAATCACCGGCTCAACCGGCTGAGGCCTCCAATCGCGAGCCCAAATGGACCACATCACCATCGCCTCATCTCCACGGCGCCGGAGAATGCGTGCGAGTTGCGGTCCGCGAAAACCAAAGGGCGGACGCATCCAGGGGGTCCTCTCGCCGCCAATAGCCTTCTCGAGCGCTTCGTCGCAGCGTGAAAGCTCTTGCTCGATTCGCACTGGAGAGAGAAACGTAAGTCGCGGATGCGTGTCGGTATGGTTTCCCACTGCGTGACCACGCGCGGCAATTTCCTTCGCCAGCGATGGAAATGCGCGCACGTGCCGCCCAATCAGAAAAAATGACGCGTGAACTTTATGGCGCTCGAGCAAGTCGAGCAGCATCGGCGTGGCGGTCGGGTTCGGGCCGTCGTCAAAAGTGAGCGCGATCGCGCCGGAATCTCCCGTGGCGCATATCGTCGGACCGAAAAGTTGCGCCGAAGGCGCCACGCCTGCCCAGGCGCAAATTCCTCCCGCTGCGAATGCTGCGCCCGCGGCGCTGAGTGTGGCATACGGGTTCATTTGACCCGCAAATTTTCGCACGCGGAGCCCTGCCCTGCCAGTGATAGCTGAGGCTGAATGGGATTTGCGCGAGCGTTCTGCTAGGATGGCTTTCGAAGCACTCAATGGAATGGCGCCTCTTTCCACAGACCCACGAAGGATTCCGAATTGGCTCCGATGGACCGCTCTCCTTTGGCTGATTTTCTGGTTCATCGTCTACTGGCGCGTGTGGGGCGCGACGAATTTTCTGCACCTCTGCGATGTAGCGCTGATTCTCACCTGCGTGGGATTCTGGACGAACAATTCCCTGCTGATTTCAAGCCAGGCAATCGCTTCGCTTGTGATTGATCTCTCCTGGTGTCTCGATGCGGCGTGGACATTATTGTTCGGACGCCATCTGATCGGCGGAACAGAATATTTGTTTGACCCGAAGTATCCGCTTTGGATTCGCCTGATCTCGCTTTTCCACGTCGTTCTCCCCGTGCTGCTTCTGTGGGCGGTTCATAGGACGGGATACGACCGTCGCGGCTGGGCGGTGCAATCGGTGATAATGTCGCTCGTCATTCTTGCCTCGCGCTTTACGCCACCTGGGGAGAATTTCAATTACGCGTTTCGCGATCCTTTTCGCAACCACGCCTTCCAGCCCGCGGCGCTACACGTCGCGCTGTGCATTCTATTTATCAATGTGGTGTTCTACCTGCCCGCGCATTTGCTTCTACAGTGGTTGTTTCCGAAGCCGCGAAGCGCGTAGAGCATGATGAGAGCCACGCAATTCGAATTCCGCCACCGTTCGCTTCTGAATCTGATCCAGTTCTGGATTGCCTTTCAGCTCTACAGTGTAGATCCCATCAACGTCGTATGGGCCTTCCTTCATTGGGATACGCCGCACACAAAATTTCTTGCGCGTTTGGTTTTCGGGTTCGCCGCGCTGCTGCTGGCGCTCGCAGCGGGAATTCGCACCTGGGCGGCGGCTTATTTGCGCTCGTCCGTGGTTCACGATACGAACCTGCACACCGAGAAAATCGTCGCGGATGGTCCCTACCGCCACGTGCGCAATCCTCTTTATCTGGGAACTTTTCTGATGACGCTCGGCCTGGGCTTCCTCGCCAGCCGCTCCGGATTCGTTGTTCTTGTCGTCGGCGCCGCTATTCGCATTTGGCGCCTGATTGGGCGGGAAGAAGCGGACTTGACGCAGCAGCAGGGCGATACATACCTGAAATTTTGCCGGGCCATTCCGAGACTCATCCCCACTCTGTCCGCTCGGGTTCCTGCAAGCGGACAACTGCCGCAATGGGGCCAGGCTTTCCTCGGCGAAATTGCCGTCTGGGCATTCTTCGTCACGATGGCTGCCTTCACAATCACGTTGAATGACAAAGTCGCTTGGGCTTTCGGAGGCGCGTCGCTGCTTATCTGGTTCGGGCGCAACATTGTTGTGCGGATCGGTAAATCGGGGTGAACCTGCAATTTTCGGCGCGTCAGTCCGTTTGGCGAATCGCGCGCAAATCAATTCCCAATTGCTGGCATTTCTTGTACAGGTGACTTCGCTCCAGGCCCAGCGCTCTCGCCGTGTTCGTCATGTGATGATGATTCCGTTTGAGCTCGGCCAGCAGCGTCTCGCGCTCAAACGCTTCCACGCGTTGGGATAGTGTACCGCTCGCAAAAGTGACGGCATCGCTGGCCGAAGACGCGGCGCGAAGGCCCGCAACTCCCTGTTGTGGCAATGCGCGGCCAACTGTTGCGGCATCAATTGTGTCACCGTGAGCCAGCAGCAGCACGCGCTCCACCGCGTTGCGCAGCTCGCGCACATTCCCCGGCCACGAATACCGCTGCAGTTCTTCGATCGCCTCGGGTGAAAAGGTTTTAGGCTTCCAGTTATTCTGATCCGCCAGTTGACGCCCGAAATGTTCCGCTAGCACAGGAATATCCTCTCGCCGCTCTCGCAGTGGTGGCAGCACGATGGGAAATACGAACACGCGGTGATACAAGTCTTCGCGGAACGTCCCTTGCCGGACCTGCTCCTCGAGATTGCGATGCGTGGCCACCACCACGCGTACATTCACTGCAAACGGCGCGCCGCCTCCCACGCGCTCGATCTCGCCCTCTTCCAGCACGCGCAGCAGTTTTGCCTGCATTGTCAGC
>Ga0308309_10000979_pt1 | contig 17114 bp, 14 predicted proteins | sample HubBroMetageWFT5_FD_192491 | JGI IMG/M metagenome (GOLD analysis project Ga0308309, IMG submission 192491) | Warmed and freeze-thawed soil microbial communities from the Hubbard Brook experimental Forest, New Hampshire - Hubbard Brook CCASE Soil... | ecosystem: Environmental > Terrestrial >...
CAAAGAACTCGTGCAAATCACTTTGCGAGCTGCCCGGGACCGGAACGGAATTGAAAGGCGTGTTGACGTCCGCGCCAAGCGCCTTGCCGCGCCACGCGGTTTCTGCCGCGAAGAAGCCGCCGGGAGTGAGCGTGACGCCCTTGAAGTGGATCGAATTCGGGCCATCAGCGTCCATGCCTTGCGCCGGGGACGCTTCGCCGGAAGTGGGTGCAGGAGAACCCGAGGAAACAGTCGCTGTGGCCATGGGGCCTGCCGCCGGGATCGAGACGGACTCACCGGTCGAGGTACCCGGGGTTCCAGATGGCGTTGAAATGGTGCGCGCCGCGCTGGAGCTGTTCAGCTGGTTCTCGAGCGAATCCATTTTCTGCTGTTGCGCTTTGAGCTGATCGCTTTGCTCCTGGAGCTGCTTGGACTGCGCAAGTAGAAGATCGCGAAGCTGCTGAAGCTCGTTTTCCAGGTTTGTAGAATCCGTCTTCGAATCTGTCTTCGCCGTGGTGTCGCTTTTTGCAGGCGCCGCTGATTTATCGGCGGCCTTGTTCTTTGCTGCTGCCGCATCGGCAGGTTTCGGCGCAGGCGAAGTGTCGTCTCCCGCACCACGCGTCGCAGCCGTTGCCGGCAGAGCGACGAGGCCAATGGCCATAATCCATGTAGCAAGTACTCGCATTCAATCCTCCTTAAGATGAACTGCCGAACCGGTTTTCCGGTCCGTCGAAGCGAATTGCCCGAGAAATTCCCCAAGACACAGCGAAAATAACAAGAGATCGATCTGTATGTCGATGCCCGGCAACCTTCACTTTCTATGGCTCGCTTCAACGGGGAGAGAAGGCGGCATGAAAAATGTGAACTCAGGGATACTGGACGCGGAAAATAAGCTGCGCGACACAGAATCCCAGAGAAAGCGCCAACGCCACCCTGCCCCGAAACAATCACCGCTTTGCCAGGCAGAAGAACCTTAAAACAGCGCAGTTGAATGGTCTGTGACGGCAATGTGAATTGTGGGTTACTACTTTAAGTAGCTTTGTTTCAGTAAGTTGAAATGGAACGCGCCGCGATTCGCAGGGCACAATCTGTGGATACGCGGGATTGCGCGAATCTGAAAGTTTCTTCATCCGTGCCAATCGGAATCACAGCGAACCGCGATTTTGCTTCTTTCAGGCCTATGACGCCCTGCGGACGGCAGGGGAAAATGTGGATGGAACGATGCGGCGGAAGCGCAAAACACTGAAAAACCGTTGACGGCAAGGATCGCAGCGGTAAGCAGGAAAACCAAGTAGGCGCTTTATGGAGATCATGGTCCCGTCTTCGACCCGCTCTCGGGAAATATGTTCGAGGTCAAAATTTCCGCAACGCGGGCAATGGGCGTAACGCGCGAAAGTGAGTGCAACGCGGGCGCCATGAAAGCGACGGTCGCAGGTATGGCACCGCCACGGCTTCAGATTCAAAAGGGTGAAGAGAAAGTCTACGGTCCCGCTACGGTGCGAACGAAAACAGTCCGCACTGCGGCATTGCGGACAGATCATCAGGCTGGCTCTCCCCGGGGCCCAAAACGGAAGGATATCCAATTCCCCTGCGCCAGGCAAGAATCAGGTTCGCCGTGGATTCCGAGGATTACAATGCCCTCCGGTGTAGAATAAACGGGAAAGGAAAACGAATGGCCGACTACACAGACGCACACGCAAAGGCCGGCATCAACGCCAAACTCCCCGCACTAGACACCTGGCCGAACCAATTTCCGGGGTATGAAATTACGATTCGCGTTCCGGAATACACATCGGTTTGCCCGAAAACGGGCTTGCCCGATTACGGCGCGATCACAATCCACTACCAGCCCAAGAAGCTCTGCCTGGAATTGAAGGCGCTCAAGATGTACCTGCTGGCGTATCGCAATTTGGGAATCTTCTACGAGAATGCGGTGAACCGGATGTTGCGCGACATCGTCGAGGCGGTCCATCCGGATTGGTGCCGCGTGACCGGAGAATTTACCCCGCGCGGCGGATTAACGACCACGGTGGAAGCGCGCTGGCCTCGCGGTTCTGGTAACAATAAAGAACGCCGGGGATAGACTTCGCGCGGGACCTCGGCGATAATTCGGCGCATTAGAAATCGACTGGCAACACAACTGAGGAGGGTCGATGAGTTCGTCTTTGAATGGACCAAGTGAACCACCCGTAATGGAAGCTCCGGGACTGCCGCGCTGGGTGATCCTGCTGTTTGTGGTGGCGTTCGCGCTGACCGGATATTTATTGTGGGCGAGCTACGCCGGGCGGCAAGCGCTCGAGAAGTCGGCTGACGACGCCAACAAGAAAACGATGGCGCTGGCAGCCGAAGTGGACAAGACGAATGCGCGGATCGCCGACCTGAAAGGCGTGCTGGACGTGACGTCGCAAAAGCTCCAGCTGACCCAGGATGAACTTGCCCGCGCGCGCGGACTCGCGCAGTCCATCAAGAAAGACCAGCAGGCCAGCGATTCCCAGCTTCGCCAGCAAATCGGACAGGTGCAGCAGGACACGACCACCAAGTTTGGCCAGATTGCGACTGACTTGAGCGGAACGAAGACGGAAGCGGATGCGACAAAGGCCGACCTCGACGTCACCAAGGGAAAATTGCAGAGCACGATCGGCGACCTGGGCGTGCAGAGTGGCTTGATCGCGCGCAACGAAAATGAAGTCCAGGAACTCAAGCGGCTGGGTGAGCGCGATATTTTTGAGTTCACGCTGAACAAGACGGCAAAGGGCCCGGCGCACGTGGGGCCGATCCAACTCGCGCTGCGTAAAGTGGACCCGAAGAAATTCAAGTTCACTGTGAATGTGGTCGCGGACGACAAGAGCATTGAGAAGAAAGACAAAACTGTGGGCGAGCCGGTGCAATTTTACGTTCGCGGCGCGCGCGCACCCTACGAACTCGTCGTGTTTGAACTTACCAAAGACACTGCAAAGGGCTACCTGAGTACGCCGAAGTCCGCGACGGCAGCTCCTCCATCAACTACACCGCCGGGCAATTGAAGCAGCAGACAAGCAGGGAGTGGTTTTGATCGTCGTACGGTGCAGGGGCTCGGAAACGATTGCCGCGGAGGTGGCGTGTATGAATACGATGCGGAAGTGCAATTCCGGCCCGAGGCATATCTCTTTTGTCGCTGCACTCCTGGCCTTCCTGTTTGTGGGCTCGCCGCTTTTTGCACAGAACTCTTCGATCGCGGAGCGTCTTCCGACCAACACGTTTCTCTACATGGAATGGCGGGGGAGCGGGTTCGTCACCGATGCGGAAAAGACAAACCATCTGATTCAATTGATGGAAGATCCTGCGGTGGCTCCGGCGTGGTTTGCGCTGGCTACGGCGATGCAGAAGAGCATGGCGAAGCAAGGGCCGAACGGGACTGCACCGAACGCCGCCAGCTTGCTATCCCTGGCCTCGAATTCCATGGTGTTTGGGGTGAGTGAGAATCCGGATTACGCGAAGGCGGCGGATAAGAAACCGTCTCCCGTGGGAATCTTCATTGTTTACGACGCAAAGGGTAAAAAAGAGTCTATCGAACAGATGAAGGCTCTCCATAGGTCTTCGTTGAAGGCAGGAAACAAGATCACGCACTACCAGTTTGGCGAGACGACAGTAGAAGAAGAAATTTCCGGTGAAGACCACAATTATACGGCTCTGGACGGCGACTATTACATCTACGCGAATCTGAAATCGCAGATCGAAGATTTGATTACGCGATTCCGGAGCGACGCCAAACCGAGCAAATCGGTTGCCGATTCGCCGGAGTATAAGGAATCGCGGAAGTATGTTGCGCCGGGCTCCGTTTTTGAATTTTATGCGCGCATGCCGAACTACAAGCAATGGATTCCGGATGACCCCAAGAGCGCACCCATCGTGAAAGCAATGGACAACCTGCATCTAGACAGAATTCATTCGTTCGCGATGGGGGTGAGTTTCAAAGGAGGGGCGACGCGGTTGTCCGGCGCAACGCTGGGCGACACGTCCGCGGGAAGCCCTTTTGATTTTACAGGTGAGAGCACGGCTAATTTCGCATTACAGCCGGCTCTGGGCGAAAGCATGGACTTCAGCGTCTCACGCTTGGATTGGGCCGCCCTCTATCAGGTGATTCGCGGCGCAGTCGAGGGCAATTTGCCCCCGCAGCAGGCTGCCGGTTTAGGCGCGATGGAAGGAATGGCGCAAGGCTACTTGGGAATGTCGATTCCAGATGCGCTGAAGCTCTTCTCCGGTGAGACGGCCACCACGCTGGCAGTAGGTGACGATGGTTCGACGCAGCAAATGTTTATCCTGACAGTCCAGAAGCCGGACCAGGTTTTGCGGATGCTCCGCGCGGTGATTGGTACGATGATCGCCACGGAAGATACTTCCGGCAGCACAACCTTTTTGGACCTCACGTATCCTTACAAGGATCCCGCCACGGGGACACAACGACGCGGGTTTTACTACGTTGCGGTCGGGCCAAAAGCGATCGTAATCGGAAAGCGGAAAGCGAAAGTGAGAGCGATGATGGACGCGCTCAATGCCAGCGGCGATAAACCGGCCGCGACGGGCATCTTCGCCGACAAGGAATATCTCGAGATGCGCTCGGTGTTGCCGGAAAAACTGTCGGCACTCGGAGTCACTGATTTCCGGGCACTCCCGCTGGATAAGCTGGTCGCGAATTTCGTGACGCAAATGCAGAGCGGAGCCGGAGATGTGAAGGGCGCGCCCGATTTGAGCTGGTTGAAGGGGATCAACGGCGATTTGATTGCACGGCACATCCACATGAGTGTGCGCGGCACCTGGAAGGATGCACACGGCGTTTACTTTGATTGGTATCTTCAGTAAGCACGGAACTTTTTCTGCTGGTATTGCGTTCGCGATTGTCGCCACTGCGTCGGTTTTGGGCTCTGCTTCGACGAATTTTCCCGCGCGGGCGCGAGCTCTGCAACCAACTCCCCGGCGGCAACAGGCAATTCAAGTCAGCACGGAGCTGGTGAAACTCGATGTGAGCGTGCTCGACAAGCACGGCCAATTTGCGGCGGGTCTCGAGAAGCAAGATTTCCGCATACTGGATCAAGGCGTCGTGCAACCAATCGATTTTTTTGCGCCGGTGGATGCCCCTGCGCAGATCATGGTGGTTGTCGAGACGAGTCCCGCCGTCTACCTGATTCACGATGAGCATGTGATCGCGGCGTACGCCTTGTTGGATGGTCTGGCGCCTGACGATCAGGTTGGTCTGGCTACTTACAACGAAGTTCCCCGCCTGCTATTGCCGTTCACCAGTGATAAGCGCGCGATGCTGGACGCGCTTGGTCAAATGCAATTCGTGCTCGGCATGGGAGAGCTGAATTTCTACGATTCAATTTCCAGGATTATTGACTTGCTCACTCCCGCCGGAGGGAAGCGCGCTTTGGTGCTGCTTACCACGGGCCTGGATTCATCGCCTCTGGAGCACTGGGACGCGCTGGTACAAAAATTGCGCGCGAAGGATATTGTGATTTACTCCGTGGCGCTGGGGGGATCGTTGCGGAATTACACGGGCAAGAAATCGAAGCCTGCGAAGAAATCCGGCGAACCTGCCGGGCAAGTCGATGATTCCGCACGCGATTCCCACGAGTCCCACGGCTTTGCACGCGCCAACGAGGTGTTGCTGGCGCTCGCCACAATCACGGGCGGGCGAACTTACTTCCCCCAGGCGCCGAATGAATTCACTGCGATTTACACTGAGATTGCGTCCGCGCTGCGCCATGAATACGTGCTGGGCATCTCGCCGCAGCACGACGGCAAGTTTCATCCGCTCACCGTGGAGGTGCTGGGGAAAAACGGAAAGCCGGATTCGACGGCAACGAATAAGCAGTCGCACCGCATCTACGCCCGGCAGGGGTATCTCGCCCCCGGGCCATAGCCCGTATAATTGAGGATGGCGGGTTGAGTGAGTGGAACGATTGCGGAGGTCGGATGGGTCGCAACAAGGCAATTATTTTTATCCTGTCGGGGGCGTTCATTTTCGGATTTGCCGCGAGGCGGGCGCCGCAAGCTTCGGTGAACGCATCTTTCGCGCCGCAATCGGCTTCCCCGGTGCATTTCACGGCTGGCGGTAATGCCGCGGAGATCCCGGCCAAATTCGTCGGCAACCTCGTTTTCCTTCCCGTGCGCGTGAATGACGGGAAACCCTCTTTGTTTGAACTCGATTCGACGGCGCAGGCATCTTCGATCGATTCGGGGCGCGCCGCGGAAGTTTCACTGAGCGCAGACAATTCGGCGCCGGGAACAAATGGGGCGACCGCGCAGGCTATTCGCAACGTCTTGATCGCGCTTCCCGGTGTGGATGTTCCGCTCGGGTCCATCGCGCTCTTCGCGCCCAAAGATTTTGGTGCGATTGTCGGTCGCCCCTACGAGGGATCACTGGGCGGCGATTTTTTGAGTCGGGTTGTAGTGGAAATTGACTACGGAAGGGAGACCGTCCGGCTCTACGACTCGAGTTCATATCATTACGACGGCAAAGGATCTGTTTTGCCAGTAACTTTTGCTGGAGGGCTGCCGCTGATCCGCGCAAAATTTACGGGGCCGCGTGGCAAATCGGTGGATACGAATTTCATCGTGAACACGGCGCTTGATTCCGGCGTAGTCGTCTCGAATCACTTTGCCGAGGTGCATCATCTTTTTTCAACGCACATGCCCACGGCGTCTTCGTCCGACCCGGAACTCGATGGTGGCGCAAGCGAAGCCATCGCACGAATGAAGGAATTTCAGATTGGCCGGTTCATCGTGCAGGATGCGATTGCGGACTTCCCTCAGATGGAAATCGCGGCCGCGGGAAATGCCGAGGTTGGCGGGGCCATAGGCGGCGCGATGCTGCGGCGTTACGTGGTGACTTTCGATTTTCCGCACCAGCAGATTATCTTCACGCCGAGCTCCGGGTTTCGATTGTTCGACCAGGAGGATAAAAGCGGGCTTACGCTGATTGCCGGAGGCGCGGACCTGAAACGGTTCGAAGTCCAGCAAGTACAACCGGGTTCGTCGGCCGCGCAGGCAGGCATTCAAAAAGGCGACGTCATCGCCGGAATTGACAACGAGCCTGGCGCGGATATGACGCTCGCCTCCGTCCGCGAACTCTTCCGGCTGATACCGCACAAATACAAACTCCTGATCCAGCGCGGCGATCAGACCTTGGACGTCACCCTGGAAATGCGCCATCGCATTTGATTTGCCCGCACGGCGCGCGGCGGAGCCTGAAGGCTGGATTGAATTGGGAGTTGTTAACAGATACCTTCCGTTGCGCGTCCTATATCCAGAGGCTTAATTCATGTGGGAGTCGCGCTTGACCGGAGTCCGATAATCCGAGAAGCTCCGAACTTGTCAGGCCTTCCTGTGGGAGAAATCTCCGAGGATTCCCGGCTGGTTGCTGCGGCTCGCATGGGTGACCGCACTGCATTCGGGCGGCTCTACGAGCGCCACGCGCGATTGGTGCATGGCGTCCTGCTGGCGCATGCGCCGTTTGCGGAAGTGGACGACCTGGTTCACGACGTTTTCCTCATCGCGATGCGCCGGCTCGATTCGCTTCGCGATCCTGACGCATTCGCAGGTTGGTTGCTGGCAATTGCGCGAAACCGCGCGGTGGATTTTCACCGGCGCTCGCGCGCCACAGAGGAACTTCCGGAAGAGACGGCAGGAAGCGATCCAGGCGAATACGAAGCGCGCGCGGCGCTGGAGGCGATTCGTTCGCTGCCCGAAGCGTATCGCGAGACATTGGTGCTGCGGCTGGTCGAGGGCATGACAGGGCCAGAAATCGCAGCGCGCACGGGGCTAACGCCCGCCTCGGTACGCGTCAATCTGCATCGCGGAATGAAGCAGCTCCGAGAAAAGTTGGGCAGGAGCAAAACCGATGAATGATTATCTTTGGGACGGCTCCGGCGAGCCAGATCCCGAAATTCAAAAACTGGAAACAGCACTAGGGAGATTTCGACACAATCAGCCTGCGCCGGAGTTTTCGCAAATCGCGGCGGCACGAATGCATCCCGCTCGGGCGTCGCAGTGGCTCTCGAGCTCGTTCGCGCGATGGGCGGGCATTGCAGCGGTCCTCACACTGGTGGCCGTCGCGTGCCTTTGGTTCGCGCTGCGTCACGCGAACCCGGCTCCGGGTGCTGAGTCCAGATGGGAAATTGCATCACTCGCCGGCACGCCAAGCGTGGGCAACAAAACAATCGCCAAGACCGGTGACGCCGGCAAATGGAGGAACGGCCAAACTCTCGAAACCGATAGCCGCTCGCGGGCGCGCATTTCGGACGAAGCAACAGGCGAAGTGGAAATCGAGCCAGACACGCGGCTGCGTTTGGTGGAATCGGATTTAGCCCGAAAGCAGCTCGCGCTTGACCGCGGCACAATTCGCGCTTCGATCTGGTCGCCTCCCGGCGATTTCGTTGTGGACACGCCAGCGGCAGTGACGGTGGATCTAGGTTGCGCCTACACGCTGCATGTGGACGATTCGGGCGCGGGAATCTTGCACACCACTTTGGGTTGGGTCGGTTTCAGGTTGAAAGGACGCGAGTCGTTCATTCCCGCGGGTGCAGCGTGCGCCACGCGGCCAAGCATTGGTCCCGGCACTCCGTACTTCGAGGATGCCTCGGCAACATTTCGCGAAGCGCTCACCCGCTTTGATTTCGGCGCTCAAGATACCGGCCAAAAGAGTGCAGAAGTGACGACGATACTCGTCGAATCCCGCAAGCGCGACGCGCTGACGCTATGGCATTTGCTGTGCAGGGTTCCGGAAGCGGATCGCAGCCGTGTGTACGAGCGTCTTGCCGGGTTTGTTTCGCCGCCGCCGGGAGTGACGCGCGAAGGAGTGCTGCAGTTGGATCCGCAGATGCTCGATACGTGGTGGAACGAGCTCGGATTGGGCGACATCTCGCTCTGGCGAACCTGGGAGCGCTCCTGGTCGCAGCACGAGAGCGCCGGCAAACACTGATTATTTGTTGCTCTGTTAACACTCAACTCCTTTCGAGCGTCTCCTCTAATGAAAAGCAGTTCAGCTCGAAAGGAGACTCCATGAACACAAAACGAATTTCAGCAAGATCATCGCGAAATGCAATCGCCGTGCTTTGCGCCATACTGGTAATCGCGGCGCCCGTGCTCGCGGGCCCACCACTCATTTGTCACGCGATTAATATTGGCTCGGCGCAATCCCTGGCTTGGACGACGAACACAAATAGTCTGACGGGTCGCAGCGATTTCGATGTTGCGAAGCTCATCCCCGAAACACTCGCGCTGTTGACTCCCAGCACGCCCGTCTTAGTGCGCATGGAAACGCTGCGCCGGGCCGCGATCTACGCGCAGAGCGACACCAGCGTGGCGAAGCGTCTGCTTCTAAGCCTGAAGTCACGAGTTCAGGAAAATGAAAACGACGCGCTGGGCCAATTCGATTTTGGATATCTGGCCGAATGCTATAAGCAAATACAATGGGCGCGCTCAAAGGGAATGACGGTGTGGGGAAGCGGACCAGGGAGCAATCCCGCCGTCGGCGTTGATGGGTACGCATCCGTGAAAAAGGCGATCCAGATGCGCGGCCAGGATCCGGAAATGGAGTTTGCAGCCGCGCTCATCACCGTGACCAGCTCGCAGCAGGATCACGACGAGCACGCGCGAAAAGCAGTGGCCGGCGCAAAGGAAGATGCTCTGCTGGCAAGCAACATCGAGGGGAACGGCTTCATCGCCGTTACGGAAACTGCCAGGAACTAATCCGGGCTCAGCGCCAAAAAGGCCTGCCGCTCCCTTCGCAGTGAGGGGCAGGCCTTCGATTTTCTGCGACGGACGATTAGCGCGGCAAAGAAAAAAAATCCAGCCGAAGTGTTACTCGAACTTGCCAAGAAACTTGGCCATCTGTTCCAGGCGCTCGTCCACTTTTGCGAAGATGCTTCCCGGCGTGAATTTCCCGGCGGCATTGCGTTTGCCTGCGCTCACTCCCAGCAGAATTTCTGCACCCTGCTCGATCGTTCCGACGGGATAAATCTGGAACTCGCCTTTTGAGACGGCTTGAACCACGTCGTCGCGCAACATGAGGTCGTCCACATTTTCCGCCGGAATCAGCACGCCCTGTTTTCCCGTCAATCCCTTGTGGCGGCAGACGTCGTAGAAGCCTTCGATTTTCTGATTTACGCCGCCGATGGGCTGAATGTCGCCGTGCTGGTTCACGGAGCCGGTCACAGCCAGCTCCTGCCGAATCGGTAGCCCCGAAAGCGCGGAGAGCAGCGCATAAATTTCCGTGGAGCTCGCGCTATCGCCATCCACGCCGGAATAGGATTGCTCGAAGCAGACACTGGCTGAAAGTGAAAGCGGTTTATCCTGCGCAAACATGCGCCGCAGGTATCCGGCGATAATCTGCACTCCCTTGTCGTGGAATCGCCCGCTCAGGTTGGACTCGCGCTCGATGTTGATCAGTCCCACTTTTCCGACGGCCACCGAGGCCGTGATGCGGCAGGGCTTGCCGAATGCGTAGCCGCCGATTTCGAGCACGCTCAGGCCGTTCACCTGCCCCACGCGTTCGCCCGTGGTATCGATAAAAATCAGATTCTGGTCGATCATTTCCTGGATTTTTGTTTCGGTCAGATTGTGGCGATCGATTTTGGCATCCAGCGCCTTGCGCACATGCTCCGCGGTGATGACTTTCTGTCCATCATGCGCGGTAACGTAAGACGATTCGCGCGCCAGGTCGGCGAGATCGAAGAACCTCGTCGTGATTTTTCCGCGGCGCCCGGCGTGCCGCACGCCCTGCTCGAGGATTGCAGCCACGGCGGTGCGGTCAAAGGGAAGAAGCTTTTCGTCGTCGCAAAGCTTGCGCAGGCGCCCGGAATATTGTTTCAGGACTTCCTCACTCCAGTTCATTTCTTCGTCGAATTCCACGCGCACTTTGAAGATTTTCTTGAAATCATCTTCGTAATCGTGGAGCAACTCGTACATCTGGCGGTCACCAATCAAAATGATTTTCACGTGAACGTCAATCGGCTCGGGTTTCATCGCGGCGGTGCTGAAGGGAAAAAACACATCCACGGGCTGAATTTCGAGCTTCCCGTGATTCAACGTGCGCTTCAGCGTGCGCCACACGCCGGTTTCGGTCAGCGTATCGAGCGCGTACATCACCAGGAAGCCGCCGTCGGCGCGCAGCAACGAGCCGCCGCGCAAATCCATAAAATCTGAGTTCCAGCCGCCACGCGTGTCATAACTGCGGTGAATCGTGCCAAACACGTTCGCGTAGGTAGGAATGGTCTCGAAAATTACAGGGCACTTGTCGTGTTCGGCATGCGCGAGAATCACGTTTACGCCATACACGCGAAACGGATCGCGATCGGTGCGTTCCGGGCGCGGCCCCCCGCCACCTTCCGACGGAGGCTGTTCGTCCTCGCCCTCGCGCTCCTTGAATGGATCGAGATTGTCGAGAATGTGGTGCCGGACTTCCTCTAGATATTCGGCGATCGGCGGATTCGGATATTTTTCCTTGAGTTCCTCAATAACGCCGTCTACCAGCACGGAAGCCGCTTCCTGCTCCAGATAGCTCATCTCGCTGGCAAGTTCACGCGAAAGCGAAAGCGTCTTGCGGTACACGACCGTAAATTCCTGGCGGAAGCGGTCGTATTTCCGCTCGAGCTCTTCCGCGGCGGCGTTTTCCAATTTGCCGTCCTGCACCAGCTTGGGGATTTCTTCGATCGGCACCATTTGTCCATCGAGCACGGGAAAAATTTCCGGCAATGCCACGGCGCCCACCTGCATGCGGCCCAGGGCAAATTGTTCGCGGGCGATGCGCCGCGTAAATTCGTCCATCAATTCCTTTTCGCGCACGGTGAATCGTTCGACGATGCGCGTCTTCTGGCGTTGGAAAGGCTCGCCTTCGAACACCTGGGGGATTCGGCGTCGAAGAAAATCGATCCCTGATTCAACTTCTTTCTTGAAGGCGTTGGCGGAGCCGCGCGGTAACGTCAACAACCGCGGACGGTCGGCATTCTTGAAATTGTTCACGTAGCAGCGGTCCGGCGCGGGTTCACTCAGCGGACGCATTTCCTCGATCATCCGCACGATCATGCCGCCACGGCTGGTGCCGGAAAGCCCGCACACAAACAGGTTGTAGCCGGATGCGGTGAGTTCCACGCCCATGCGCAGCGCGCGCAACGCGCGATCCTGCCCCATGTCGCCGGAGACGGGCTCGATTTCGGCGGTGGTCTTAAATGGAATGCTCGCGGGATCGCACTGCCACCGGAGTTTCTCCGGAGGCAGGCTCGCGTGTTTTGGCGCGGATTTCTTGGCCATTTGACCTTTAATCGGATGTTCCGAAGAGCGCTACTCTAGCACGGCGCTCTTCTCCTTCCCACATGGTTTGGCCCGCTTGTTTCTACCCGGCGCACTAGGTGCGTACAAATCAAGCAGGCTCGCTCCGGTTGCCACAATGATTGGCCCAAGAATGATTCCGAGCATCCCAAACACCGCGATTCCCCCGAGCACGCTGATAAAAATCAGCAGGCCGCCCATTTCAGAGCGCCCGCCAATCAGCCAGGGACGCACAATGTTGTCCACCACGCTTACGATTGCGCCACAAATGATAATCAGAAGAATTCCACGGCCAGGATGCCCGCTGGCCATCAGGCTGATCGCCGCGGGAATCCAGATCATCGCCGAGCCGACCACAGGGACAAGCGAGAAAAATCCCATCATCACGCCCCAAAAAATCGGCGTGTGAATTCCCGTCAACGTGAATGCGATTCCACCTAGAAGGCCATGCGCCGCAGCCGCGGCCACGCTCGATGTAATGCTCGCGAAGATCAAATTGCGCCCGTCGTTGAGCATTTTCTCGCGGTGTGCTTCTTCAAAGGGCAGCACATCGTGCAGCCTCGACAAGATCGAATCGCCGTCACGGAAAAGATAAAACATCGCGAGGATGGCAACGCTCATGTGAAACAAAAATTCCGCCGTGTGCTTCAAAACAGTCCCAAGCCGCCCGGCGATATATGCGGCAGCCAGCTCGGCGTATTTCTGTAGCAGCGTCGGCAGATCCGTGGGAGCTGCGTCCGGGAAGCGATCTTGAATACGCATCCAAAGGTTGTTGACCCACGCGAAATGGCCGTTCGCCAATCCGAACTGGATTGAATGCGCCGCATCCACGCCTTGTCGAACAAACGCGATCGCCACCAGGATCGTGGGCACAATCAGAACCAGCATCACTCCAAAGGTGGTTGCGGCCGCGGCTGCCGTGGGATTCCAGCGGTGCGCAAGCCGCCGGTAAACAGGGTAAGAAAACACAACGAGCACCACCGCCCATGCCAGCGGCACCAGAAACGGTTCAAATATTAAATAGACGAGATACGCCAGCAGAATAGCGATGCCGTAAAACAACGCATTGCCCAATCTCTTCTGCGCGGAAAGTTCAGCAGCCAATTGCCCTCTCTTTCGAATGCCCGGAAAGGAGACTGATAGTTGTTATCCGCGTCTTTGTCAACTCCGCGGATGGGTCCGCTCTCGTAAAGCGCCAGTGCTACAATCGTACTAGCCACGAATTGAGTTTTCGCGATGCCAGACGAAGCCTGCCAACACAAACGCACCCGCGTGATTGCCGAAGATGGCGACGCGAAATATGTTGAGTGCCTCGACTGCGGCGAGATCCTCGAAGTCGGTGAGTTGAAGGAAGGCGCCGGCTCCGCCACGGGCGAATCGCTCTCCGACGCTTGAGCCGCTTTCAGTAGCGCGAAAAGATTCCTTCCACGCTACAAGCCGCGGGCGTACAATGCGCCCAAGCCTCAGCACCATGTTGTTGCCGAGGAGACCGCCTTGTGTAAACGCTACCTATTCCTGGCCGCCTTTTTGCTTGCGGGATATCCCGCCTTCGCGCAGCAGGATCAAAAGCCTGCCGCAGCCGCGCCGGCCGCCGCGTTCAAAATTCCCGACGACGCCGTAAAGATGGTGAATCCGGTGAAGCCGACCGCCGAATCGGTCGCCCGCGCCAAGCGAACCTACGGCATTGATTGCTCGATGTGCCACGGCGCAACGGGTGACGGCAAGGGTGAAGTTGGCGCGGATATGCACCTGAAGGACTATCGCGATCCCGACGCTCTAAAAGACGTGACCGACGGCGAGCTTTTCTACATCATCAAGAATGGCAAGGGTGATATGCCGTCGGAAGGGGACCGCGCGAAGCCCGATGAAGTCTGGTCGCTCGTGAACTACATCCGGGCATTTGGGAAGAAGGGTGCTCCCGCGAAGGAAAAGGCTGCGGCGCAATAGCGCGAAACGAAGGCGCGCAGCTGCCGGACAACTCAGTAAGAAAGCCTAGCGAATCCCCGACCGCTCGATAATCCGCAGTACATCTGCCGCAGACACGTCGTAGAGAGAATGTTCGTCTTCCTGTTCCAGCCGCTCGCGCAGATATTCCGCTCCGATGTAGCTTGCTTCGCGGTCGCTCAAATTGCGTCCCGCCTTCGCGCGAAATTCCACGAACCCCGGATGCGCCAGTCCGAGAATCACGCCTTTGCCATCCACAAAAAACTTGCAATCCATCGTGTCGCTGTGGCGCGTGGCGATTCCGTTCCAGCAATGCGAGAAGCGGCAGCGGTACACGTAATCCGTAACTTTCGATGGAATGTCGAATGCGCCGACGAATTCGCTCATCGCGCCGGCATTCGCAAATGTCGGGTAAAGTACTTTCGCCACTGGTCCTCCTAATTTCGTGCGCCCGCCGAAGCGGGTTGTGCCGATTGCTGGTAGCTGCGAATGGCCGCGGCCACTCCGGCGCCGGCGGGCACTCGGAAATTCTGATCGAGCAGCACTTTTTCCAGCGCCGCCAGGAAGAGCAAAACGTTTGTCTTCTGGCTCGAATAACCCATCAAGCCCACACGCCAGATTTTCCCCTTCGTCTGCCCGATGCCGCCCGCAATCTCGATATTGAATTCGTCCAGCAATTGCTGCCGCACCTTCGCGTCCTCGACGCCGGCCGGAATATTAACGCCCGTCACCGTGGGAAGGCGGTCCGCGGGATTTTCCACGAACAGTTTCATACCCATCGCTTCCAATCCCGCAATCAGCGCCTGCTGGTTTTGCAGGTGCCGCTCCCAGCGCGCTTCCAACCCTTCTTCCAGCGCGATCCTCGCCGCTTCGCGCAGCGCGTAAATCAACGAAATCGGCGGCGTGTGATGATATGTGCGCTCTTTGCCCCAGTAATCCATCGCCGGCGTCAAATCGAAATACCAACTCTGCACCGGCTTTTTGCGCGCGTGAATCGCGTCTTCCACGCGCTTGTTCACTGTGATGGGCGACATTCCTGGCGGAGCGCTCAGCGCTTTCTGCGATCCGCTGAAGCAAATATCAATCCGATCGCGATCCACATCGAGCGGTACGCCGCCGAGCGTCGCCACCGCATCCACCACAAGCAGCGCCCCCAATTCGTCCGCAACCTGCCGGTAATTTTCAAGGTGCTGCAAGACGCCCGTGGAAGTTTCTCCGTGCGTCAGCCCGATAAATTTTATTTTCCGGCCTTTTCCGGCGCGACGCACATCTTCGGGGTCAACCGTGCGCCCCATCGGGCCATTCACGCGCGTCACTTTCGCAAAGGAACGGTCCGCGATCACGGCCATGCGCTCAGAAAATAGCCCGTTCGAGCAGACGATGCACTCATCGCCCTCTTCGAGCAAATTCATCACCGCCGCTTCAATGCCGCCCGAGCCGGAAGCGGAAATCGGGTACGTGATTCTATTCTGCGTCTGAAAAACGCCGCGCAGCAGGGTCTGCACTTCGCTCATCGTCTGGATAAACCAGGGGTCCAGGTGGCCGACAATCGGCGCCGCCAGCGCGCGATACACGCGAGGGTCCACATTTGAAGGACCCGGCGTCAGCATCACTCTGGCCGGCGGCAGTAGCTCCCCTATGATTTCAACCATGTCCTGAATTCCCCGCAAACCGTTTGAGGACGCTAGTTTCCCCAAAACCAGCCGCCCTGGTCAACCTCCAATATGGTCGCCGCCCGCGCGTGCCGCAGGCACGTCCCGCAACGAAACAGTGACTCTCCAAAGCCCGAAATCAAGGTATTAGCGGTTTCGCAACCGTTTCCGCGTCGTGTTGAAAGGCCTATACCCCTATGCTAGATTTTTAAATCAGCCCATAAATACATGACTGACCTAAAAACCACGGCGTCTGACCAGCAGAAAGTCTCGCGAGTCGAGGTGTATTGGCACACGGTGAAATACCGCACCGTGGCGCTCTACGCCATCGTTATCACGGCGATTGTGCTGTCTGCCACGTATCTCGTTTTCCCGGAAGTTTCCGGGAATGTGTTGAAAAAGATTTCAGACGCGGTCGGCAATCCCACCAATGGCGTCGCCAATCCATCTTCGCGCCAGGCGCGCTTCGTCAATCTCGACGGCAAAGTGCAGGTGAAGAAAGCGAACTCCGTCCAATGGATGAACGCCGAATATCAAATCACGCTCGATAAAGGCGACTTGATCCAGACGGGCCCCGAAGGCGTTGCCCGCATCGCTTTTGCTGACGGAACACAATACACTGTGAAGGGCGACACACTTGTCACTGTGGAAGAAAACATCGTAGCGCAGGACCGCGCCAGCCAGGTCGGCGTGCACATCAGTTCCGGCCAGGTGGACTTGGCGACGGGCACGTGGGAAGTCCCCGGTTCGACCGCGGAAGTTTCCTTTGAGAACGCTGTTGCTTCGCTGCGCGCCAACAGCCGCGCGGCCGTCAGCAGCGATCCGAAGACGAACGAGCAGCAAATCACGGTCGCCTCCGGTAGCGCCGATTTCAACCGCGGCAACGAACACGTGGACATCGGCCAATCGGAACGCCTGTCGTTTCCCACCGGCGGGACGATCACGAAATCAGACGTCCTGGCGCCTCCCGATCTGGTGGAGCCGATCAATCTTTCACCGCTCATCGTGGCCGATGCCAAGCGCGACCCAATTCACTTTTCCTGGAAGCCGGTCACCACGGCCGTCGAGTATGAATTTCAGGCCAGCACTACGACGAGTTTCAATCACGTTGTGATGGATCGGAAAACCGCCGAGACGAGCGTTGACATCGCCGGATTCGACCCAGGCGATTATTTCTGGAGAATTCGCGCGATTGACGCGAAGAACAATTTGAGTGACCCGAGCGACTCGTTC
>Ga0308309_10000980_pt1 | contig 17102 bp, 9 predicted proteins | sample HubBroMetageWFT5_FD_192491 | JGI IMG/M metagenome (GOLD analysis project Ga0308309, IMG submission 192491) | Warmed and freeze-thawed soil microbial communities from the Hubbard Brook experimental Forest, New Hampshire - Hubbard Brook CCASE Soil... | ecosystem: Environmental > Terrestrial > Soil...
GCGCAACATGAGCGCCAGATTTTCAATCTTGCGCCGCTTCTCAAGATCACACCAGGTTGTTTTGTTGGCGATAATCTGCGTGTTGGATTCGAGCACGGTATCGATGATGCGCAGGTGATTCGCTCGCAGAGAACTCCCGGTCTCCGTGACTTCCACGATGGCATCCGCCAGCATGGGCGGTTTCACTTCGGTCGCGCCCCAGGAGAACTCAACCTTCACGGCAACATTCTTGTTCTCGAAATACTTCCGGGTGACGTTGACGAGTTCAGTTGCAATGATCCGGTCGCCCAGATCTTCGGCTCGCTGGTAGGGCGAGTCCTCCGGAATCGCGAGCACCCATCGCACTTTGCCCCGGCTCTGTTTCGCGTAAATGAGATCCGTTACGGTGACGACCTCGAGTCCACTCTCGACCACCCAATCGAGGCCGGTCAGCCCGGCATCAAGAACGCCGTGTTCGACGTAGCGCGCCATCTCCTGCGCCCGAATCAGCATGCAGTCGACTTCCGGGTCCCGAGTGCTAGCAAAGTAAGAGCGACCATTGGTGAAGATGGGGAGACCGGCGCGAGCGAACAGTTGCAGCGTAGCTTCCTGCAAACTACCTTTCGGAATGCCCAGGCGGATCTTCATGACCGCACCGTACTTGCTTTCTTTGAGTCGGCTGCAACCAATGGTTTCGTGAAGCAGGAGCGTGTGCCCTCATGACAAACCAACCCCGCTCCTTCGACTTCGACCTCGAGCAAGAGTGTATCGCGATCACAGTCAGTGGTCGCAGCCAGCAGCTTGAGCCGGTTGCCCGAGGTCTCTCCCTTGGTCCAAAGCTGGTTGCGCGTGCGGCTGAAAAACGTCACATAGCCCGTAGCGAGCGTGCGCTCGCAAGCCTCGCGATTCATAAAGCCGAGCATCAGCACTTCGCCAGAGTCAGCATCCTGCACAATGGCCGGCGCCAGGCCCTGCATCTTTTCAAAATCGATTTCGCGGTTCATAATTCCTGTCCTTGTCGAAGAAAAAAGCGGTTTAAAACAAAACCTGTAAAAACAAAAAGCCCGCTGAGCTAGAATCGCATCAGCGGGCTCGAATCTCGTCAGGTGTTACGCTAGCTCAGCAAACACCGCCGCCGATGCGCCGTGCGCATGGTGATGGTGATGATGAGCGGGATAAATCACGAACCTACGATAACGGAAAACATGAAACCTTGTCAAAACAAATTTGTGCCCGCATACCGGCGGTCCACGCGTCAGTTCTGACGCAGACGGAGCCGTGGTTTCTTGTGGAGGGATGCTCTCATGTCAATCGCGGCTGGTATACTCGCAAAACTGTTTGAGAACCGCTACAACTTTCTGGCTCCGGACTCTGGTCCCCACAAGTTGCCGTATACCTGCAGCTTCCACTGGTTCCACCTGCCAGACGGAAAACTGATTGGCGTCGATGTGGTGCGAAGTGACGATATGGGGCGCAGGGCTTTGCGAGTCTTTGCTCTTCCTCCCGGGGGGGATCTTGCGTCACTGCTTCTCGAAGGTCCGTCCTCTGAGTGGGCGCCGTTTGCCACCGACAATCCTCCCACCATGCCTCAGGATAAGCCCGTTCTTGGACGCGGCGAGAACTGGCTCGCTGCTTCTGCCACTGTCTCCGGCCAATCCATTAACGCAGTCTCATTCCTCCTGAAGTTCAAGGTTCTGGTTCCAGGTAAGGGGACCGGAGAATGCGGCCTGGTGCTGGCTCACATGACGGCGATGGATTACTTGCGGATGGAGATATCCGGCTGGATCGAGCTCAACGGCGACCGGATCAATTTGGACCGCGCCATTGGATACGCCTCCGTGCATTTTGGTGACTTTCTGCCGAACTACGCGGGAGTGGCAAGCGTTCCTCCCCACAACCCTGCGGGCCCTGGCATTCTGGTGAACGTAACCGACTCCGATGACATCAAGCACGGAGCGGCACTCATCGGTGATCAATCGGCGGTGTACGGATACGGCTCCGATCCAATTCCCCGGTTCTTTCTCACCGTCGGCAAGGTCGAAAAAGGCCGGATCCCGCTTGGGGGCGCCCGGCTGGAGTGGTCGGATTTGAAAAGCTGTCCCCACTTTTTATTGGAGCGCCCCACAACGACCGCCGTGGCCAACGCGACGCACGTGAGCGACAGCGGATCCAGAATTCCAGTCGGCCAGGTGATACTCGATTTCCGCGGCGTGGCTTACGCGCCCCTGATCGCTTCATAGCTCTTCCGACCTGGTTAAAAAGCGTTTGGACCGCGGAGTTTCTCGGAAGGCAACCTGCTTTCCCTGGTGTTGATGATGGTGGGCCGCGCTAAATGGAGTTCGTGCTCTCTGAGCTCAAGGTACGCTTCACGTTAGCTCAGTCGAAGGACACTAGCAAGCTCGAAGGAAACGGTCCGCTATATTGCAAAGCGCCGGCGCGATGCAATCCTGGGCGCCGCAGAACCGGCTTTAGGATGCCGGGAATCTGGACCCGGTTGATGTATTGTCCGAAGCAGGTGTGAAGACCGTAACCAAAATGCATGTCCAGGTATGCTGGCCGGTCAATATGGAAATCATTCGGCTGCTCGACCATTCGCTCGTCGAACATAGCCGATTGAGTTAGCGCCACAACGAACGTGTCTTTGCGAATGAGGGTTGCGTGCAGCGAACCTTTGGCTAAAAGATAATCTTCCGCAGTGCTGCGAAACACTCCGGGATTGTTGGGGTTAAATCGCAGAGCCTCGAAGACGTACTTCGCCATTAGTGGGTCGTCATCGGAAGCAGCGGCAGTTTGAGCTCCCTTCAATTGCTCAGGTCGATCCAAAAGTTGATCCAGGGCCTGCGCACTGCATTTGGAAGTGGTGGGAATGGCGCCTACGAGCAATCCCAGGAGGTTGTTCCGGATGCTGACATCATCCATAGCCGGCAAGCCTGCACTCTGAAGGGCAAGACAGCGAGCGAGGACATCATCCTTGACAAAAGGTTTTGCCTTGCGCTCTGCAATTGTTTTGTCCAGCCAACTGCGCGTCTTGGATGCGGCATCTGCCGCTGCCTTCCCTAAGGCAGGATCGTTATCTAGGTCCGTGAAAAGATACTGAAAGATTACGGTTGCCCACTGCGCGAGCTCTGCCTCCGAAGCGGGAGTACAGCCGAAGTAGTCGCCGATCAATCGGGCGGGAACGGTCTGGCTCAACTGCTTGACCACGTCCAACTGAGAACCTACAGCAGCGACCACGTCGCTCGCCGTTTTCTGAACGAAAGGAACGATCTTACCGGGAATGTCTTCGCGGCGCACCACGCTGCGCATGTGCGAGACGTCGCGCGTGTACTCCGGCGAGTCCTGCATGCCAAGAAAGAAGTCCTGGCCGCCCGTGACTACCCGCATCTTTTCGCCATACAGAACTTGAAATACGTCATCACGGGCCAGCACTTCCTGCACATCATCAAAGCGCGTGACCAAGGCAAAATTCTTGATCAGAAGAATGGGTTTGATTCGGCGCAGGAGGGCAAAGATCGGTTCTGGGTGCTGAACGGCTTGGGCCTTAAGCCCGTCTAAGAAAGACATTGCCTCGTCCTGCACATTGACGAGTTCGCGCTCGACGGTGTTCAGCACCTCGTGCGTGACTTCGCCGCACTCCGCGTCGATGCGCTGGAGAGTGTTCTTGAGATTTTCAAACATTTGCAACTCCGCTCATCTTGGGTCAACAGTTCCGCTAGCTATCATCTGAAGAGCGGTTAGGCTGGGCATGAAGAAGTAGTCGCCGCCGCGCAGTTCGACAAAGTTGGGCAATTGCGCGCAGATGAAAGCTGGGTTCTTGGCATCGACCGTGCCCTGGACCACGAACCTGCTCTTGCCGGCATGATTTCCAGTGAGCAGGTCTTTGTCATTCCCCTGATGAGCATCGTTTCCGTACTCGATCCATTGTTGTTGTACGAATTCGAACTGACGAAATAAGCTGGCGTTGAGAGCCATGAAGATGATGCCGCGCTCATCTTGATCGTTGACGGGTTGCCCATCCGGGACATACTGGCCATAAGGCAGGCCGCGGCGCATGATGCGCCGCCGGTTAATCAACTGGCCGTTGAAGCCAAACGCATCGCGGGGATTCGCTCGCCGTATATGCGCGCCGATGGGGCAACGCAGTCCGCCGAGATCGTTGCCGTAAGTAAAGTTAGTGTTGCGGTTGTCATCGGCGACAATAGACTTGTCCTCGCCTTCGGGCGAAAGTTCGACCGGAGTTCCATCTCGCCAGCGGCCGACGAATTTCGAGGCCAGCTTTTCTTTGCCACCGGAATACAACTTTCCTTTTTCTTCAAGATACTTGCGGAAAGCGGCTACATTTTGATGCATTTTGCGATAGACCATAAACGTGCCATTCCGCGCCAGAAGATGAGGGATAGGCGCCACCGGAAGTTCGCCGGCTTCGTCGGCATATCCCAGAAGAAATTCGCCGGTAGCGAGCGCCTCCCAGCTTCCATCTTTCGCCAATTTTCCCTGGCCGGGTACGCACTCACGTTCTGCACCCTTGAAATCAGGGTTTCCGAATCCGTCTCGATAACCAAAGTGTTCGTAGGATGTGGGCTGATTGTTGAGGTAGATAGAGCAGGCATCCTGCGCTTGAAGCAGTTTCGCGCCGTGGGTGTGCTCCATGATCTGCAGGATACGCGCGCAAGTGTCTTCTAAAGCGGGCAAACCCTGCGCATACACCGCCAGCCACACATGTACGCGTTCCTCCCGCCAAACCGCATCCCAGTTCGCAGGGTCATTCTTGCCGGTGTCATACAGGATCAAGCGTCGTGCCTTCATGCCCTGCTGAAATTCCAAAGGAAAGCTTAGCAATGTCGCCAGCGGCAATTCGAGCTTGACCAGGCCCTGCTGAGTAAAGGCGATGTTGAGTGTCGTTAAAGGCTTTTCATCCCATTTTCCTCCGGTAGTAATGTCGGGAAGCAGTTTGAGGAGGAAGCTCTGAGCATCCTTGCAGTGCAAAAGCTCGAGCAACAAAAAGCGGGCGTGGGGGAAGTTGTAACCTTTGAGGGCGAAGCCCTGGATATCGGAGACGTCGATCTTGGTGTTGTCTGTCCTAATCATGAGGGCGACCCTCGGTTACGGATTTCTCATCTGCGCGACCTCCCGGCAGCGGCGCAGGAGCGGACTTCAAGCGCTCGAGGAAAATCCCGAATAGCTTCTGAATTTCCGCTGGAGGCTTGCCTTGGTTTCTCTCGATAAAGTGAGTCAACGCTGACTGTGTTTGTAGCGCTCGCAGCGTATCCGTCACCGTGCGGTCATTTACGTCCGCGAAGAAGAAGGTCGTCTTGAGCTGACATTTTTTCATGTAGGCAACGAAGGCATCGGAATTGCCTACGCCGGGGTATCCGACGCAATGTTTCCATACCGCGTCAACGAATTCCCCGACTTCGCTGGCCATGCGCCTGAGATACGTATCCAGATCGCCGTCGAAGTTTGTCTCGAAGATGAGATAGCGGGATTTCAAGTGCTCTTCGCATGCTGGTTTGCCTACGAAAACCACGTCGTCCAAAACTACCAGGCGCGCCAGGTAGGTGCTGGATACTTTCGCGAAGGGACTGGTGTCGTCCCTGGGCAACGTGGCGAGGTACCAGCGCAACTGGGTGGTGTGGTCGATATCGAGCCTCTCATCCTCGATGATGGGTGAGAGGATCGTGAGCCCGTAGACTTGTCCGCTCTCATTCGCCATTACGTTCCTACCGGAGCGATGCCCGTCGAACCGAGGTCCGGTTGTACTCTAGCCAGAAATTCCAAATAGGCTTTTTCAAACTCAACCGGGGATAGCGACTGGCTGGTCTTCGCGAAATCGTTCAGCGCGTCTTGCACACGCAGTGCAGCCTTCACATCATTTGTGGCCGCCTTGGGATAGCAGTTGTAATAATAATCGGTGTCGAATTGCACACGTTGGATATAGCCTTTGAAGGGGGTCACTGGCGTGGATCCAGGAAACTTCTCGCTCCATCGCCAAATGAGGTTCAAGCCTCGCGATAATACGGCCGAGAAAGCGTCGATGTACTGATTCCATGTCCCATTGAAATTGCTGAAGAAGATCAGGTAGTCATAGCGCAGTTCTTCGCGCGGTTGTTTATCGGAAAGAAGGGGAAACTGATTTCGCCCGACAATCACCCAGCGGGCGAAGTGAATAAACGAAAGGTTCTTCAAATCGGCTTGCAGCGGTTTAATCGCACCCAGGACGAAGAAGAACAGTCTGAGCAGAGGCGTCTTCCACGGCTTCATCGGTGTGATGGCATTCATGGCGTACGCTTTGCCGTTTATGTTCGTCACGGGTCTCTAGCTCGTCTTGCCGCGGCCCTCTGTCACAAAACAACAAAATTCAAACCTAGCGTCCCAGGGTCTTCGGCACAGGCGTTCACATTGTCTCGATTTTGGACAACTTACTTGCGTGGAGGGAAGAACAGCGAACCACAAATACAGGTTGCTCGGTCTCGTGTCAAGAGAAATTTCCGTTTTTTCTCCTCTCTGGGCGCAAAGATTCTTTTGAAACGATACTGCCCCCCAGATCACCATTGAGAGGACGCGGTTCACGCGTCGTTACTCTCGTCGGGGAGCAAACGAGGATTCTGTGGGCGCGACTATTGGTGTCCTGAACGAAGACTTTCAATTTGTACTGAACGCGTTGCTGAGCTCCTATCGGCCGATCTCGCAAACTCGAGAAGAAGCTGTACAACCGCAGCAACTCAGTTGTTGACATTGTTCCGGGAGTGTATTTAAATTCGCACTTCAGCGAATGGACGAGTGAACACCCGTTCTGGGTGTCACATCCGAGGGGGCTTCTACTCGCTGACTTCCCTAGAACATTTTCGTGTGGCCGAAATGCCAACTCCGTTAGGGTCAATTTCCGCGGATGGCGGCTTTGCCGTCACGGGCTGATCTGTCGCTCTGAACCTGCGGACGTGTGGTTTCATCCGTTGTTCTCGCGATTCGTCCTTGGATAGCGCAGGCTGTTTTGAGCAGGGCATGGTTGCAGAATGAAAAATAACGCGACATGGGGGATCGTTGGTACTCTCGCGATCGCGGGTGCAGTAGGCGTCTCATTGCACACTGGAGCGAAGTCCAGTGGAGACAATGGAACGGGGGCATATCGACTTAACACCAAGCACGCTGAGGCGAAGGCGTCAGAAACGGACGCCGTGGAAAAAAAGCGCGCTTGCGACGACCTCGCTGAAGTTCTGGAGCTGTTCTTCACCATCGATAAAGATACCGCACCCAGACCGGACTCCTGTCAGCCAGCCAAGGCCACTTTCGCGATTAAAACAGCGGTGAACCCCAAGTTTGTCATCGCGACACTTCCAGATCCGATTCACACTCATTTGGCCCTGATGTTCGACCGCATGGCGGAGGTTATTCAACAGGCCGCGCAGGACGAAGGCTATTCCTATGAAGCTTCATGGCTGCCGTGGGACGACAAGGAGCAGACGTATGTGCGGCTGGGGGACGAGGATCGAGCCGCCTATCGCAAGCAACTGTTGGAGGACCAACCCGGGATTCTGGTCTTTCGAAACCGCCCATCCGAAAGCCAGCCTAGCGATCCTTCGTCGCCTTATCGAGACGGTTTGATTATATTCGTTGCGGGCGAAGATCCGACGCGAGGAATCCACACCGTGCAGTTCACCAATGCTCTGGCCTGGATCGACCAACTGAAGAAATTAAATAGCAACAAACCAGCGCGCACCGTGATTCTTGGGCCTACCTTCTCCGGATCTTTTCCTTCACTCGCGAAGTTGCTTGCTGACGGCGAAGCCGGAAACTACGTGAGGGACGTTCGCGGTTCGACGACCGTACCGCTGCCGATTTATAGCGGCACCGCCAATAGCGCTAAAGCAATCATAAGTTTCAATCCCCTGCAGGAGGGTTCGAGACTCAGCGATTTGAACATTGACTTCCACGGTTTTCTGGAACGCGATGGGGTGGGTCTGGAACGATATTGCGAATTTGTTGGCCGCCAAGGCAATGGGCCCCGTGCGATTGCCATTATTTCGGAGGATGAAACCGCCTACGGGGGAAACGACGGCCAAAGAAGTAAAAGTGATAACGACGACAGTGGCGGAGCAAACACGGAATGCGCTGGGGCCTTATGGTTGTACTATCCCCGGGATATGTCGGCATTGCGATCCGCCTATCAAACCAACTCAATTTTTAATACGACTGCATCGCAGCAGTCATCTGACGTCGAGCGCGATCGTTTACCCAGCGATCTCGCCGACACCGAAGGACAAAATCATGACACCATTCAATCCTACGCAGGGAACCAGACCCCACTATCGCAAGAGGCGTATCTGTTGGGTCTAGTGAATGCAATGCGAGTGCGTCACATCCAGTATGTAATCCTCCGCAGCACCAACTCGATTGATCAGCTGTTTCTCGCCCATTATTTGCGGCGAGCCTTTCCGGACGCCCGCATCGTGACCGACAATTCAGACCGCCTTTTCGAACGCGACCCCGGTCTAACGGGAATGGGCGGTACGATGAGCCTGAGCACCTACCCGCTTCTGGAACGAGAGCGAGAATGGGTCAAGGGCGCGGATTCATCGCCCAGCCAACGACTGTTTAACTCGGATTCTTCCGAAGGGACGTACATTGCGTTCCGATTATTGCTTCACACGCAGGCTCTAAGCGATCCGAACCTGGAGCCTGCCGAGGATAAGTGCAGGCTGCAGCTTGATAAGAAGCAATTCGACCCCCTGGTCACGACGATCACTGGCTCGCTGCCGCGTTTGCGACCCGGCTGCAAGCCGCCCGTGCCCATCCCCGATTACGGCATGCCTTCGTGGATGATTCCTGAAAGGTGTAAGTACGATGAGATGGACAGCAACTGCGACGCGTACCGTCGACCGGGAACTTGGCTGACAGTGCTCGGACGAGACGGGTACTGGGCGATCGCCGCCATGAATGAGAAGACGATTGAGCACAAACGGCCCGACCGAGACCCGATCAAGGGTGAAGATGGTCCGGAAATGCCGCTCAGCCTGAAGCTCTGGCTGGTTCTTGTCGCGGGTTTCGTTTACTTCCACCTGTGGTGCTGTTGGAAGGCTTCGTTTACAGCGAAGCCGTCGTTTCGCACCCACTTTGCGAATCCGGGAAAGTGGCGCCATCGAGTGCTCGTATTCCTGGGAGGGTGGTTCGTAGCGATGCTGCCGCTATTTGCAGGTTGGGGATGCGGTGCGTTTGATTCCTCCTCCTCGGCTCTCTCTCACCCACGGTTAGTGCTCCTGATCATTTCTCTTGAATGCCTATTCGCACTCCTAGCGAGCGGCGCAAATATTTTGCGGATGGACAAGTTGGCCAGCGGCAGAAGCGCATTAGAGTCTGTGAAAAGCTGTTCCACGCTAATCGTTCTGGCGTTTGCCGGCTCGGGGCTCGGGCTCATCCTCTTCTTTTTCGCCTACGCGCAACCGCTTCAGGACCAGTTGACGCTCGCAAACCGCTTCTTTAGTTACTACCGCAGCATGCACATTTTGAGCGGAGTCTCGGGCGCGGTACCGTTCCTGGTGCTGACCCTGGGAATGTACGCATGGTTCTGGCACTCCTTGCACGGCCTTGCTCTGTTCGGGAAGGATCGCTGCGTGCTTCCGTCGTTGGCCGACCTGCAGCTTCCGGACGCACAGGCGAAAGATCTCTTGCGGATGTTCAGCCAAGAAGAGGCCGCAAAGCCCACCGAGCATGCCGCGATGCCTCTGGCAGGTCGCATTTTAACGCTCGGAGTGATTCTCGCAGCAGGTTTGGCTGGGATCGTGATAGCTGTGTCCAGAAGCCCGCTTCACCTCTATAAGGCCTTACCGATTCGAACTCTGGGAGCGGAACTCTACGCGATTGTTTTTTTCTTGTATCTGATCATTTGTTTCAGCTTGATCCTCGCGGATGCGTTCCAACTATTAACAACCTGGACTAAGTTGCGGCAGTTGCTGATGTTTTTGGATCGTACGCGGCTGCGGCGAACCCTGGCGGCTCTGCGTGGATTTTCCTGGGGCAGCGTGTGGGGAATGAGCGGCAACGTTCTGGACGTCCGGTATAAGTTACTGTCCCGGCAACTTGAAAGCCTGGGACACACGCTGACAGCGCTCGATGCCAAAGCATCGGATGCACCCCGCTGTTGTATTGCCGCTCGCTCCTGCATCGCTGTGCTGGCGAAACTCAAGCAAGCTGACCAGACTAACCAGAGCGACCGGCTCGCATTGGCTAAGAGTTGCCTGGACGCCTTGAAGCAATTGCGGAAATCAACCACGGGGAACTTGCGAGCGACCTTGGATGCCGCACGTGATTGCATCGTGGCGCAAAGGGTGGGAACCGTGATGGCGGATCCGAGCGCAATGGCTAGGGTGCAGGACTGCATCTCTGCTCTGGAGAGGTTCGTCACCTGTGAGAGTGAACAAATCGCTGCGGCCGAAAAGGACTGCATCTGCGCGCTCACAGAGACGCGCCAGCATGGAGCTGATTTCGCTAAATGGTATGCCAAGAACTACAGGGGGTGCGACGATGCAGGGAAGCCCGAGGATTGCGATGAAGGAAACTTGGAGTCGCTCAGGACTTTTCAAAAGTCCACAGCGGAAACCGCCGGCATCCTACTGGTACGTTTACTTCTGCCAGAATGGAGAGCAGAGAAGAATTCATTAATTCTAGTGGACGGGGCGCAGGGCGGCGATAACGCGAATGACCAGAGCACGGCGCCGCCGCTTTCGGAAAAACAGTACATCCGCGATGCAGAGGAGTTCGTCTGTCTCCCCTACATGGGCTTCGTGCAAAATATTCTGGGGCGGATGCGCTCGATGGTCATGAGCATTTTATGGCTGTTCGTCGCCACCGCAATCGCCATCTCCAGCTACCCCTTTGATCCGCGGCAGGGTCTCAGCGGCACCATCCTGGCCCTATTTATCTTGCTGGGAGGGATCATTTTCTACGTGTATGCACAAATGCATAGGGATGCGACGCTGAGTCACATCACCAATACGACGCCAGGTGAGCTGGGTGCCGATTTCTGGTTTAAGATCCTCGGTATTGGCATTGCCCCGTTGTTGGGATTGCTGACGACGGTGTTTCCCGGCATCGCAGATTTCGTATTCTCCTGGCTCCAACCCGGGTTGCAATCCATCAAATGAGAATCTAGCAACCCCGAAAAACGCAGTAAAGTCGATTGGCTATCCCGACCTGAGGTACACTTCCGTTCGTGGAGAAAAGAACGATTTGGCGGTCCCGCGAACAGACCGGGTTCCCGCCCGTCAGATGCATCCGTTCCGGGGGATTGCTATGAATAGACGCGCGATTTGTTTGACTGCTGTATTTCTCGCAGTCGCGAGTACGATTGCGTTCCGCTCCTCGGCAGACAGTCCGGCCAAGGCCGGCGATGTTACTGAGGCGAGAATAAGGATAGAAGCGGCCGAGGGGAACAACTGGTTGCTGAATGGCCGCACCTTTGAGGCACAGCATTTCAGTCCGCTCAAGCAGATCACGGATAAAAACGCCGGCGCTCTTGGACTGGCCTGGTCACTGGACATCGACAGCGCCATGGGCGTAGTGGCGGAGCCTATCGTAGTTGACGGAGTGATCTATGTGAGCGCTCCGCTGTCCAAGGTTTATGCCGTCGACGCGGCATCGGGTAAATTGCTTTGGTTGTTCGATCCCAAGGTACGGTTGGATCAGGCCATCAACGGTTCCTACTCAGCGAGGACGAATGCAGGCGTCGCCGTCTGGGAGGGAAAGGTGTATGTAGGCACGGGCGATTGCAGGCTGATTGCGATCGATGCTGCCTCCGGAAAACAAGTATGGGAAGCTACGGTTTGCGATCCCCATCAAACTGGAATCACGGGCGCGCCTCATGTGGCCAAGGGAAAAGTATTCATGGGCTACAACGGTTCCGACGACGGAGTGCGCGGATCGCTGGCCGCCTACGATGCCGAAACTGGCAAGGAAGCGTGGCGTTTCTGGACGGTCCCAGGAAATCCCACGAAGGGGTTCGAAACTAAAGTGCTGGAGATGGCGGCGAAGACGTGGATCGGCAAAGACGCATGGAGGATTGGCGGAGGCGATGTTTGGAACGCCATCACCTACGACCCGGCGACGAACCTGGTTATCTTTGGGACCGCCGGAGCGGGCGTCGACTATGGTGAGTTGGAATCGATCAAGGTTACCGGAGACCGGCTTTTTGCAGGATGCATCATCGCCGTGAGTGCCGACACCGGAGAATACGTTTGGCACTTTCAAACCAGCGCCCCCGGCCTGCAGACCGAAAATAATCACATTGTTATCGGCGATCTGGTTGTTGACGGCGAGCCGCACCACGTCGCGATGACCGTACCGAAGAACGGCTTCTTCTATGTACTCGACGCCAGGACCGGTAAATTGCTCTCGGCCAAACCCCTGGTGAAAGTCGCCTGGGCTACCTCTATCGATCTGCAAACCGGGAGGGCGGTGGAAGTGCCGGTATCGCAGGGCGGTGGAAGGCAATGGACGGTTCACAACTGGTGGCCGATGAGCTTGAGCCCGCTCACCGGACTGGTTTACGTCCCAGCGACTGACCGCGAGTCGGGATCTAAAGCGGCGGTGGAAACTGGGGAATGGATGCAAGGCACACAGGGAAAGCTCATCGCTTGGGATCCGGTGAATCAATCCGCGCGCTGGACGGTCGAGGAGCAGATCGCAACCAACGGTGGAGTTCTTTCTACTGGAGGAAACCTGGTTTTCCAGGGTCAAGGGACGGGTGAGTTTGCGGCGTATGCTGCTGACAGTGGCAAAAAAGTTTGGTCGATTCAAACTGGCTCGGCGATTGAATCGGTGCCCGTGGCTTTCGCGCTGAACGGCGAGCAATACATCCTGACGCCCGTGGGATGGGGTTCGGGTTCGAGATTGTTCGCGCCCGCCTGGACCATGGCGACTCCGCAATCGAAGCGCGGGCCAACGCGGCTGCTGGCGTTCAAGCTTTGGGCAACAACGCCTTTCCCGGTACCGGCCGATATCGTGCCCGCAGTGCCGCAGCCTCCGCAGCAGACCGGTACCAAGGAAACAATACAGCAGGGCAAATCACTCTACCGCAAATTCGTCTGCGATGGTTGCCACTCCCCGGACGTCGACGGAAGCGGTGCATGGGTGCTCAACGGCGCGGTGCCTGACCTGCGCTATGTTCCGCCTGACGTTCATCACGCTTGGCACGCCATTGTCCTGGCTGGCACGCATTGGGATAAAGGAATGCCTGGCTTTGCCGATCCTCCTAAATTCGCGTTCCCGCATTTGAAGATGACCACGCAAGACGCGGATGCAATTCACGACTACGTAATTGATCAGGCTTGGAAGCTATACAACGCGGAGCAAAAGGCTCACCAATGATGCCCGCCACAAGTCGAGTATGGAAAGTCGCCTGCGGATTAATTAACCGCCGAGTCATTGCAGCTTCGCGTACTCTGCTTTGGCTTGTTTCAGGATCGGGACATCCGGATCGGCATCTTTCCATAGCATGAGGAAATCCTTGTAGGCGGCTTTGGCTTGGGTCTGGTCTCCAGAAATGGCATAGGCGCGGGCAAGCTGCAGATGAGCCAGCGAGCCCAGTAGAAAGTTCTGCACGATTCCAGGATGATCGAGAAACTTCTGGAACTCAGAAGCCGCGGCCGTACCATTCTTCTCGTCTAGATACGCCAGACCGCGAAGGTAGGCGGGATGCAGGGTGCCAATGGCTTCGGGAGGAGGATTCCCGAGTTCATAAGGCAGAGCAGGCTCGAGCGCGATGACCGCCCGGTCCGGACCATGTTGCGCAATCGCCATGGATGCTTCGAGCACCGGGAACCAGTAGACCTTAAGAAAAGTATTGCTGGGTTCCGATTTCTTCAGCTCCGCCATAATGGTTTTCGATTGCGAAGATTCGCCCGCGCGAGCTAAAGCCAGCGCCGAAAGAACCTTCACATCGCGGCCGGGATCGAGGGCCAACGCGCGCGCAGCGGCTTGGCGCGCAACGCTCGCATTACCCACTTCGACTTCGCGGACGGCCTGAAAGGCGAGCCACTGCGCGGCGGTTTCCTTCGCGTCCGCGCGCACCGCAGAATCGGCGGCCTGGCGCGCGAGATCACGCGCTTTCGCCATGCGTCCGTAATAGGCCTGAGTATCGGCGTCCGTGTTTAGCATCTGGTCTTCCTCGCCTGGCCGCCCCGCTGCCCATGCGACCTGCCGTTCCATCTCGGCGTTGTCACCGGCGAGGAATGCGAGCGAATACAAATCACTGCGAATGAACAAGCCATCAAAGTGGTTGCGTTGCGCCTCCTCGAGCGTCAGCCGCGCATCCTTGATGCGATTGACAGAGATGTAATTGCTGGCCAGGTTGGCGTAGTCCGTGATGCTCGGTTCAAGCCGCTGCGCCGCCTCGGTCTCGGCAATGGCTTTGTCGTATTGACCCACGGAAGAATAGAGGCTGCCCAGATTGCCACGAGGCACCATCTCGCGCGGATAACTCTTCGCCCACAATTCGTAAGATTCAATCGCCTTCTCCATTTCTCCGGTGACGTACTGAAAGTAGAAAGCGGAGATGCGAAACCTCTCGCGGTCGCTGACGCGGTCCCGCAGATTGTAGGCCTTCCGCGCATATTCCGCCGCGACGCCGGGTTGTCCAAGATTCGCATACTCGATACCCAGGCCAACGTAGGCCATGGCGAAGTTTGGGTCGAGTTCAATGGCGCGCTTCATGAATGGAACTGCTTCGGAGTCGCCCTTGGTGCGGCCAGTCGTAATCGCCACGCTGTAGGCCTTCAGCGCCTCGAGCGAAGGCGTCGTGGCTTCCATGGGCACGTCGAATTTTTGCACCGAAGCCAGTGATTCTCCGAGCCGCGCACGCAGAGCGGCGGCTGAAGTATCGAGCGCCTTGAGCACGCCTTCCTTGCTGGCGGCTTCGGCGCGTTCCTTGGCGAGGCTATCGCCGTTGTCGCAGGCAACCGCATCGAGCGTGACGACATATTGATTACCGAAATTTGCGATCGCACCCGAAACTACCGCTTGGCTGCCAGTGCGCAGGCAAAGTTGGTTCGCGACCTCTCCAGTGACGCGCTCCGCCGACGTGCGGCCCATCAGCTTCAGGGTTTCGCCAGCTTTGCTGTCGGAAAGAATATTGAGAAAAGGAGATTGCTCCAGATCGACGGCGAGCGCCTGCTTGAGAGTGCCGTCGAAAACCGGATCGCCAGTGGAATTGGTGAAATCTGCCAGCACGATTGTGTCTTTCTCAGTAAGCGGGCTGGCGCTGGACCGTACCCAGCGCGAACGGAGGTAGAGTCCGCCCGCAACCACGGCGACGCTGACCAGCGCAGCCGCAAGAATGTATCCGCCAAGTTTCTTTCGTTTTGCAACGTCAGAATCGGTGCTGCTGATGCGCCCGCTACTGCTGGACGCAGCTGCCGACGAATGAGATTCGCTATCTCGCTTCAGGCGCTGCAAATCGGTTCGCATGTCGGCGGCATGCTGATAGCGCAAATTGCGATCCTTCTCCAGAGCTTTATTAATAATGCGTTCCAGCTCAGCGGGCACATCCGGGTTCAGCCGAACCGCTGCCGTGGGTGTGCCGTCAAGAATGGATTTGAAGATCACCGCCGTACTCTCGCCACGGAATGGCCCCGCGCCCGTCGCCATTTCGTAGATGACCGCGCCGAAGGAAAACAAATCGCTGCGTGCGTCCAACTCTCTAGCCCGCGCCTGCTCGGGCGACATATAGGAGACCGTACCCAGTGCAGTGCCCGGACTGGTGAGATGAGGATCATCCGGCGCAGTCGCCACATTCGTCAGCGTAACGCTGCTCGAGGAACTGACTCCGGACCCGACCTTCGCGAGTCCGAAATCGAGAACCTTGGCGTGGCCTCGCTTGGTCACGAAGATGTTGGCAGGCTTGATGTCGCGATGCACAATCCCTTGAGTGTGAGCGGCGTCAAGAGCGTCGGCGATTTCAATGCTGAGCGACAAGACGGTTTCCAGATCAAGCGGCCGGCCGGAAATGCGGTACTTCAGTGTGATCCCATCAAGAAATTCCATGGCGATAAACGCCTTGCCATCTTCCTCGCCAATATCGTGAATCGTGCAGATATTCGGATGATTCAGCGCAGAAGCCGCCTGAGCTTCCCGTCGAAAACGAGCCAGGGTTTGAGGATCGCGGGCCACGTCGTCAGGCAGGAATTTCAAGGCGACAAACCGGTTCAGCCGGGAGTCTTCGGCCTTGTACACGACGCCCATACCGCCGCCACCGAGCTTCTCCAAAATCCGGTAATGAGAGATGGTTTGGCCGATCACAAGGAAATGTCCTGGCTGTACGGTCGCTTCATCTTACGGACGCGGCAGATGCCCGTCAACGGATGTCGGGGAGGAGGGAAGGGAGGAGTCTTTGGCACCCTACTGCGTGTTGATCATAATGGCGACCTTCCCGTACTCCTCGATCGGAATGGCGAGGTCGGGGGCTCCGTCGTTGTTGAAGTCGCCGGCGGCTATAGAATAGCCGCCTTTGTAGTGGATCGTATCTCTAAGGTGGATCGCCTTGCCGAAGGTGCCGTCTCCCTTGCCGTAGTAGAAGTAGGAGTCGTCTATGATGGTGGCGACGGCGGCGTCGAGATGGCCGTCGCGATTAAAGTCGGCAACCACGACCGCTTGTGGGGCTTCGCACGGAGGTTCGCCGGCGCAGGGTGGATAAATCGCGGGCTTGCCGAAAGTGCCGTTGCCATTATTCAGCAACACGACCATGCCTTGAGAGCCGTTGGCGATTACCAAGTCGTTCCGGCCGTCATTGCGCAGGTCGGCGATTTTGACGTCCACCACTTCGCCGCCTCCGGCGTTGTAGGTGACCGGCTTGAGGAAGTGTCCCGTGCCATCGTTGAGAAAGACGGCCACCGAGCCGGTGCTGATCTCTGTGACAGCAAGGTCGGGCCTGTGATCGCCGTTTAGATCGCCCGCCGCAATGCCCACTGGTCCCTGCGACATCGTAAATCTCGCGGCCCTGGCGAGTTTGCCGTGACCGTTGCCGAAGAATACGATCACATCTCCGCCTCTGCCCTCGAATCCTTGGTCTGTGACCGCGGCATCCAGGTGCCCATCGCCGTTAAAATCCGCCACAGCAACGTTCACCGATTCGACCC
>Ga0308309_10000982_pt1 | contig 17079 bp, 15 predicted proteins | sample HubBroMetageWFT5_FD_192491 | JGI IMG/M metagenome (GOLD analysis project Ga0308309, IMG submission 192491) | Warmed and freeze-thawed soil microbial communities from the Hubbard Brook experimental Forest, New Hampshire - Hubbard Brook CCASE Soil... | ecosystem: Environmental > Terrestrial >...
CCAGCGAAGGGACCAGCGTAAACAGCGCCCTCTCCTGCGGCGAAGCATCCACGCGCGTCCCCGTAAATCGCGGCTCCTCGCTCAATACCATGTTCACCTTCGCGCAAGGCCCCGCCATCTTGATTCTGCGAATCGCCTCTACAAACTCCGCCGGCAACTCCTTCGTATCCGCAAGCTGCAAAAACGTTCTCTTCGGATCGGCGTTCGATAATACTGTCTTCGCCCGAATTTCCGTCCCATCCTCCAGCGCCACACCGAGCACTCTTCCATCTCGTGAATCAATGCGCGCAACAACGGCGTTCGTCCGAATCTCCACTCCCAACTTCTTCGCCGAAGCAGCCAGCGCCTGCGTGATCGCTCCCATTCCGCCCATTACGTGGCCGTAAAATCCCTGCATCTCCTGCTCGCCGCCGCTCAGCAGGTGAAACAACAATCCAATCGCCGTGCCCGGCTGATATGGCCCGCCATGTTTCCCATAAACATTGTTCGCCAGGAACATGGTCTTCATCGCTTCCGTCTCGTAGTTTTTGTCCAGAAACTCGCCCAGGCTCCCCGTCAAAAACGCCACCAATTGGGCGATCTCGGAATTCGTGATCCCGCGAAATCTTTTCCCCACGCGCAGCAAATCGCTCCAGCCCTGTAGCGATCGCGTATCAATCTCCGGCGGCGGCTCCATGAAAAATGGCTGCAGATACCGCGCCAACCGTTTCAACTGGTCGTCCACTTTCACGAACCGCTCCGCATCCCGCGCCGAAATCTTCCGGAATTCCGCCGCCGCGCGCGCGCGATTCGCCCACCACGGCACCACGCGCCCATCCGGGAACGCCACCTGCAGCCCCGGATCGCACGGCACCATGCACAGCCCGAACTCCCCAAGCCGCAGCTCGCGAATCACCTCCGGACGCAACATGCTCGCAATATAAGCCGTAGTCGAAGCGCGGCAGCCCGGCGCGATCTCTTCCGTAACGCAGCACCCGCCGACAATCTCGCGCCGCTCCAACACCAGCGTCCGCAATCCCGCCCGCGCCAGGTACGCCGCCGCCGTCAGCCCGTTATGTCCCGCGCCCACGACAATGGCGTCATAGCGCGATGCTGATGAGTTCATCCGAAAATGGCTCTGTCTATGAAATGTGTTGCAAAGTGCAGTTGTTCTACCACAAAGGGAGGCACAAAGGAAAAATCAGAAGAGTCCGGGCGTGTCGAACGGCAGGCCGACATAATTCTCCGCCAGCGAAGTCGAAGCCGCGCGTGAACTCGTCACATAACCAAGTTCCGCAAGATGGATACGGTGCGAAAAGCCATCCTCATTCGGAAACCTGTGCAACATCGAAGTCATCCACCACGAAAACCGCTGCCCCCTCCATACGCGCCGCAAACACCGCTCTGTGTAACACTCCAACTCTTCGCGGTTTCCACTTTTGTAAAACTCCACAAGCCCGCGCGTCATTATCCGCACATCGGCAACCGCCAAATTCAATCCTTTCGCGCCCGTCGGCGGCACGATGTGCGCGGCATCTCCCAGCAAAAACAATTTCCCGAACTGCATCGGCTCCGCCACAAAGCTCCGCATCGGCGTGATGCCCTTCTGAAAGATCGGGCCGTCCTTCAGCACAAATCCGTCGCGCGTCGCCATCCGCGTGCGCAACTCTTCCCAGATACGTTCGTCCGGCCAGTTGGCAATGTCTTCGTCGACCCCACACTGCAAATACAGCCGCGAAACCTCCGGCGAGCGCATGCTCATCAGCGAGAACCCGCGCTCGTGATACGTGTAAATCAGTTCGTGCGAAGCCGGCGGCACACGCGCCAGGATTCCCAACCATGCAAACGGATATTGCCGCTCATAAAACTTGATCTGACTCGCCGCCACCGCCGGACGGCAAATCCCGTGAAACCCGTCGCAACCGGCCAGAAAATCGCAGGCGATCTCGTGCTCGCTGCCTTCCTGCATATAATGAATTCTCGGCCGCGATTCAAAATCCGAAACGCGCATGGCCTCCGCCTCAAAAAAAATCGGCGCGTCGTACCGGAGCCGCGCGGCAATCAGGTCCTTCACCACCTCCTGCTGCGCGTAAACCGTGATCGACTTTCCCACAAGATCCTGAAAATCAAGGCGATGCCCTTCTCCATCAAAACGCAACTCCACTCCATGATGCTGCAATCCTTCGCGCTGCATCCGCGCCCCAACACCGGCTTCCCGCAACATATCTGCCGTGCCCTGTTCCAGCACGCCGGCACGCACGCGGTTTTCGACGTACTCGCGCGAATGGCTTTCGAGCACCACGCTTTCAATTCCCTGCAAGTGCAAAAGGTGCGCAAGCATCAGGCCGGCAGGCCCTGCGCCCACAATTCCAACTTGTGTTCGGATGATGGCCATGGAAAGTTGTGCCCTCTTACGAAAGCTTCTCGATCACTTCCTTGGGTATCGGGTGGCCCTTCACCTTGGAAGCCTCGATAGCATCACGCACCGTCCACACCCGCTTTTCGATTCCCTCAACGGCCAGCACATTGCCCCGAAACAGTTTGTGCTGCAGTGAAAAGCTGCTGGTGCCCCACTTCGTCACGCACGATTCCACGGTTACAAGATCCCCATAGGACGACGGAGCTTTAAAATTGCAACTCGCCTCAACGAGAGGAATTCCCGCAATCTTGAATCGCCGCAGCATCTCCGCCTTGGGATAGCCCAAAGCCCGATGAAACAATGCGTTCGTGCAAGCATCAAAGTATTCGAAGTACCGCGGGAAGAAAACGATGCCGAAGGGGTCGCAGTCTCCCCATTCGATCTGGATTTCGCGCCGGTTGGTCAACATTTTAGAGGTTCAGCCCGGCCATTCGTTCTGGCCACTGAGAGTCTACCTCACACCGCGCACCCCGCGTATAGCGTTTGGTTTTCTGCTGTGTGTTTACGGTAGACTGAAAGCTAGGGAATGAACTCCAAGACATGACCATCGCCTACATTTGTGACGCCATTCGCACGCCCATCGGACGGTACGGCGGCGCACTTTCCAGTGTTCGCACCGACGATCTCGCCGCTCTTCCGATCAAACAACTGGTTGAACGCAATCCGACTGTCGATTGGAGCGCGCTCGACGACGTCGTCTACGGTTGCGCGAATCAATCCGGAGAAGACAATCGCAACGTCGCGCGCATGGCCGTGCTGCTGGCCGGCCTGCCGAAAGAAGTCTCTGGCACCACGGTCAATCGCCTTTGCGGCTCCAGCATGGACGCGATCGCCGTCGCCGCGCGGGGCATAAAGAGTGGCGAACTGGATCTGCTTATCGCCGGCGGGGTCGAAAGCATGTCGCGTGCTCCCTTCGTCGTCGGCAAATCCGACGCGGCGTTTGCACGCAATCTGAAGCTCGAAGACACCACGCTCGGCTGGCGTTTTGTGAATCCCGCGCTCAAGGCCAAGTACGGCACCGACACCATGCCGGAGACCGGCGAAATCGTGGCGGAGGAATTTCATATCTCCCGCGCCGATCAGGACGCGTTCGCGCTGCGCAGCCAGCAGCGCGCCGCCGCGGCAATCAAAGCTGGACGCCTGGCGGAAGAAATTTTCGCCGTACCAATCCCGCAGAAAAAAGGCGATCCAGTACTCGTCTCTGTGGACGAACACCCGCGCGCGGACACCACGCTCGAAGGGCTGGCCAAGCTGAAAGGCGTGGTGAAACCCGAAGGCACAGTGACTGCCGGCAATGCTTCGGGCATCAATGACGGCGCCTGCGCGCTGCTGCTCGCTTCCGAAGCGGCCGTGAAAAAGCACGGCCTCACACCGAAGGCGCGCGTCATCGCCACCGCCACCGCTGGAGTCGCTCCGCGCATCATGGGAATGGGTCCGGCGCCCGCCAGTAAAAAAGTTCTCGCGAAAACCGGCCTGACCATCGCGCAAATGGATGTGATCGAACTGAACGAAGCCTTCGCGTCACAAGCATTGGCCGTGTTGCGCGAATTAAAAGTGCCCGACGATGCGCCGCACGTAAATCCAAACGGCGGCGCCATCGCCATCGGCCATCCACTGGGTGCCAGCGGCGCGCGCCTCGTAACCACCGCTCTCTACCAGCTGCATCGCACCAAAGGGCGTTATGCGTTGTGCACCATGTGCATCGGCGTGGGCCAGGGGATTTCCCTTATCATCGAGCGCGTCTGAGGAGAACTGCAGCATGAAGCCCCTGCTGGGTTATCGCAAGCCGGCTCCTGGAACGCAGCCCAATCACCTGTATCCGCCTTACGTGTCTTCGATCAAACGCGCACCGAAACAGCCTCCGATTTCCATTCCCGTCACCCTTTCCGAAATCACCGGCCCATCGTTCCCCAAAGAAATCGTCTCACCAAAAGCTTTCGATCTAACGCGCCAACACAAAGGCGAACCTCTCGGCGAGCGCATCGCCGTAAGCGGCCGCATCGCGGATGAAGACGGACGACCCATCCGCAACACCCTCGTTGAAATCTGGCAAGCCAACGCCGCCGGACGCTACCTGCACAAGAACGATCAGCACGATGCGCCGCCCGACCCGAATTTCACCGGCGAAGGGCGTACCTTCACCGATGAAGACGGGCGCTACCGTTTTGTCACCGTGCGGCCCGGCGCCTACCCGTGGAAAAATCACTACAACGCCTGGCGCCCGCAACACATTCACTTTTCACTTTTCGGCCCGGCGTTCGTCACGCGGCTGGTCACGCAAATGTATTTTCCCGGCGACCCGCTGCTCGAATTTGATCCCATCTTTCACAGCGTTCCCGACGAAGCCGCGCGCCGGCGCATGATCGCTTCGTTCGACTGGCTGAACACAGAGCCCGGTCTCTCGCTGGGATTCCGGTTTGATATCGTTCTGCGCGGGCGCAACGCCACGCCCATGGAGCGTTGAAATGCCCGGCTATTCCACACCGTCGCAAACCGTGGGCCCGTTCTTCAGTATCGGCCTTGCCCGCTTAAATCGCGCGGATCTGGCCGAGGGAAACGAGGGCGAACGTGTCGCGATTCAAGGCCGCGTGCTCGATGGCGACGGCCAACCGGTACCCGACGCGGTTCTGGAAATTTGGCAAGCCGACGCCGACGGCCGCTATCATCATCCGGAACATGGGGGCCAGCCAAACCGTGCAACCTCATTCTTCGGGTTCGGCCGCATTCCCACCGATGAGCAGGGGCGATTCTCGTTCACAACCATCAAGCCGGGCCCCGTCCACGGGCCGGAAGGCAAGCCACAAGCGCCGCATCTGCAGATTTCGGTTTTCATGCGCGGCCTTTTGAAGCAGCTTGTGACGCGGCTGTATTTCCCCGAAGAACCGCTGAACGCTTCCGACCCGGTCTTGCAGATTGTGCCGGAATCCAGGCGAGAAACCCTGATTGCTCGGCAGGCGGGGCCGAAAGAAAATACCCTCGAATGGAATGTGTGCTTGCAAGGCGAAAGCGAAACGGTATTCTTTGACTGCTGAAGCCCGGAGGCGATCGCGGCGATGAGCAGTGGTACAGGTTGAACCCACGCGGCAGGATAGTGGTGCCCGCTTCCGTGATTTCTGGAGGCAAGAATGAAAGCATCTATGTTTTATCGAATCGCCGCTGTTCTTCTGCTGCTTTTCGCGGTAGGACATACACTCGGCTTTCGCCAGTCTGATCCCAAATGGGGAGTTGACGCCCTTCTTGGCTCAATGCGGTCAATTCACTTTGACATGCAGGGGTTCAACCGCACGTATTGGGACCTCTTTGTGGCGGCCGGATTCTCTGTCGGCGTGTTTTATCTATTTGCGGCGGTATTGGCATGGCAGCTAAGCCGCCTTCCGGCAGCGGCATTGTCGCGCATGCGCGGCACTGCATGGGCGTTCGCCCTTTGCTTTGCTGCCATCACGGTTGTGAGCTGGAGATACCTCTTTATCATACCCATCGCTTTCTCAATCGTGATTACATTATGTTTGACTGCGGCGGCATGGCTTTCAGCGAAGCAGGTTTCCATGCCTCCATTGCCATAGCAAGGGGAGAGGATTCAAACTGCACCACTACCCGGCGATGAGACTCCTTGACAAATTGTTTCGTTACGAAGCGGTCGATCGGATCCTTTCCGATCAAGCGTATATTCAGAGCCTGCTCGAATTCGAAGCAGCGCTTGCCCTCGCCGAAGCGAAAGCGGGAGTGATTCCCGCCGCAGACGCTACGATCATCGCGGCCGCCTGCCACGCGGAACAGTTCAACATCGAGGAGCTCGCCTCGCAAGCCTCGCTTTCCGGCAACGTCGCTATCCCGCTGGTCAAGAAACTCACCGAACTGGTCGCAAAGCAAAGTAAGGACGCGGCGCGATTCGTTCACTGGGGCGCTACCAGCCAGGATGCAATGGATACCGGCGTGGTTCTGCAACTGCGGCGCGCTTTGGAAGTGATGGATCAGGATCTCGCCCGCTTGACCTCCACACTGGCAACCCTCGCGGACAATCATCGTGCCACTCCCATCGCCGCGCGCACCTGGATGCAGCAAGCTCTGCCGACTACTTTTGGTTTTATCGTGGCCGGGTGGCTGGACGCCATTCTCCGCCATCGTTCGCGGCTTTCAGATTTGCGCCCTCGCAATTTGACACTGCAATTCGGCGGCGCCATTGGCACGCTGGCCGCGCTTTCTGGCCGGGGGCCGGCGGTTGCCAAGGCGCTGTCCGAAGAGTTGCGCTTGCCCCTGCCACCGATTCCGTGGCACACACATCGCGATCGCCTGGTGGAAATTGCTTCGGCGCTCGGACTCTGCGTCGGAACGTTCGGCAAAATCGCGCGCGATGTTTCGCTGCACGCTCAAACGGAAGTTGCCGAACTCGCCGAACCCGCGGGCGAAGGCCGCGGCGGCTCTTCCAGCATGCCGCAAAAACGCAATCCCGTGACCTGTGCAACCGTCCTCGCCGCGGCCCAGCGCGTGCCTGGACTAGTTTCGACGATGCTCTCTTCCATGGTGCAGGAACAGGAGCGGGGCCTCGGCGGCTGGCAGGCAGAATGGGAAACGCTTCCGGAACTTGTTTGCCTTTCGGGCGGCGCGCTGCACCATCTGAGCGAAATGTTGCCGGGACTTCACGTTGATGAACAACGCATGCGGAAGAATCTCGACGCCACGCACGGGCTGATTTTTGCCGAGGCTGTCGCCATGGCCCTGGGTGATCACATGGGAAAAATGCCCGCGCACATGCTGGTCGAAGGGGCCTGCAAGAAAGCGCGCACTGAAAATCGCCACTTGAAAGATGTCTTGCGCGAGGAACCCGGCCTGCAGGCTTACTTGACGCCTGCTGACCTCGAAGGACTCTTCGATGTCCGCAACTACTTGGGCAGCGCGGAAGAATTTGTACGGCAGGTGTTGGCGGAAGTTCGCAGTACGGCAACCGCAAGCTAAGCGAAAAGGAATATCGCCATGGCGTTTCTCAAACTGAACGACGCGCAACTCTTTTATCAGTGGGACGGACCCGAAAACGCGGCCGTGGTCGTGTTTTCCAATTCGCTCGGCACCACGCATCGCATGTGGGACCCGCAACTCGACGCCTTCACCCGCCATTTCCGCATGCTGCGGTACGACGGCCGCGGCCACGGGCAATCGAGCGCAACTCCCGGCCCCTACACGATCGAGCAACTCGCCGGCGACGTTGTACGGCTCCTGGACGCACTGAAGCTAGAGCGCGTTCATTTCTGCGGCCTCTCCATGGGCGGCATGATCGGAATGCATCTTGGGGCAGCGCATGCATCGCGGCTTCACAAAATCGTTCTCTGCAATACGGCCGCGAAGATCGGCACTCCCGACGTCTGGAACGCGCGCATCACCGCCGTACAGGCGGGCGGAATGAAAGCGGTTGCCGGCGCAGTGATCGATCGCTGGCTGACGGCGGGTTTTCGCGCAGCGCATCCCGGAGAAACCGCGCAAGTGCTCTCCATGCTCGAAGGCTGCAATCCGGCCGGATACGCGGCGAGCTGCTGCGCCGTGCGAGATGCGGACTTCCGGGAAAAACTCGGGGCGGTTCAGGTCGCAACACAAATCATCGCCGGAGCGCACGACCCGGCAACGCCGCCCGCGGACGGCCGCTGGCTGAGCGAGCATATCCCCGGCGCGAAATACGCGGAGCTCCCGGCGGCGCACCTTTCCAACATCGAAGCGCGGGAAGAGTTCAATCGCGAAGTATTGGCCTTTCTGAAGTCCCAGGGAGCACACGGATGAATGACCGCGAACGGCACGCCAAGGGAAGGAAAGTCCGCAAAAAGGTGCTGGGCAAGGCGCACGTGGAGCGAGCGGAAGCCAGGAAGAATAAATTCAACGCGCCATTCCAGGATTTGATCACCCGCTACGCCTGGGGAGAAATCTGGACCCGCCCCGGCCTGCCGCGAAAGACACGCAGCATGATCACGATCGCCATGATGGTAGCGCTGAACCGCACGGATGAGCTGCGGCTGCATCTCCGCGCGTCCATCAACACGGGCGTGTCAAGGGAAGAACTTCAGGAAGTGCTGTTGCAAACGGCGATCTACTGTGGCGTTCCCGCAGCCAATCACGCCTTTCAAATCGCGGAAGAAGTTTTCGCGGAATCGCGAGCGTAGCTCCGCGCTCCGCCGGTCACCGGAACTTCAAAATGACCTCCCTCGCGTCTTCGCCGCATCACCAAAGAATCCTTGCCCTCTAGTTGGGGGCTTCCCATTCCGAGTCGGCCGGAGGCAGCTTGTCGGTGTCTCGCGCGAACGTTACGTATAGTGTGGGCAGCATGTAGATGCTGAGGATCAAGGCCGCCAGCAACCCGCCCACAATCACGATGGCAAAGGGGCGCTGCGAATCCGAACCGATTCCGCGCGACAGCGCAGCCGGCAGCAAGCCCAAAGTTGCCACGAGCATGGTCATCATAATGGGACGCAGGCGAAGTACGGCGCCATGCACGGCCGCATCTTCGATAGAGCTACCCGCAGCACGGAGGTGATTGATGTATTCCACCATGATGACGCCCGTCTGCACGGAAACGCCGAAGAGCGCGAGAAATCCGACACCAGAGGAAACGCTGAGGTGCTCGCCCGTCAGAAGCAACGCCAGCAGGCCGCCGATTGGCGCCAGCGCGACGTTACCCAATACAAGCAGCGCCCACTTCGGCGAACCGAACATGCTGTAGAGAATCACGTAAATGATCAGCAGCGTGATGGGCAGCACGAAAAGCAACCGCCGTTCGGAACGCTTCTGGCTCTCGTACTCTCCCGCCCAGTCGAGGCGATAACCTTCAGGCAACTTAACCTGGTCGTGGACCTTGGCGATGGCCTCTTCCACGGTGCTGCCGAGGTCGCGGCCGCGCACGCTGTATTTAATGGCAACGTAGCGGGAGTTTGCCTCGCGATAAATTTCGGATGCGCCGTCGAGAGTTTCGGAGTGAGTGAGTTGCGCCAGGGAAACTCTTTCGCCGCTTGGGGCGACGACGCGGATATTTTCGATGGCTTCTTTCGTATTTCGGAAGGGCGCTTGATAGCGGACTACCAGATCGAACCGTCTCTCACCTTCGAGCACCTGGGTGACTGCCTTGCCGCCAACCGCGGTTTCGATGGCGTCCTGTACGTCGGCCACATTGATTCCGAAACGCGAAGCCTGCTTGCGGTCCACGACAAAATTCAGATTCGGCTGGCCGAGCACGCGGAACAGGCCCAGGTCCTCGATGCCCTTTATCTTGCGCATCACATTCACGATCTCATCCGCTTTGGCCTCCAGGGTACGAAGGTCGGAGCCGTACATCTTTACCGCCAATTCGCCTTTCACTCCGCTTACGGCTTCTTCCACGTTGTCCGAGATGGGCTGCGAAAAATTCCACAGCACGCCGGGAATTTTTTCCAGTTCTTTGTCCATTGCGTCGATCAACGCTTCTTTGTCTTCATGGAAAACCGGCCGCCACTCTTCCTTGGGCTTTAGATCGACGAAATACTCCGTGTTGAAAAAACCGGTGGTGTCCGTGCCATCATCGGGACGCCCGACCTGCGAGACGACCTGCTTCACTTCTGGGAAGGAGGCAAGCAGCACGCGCGCCTGATTCATGAGCCGCGTGCCTTCGGTGGGCCCGGTGCTGGGCGCGAGTGTGCCGCGCGCCCAGATGGCGCCTTCATCCAGATGCGGCAGAAATTCGGAACCGATCACGCCGCTGTAGAGAATCGCAATCGCGAGGAGCGGAACAGAAGCGCCGACCGACAACGTGATCGCCCTGTGTTCGATGGCCCAGCGAAGCGAGTGGCGGTAGCGCTCGCGCAGAAATTCCATGAGCGGGTTGTGCCATTCCTTGACGCCCTTTCGAAAGAGCACTTCCGCGAGAACTGGCGCGATGGTCATGGAAAAAATCAACGCACCGAGCAGCGCGAAGGCCACGGTCCACGCCATGGGACGGAACAACTTTCCTTCCACACTCTGCAGCGTGTAAATGGGCATATACGCGGTGATGATAATGGCAATCGCATAAAAGACGGGACGCTGAATCTCGTGGGCGGCATCACGAATGCGCTCGAGCGGGGTTTTTTCCGCCGCACTGATTAACCCGAAATGTCGCACGATGTTTTCGATGACGACGACGGCGCCGTCCACAACCATGCCGAAGTCCAGCGCGCCGAGCGACAGCAGGTTTGCCGGAATTTTATTCAGGTCCAGGCAAATCGAAGCGAACAGGAGCGAGAACGGAATCGTCATCGCGACAATCAACGCTCCACGGACATTGCCGAGAAAGAAAAACAGGATCACCGAAACCAGCAATACGCCTTCCGAAAGATTGTGCAAGACGGTGTGCGTCGTGTAGTGGACTAGGTCGCTGCGGTCGAGGAACGGAACGATCTGCACGCCTTTGGGCAGGATGCGTTCGTTCAACTCCTTCACCTTGGCGTGAATTCCGTCCAGGGTGCTGTCGGACTCCGCACCTTTCTGCAACAGCACGATTCCCTCGACCACGTCGTCGTTGTCGATCACTGCGCCGTCTTCGCGCCGCACGGCTTTTCCAATTTGCCCAAGGCGGATTTTGGGCCCTTGCGTTACCTTGGCGATGTCTTTCACGCGAAGTGGGGTGCCGGTTTGCGATTTCAGGACAGTCTGTTCGATGTCCTCAACGCTGGTGACCAGACCCAACGCGCGAACGTTTATTTGTTGCAAGCCGGATTCGATGAAACTTCCACCGGCATTCACGTTGTTGTTGGCCAGCTGTTGCTCGACCTGGCCGATCGTCAGCCCATAGGCGACCAGCCTGGCGGGATCAACGCGCACCTGATATTCGCGTGTGGTGCCGCCGAAACTCACCACATCGACGACATTCGGCACCGACTTGAACTCTTTTTCGAGGGTCCAGTCTTCCAGCGCTTTCAATTCCATCAGATCGTATTTCGGATTGGTGCTCTTCAGCGAATACCAGTAAATCTGGCCGACCGGGCTGTAGTCCGTGCCCATTTGCGGCTGCAGATTATTTGGCAGAGTCACTTGCGACAACCGTTCGAGCACCTTCTGGCGGTTCCAGTCGTTGCTGGAGCTGTCGTCAAAAATGAGCATCACGCTGGAAAGGCCAAACAGCGAAACGGAACGCAAATGCGCCAGGTGCGGCAGTCCGTTCATCTGGATTTCAATCGGAATGGTGACTTGCTGTTCGACTTCTTCGGCGGCGCGCCCGGGCCACTGGGTGATGATCTGGACATAATTATTGGCAACGTCGGGATACGCCTCGACGGGGAGATTGTGAAAGGAGACCGCTCCCCAAACGAGCAGGAGAACGGCGATCGCCAGCACGATGAAGCGGTTGTCCAGCGCGAAGTCGACGATTGCGCGGATCATTGGATGGTCCTCGGTGTCGCTGCGAGATTCATCGGGCCTCTATTGTTCCGCGGCATTCTGCATCACCAATGCGTTTAAAACGACCGCCTGCCCGGGCTGGATGCCGGAGAGTACCAATTGCATCTTGTCGGGGAGAGTGGCGCCGGCTTTTACTTCGACACGGCGGAATTTTTTGTCGCCAGCGGGCACGTAGACCCAATCGCGGTCGTGCAGGTGCAGAATCGCGGAGGCGGGCACGACGGCAACACGCTCTTTTTTCTGGCCGTGGAAGGTGGCGTTCACGTACATGCCCACGCGCATTAAGGCGCCGGGATTTGCGACTTCCACGCGAACCTTGGCGGTGCGAATGTTGGGATCGAGAATCGGGCCCATGTTGCTGATCCTGCCCGTCAGCACTTTATCCGGATAGGCGACGAGGCGAATCTCCGCGGTTTCGCCGACGTGCACGTTGGCGAGGTCGTTTTCATAGACGTCGCAGAGAATCCAGACGTGCGAGAGATCGGAGATAGTGAACGGATTTGCACCCGCAAGACCCTGCACGCCGGAGGCGTTGGTCACCTGCTGATCGGTAATGACGCCGGAGACGGGGGCCTTGATGTCCACGACAGCGGACGGATGATCCTTGTCCACGCCCAGCACGCGCAGATGTTCGAGCGTGTTCTCTACATCCACTTTGGCTTTCGACTCGGCATCCTCGACGACCTGATAATCGTTGAGGGAAATGGCGCCCTTATCATAGAGAATCTGCGCGCGATCGAACTGCCTCCGAGTCAGGACTTCGTCGGCGGTGGCCTTGCGATAATCGGCGAACGCCGCGGCAATGTCGGGGCTTTGCACGCGCAAAAGAACCTGCCCCTTTTGCACGCTATCGCCGAGGCGCGCGCGCACTTCCACCACGCGGCCGCTGGCGAGTGAGATTACAGGAACAGTGCGGCTGACGTCCGGGCCGACGACGCCGGTGACGGTAAGCGAGGGAGCTTGGAAGGATTCGCTTGCCGTCACTACCGGAAATTGTTCTGGATGCTCCACCTGCAAAATGCTGACGTCGGTTTCCTGCTCCACTTTTGTTTGTGGCGGAGCACCGCCCCCAGACGCGGCCTTCCCGCCGCAGCCTGCGAGGAATATCGCGCAAATGGAAAGCGCGGCGGATAAACAAACAGGCTGGTGGTTCATTGGAGGACCTCGCGTCCGACGGCCAGATTCAACTGGGCCGCGGCCGTCAGATAGGAACCGATCAAGTTCAGGTAGCTGAGTTCAACGGTGCGGTATTCACTCTGGGCGTTTAAGTAATCGACCAACGACGCGCCACCGTGCTGGTAAGCAAAGAACACCGTGTTGCGTACGCGCACCGCTTGCTGCAAATACTTCGTTTTATAGGGCTGGAGCAGGAGCACATTGCTGTTCACAACGGCGTAGGCGGAATCGACATCGCTGAAAACCAGCGCTCGCGCCGCTGCGGTCAGTTTTTCGTTACGGTCGATGTCCAATTGCGTCCGCAGCTTTTCCCCCTGGTTGCGGTCGAAAATGCGCAAGGGGATGCTGACGCTTACGCCGAAGGTATTTATCCCAAACGGGTTGTTGTTGGAAGAGTTGTGCGTGTACCACGCGCTCAGAATCGGATCGGTTGAGCCGTTGGCAACCGCGAGCTTGTGATCGGTCTGCGCTTTGTCCACGGCTTCGAGGGCCGCCTTCAGGTCCGGCCGGGTATCCAGGGCAATCTTCCTGAATTCGTCCTGGGGCATCAGCTGGTCGTTGAAGTCGAACAGTCCTGCGACATCGAATTGTTCGATCGGAGTCCTGTCATTCAGCAAAGTGAGTAGCTGAATCTTGGCTGTGCGCAGATTGACTTCGGCAGACTGGACGTCCGATTCATACTGCACGCGCTGCAACTCAAGACGGTCGAGATCAATTTGCGCAATGTCGCCGGCGCTGAAACGGGTTCTACTTATGTCCAGTACGTTGTCGTAGTAGGCGAGGTTATCTTTTGCCAGTTGCAGCACCACTTTCGCCTGCAGGGTGGAAACAAAAGCGCCGCGCAAGTCGAATAGCAGGGTTCTTTCCAAATCGACATGAGTGGACTCGGCAATGAGCGTGCCCTTCTGGGCGCTCTCCAGCCGCAATTCGCGCTTGTGCTGCCGTTCGTGGAGATAGCTGACACCGGGCGTTTCATAAGTGCCTCGGAAAGGCGCCCAAGTTCCTTTGTAGGGAGCGATCTGAGTGCCATCCACCGACAAAGTGAGTTGCGGATTGGGGCGGAGATACGCGGTGATCTCCTGCGCCTTTGACTCGTCGATACTGACCTTGTCCGCGAGCAGCGTGGGATTGTTGGCTTCGAAGCGCGCGCGCACTTCGCCCCAGGTCAACGCCTTCTGCGCGGCGGCGTTGCTTGTGAAACCCGCCGCAAGCACTGCGGCCAGGCACACGCGCCGGATAATTTGCTGCATAACTCTACCTCGCCTGTTCTTTCCTACTGAAAATCGGAACCCGTGGGGAAGAGTCCGCTTCCCCGTTCTCTGCCGGGAAGTACCCCATGTGCTACACGCGTGGCGTGCCCGTTTGGACGATACCCGGACCCTCATTGGGAAGTTATTACGATTGGATAAGAGAAAGATGTATAGCGTTTAAACGAAGGGCGGCGCGCGGCCCGCGCTCGGAAACGCCAATTCTGCGCGAACCGTCAGTGGCGCGGCAGGCAGAGCTTTAGCGGAGATTTTCGGTGGTTCCTGCCAGCCCGCGGAAGCACCCGCATCCCCCTCCGAGTTGCGGCCCGGCTGGAGCGCAAGTTGGCCCGCGGAAACATCGCCAGGCGCAATGAGGCGGAAGTCGGTCCCGTTCACAGCCCCGGGATAATCCGAGGGTTCGGCGGGAACGAAGTTGCCTTTCCCGTCGTTCAGGAAAATCGCCACGAACTGGGAGTCGAAAAGTGAAGTGACCACTAGGTCGGCGAACTTGTCTCCATTCACATCCCGCGGAGTAATTTGAAGGCCGCCGGAAGGCCCGACGATCCAGATGGCAGGCTTGTGTCCGGAACTAAACTTAAAGTCGACCGAATATTGCGAGGTGGGAGAGCCGTCACGCGCAACACGGATCAGCGCCAAATCGGGCTGCCGGTCACCGTCAAAATCCGCGATGGCAAATTGCGTGGAGCCAAGCGCGACGGCGGTGCGGACGAGGCGAGAGATGTGGCGATCTGAACTTCGGATTTGTGAGTGCCCTGCCCAGAGGGTTGCGAGCAGGCAGAGTGCCGCCAATCCTGGAAGAAAAAGTCTGTTGGCGAGGTTGCGCGGACTCATAACGAGGACTTAGTTTATCGCATTTTACCCGGAGATTGGCAATTCGCGGGGGCGGAAGTCGCCGGATCGGTATCGCACTAGCCGGTGAAGGAAACCCCAATCAGCAGAAAAGAACGTACGATCCAAGGACGGCCGATACCCTTTTTAATCTCGGCATCGTAAAGTGGCAAGGTAAGCAAAATGTACCCGGAGCTGTCACCGCTTGGATGAAGTTGTTAGAAGCGAATGCCGCCTACCCCGACAAGGATGCGGTCCTGCAACTGATGGCGCAAGCGCAACAGCGCTCGCGCAGTATTTTTGCGAGCGGAAATGTCCGCTTGCTTGTGTTCCGCTTGCGGGGAAATCCACCCGATGAGCGACCGCGAGACTAAAGTCGTCATTGTCGGCGCCGGACCCGCGGGGCTCACGGCCGCCTATGAACTGAGCAAAAAGGGCCAGCGCGTAGTGGTGCTGGAGGCCGACCCCCGCTATGTGGGAGGGATTTCGCGAACCGTGGAGTATCGCGGGTACCGTTTTGACATAGGCGGCCACCGGTTCTTTTCGAAATCGCGCGAGGTGGAGGACCTCTGGACGGAGATTCTGGGCGCGGACATGCTGGAGCGGCCGCGCTCCTCAAAGATTTTCTATCGCGGGAAATTTTATGCATATCCGCTGAAGCCGTTGCAGGCGCTTTCGCAGCTTGGCGTGATGGAATCCGCGGTATGCGTTTTGTCATTCTTGAAGGCGCGGCTAAGGCCGGTGCGCAATCCGAAATCGTTTGAAGATTGGGTGGTGAACCAGTTCGGGGAGCGGTTGTTCCGGATTTTCTTCAAGACCTACACGGAAAAAGTGTGGGGCATGAGCTGCAAGGAGATTTCCGCTGACTGGGCGGCCCAGCGGATCAAGGGGCTCACACTGGGCGGGGCCATCCGGAGCGCGCTATTGCCGAAGCGGAAGCCCGAAGATCGCACGCGGGTAGTGAAAACGCTGATTGATACGTTCCGCTATCCGCGATTAGGGCCCGGGATGATGTGGGAAGCGTGCGCGGAAAAGATTCGCGCCCTGGGCGGCGAAGTGCTGCTGGGGCGCAGCGTGGTGGCGTGCCGATTCGATGAGGCAAATTCCAGGTGGACGGTTGCCGCACGCACGGCGGATGGAGCTATGGAGGAATTCAGCAGCGAGCACCTGGTCTCTTCGATGCCGATGCGGCAACTGGTCTCGCAGATCGAGCCCCGGCTTCCGGAAACCGCGGTGCGATCCGCGAATTCGCTTCGCTACCGCGACTTTCTGACGGTCGGGCTGATCCTGCGGGAGCGCAACCGCTTTTCGGACAACTGGGTTTACATTCACGATCCGAACGTGAAAATGGGGCGGGTGCAGAATTACAAGTCGTGGTCGCCGGAGATGGTGCCGGATCCGAATTTCTGCTGCTACGGGCTGGAATATTTCTGCTTTGAGGGAGATGGCCTGTGGACGATGCGCGATGCGGATCTGATCGCGCTAGGGGCGAAAGAACTGGAACAGGTTGGACTGGGAAACGCGGGCGACGTGGTGGATGGCTCCGTGATCCGGCAGCCCAAGGCGTATCCGGTCTACGACGACGACTATCAGCAGCACGTGGGCATCGTTCGGCGCGCGCTGGACGCGCATTGCCACAATTTGCACCTCGTCGGGCGCAACGGCATGCACAAATACAACAATCAGGACCACGCGATGATGACGGCGCTCCTTGCGGCGCGGAATATTCTCGCGGGCGAAACCAAGTACGACGTCTGGTCGGTGAATGAAGACGGCGAATATCATGAATCCGGCCACGCAGGGGCAACTCTCGAACGATTCGGAACAAGCCGCCCGCACCAAAGGAAGTGAACAACAATTCGCAGTGCCGAACCTGATTCTGCCGATCAAGAGATTACGCGCAAAACAGCTGCTCCACGTATCGCGTCATTCTTTAACGCGTTCAGCGCTCGATTGGCCTCTGCCAAAGGATAGACCTGAATGTGGGTTCGTACCGGAATCTCTGCAGCCAGTTGGAGAAACTGC